>JAABUV010004958.1_pt1 | contig 15476 bp, 18 predicted proteins | sample 5559971 | NCBI WGS metagenome assembly JAABUV01 (sample SAMN10711881, study PRJNA513362) | rock metagenome | isolation source: Antarctica rocks | place: Antarctica: Victoria Land, Knobhead nord | collected 2015-12-19
CCGCCTTCCGCTCCGTTGTTAGCACCGCGAAGGCCAACAGTGCCTCCGTCCTCGACACCATCCGGTTCGTGCTGTCAGCCAAACCAGCAGGCGAGGTCCTCGCCCTCCCAAGGTGAGCAATTACCGTGTTGATCCTCAAACTGCGCGGGGCTGAGATAGCCAAGCGCAGAGTGTAGCCTTTTCGTGTTGTAGACCTCGTCGATGAAACGCGGAAGGTCGGCGGTGACGTCCTCGAACGTCTCGTAGGAGGCCAGGTAGACGGCTTCGACCTTCAGCGTCTTCATGAAGCTCTCAGCCTTGGCATTGTCGTATGGGTTGCCGCGACGGCTCATTGATCCCGTCAAGCCGTGGGCTGCCAACAGATCGCGATACACCTCCGACGCATATTGCGAGCCGCGATCGGAATGGTGAATGCACCCCTTCGGAGGAGCCCGGTTTCGGATCGCAGCCTTCAGCGCCGCGACAGCAATGCGGGCGTCCATGGACCGACTGATCGCGTAGCCGACGATCTTGCGTGACCAGGCATCCAAGATGGCGGCCAAGTAGACGAAGCCGCCGGAGATGGCGACATAGGTCAGGTCTGCGACCCAAAGCTGGTTCGGGCGGTCGGGAACGACGTCCTTGGCCAAATTGGGATAGATCGGCCCGGCATGATTGCTGTCGGTCGTGACCACGTAGCGTCGCCGCCGCTTTGGCTGCAGATCGTGCTCCCGCATCAGGCGGCGCAGCTTTTTCCCGTTCACAACCACGCCCTGGTGACGCAGCGCCGCACTAACCCGACGGTAGCCATAGCACTCGAGCTCGTCGCAGATCGCGCCGATCCGGGCCAGAACGCCCTCAGCATCCAGCGGGGCTGTCGTGATGTCGTAAAAAGTCGACCGCGACAGCCCCATCAGCTCGCACCCCCGGGCAACGGAGAGGCCGCGGGGCCGGTGACGACGGAGGTGTTCGCGCTTCTCAGCCGGGGTGCGTGCTTCAAAGCCCCCTTTAGCAGCTCAAGCTCCAGCGCCTGCCGGCCGACCATCCGCTCCAGAGCTGCAATCTTGGCCTCATACTCCTGGATCAGGTCGGCCGCTTGCACATCGTCATCCAGGGCACCGGCCTCGAACTTGCCGACCCAGATCCGGACCAACTGGCGCGAAATGTCGTGTCGCTTCGAGCGCGCGTACAGCGTCTCTCCCGCGATGAACTCCTCAGCGACTTGTCGTTTGAACGCGGCGCTGTGTGATCGATGTCTCGTCATGGCTTCCATCCTCCGGAAGCCCAGCAAGGGGGGCAATCTAAATCGCACAATCTGTCCACCGCCAGGGGCGCACTCCATATAGGGGGTCAATTTTCAACGCCGATTGACACTCCGAGTCGCGCGGGTCCATGACACAGGCCGCCAAGCGTCCCGCGACATCAAGGCGCTGCTGCACCTCGCGCAGCACCAGCAACCCACCATCGGATGAAAGGTGGCCGCCGTCGAAACGGGCGATCACGGGCTTGCCGCCAACCGGTGACAGGCCGGACAGCGCAGGAGTAGACTCAACCTTGGCGGGCATGGCGCTCCGGATCCTTAGAATTGGCCTCGAGAACCACATTCTACGCTGGATCAACGGCTTGTACCATGCCCGCCAACCCTCGTGAATTATTCAGGCTAGAACGTTCAACTCGCACGGACACGGGATCGCCTACAGGCCGCGAGGCCCATGGCAACGGAGCGGCCGTAGTAGTCCGAGGACGGGAAAGCCGTCCACATGGCGAAGGGCTGCAGGTGCCTTGACGGCCAAAGCTGGGAGGTAGCCGCAATGGCAACAGCCGAAACAGTGATGGCCGTCACTTCGTAAGAGGACAAGGCACTGGAAAGCCGGATGAGATCGAAAGACTCATGTCCGGTTTGGGGAGAGGGCGCCGGAAAAATGCCGAATTGGCAACTCGCCGACGCCCTACTCTACCGCACGTACGGATCTGTGCGGGGGGCGCTCAGCAATGGGCGCTCCTACCGCGATGACGGAAGCGAGGGCCATGCCCGCAGTGGTCAAGCAGACGGCGAGCATCCCCAGGCAGTGCAAAGCGCAAAGCTTGTCATCGAGCCCGCCGCCTAAAAACGGCTTGACACCAAAAACCCCATACAAGTAGTCACCAAATTTCCGCAACCTGTTAAGCCCGCATCTGGCCGAACCTCGGCGCCGGATATGATCTAAACAATATCTGAACAAGCGATCATACCCGGCGCTCAAATGGTCTAGGCCACCGCTGGCGCCTCGTTCGGGCTCGGACTGATGGCATTCGTGACCGACTTCTGAGCCGCGCCAGAAGCGATACCGGTCGGGTCCACCATGCCGACGCCTGCCCCCACAGCCGTGCCGGCCACATCGCCACCCCAGGCGCGGCCCGCCTGCTTGAGATCGCCGCCCTGAAGCGCGGTGTTGGCGAAATTCAAACCACCTGAGATATTGGCGCTCCCGACCTCCACGGCGGCGGATATCACTTTGCCGATGCCGGGCACCTTGCCGGCCGTATCGGCCGCCATCTGGCCCACGCCCTGGGCCAAGTTGGAGCCGGTCGTCAGCATCCCGCTGGCCATGTCCTTGCCGGCCTGTTTGACGTTCCCGCCGGTCAAGGCGGCGTCGGCCACGTTTGCCCCGCCGGAGATGCCGGACGCCATCATGTGCATCGGGCCCAGGAAGGATTTCAGCGGACCGGGAAGCTTGTCGAGAGCGTGGCTGATCCCCCCGGCGACGTTGGAAATCCCCTTCGCGACCTCGTGGCCCGCAAAGGCCGCATTGTCCATGTTCGTGCCGTCCTTCTTGACGTGCCCGTCCTTCGTCGTGTCGAGCTGTTGGTTGTCCTTCAGGGCTGAGTAGCCGTTCTTGCCGAAATCCTGCAGCAACCCGGCTTCAGTTCCGTGTCGGGCGTCGCCGTCCTTGGTGAACCCTTCGATCTTGCAGTCATCTTTGACCTTGTCCGGGCGCTCGCCGCCATCGGCGCTCTTGGCCCCCTTGACGTGATCCAGCACCTGCGAGGCGCGGTAGGCCGCATCGGGATCTTGCTCGAAATCGCCGACCTGCTTTTTCAGGTTGTCCTTGACGTGGCTCTGGTTGCCGAGATTCTTCAGCGTGGGGTTGGCATCGATGATGTCCTTCGCGCTGCGGCTGTCGCCAGTCGGCCGCTTGTCATCGGCTGACAGCTTCGTCGAGGTTGGCGCGCCGCCATCGGGCGCTGCATCCGCCGCCGGAGCCGCCCGGAGTGGCACACCCATGAGATGGGTCTGTCCGCCTGACGACGGGGTTGCGCCATTGAACGAGGACGCCTGCCCGAGGACGCCAGAGCTTGGGCCGTCGAGGCTTGGGGCGCCCGAGCCGTCAGGCAGCGCCATCCCCCCAGACTCCGAGGCACCCGGGCCCGCGGCCCCGGCGGATTCAGAGGCCTCGGCGAGCGTAGGCAGCGCGCCTGCCGCAGCCGGGCCAACGCCGGAGGCCTCGTTGAGTAGATTCCGGAACGCAGTCGACGAGCGATCGGCTGAGGTCTTATCGGCAGGCTTGCCCTCCGACATGTTCGGGATGCCACCGGCTGGCATCTTGACAACGTTTGGGGTGATTTTCACGGCATTGCTCCTGATTGAGGACATCGCATTATAAGAAGGCAATGCTGACAGGAGCCTGACATCGGCGGGCATCATTGCAGTTTTCTTGAGGTTTACTGGCACCTGCTCCAGCTTCTTCCAACCGGGCTGAGAGTCCGACGCTGAATTCATGCGCAACCTGCCAGACGGCGCACAAAGAGCATGACCGAAGCTGCATAAAGCAAGGCCGTGGCTGACCTGACAATGGCTTCGAAGTTTCTCGGTAATTCTCGGTTTCGGCCAAGCCAGGCGAAGCAGCGCTCGACGATGCCAACAGCGGGGGTGAACCTCGAAACCGACCTGGCCCGGTATTCTTCGCACGATTTCGATGACGACGCAGGTCGCGTTTCTTACACGGCCGGCGGCACAGGCGGTACCCGCAAAGGCAAGTTGACGAAGCGGAACCCTGCCCTGGAGCTCCGAAGCAGCGGCGCCGCTCCGGTCCTGCGCAGCGGCGGGACCGACCTGCATTTGAAGTGGCCGGCCGTTGGTGTCGACCACGGCATGGCGCCTGCGGCCTTTCACCTTTCGCCCGCGTCGGAGCCGCCGGCATCGCCAGCCTCGCTGGTCTTGGCGCCTTGACTGTCCAGGACCGCCGGAGGGACTGGCCTGGCGCCCCACCCGCTTGCGCTTCCTGCAATACGAGGCGATGGTTGATGAATTCCCACGTGCCGTGGTCGCGGAACCGGGCCAGCGATAAACGGCCAAGAACAGCAAAGCCGTCAGGCAGCATGGCTCAAGCCCAGCCCGCCCGCATGATGAAAAACGCCGCATCGATGATCCGCTGCATCGGCCACTTGCGCTTGCGCCCGCAGGAGCACGGCGGAGACGGTAGCGGCTCCGGGATTGCCCATTCGATACCGGTCAGGTCACTCCATGAAGTCGCACCGCGCGGCTATGCTGCCGGCGGCTGGCCGGGGTCCACATGAGGCTTCCAGCAAGGCTTCGAACGCCTGCTCACAATCGCATGTTCCCCGGCCAGCCAACCCCGCCATCCATACTTTCCGCGTTGATTCCGGAACGACTTCTAAACAGACCCTACTTCTAAACAGACCCTATTTCTAAACAGACCCTACTTCTAAACAGATCCTTAGCTTGAGTTTGGCCATTTCAGGCTGGGTAGCAGGCGGCTTCGGTGAGGCTGTCGGCAGCACCTGCCGGCTCTGCCCTCCGGGTCTGCCGCGCGCTGCTGGCGGTGCGGCGCGCTGCTGCGCCAGACCTGGGCCGACCCGCTCCGGTTGGCGCTGAACCTGAGCTGCCTGCTGCTGTTCGCCGCCGGGGCGACCAACGTGCTGGCGGTGGTGCAGGCCGAGGGCCGGACTCGCATGGCCGGGCTGCTCTCCGGCCCGGCGGCGCTTGCGCAGAACGGGGTGTGGCCGCTGGGCGCGCTGGTGTTCGCCACCACGGTGCTGGCGCCGGTGCTGGTGGCGGGCCTGTCGGCTTACGTGCTGGGCGGGGTACGGCTACACAGGCCGCCGCCGGGGCTGGCGTGGGCGTTCGCCTGGCGCAACCGGCTGCGGCCCTGGTCGATGATCGAGGTGTTCCTGGTCGGCTACTTCGTCGCCTACACCAAGCTGGGCGTGCTGGCGCAGATTGAGGCGGGGTGGGGCCTGCTGGCGCTGTTCGGCTTCATGGTGGCGACCATCGCCGGCGACGCGGTGCTAGACCCGCAGGCCGTGTGGGAGGCGATCGCCCGCCATGCGCCGGCCCGGCCTGCGCCAGCAACGGACCCGGCGCCCGCCAGCGTGCCCGGCCCGCTGCCGGACCTGATATGCTGTGGGACGTGCGAGCTGGCCTGCCGCCCCGCCGGCCCGGACGTGCGCTGCCCGCGCTGCGGCGCCGCCCTGCACCGCCGCAAGCCCGACAGCCTGGCGCGCACGGCGGCGCTCACGCTGTCGGCGACGCCGGCTGCATGATCGCGATGCCGAGGCACATGAGCGCCGTCGCCGCCTCCAGCCCGAAGGCGCCAGGCACAAAGCCTCGGGCCGCGGCACCGGTGGCATTCAAGGCCATCCCGACCAGGAGTGTGGTCACCACGCCGAAGCGGGCGATCAGCGCCGCGCTGGGCACTGCCGCCAGGGCAAACAGCAGCGGCGGCAACCCGGTCAACAGCCCGATACTACCGGCATCCAGCCCGAGGTCGGCGGTGACGTGCGGCAGCACAGGCGGAAGCGCCAGGATAGTCACCCGGAGCGCCGCACCCGAGAGCCACAGCAGCACCAAAGTCCGGACCATCTCGCCGGAGATCATGGTACGCCCCGATGCTCCATCCGGTATCCTCAAGCAGCTTCCCGTTAGACAGAGAGATCGGACAAGACCAAGGGTGAGCAAACGCGGCAATCGGGTATAGGCGGAAACGCTCGATGATGTCGTTCGAAAATCTCGAATTAGCGCCAGGAGGGACGTGCCGTAAGGTCAGCCCGCGGTCAAAGTTCGCCTGGCGGCCGTGTTTTCCCGAAATCCGTCAATGATCTTCGGCCAGCAGTTCTATGTATCGTTGCGCCGAGTGCTCGATGGCGGCGCTGCCGTCGTTCACAATCTGGCGGCCGGTGGAGAAGCCATAGACCCGGTCGACATGCCATGGCTTCAGACCATCGGCGATCCGCCTGACGGTGCCTGCTGATAATGGGATCCTGTTCGGGTAGCTCCATAGGAACGTGACCCGGCGCGGGTTCGCGACGACCTGGAGCGTATCGCCGGTCAACAACACTCCGTCCTGGCTGGGAGTATTCCAATAGGCCACGGTGGCGCCGGGGAAGTGACCGCCTAGTCTGATGAGGGTCAGGTCCGGGCTGAGGGCAAGCGTGTCTCCTTCCCAGAACTGGATGGCCGGGTCCGGTCGCATGACCCAGTCCCGGTCGGCGGCGTGGAGATGGATGGGGCAGCCGAACGCCGCGGCCCAGTCCTGGCATGTGGTGTAGTAATGGGGGTGGGAGATGGCAATTTCAGCCAGGCCGCCCAGGCCGCGGATCAGCTCGATCGTCGCCTCGTCGATCAGGGCGACGCAGTCCCAAAGGACATTGCCGGCTGGCGTCTGGACGAGCAGCGCCCGTTGTCCGATCGCGAAGTCGGGCTGCGTGTGGACCTCGAACAGGTTCGGTTCGAGCCGCCGCCACGCGTTGACGTGCCGCACGCCCAGTTCGCCGGGCGTCGTCCATGCCTGCCCGGTCGCCGGCACATACTGCCGCTCATCCTCGCAGATCGGACAGCAGGCCGGGGGCAACGGTGCTTCGGCGTAGGAGGTGCCGCACTCCTTGCAGATATGGATAGGCATGACGGGTTCCGGATTGGCAGGTGGGATGGAGGCGGTGCTACTACACCACAAAACCCTGCAAGCCCGGGTGTCGTTCGACGTAGCGCGCCACAAACGGGCACTCCGGGACAATCCTGAGATCTTGGCCGCGGACGTCGGCGAGCGTGCCTGCGATCAGGTTCGAGCCCACGCCCTGGCTCTCAAGCTCTCGCGGCACCTCGGTATGGGTGAAGGTGACGACGCGGCCCGCGCGGCGATACTCCGCGATGGCCGTGTGGCCACCAACCTCCATTTCATAGCGGCTGGCCGTCTCGTTATGCCGGACCTGGACCATCTCGCCCGTCGCCTTCTGCCTTGTCATCCGAACAGCTTGGTCGCGGTGCGCGCGACGACCCCGCCCTGGTAGCGCGCACCGGCCAACTCGATCGCCGAGGGCTGGCGTGAGCCGTCGCCGCCGGCGATCGTGGTTGCGCCATAGGGCGCGCCCCCCGCCACCTCGTCCAGCGTCATCATGTCCTTGAAGCTGTAGGGCAGGCCGACGATGACCATGCCGAAGTGCAGCAGGTTGGTGATGATGGAGAGCAGCGTCGTCTCCTGCCCGCCGTGTTGGGTGGCGGTGGAGGTGAAGGCGGCCCCCACCTTGCCTTCCAGCGCGCCCCGCTGCCACAGCCCCCCGGTCTGGTCGAGGAACGCCGCCATCTGCGACGACATCCGCCCGTAGCGGGTCCCGGTGCCCACGACGATCGCGTCATACTGTTCGAGCTCGTCGACCGACGCGAGCGGCGCATCCTGGTCGAGCTTGAAGTGCGATTGCCGGGCGACCTCCTCAGGCACCGTTTCGGGGACGCGCCTGATGTCGACCTGCGCCCCGGCGTCGGTCGCCCCCTGGGCGACGGCTTTCGCCAACGCCTCGACATGGCCATAGGACGAATAGTAGAGGACCAAAATTCGTGCCATTCTCGACTCCTGTTGTGTTTGTGGCCGCTGCCGTCCGGACGGATCGCGGATTACTCCTCCAACACCTTCATGCCTTTTGCGACTGTCGGCCGCGCCGCCAGGCGCGTCATCCAGTCGCAGGTCGCAGGCGATGCGCCGAAGGTGTCATCGAGCACGGCGTCCATTCCTGTGCGCGCTGCATGGAGCCACGGATAGGAGACGATGTCGGCGATGGAATACTCCTCCCCCGCGATGTAGGACGACCGGGTGAGCCGCTTTTCCAGCACGCCGAGCAGCCGCTTGGCTTCCGTGCTGAAGCGGTCAATGGCCAGCGGCGCCTTGTCCTTCGATCGGACGGCGAAGAAGTTCAGCTGCCCAAGCATCGGGCCGATGCCGCCGATCGACCAATGCAGCCATTCCAGCGTCGACCAATGCCCCGGCCCGGCGCTCGGCAGCAGCCGCCCGCTTTTGACCGCGAGATAGGTCAGGATGGCGCCGCTCTCGAAGACAACCTGCTCGCCTCCCTCGGCGTCGTGGTCGACGATCGCCGGAACCTTGTTGTTGGGGGAAAGATCGAGGAACGCCGGGTCGAACTGCTCGTCGGCGCCGATGTCGACGCCTCGGACTGTGTAGGGCAAGCCGACCTCTTCCAGCATGATCGCCGGCTTGCGGCCGTTGGGCGTTTTCCAGGTGTAAAGTGTGATCATCTTGCAAGTTCTCCAGCCACGACGTGCTTCATGGTCGATCGATGTGTCGGTCAGGGGGTTTCGGTGCAGCCGTGATTGCGGGCCGCTCCGCGAAGTGCGTCTTCACCCAGGGCACACCCTGCTCGCCGATCACGATGCCAAGCAGGCCGACCAAGGCGACCAGCGGGGGCGCAGGCGATTTGACGCCGATCAGCGCGTAGGCGACGCCCACCGCTATGCCGGCCAGCAGGGACAAGAGCCAGGCCATTCAACTTCCTCAAAATTGCGGTGGCGGATCCCGTCGTTCGGGCGGCATCAGTCCCGCATCTACAACAAAGGCGCGACTGCGGCGGTGATCGGGACCTCCAGCACGGTCGGCCGTTTGCTCCGCCACGCCTCCTGGAGCGCTTGGGCCAAAGCATCCGCCGTCACGACCCGGGTGCCCGCGCAGCCGTAGCCCTTGGCCAGTGCGATGAAATCGATGTCAGGCAGTTCCAATCCTGGCACCCCAGGCGTGTCCTGCGCGTCGGCGAACGATTTCAGGATGCCGTACTCCTCGTTGCGGAGCACGAGGAACACGATCGGCAATACAAGCCGGGCCGCCGTGTAGAGCGCCTGGATCGAATAGTTGGCCGCGCCATCGCCCAGGACGGCCACGACCGGTCGGTTGCGGCCCGTGTCCCGTTCCCCCAGCGCAAAGCCCACGGCAGCCGGCAGTGCCCAACCCAGCCCGCCGCTGGCGAACAAGGTGAATGAATGAGGCCGTGTGATCGACACCCATTCGTGGAACTCGACGGCGTTGGACGTCGACTCCAGCAGCAGGACCGCGTCGTCCGGTCGGTTGGCCTGCAAGGTGGCAAAGACCTCGGCGGGCACGAGCACCGGACCGAGCGGGTCAGGCAGTTGGCGCTTCAAGTCGCGCGGGGGCACGGCTGGATACGTGCCTGGCTGCAGCAGGTCGAGCAGGCCTTCCAAGGCCAGGCGGCTATCGGCGAGCAAACTGTCGCCCACAGGCGCGCGGGCGGCTTCCGCCGGGTCCTCGGTGATGTGAAGCAGTTGCGCTCCGGGCGGCAGGTAGTCGCCCGGCACGTTCGGATAGTAGCGGAACACCGGCGCACCCACCACGACGACGAGGTCGTGCCCTTTGAGCTGCTTGCTAAGCGGCGCGATCGCAAAGGGCAGGAAACCCTGGAACAGTGGATGGTCTTCAGGGAACGACGCCCGATCGGTTTCGGGTGGCGCCCAAACGGGCACCTTCAACCGTTCGGCGAGAGCCTGGGCGGCATGCCACGCATCGCTCCGGTCAACGGATGCGCCCAGCACAAGCACCGGGCTTTTGGCTTCGCCGATCCGCCGAGCGAACTCTCGCAAGCGCGCGGGATCAGGCCCCATGCGCTCGCTTACCGTGCGGATCGCGACGCTGCCTTCTGCCGGCTTCTCCCAGTCGTCCATCGGGAGGGACAAGAAGACGGGCCCGGCGGGAGGCTGCACCGCCGTCGCGTAGGCGCGCATGATCGCGGCGGGCACATCGGCGGGCCGCACAGGCTCGTAGCTCCATTTGACCGTCGTGCGCGGCAGCTCGGCCGCGTGCACGTTGGACAGGTAAGGTTCGAGAATCAGCATCTCGCGCGTTTGCTGCCCGGCCGTGACGATAAGCGGCGTCTTGTTCATGTAGGCGCAGATCAGGTTTCCGATCGCGTGTCCGACGCCAGCGGCGGTGTGCAGGTTCACCATGGCAGGCCTACCAGTGGCCTGCGCATAGCCGTCGGCCATAGCCATGACCGAAGCTTCCTGCAGGCCCAGCACGTAGGTGAAGTCGCTCGGGAAGTCCTTCAGGAAAGGCTGTTCCGTGGAGCCGGGATTCCCAAAGATTGTGGTCAGGCCCAACTGCCGCAGCAGATCGTACGTCGCCTCGCGAACGGTTTGTGCCATCGGCAGGGTATCCTCGGATCGTTGCGAATGTTGGGCCCGAGTGCGCGGCGCTACTGCTTCATGAACGCCATCGTGTCGGCGATCATCTGGTCGGCATTGGTGGCGTAGAAGCCGTGCGGGTGGCCCTCGTACTCGATCAGCTGCGAGTGCGGTATCATCCTGTGGGCACGCCGCGCGGTCGCATCGATCGGCAGCGGCTTGTCAGCGGTGCCGTGGATGATCAGCGTCGGCACGGTCATCGCCGGCATGTCGTCCTTGAAGTCGCCGAAGGAGAACGAGTGTGCCATGTCGATCAGCGGCTTCATGCCTGCGGTCAACGCCGTGGTCACCGCGGCTTCGAGCACGTCGTTACTGGCGGCGTGGCCGACGCCCACGACCGACATGGCGCTCCTGCCGTAAAAGGGCGGCAGGAAGGTGTGTCGGAAGAAGGCGGCGATGTCTTTCTCGATGCCGGCCTTGATATCGTCGAATCCGGACGCTGGGTTGCCGTGTGGGTTCTCCTCCGACTGGAGCACCCCTGGGGTGACCGAAGCGTAGAGACCGACCTTGATCACGCCCTTGCCGCCGTGCCGGCTCATGTAGCGCGCCGCCTCGCCGCCACCCATCGAGTAGCCGATGACCGTTACATCCTGGGTGGCGCCCGTCGCCTCCATGACATCAGCGAGGTCGTCGGAGAGCGAATCCCAGTCATAGCCCTGCCAGGGTTGGCCGCTGCGGCCGAGGCCGCGGCGGTCGTAGTTGATTACCCGGTGCCCGGCTACACCCAAGTGCATGGCCAAACGGTCGAGGCTGTCGGCGTTCAGCGGCCAGCCGTGGATGAGGATGACGGGGCGGCCGGCGCGGTCACCCCATTCCTTCAGGTAGATGTCTGTTCCATCGCGTGTCTTGATCGAGGGCATTAGCGCTTCTCCATTGCTCCCAGGGTCACGATGAGAGCGTGTTCTCTCCGCGAACGGGTTGATGCTTCGTGCCGCCGCGGCTACCGCACTTCCGATGTATGAGGAGGGCCAACTCAGCGAAACTGGGACAAAGTCGAGGACTTCATTCTATATCTTCGAAGTTCGGTTGGGCGACCTTCGACGATATTGGAGCATAGCATCGAGATTTCGCGACTTACTGGTCCGGGCGCACCGCGTCATGCCTCGCTCGCCGTTGGGGAGGCAACTGAGCCCGATGAAACCTGACATCTCCTCGCGCGCTGCCCTTGCCCTGTTCGCGACCATCATTCTAGTTTGGGGCGTCAACTGGCCGGTCACCAAAACCATTGTCGCGCATATCCCGCCGCTGTGGACGGCTGCGATCCGCACCACGATCGCCACCGTGGCCCTCCTCGGCCTGCTTGCAGCGCTGAAGAAGCTGAATGTCCCAAAGCGCGGTGACCTCCCGGTCGTGGTGGCGATCGGGGTGTTCCACATGGTTCTCTTCTCGGCCCTGATGACCGCCGGCCTGAAATACGTCCCAGCCGGACGCTCCAGCGTCCTTGGCTATACGACACCGCTATGGGTCGCTCCCGGGGCGTGGCTGTTCTTGCACGAACCACTACCGGCGAGGCGCGCCGTGGGGATCATCATCGGGCTTGCCGGGTTGGCCGTATTATTCAATCCGCTGACGTTTGATTGGGGCGATCGGCAGGCCGTCTACGGCAACGCGCTGCTGCTGCTTGCCGCTCTCGCCTGGTCGGTCAGCATCCTCTACGTGCGCGCGCACCGTTGGATCTCGACCCCGTTCCAGCTCGTGTTCTGGGAAGCGCTGCTCGCCGCCGTGCTCCTGGCGGGCGCGGCGGCCTGGTTTGAAGGAACCCCGACATTCAGATGGACGCCGGCGCTCGCGCTGGGGTTGGTCTATAGTGGTGTGATCTCGACGGCGTTGGGCTTCTGGGCCATGGCGGTCGTGAACCGTGGCCTGCCCGCGACCGTGACGTCGCTCGGCATTCTGGGTACGCCCGTCGTCGGCATCGTCATATCGGTGCTGTTCTTGGATGAACCGATCGACATGTCACTCGTTCTCGCGACCGCGTTGATCCTGCTTGGCATCGGATGGGGCACAAGCCGGTAGTTGGAGTGTAAGTGCAGTCTCGGTGCTTGATGGTCTGGCCACAACCTGTCGCGTCAGCCTGGCGGCTGCCCGCGGAATCGCTCGATCAGCCAGGTGGCGGCCGGGCCCGGTGGCGTGTCGGTACGGTAGACGGCGTCGAGCGGATAGTCGAAGGGGGGCAGCTCTTGCAGGTCGAGTTGCACCAGAACGCCTGTGGCGAGGTCGTCTTCCACCATCGCGCCGGGCAGAACTCCCCAGCCAATTCCGGCGCGCAACAGCATGTGCTTGGCCCAGAGATCGCCGAGCCGCCAGGTGCGGTTCGAGATGACATGGAAGTCTTTGCCCTTGGTAAGCGACGACCGGTCGTAGACGACGAGCTGCACGTGGTCCCGGGCCGCCCCGGGCGGGTAAGTGCCGGGCCGGGCGAGCGGATGGCCCGGGCCCGCGACTGGCACCATCTGCAGGCCTCCCACGCTGATGCGGTGGAGATCACGGTAGTCCTCGGTGCGTTGGCCGCTGATGCCGATGATGGCGATTTTCTCCCGCACCATGTTCACCACAGCACCAAGCGTCTCCACATGCAAATGAAGCCGGACCGTCGGATACTCGGCGGAGAAGGCGGTGAGAGCGTCAGTAACCCGCACGGACGGCAACAGCGAGTCCAGGACGACGTGGAGTTCACCCTCAAGGCCCTCCGACATTCCGGCGACCTTAGCGCGAAGATCGTTCACTCCACCCACCACCGACCGTGCCTCCGCCAAGACGACCCGGCCGGCCTCGGTCAGGATCGGCTTGCGGCTGCTGGTCCGATCGAACAGTCCGACGCCGAGCTGCGCCTCGAGGTTGCTGATCATGTAGCTGACCACCGAAAGCGCACGGTTCATCTTCTTCGCGGCCGCCGTGAAGCTGCCGCTCTCAACGACCTGGATGAGGACATGTAACTGATCCAGCGTGGGCGTGCCTGGGCCTGAGCGCATTCCAAAAACTCGAACGGAAAGCGCGGATGTTATCCTTGATGCGCAGACAGGCCAATGCCGCCGACACTCCGTTGAGGACCTATTTTCGTCGCAGCAATCTGGCGGCAAGCGTCTCAGCTTGTGCGCGCGTGGCCGGCGGCTCACAAGATCCCAGTATTGCATTGATTCCAGAAAGGAGGAGGCGACATGCTCGCGTTGTTCTTCGAGGTTAACCCAAGGTCGGACGGAGGTTGGGATCGGTATCTGGCCATCGCAGCGGGGTTGCGGCCTCTGCTTGCGGAGCAGGAAGGCATGCTGTTTATCGACCGCTACAAAAGCCTGCTACGGCCTGGCACCATCCTGTCGCACTCCCTCTGGCTTGACGAGGCGGCCCTTGCGGCTTGGCGGTCTCATGGACTGCATCATTGTGCACAATCAGAGGGGCGGCAGCAGGTCTTCGACGACTATCGCCTGCGGATTGCGCACGTGACGCACACGGTCGCACCTGACCGGGACGCTCTGTCGTCCCCGGTGCGCAGCAGCTACCATGACCGAGCTGGTGGTGCCGCGCGCATGATGGTCGTGGCGCAGGGATGCGGCGAACTCGCCAGCGTGCGCGCTCGTCCCGCGGATTTTTTCGAAAGTCTGAACCGAGAAGGCGAGCGCCTCTGGCTATTCGACGCCGTAGACGACGCGGAGGGTGTGGCAATTGCTCGCGAACTGCACACCGCGGGCTTGACCGCGAGGGTCTGCGAGGTGGAACGCGACTACGGCATGTTCGACCGCACCGAGGCACCGCAATATCACCCCCCCAGTTGCGCGTCTTGTGTGTCCGCTTCCGAGTGAGGCGCATAACTGGAACAAGGCCGAACGTATCAGAGCACCATAGCTGCGGCCGAGACCGCGGCTTTACCCGCAGGAGTTGGCACGACTCCCGTCGGGCTCCGGTTGAGCAGCCTCGTGCCCAGTCCCGCCTCCAACGCGGCGACTTGCAAGTTGAGCGCGGGCTGTGCAACATGCATGAGAGCAGCGGCGCGTAACATGCTGCCAGCGTCGATGATCGCGACCAGGTGCCGCAGTTGCTTCAGCTCCACCCTGTCATGCGCGCGTTTTTTCGCTTGCGCCCACGAGTTATCATGCGTGCCATGGTATCTCGGACGGCGGACATATACGTCCAACTCACATACGTAACCAACGCCGTTACCCGTGGCGTTCACTTTCAGCTTGGCGCTGGGCGAGGCACACGGCAGCTCGCTCGCCCTGTCTTAAAGTCGCCGTCAGTTCGGCCACTCGATCCACGGCCGGCTGCTGTTCGGCTGCAACTGAGGGCACGCTGACGGCTCCGGGCCGTCCCCCGGTCCGGAGCATTTGCCGCACGCCCTCGGCCCCGAACCGCTGCGCTACTGCTGCCCTGAACGCACCCAGTTCGGTCGCGACCCGCTCATCTTCCTGCACCGCCCGCCATGCCTCGCCGCGCGCCTTGTCGTCCGGCGCGGCACCCCAGTCGCGTCCGCCGTGCGCTGCCCCTCTACGCCGGCACGATAGGTCCGCTCCGCGCAGCTTTCGGCCTCACCGATGCGCTCCAGGCTACCCGGCAGCGCGCCTGCGGCACGCTTGGCCCCTGCCCGCTCCTGCTTGGCGGCGGCGGACGCCAGCCATCCCACTTTGCCGCGCAGCTCGCCGAGCTGCTCCGGCTCGCGCGCGAGCCGAACGGCAGCACTCGTCCATCCCTCGCGCTTGACTAGCTCGTCCAGTACCGCACGCGCCCCGTGCGGGTCCCTGTAGGCCCCTTGCAGGTAGCTCCACCGCGCCTCGCGCTCGCGCTGCGCCGCCTTGTCTGCCGCCACCGCCGCCGCGATCTCGCCGGGGCTGGTGCCCCGCTCCAGACTGTCCCGCCCCTGCCCGGACGGGTCCACATAGGGCGGGATCAGCCAGCCCACGGCAGGCGGGACTGTCGCAAGTTTGGGGGTCGTAACATTTTCGGGCACCGGGCGACGTGGTGCGTAGCGTAGGCGGGGGCTGTTTCGTGTCGGATACCGACGAGCACGAGCCTCGCTTCCGACCGGATCAAG
>JAABUV010004960.1_pt1 | contig 15475 bp, 10 predicted proteins | sample 5559971 | NCBI WGS metagenome assembly JAABUV01 (sample SAMN10711881, study PRJNA513362) | rock metagenome | isolation source: Antarctica rocks | place: Antarctica: Victoria Land, Knobhead nord | collected 2015-12-19
GGCACATGCGAGGAGGTGTTCAAGGACTGCCTGGCCGCCGTGCCAGGCGCGCGCGAACACATCGTCATCGCCACCAAGGGCGGCATCGTCCTCGGTCAGGGTCACTACAACCTCAGCGCCCCCTACATCACGGAGTGCGTCGAGCGCTCGCTGCGCCGCATGGGCATCGACTATATCGACCTCTATCAGCTGCACCGCCCCGACCCGTTGACCCATCCCGCCGAAACGGCCGGCGCGCTCAATAGCCTGCTGCGGCGCGGCCTCATCCGCGCGGTCGGCGTCAGCAACTACTATCCCGAGCAGATCCGCGCCCTGCAACGCTACCTCGACGCGCCGATCCGTAGCAACCAGATCGAGATCAGCCTGACCCGCCTCGCCCCCCTCTACGAAGGATGGGACGGTGGCGACGGTACGCTCGACCAATGTATTGCCCGTGGCATGACCCCGCTGGCCTGGAGCCCGCTCGGTAACGGTGTATTGGCGGGACAAGACGACTCTTCCGGCGATTCCTCACAACTGCAAGGGCTGCGCGCCGAGTTGGCGGCGCAGGCCGCGCGCTACGACGCCACGCCCGCGCAGATCGCGCTGGCCTGGCTGCTGGCTCATCCGGCCGGGATCATCCCGCTGGTTGGCAGCGCCAACCCCGCGCACATCCGCGAGGCCGCAAGCGCGACGCATATAACCTTGTCCCGCGAAGATTGGTACCGCCTGTGGACGGCCGCGTGGGGCCGCGACGTGCCGTGACAAAGAGCGTGACAGCGTGGATGCGCTCGCGTCTTTACTGGGAGCGCCGGCGTCAGTCCGCTGACTATCTAGCCGGCATGTCGTCGCAGGCGCGGATAGCGGCGGTGGTCAAGACCAGGTAGGGATTGGACGCAGGGCGGCGATGGATAACGCAATAGATGGAACGCGACGAGATTGGAAGGTGCTGCTGATCGGTGGTCCGTCGGGTGTCGGCAAGACGACCGTAGCGCAACACATGGCCCGTCGCCTGGGAATCTCCTGGGCACAGGCCGACGACTTCCGGCTGGTGCTGGAACGCGAAACTAGCCCTACTACACATCCCAGGCTGCACTTCTTCGTCGCTACGCCCAACGTGTAGCGTTTGACACCAGAGAAGCTGCGCGATGGCTTTATCGCCACCGGACAATCCGTTTCGCACGCCCTGGAGATCGTCGTCGCCAACCACGTCGCTACCGACGCGCCGATTGTGCTGGAAGGCGACGGGCTGCTGCCTGCGATGGCGGCGCAGCGGGTCTTCGCCGGCCTCGATGTTGGGAACTCCGTACGCGCCGTGTTTATACATGAGTCGGACGAAAACGTTGTCTTTGCCAACATGCACAAACGTGGCCGCGGCTTTCATGATCGCGAGAAAGCCGAGCAACTCGTGCAGACACACGCGGCGTGGCTCTACAGAGTTAGCCCGTAGAGCCCAAGAGCTTTACCCGCTTTAGCGGCTTTAGCTTGCTCACTATCGTGCGATAGAGTATACTAAAGGTATGGGGTATCGTACAGTAGAAATTACGTGGATGCCGGATAGGCCAGCCCAATGGGCGACGTACACGGCGGCGCGTGTGGAGGCGGCGCGGCTGTGGGGCGACCTCGTGGCACGCCACCATCGCTTGCGGCGCCTGAACTGGCGCTGGCCCTCCAAGGCCCGTTTCCAGAGATGGGCCAAGGGACGCTATCCCGGCCTGTCCGCGCAAGCGACGCAGCAGATCATCGGGGAGTTCGTCGAGGCGGTGGACGCCACGCGCCACCTGCGCAAGAACGGCCACGCTGAGGCGCGCTATCCCTGGAAACGTCCGCGCTACCGCGACGTGGTGTACACCAACCAGGACGCCCGCATCAGGGGCAACCGTTTGGTCTTGCCCAACGGCACGAGCGGCACGCTACGCATCCCCTTGCCCGCCGACCGCCCCTTGCCCGGTCGCCTGATGGAGGTGCGCCTGGGCCTGGGCCACGTCCTCTTGACATACGAGATCCCCGCTGAGGCGCGGCATCAGCGGACGGTTGTGGGCGTGGACCTCGGTGTGAATACGCTCATTGCCGCGACGGACGGCAAGAAGGCCGTGCTCATCAGCGGGCGCGAGGCCAAGGCGACCGTGCAGTGGCGTAACAAGCGGCTGGCGTCGGCGGTGAGCAAACAATCCACGATGGTCAAGGGGTCGCGTCGGTGGCGACGCGTCCAGCGGCGCAAGAAGCAGATGCTCGCCAAAACACGGCGTCGTATGAACGACCTGATCCACAAGGCCACGCATCGCGTCTCCCAAGAGTTCCCCGGCGCGACCTGTTACGTCGGCACGCCGTTCAACGAGGCATCGCGGAAGATGAACGGCGTGTGGGCGCAGCAGGTCAGCCAGGCTAGCAACGGCAAGATCATACGTCAGTTCGATTATAAGACGAGCGGCGCGATACAGGTAGACGAGCACTACAGTAGCCAGACGTGCCCCCGGTGTGGGGCGCGGCAGACGTGCCGGCGCGTGTATCGCTGCCGGGCGTGCGGGATAGTCGCCCCACGCGATGTGGTGGGCAGTACGAATATCCTGTGCATCGGCCAACATGAGGCGATGCGGATCGGGCAATCCCTGGCCACGGAGGTCGTGTATGTACGGCCCGTCAAAGTATTCCGGCGCAAGCCGGATAGTGCGCTCGGACACAGCGGACATAGCGCGCCACGGCGCGAAGCCCACGCCCTGTAGGCGTGGGAGTGTCACGGTCAGTGGCTGGCAGACGAGGCGCGCCGCTACAGCCTGCCGGTGCTAGAGCCGCGTCCATGGGAGACGCTCGAGGAGCGCATCCTGGCGGCGGTCGAGCTTTGATGCATCGCCGCGCGGTCGTGGGATGAATGGGCTTGTCGCAACGACGGGCCGCGACAAGCGGCGCGTCAACGGTCGCCCGTGTGTGGTATACTGTTAGCGGTGATCGCTCCTTCAGGGGCCACCATGACGCCCAAGGGCGTCTCTACGGCGGGGCACGCCGAAAGTCACGCTTGGGGAGATTGTGTCAGACACCAGAGCCTCCGGGTCACGGTGCGGCGGTCGCTGAACCAAGAATCCCACGGCTTCAGCCGTGTGGAGTGTCAAATCAGTACGTTCGATACGCGGTCGGGCGTACTTATGCGCACCGTGCCGGCAGGGGGCAGCGCCGGCAATAACGCTCTCGTGGCCATGGGCGTAGACGAACGGGCAGGGCGCGTCCTCGCCGTCGGCGTCGATGGCAAGACGCAGGTGCTCGACGCGCGGAGCGGGCTGCTCCTGCGCATGACCGGCCTTGGCCCGATCGTGACCGATCCGGCCGCCCTGGTGGTAGACGCCGCAGCTGGACGCGCCATCGTCGGCGACCGCGCCGGCATCGGCGGCTTCGCTATCCTCGACACGCGCAGCGGCCGCGTCCTGACAACGGCGACGCTCGGCGGGAATCCGGGTGATTGGCCGCGTTGGGTCGCGGTCGACGGGCGGGCCGGGCGTGCCTTCGCGAGTAGGGGCGGTCGGGGTCAGGCCCCTGAGACGCAAGTGCTCGATATCATGAGTGGCCGCGTCGTGCGGACCGTTGCCGTAGGCGGTCCGATCGCGGTAGACGAGCGGAGCGGGCGCGTTTTCATCCCCGCCCAGATGGGGATCGCGATGCTCGACGCGCGTAGCGGCACCCTCGTACGCGCGATCCCTCTGCGCGACAGTAAGCGCCCCGACGCCCTCGACGTCGACGAGGCGACAGAACGGGTCTTTGTCGTTACCTCCTCGCTGCCACAATCAAGCGGTTACGAGACGGTACACACCCTTGACGCGCGAGATGGACGCCTCGTCCAGGCCATCACAGTGGGGTGGGACCCGAATAGCGTCGCCCTGGACAGGCGGCGCGGACGGCTGTACATCGCGAATGTGAACGTCACGACCGCGAACGGCACGGTAACGGTAGTGGCCGGGAAAATCAGCGTGCTGGACGCCCGCAGCGGCAGGCTCCGGCGGCGCATCGCCATGCCGGGGTATGTGAAAGCCGTCATCGCGGTGGACGATAGCGCGGGGCGCATGGTGGCGGCCACGCAACCGGTGTGTATACCTACGACAGGCCGGGCGAGCTCGAGCGGCAAGCTCGTCGCCCGTGCGTGGACCGTCGCTTCGTCTCTCTTTGGACAACATCCCCAGGGCACATCATGTGGTTTAACCACCACCGTCACGATCCGCGCCCTAACGCACTAGATGTCTTGAACATGCGAACTTGTTGCGATTGAGTCAAGTTTTTGCGTCGCATATATCTCGTCGGTCTGAGGCGGAGCCTCGTTAGTGCTATGTTAGAGAACGTTGTTTGCAATGGGCGAGGCCTGCGACTGCGGTCGGATGGGGCGCTCGACAAATCAAATTATGCCCCCTGATTCCGCGCTAGTTTGGAACGTGCGTCGTGCCCGCACAGACCTTTCAAGGTCCAGTCCCTGCCATGGTCTTTTAAGGCCAGGTCTCGTCTCACAATCGCGAGGCGCGCCCGTTGTTGGCAGGGCTCGTGAATTAGCGGCCACAGAAAATCTGAGCGCGAAACGCGGGCGTCTCCACGGGGACCGCCGCGGTCCCCGCGGCACGGCGTCGGGGGCGCGACGTCCGGGCACAGCGGAGCGCGTGGCCGCGCAGGCAAGCCGCGGGGACCGCGGCGGTCCCCGTGGAGATGTCGCCAGCCGATAATTCACGCGCCCTGCCGTTGTTGGCGCTTCACTTGACGCCGGGCACGTCTCCGTGTTACCGTATGCAGCGACGCGGGCATCGTTTGTGGTGCGAATGCGACGACATGCCCCGCCGCCGGAGTTAATGAGGAGGGGAAGGCCTATGGACACAATCTTCTCGCGAGGGAACAGAATGCGCGCGGCCGCGGCGCTCGGTTCAGCCGCCGTGCTGACGGTGGGCGCCACCCTGGGGAGCGTCGTCACGGCGGCCACGCCGACCCTGGCTGGCGGCGCCCCAACCACGCCGACCTTGGCCGGCGGCGTCTTGGCGCCGCATATCACGGAACAGCCCTTTGGCGCCGTGGGCGGCCAACCCGTCGCCCTCTACACGCTCACCAATGCCCGCGGCATGGAAGTCAGGATCATGACCTACGGCGGGGTCATCCAGTCGATCAAGGTACCCGACCGCAACGGTCAGCTGGCCGATGTCGTCCTCGGTTTCGCCAACGTCGCCGACTACGTCAAGAGCAGTCCCTATTTCGGCGCCATCATCGGCCGCTACGGGAACCGCATCGCCAAGGGCACGTTCACCCTCGGCGGCAAGACGTATCACCTCCCCATCAACAACGGCGTCAATTCGCTGCACGGCGGCACGACGGGGTTCGACAAGCAGATCTGGCACGCGACCGCACTGCCGGGGACCACGAGCGTCGGACTCAAGCTCACCTATACTAGCCCGAACGGCAGCAACGGCTATCCCGGCACGCTGCCGGTGGCGGTCACCTACACCCTGACCGACGACAATGCGCTGCACATCCATTACCTCGCGACGACCGACGCGCCGACGGTTCTCAACCTGACCAACCACAGCTACTTCAACCTGGCCGGCGAGGGGACCGGGACCGTCTACAACCAGATATTACAACTCAACGCCGACCACTACACACCGACCGACGCGACGCAGATCCCCACCGGCGTGATCGCCCCCGTCGCGGGCACACCGTTTGACTTCACCCATCCGACCGCGATCGGCGCGCACATCCGCGACGGCGTCGCGCAGATCCTCCTCGCCCAGGGCTACGACCACAACTGGGTGCTCAACCGGGCGAGCCCGACCGACACGTCGCTCATCCTGGCGGGCTCCATCCACGACCCGCAAAGCGGGCGTACGCTGGAGGTATACACGACCGAGCCTGGCGTCCAGGTCTACACCGCCAACTTCCTCACAGGGACGTTCGCCGGCGTCAGCGGCAAGGTCTACCGGCAGGGTGACGCCTTCACCATGGAGACGCAGCACTACCCGGACTCGCCGAACCACCCCAACTTCCCGTCGACCGTCCTCCGGCCCGGCCAGCAGTTCGACTCGACGACCATCTTCAAGTTCTCGGTTCATTGACGTTCCCCCACGCCTTTTGGCGTGGGCCAGAAGCCCTATTTCTCTCACACGATCACCCCAACGCGACGCCCCCCATTCCCGCACGGGAATGGGGGGCGTCGCGTTGGGGCGTTTCACTGTTCACAGGGCCAAGTCCTATTGGCCGGGCGTAGATTGGGCCAGGATAAATCTCCTACAGATACGTAGCACGTTCTTGGCAGCCCCTCTAGGGCATTGCTTGGAGAGAGGAGGGGGCGGATAGTGAGGATGCGTCGTCGCCATGTGACGGCGCTGATCGAGCGATAAAGGCAAACCCGCCGCGAGGTGGGGACGCAAAGTTAGGGGACTCCACGGAGCAGGGCTCCGCCGAGTCAGCCCGACCGCCGAACCGAGGATCTCCGCGCAGGCCGCGGATTCCCGGTGTCATCGCCGTGAATCTAGTGGCTCACGCCCGCGTCGACGTCGCACCGCAACGTCAGCGTTGGGGCCGGAAGGAGATCCGTCGGTCATGCGCTACTCCATGCGGCACACGCCCCGCGCGTTCGTTCGCGCCTTTGTTCGTCATCCCCGCCGTCGCTCGACTCCGTCGCTACTGGCGCTCACACTGCTCGCCGCGACGGTCCCCGTCGCTACAGCCTACGTAGACGTAGGCGCCGGTCCTCATGTGGCGCGGACGCACGGGTTGGGACTCGCGTGGCAGGGCGGAGTCGCTCATCGGCGCGTGGCGCCACGGCCGGCTTTGTGGCAAGCCGGCGCCGCGAGGCTGGGCCGCGTCGCCTCGGCGCGCGTGGCGTCTTCCACGCCCAAGGCGCCGTCTGGAGCGCCCGCGCGCGCGGACGCCACGGGGGCGCCGGCGAGCGCCGACATCTCGCGCTACAACCCGCCGGTGGCGGATCAGGGGGACGTCAATGACTGCGTGGCCTGGGTCACGACCTACTATATGCGCGGGTGGTACGCCCGGCGGGACGGCTATTATCCGGCCGGCGGCGCGGACGGCGCGGGAAGCTTCGCGCCGCTGTATCTATACAGCCAGCTGGCCAAGGGCCGCAATGTCCCGACCTCGTTCAACGACACGCTCGACCTGCAAGTGGCGCAGGGCGTGGACACGCGAGCCGACTACACGCAGGGCGACGACGACTACACGCACGGGCCGACAGCGGCCGAGCAGGCCAACGCGGCGTCCTACCGCATCGGCGGCTACAACGTCCTGTTCCAAGGCGCCGGCCAGGGCGACGCGGCGCGCACGGCGATCGAGGCGGCGATCGCGGGTGGCGACCCCGTGGGTCTGGGTATCCCGGTGTACGACAACTTCTGGAACGCGGATGCCGATCACGCGTACATCGACGGTACAGCCGGCACGAATTACGGGAGCCACGCCGTCTTCGCCACGCGCTACGACGCCAATGGCGTGTGGGTCGAGAACCAGTGGGGCACAGGGTGGGGGCAGCAAGGCTGGGCCGAGCTGAGTTGGTCCTTCGTAGACCACTACGCCTGGCAGGCGGTGACGCTACGCCCGCTGGCCGGTCCGGAGCCGGCCGCGCCCAGCGCTACCGCGACAGCGGCCCCCAGCGCCACGGCCACGGTCACATCGCCCGCCAGCGCGCCCCCAGTTGTGGCGGCTACGGCCACGATGCCCCCCTCGACGGGCGCGCGGGACGGCGCTCCTGTGATCGTGACGATCACGACGACGGCGACCACAAGCGCGCTGTCGCCCTCCGCGCATGGGACGCACGCGCCGGTCTTGCGTGGCCGCGCGACGACACGGACGCGCGGACATGGGATAGCGCCGCGCGTGGCGTTCGCTAAAGGGTCCGCCGCGCCACGATCGCGCGCGACCACACGACGCGGGAGCCTTCGGGCGGTTGGACAAGTCGGGGTCCGCGATGGGCGGGCGCGGATAGCGGTCGGGGCTAGCCGGACGCGGGTTCGTGCGCGAGGGGTTCGGCGCGCCGCGCGGACATACGCGCGCGTCGTGGCGTGCGGCGGAATGCCGTATGTCCGTAGGATGTGCCCACAATAAGTTAGGAGCGCCCCTCGCGCGGTCGCGCGGTCGCGCGGTCGGGTGCGCCTCGAAATAGTGGAATGCGTTGGCGACGCCTGCGACTGCGGTCGCATGGCAGACCACGGGCACTGCGGCGCCAGGGCGCGTGCAGCGGAGCGCCACATCCGAGGGCGACACCCGACCGCAGGCGGCGCTCGTTTGCCATGCGCCCGCAGTCGCAGGCTACATCCCACAATAATGAGGTGCACCCTCGCGCGGTCGCGGCACTTGACAAGGCTGATCGAAGCTCCTATAATGCTTTATAGATGGTTTTCCTCACATCATGGTGCGCTGCGCGTATATGTCGCGCCACTGGTTACTAACCATCCCTTTTTACTATCTTCGCCGGCTGGGGTCTGTCTCCGCGATCCTCCCACGCGCCATTCCCTATCCGTGTATGCGCGTTCCTCGTTTCGTACGGTGATCAGGTGCCGGGCTTGTGCCTCCCGACTCGCTACGCTGTGCAGCCGTGGGCCGTTTTCGCGTTCTCCCGCGCTTGTGGATGAAGACAAAGCTGAAGCCCCAAACAAGCACATACCGCGCGCAGCACGCGCCGCCGAACTACTTTATGCGGCGACGCGACCCGTTGTGGCAGGGAAGGATACCCGTGTAGATGACCGAGCACCTGGACCGCAACCTTGGCCTGGAATTGGTGCGTGTGACCGAGGCGGCCGCACTGGCCGCCGGGCGATGGATGGGTAAAGGAGACAAAGAGGCGGCCGATCAGGCCGCCGTCGACGCGATGCGCTTCGCGCTCGACAGCGTCGATATGGACGGCGTTGTGGTCATCGGCGAAGGGGAGAAGGACGAAGCGCCGATGCTCTACATCGGCGAGTCTATCGGCAACGGGCAGCCGCCGCGCACGGATGTGGCGGTCGACCCGATTGACGGTACGACGGTGCTGGCGAAGGGGCTGCCGAACGCCCTCACGGTCGTCGCGCTGGCCGAGCGCGGCTCGATGTACTATCCGCCGCACATCATGTATATGGAGAAGGTCGCCGTCGGCGCCGTTGGCCGCGGGCGTATCTCCATCGAAGTCCCCCCCGAGGAGAATCTGCGGGCGCTGGCGTCGGCGAAAGACTGCGATGTGTCCGACCTCACCGTGATCATCCTGGATCGGCCCCGGCACACGGACCTGATCCGCCGCATCCGCGAGGCCGGCGCGCGCCTGAAGTTGATCTCCGATGGCGATGTCGCGGGCGCGTTGATGGCGGCGATGGAGGAGCACACCGGCGTTGATATGCTGATGGGCATCGGAGGCGCGCCCGAAGCCGTCCTCGCCGCCTGCGCCTTGAAGTGCTGCGACGGCGACATGCAGTGCCGCCTGTGGCCGCGCGATGAGGCGGAGAAACAGAAGGCGATCGCCAGCGGATTAAGCCCGGCGGAGTTCGGGCGTGTCTTGACGATCGACGACCTGTGCCAGAGTGACAACGTTTTCTTCGCCGCCACGGGTGTCACCAATGGCGAGCTATTGCGCGGCGTCCAGTATTTCGGACGCGGCGCGCGCACCCACTCCCTCATGATGCGATCCCGCTCGGGCACCGCCCGCTGGATCGAAGCGCAGCACCGCTGGGAGCGCCTGATGGCGTACGCCGGTACGCCTTACGACCAACAAGTATGGCGCGACCGTACTCGCGCGACACCACGTTCACCCAAACAACAGTAGGTAAAAAGAGTTAGATAGATGCCACGTACCCGACGACCCCGTACCCCCCGTACTTCCCTCACCGACGAGGGAACACTCTCCTCACAAGCCACCGCCGTTATGGAGCCCGACGAGCTACTCGTCGCCGATGACTCTACCGGCAACGGGCGCGGCAATGGCCGCGCCGTCGATGACTATGTGTCCGACGGCCAGATGGCGGCCGCCTCTCCGTTCGCCGCGCCGACCACTGCCACGAACGGCTCCAACGGCTCCAACGGCTCCACGAGTTCTAATGGCAATTCCAGCGCAGGATTTTCGAATCATACCATGAACGGTTCTGGGAACGGCGCCGGCGATCGCGGCGCGGGCCGGCCCTTCTTGGACCGGCGCGAACGTGAGCGTGAGCGCGAGGCTAGCCGCGGCCCGGCGCTCTCCGAGCTCGAGAGCAAGACGCTGACCGAGTTGCGCGACATCGCCAAGGCCCTCGATCTGACGGGGCTTACCAGCCTCAAGAAATCAGAGATTATCTTCCGCGTGATGCAGGCGCAAGCCGAGCAGCAGGGCAATATTTTCCGCGTCGGCGTGCTCGACATCGTCGACGAAGGCTTCGGCTTCCTGCGCCGCGCGCGCTTCCTGCCCGGTCCCGACGACGTCTACGTGTCGCTCTCGCAGATCCGCCGTTTCGGGCTGCGCACGGGCGATATGGTGTCGGGGCAGGTGCGCACGCCCAAGGACACCGAGAAATATCACGGCTTGTTGCGCGTCGAGGCTGTCAACGGGCTCGACCCTGAGGTGGCGAAACAGCGCCCCAACTTCGATAAGCTCGTCCCGATTTACCCCAACCAGCAGCTCCTCCTCGAGACCAAGAAAGAGATTCTACCCACGCGCCTGGTCGACCTGGTCGCGCCGATCGGCAAGGGGCAGCGCGGCCTGATCGTGGCCCCGCCCAAGGCCGGTAAGACGATGATGCTCAAGCACATCGCCACCGGCATCCAGCAGAACCACCCCGACGCGCATCTCATGCTGGTGCTGATCGGCGAGCGCCCCGAAGAGGTGACCGACCTGGAGCGCTCGGTCAAGGGCGCCGAGGTGGTAAGCGCCACCTTCGATGAGCCGGTGGAGCACCATGTACGCGTGGCCGAGATGGCCCTGGATCGCGCCAAGCGCCTCGTCGAGGGCGGCAAGGACGTGGTGATCCTACTCGATTCGATCACGCGGCTGACGCGCGCCTACAACCTGGCCGTCCCGTCGTCAGGCCGCACGCTCTCGGGCGGCGTCGATCCGGCGGCGCTGTACCCGCCCAAGCGCTTTATCGGCGCGGCGCGCAACATCGAGTTCGGCGGCTCGCTCACCATCCTGGCGACGTGTCTCATCGACACCGGCAGCCGCATGGACGAGCTGATCTACGAGGAGTTCAAGGGCACCGGCAACATGGAGTTGCACCTGGAACGCGCCCTGGCCGAGAAGCGTATCTTCCCCGCCATCAATATTCCCCGCTCGGGCACCCGCCATGAGGAACTCTTGATGGACGACGCGATGATCAACCGCGTCTACTTAATGCGGCGCATGCTCGGCGCGCTGGACAACCCGAACCAGGGCACGGAAATCCTGCTCACACGCATGTCTAAGACCAACAGCAACCGCGAGTTCCTGGCGACACTGACAAAAGAGATCGCGTAACGATCACCCGCCGGGCGCGGGGTTGACGGTGTTGTTCCAGCCATGGCGCTTTCCATGCGGACCTCCCGCTGGCCCTGGCCCTGGTCCGGCCACGCTCCCTCCCGATTGATCGCCCCCCGCCGGCGGTCCGCCCGCCGCGCCGCCGCTGGTATCGACGGTCGCCGTCGGCTCGGGGGCCGTCCCCGGTAGCGCCGCGTTTGGATCGCTTGCGGTAGCGGTTGGGGGCTGCGTGGGGATCGGACTGGGGCTGGTGGCGGTGAGCGCGGGCGTCGGGCTCGTGGACGCCGTGCGCGCCGGCGTCGCGCTGGCGACGACTGATATGGCGCGGATCGTCGGCGTGCCTTGATGTAGAAGGGCAACCCTGTTCCGCGTGTACCTTGTTCGGCTGACATCCAGTCCACTCGTGCCCCCGCGCAGCATCCGCCACGTCTGGGCCAGCGAACCGTGCGGCGGGAGCAGCGCCCCGGCCAGGCGCGCGGCCCGCGCCGGCGCTCCGGCCACGGTCAGCCCGACGCCGAGGACCGTGACAGCGACGGCCACGCCCACGACCGGGCGCCGCCGTCGCCTTTTCGCGCGTATGATGGGCATGGCCTGCGTTTGGGAGAGGGAGATCACCGGCAACGCCTGGGTGTGCTCGACCGTGCGCGCGCGTGATACCACCGCGGAGATCGCCAGGGCCATCTCCGCACCGTTGTCATAACGGTTGTCCGGCGCGGGCGCCATACTCTTTCTTAGCACCTCGCGCACGCCCATGGGTATCCCGGCCCGCTCTACCACACCGGATGCGTTGGGCGTCTGGGCCGTTCCACTAAGGAGATGGCTTAGGAGATACCCGAGCGCGAAGATATCGCTATGCCTCGTTGGCGCGGCGCCGGCGCGTACCTCGGGGGCGGCGCCCTCGAGCGCGGGCGCGGCGCCCCCAGGCCAGGCCAGGTCGCGGATGTAGGCGTCATCGCCCCAGCCCAAGACGACGCTATCTATGCTGAACGCGCCGTGGCACAATCCTAGTATATGCGCCTCCCCCAGCGCGGCGGATAAGCGCTCGACGAGATGAAGCGCGCGCGCCGCCGTCCAGGGTGCGCCATCGACGCTGGCGCACGCCAGCGTCCGCCCCTCGATATGCTGCCCCACCAGGATAGGATGGTCGTCGTGCGTCGCCACGTCGTAGACCAGGGGCAACGCGGCATGATGGATGCCGGCGACGACGTGCGCGCGCCGCGCGAAGTGGTCGCCGACTGGGGTCCCCAGCGGGGCCGGCGCGGTGACCAGATCGACGTAGCGGCCCAGCAGACAATCGGTCGCGAGCAGGACATCACCCCACGCACACTGTGACGCGGGCGAGGCGGCCACGCGATAGCGGTCCAGCACAAGAACATCGGGCGCCAATTGTACCATAAGAAAATCTCCCTAAGGGCTGTTTATCTATTGTTGCGTCGCGTCCGGCGCGAAGGGGGATGGCGCGGACGCTCTATGCCCCCTATGTCCATGCGCCGGAGAGTCCCCACCGCGTCCGGGCGGGGCTGGCGCGGGCATGCCGGGTCCACCGGCCGCGCTGTCCGCTCCCCACGGGGGCGCGTCACCCCGCATGGCGTTCCCAGCGGCGAACGACGACAGGGTCGTCATCGCCTGTGACAGGCCGTTTTCTATCGGGTGGAGCGGTATCCAACTCCGCGCCGTCGGAGACACGACAGCGGCGCATAGCGCCAGCGCCGGCAGCAGGCGGAGCGCCGACCGCATGGGATGTCCCCTGGGTCGAGGCGAGGGGGGCGCGATGCGACGGGCCGGGACAGACGCGACGGCGGGTAGGGGCGCGACCGGGGCCGGCTGGACGGTCAGCGGACCGGCGCCGGCGATTCCGCTAGGCGCGACACGTCGGGACGGCGTGATGAGGGCGGCCTCGATCTCTTGGCGGAGCCGCGCGCCGTCCGCGGGGCGGGCGGACGGCGCGCGCGCCGTGCCACGCCGCAAGATCTCCTCCAGCGCGGGGAGCGGCGCGTCCGCGCGGTCGAGGAGCCGGCGCAGCAGCATGCAGAGGGCGAACACGTCGGCGGCGGGACCGGCCGCCGCGCCCACGCGGATCTCCGGCGCGGCGTACACGGCGTCGCGGGCGGCGCGCGCGCGGGGCGATGCCAGGTCGGGAACGACGATGTCGTCGCCGTCCAGCACGAGTGAGGCGGCGTGCAGGGCTCCATGTGTAAGGCCGGCGGCGTGAGCCTCACCCATGGCTTCGCAGAGGCGGGCGATCAGGTAAATGGCGCGCCGCGCCGGCCACGGCGGGCTACTCACGACGGCGCGCGCCAGGGTAGGGGCATCCACGCGCTCCTGGACCAGAAGCGGATACTCCTCATGCGACGTGATGTCATAGGTCATGGGAAAGGCGGCGTGCCTGACGAGCGCGGTGGTCTCGGCCCGCGCCACGAAGCGGCGGCCCTGTTCCGTCCACAGCGGCGCCGGCCCAAGGATCAGGGTGACGCGCCGCCCCAACCGTTCATCTATGCCAAGTAGCTCGCGATCGGGCAGGTCAAACGCGGGCGCGGCGGCCACGCGGTAGCGTTGTGCGACAACCGTGCCGGGATCAAGCCTGTTCACTCCGACCTCCTATGCGCGCGTCAATATCGCTATATCTCTATCTCTACACCTCTTTATACGGCATAGTGCGGCTACGGACGCGCATGATGGAAGGGGCGGCGCCAAACTCTCAGCCCGCTCTCAGCAGCGGGGGGACAGGCGACTCTCAGCAAACTTTCAGCCCCTCCTCAGTTGTCTTTCAGGTTGGCGCGCGACACTAAACATAGATGACGAAGCGCTCATCTGGTACGAGAAGTATAGGAGACACCACACCATGGCACACAACATCAAACGAACCATCGTAGCGACAGCTAGCGCGACCGTATTGGTCGCCGGCCTCACGGGCGCCGCTTTCGCCTCGAGCGGAGCCACGACGCGCGCGAACGGCGGCGGGGCGCCGACATCCCAAACGGGGACAGCGCAGCCCAGCACGACACAGCCCGGCGCGACGCGGAGCGGCACGACACAGCCAAGCACGGGGATCGGACGCGGCCCCAAAGGCGCCGGCGGACCCGGCGGGAAGCATGGCCGAGGCGGCCTTGGCGGGCCCGGTGGGTTGGGCGGACCCGGTGGGAAGGGCGGCGGTCTCGTCGTCACGGCGGTCAACGGCGGCACGATCACCGCGACGGGACGCGCGATCACCGAGACGGTCCAGGTCAGCGCGACGACCGTGTACACCGAGGCCGGCAGCCCGGCGTCACTCTCCGATGTGACCGTGGGCAGCCGCATCCAGGCGCGGGGGACGAGCAGCGGGACCAATAGCGTGAACGCCACGGCCATCATCATCCAACTGCCGACCGTCAACGGCGTCGTCACCGCCGTTAACGGCGCCAGCTTGACGGTCACGCGGATGGGACCGGGCGGCGGGCGTGGGCCACGCGGCGCGGCGGGGACGACATCGGCTACGACTCCTACGACGACAGCCACGACCCCCACGACGACCACGACCGTGTTAGTGACCAGCAGCACGACCTACGCGCTCGGTGGACGGCCGGGGGCGGCGACATCGACATCGTCGTCGGCGTCGGCGTCGTTGAACTCCATCACCGTCGGCACACGGATCAGCGCCGAGGGGACGCTGGGCAGTGACGGCGTGCTCACCGCGCGCCGCATCCAGATCGTCCCGGCGCGCCCGGCCGCCCCGGCGCGCGGCACAGGCACAGACACGGGTACGATCGCGACCCCGACCCCGACCCCTGGCACGACGAGCGGGAGCTAGACTTCCTCTCGATCGCGGGGCCTATAGCCATAGGCCCCGCGATGTCCATCAACCTCACGGTTCTCCCCATTATCGGTCAAGCGGGGGACGGCGCGCGCCGTCCCCCGCTTCCCCATTGCCCGTATTGTTATCATCGATTGTCGGGCTACTATAGGCCGCATGGTCTACACTTAATACTACAACGTTAGGTGGTCAGGATGAATCGAGGAGGCGACGGAGGATACGCTTGCGATGGGAGCGGTAGGCGTTGTGGTTCTGGCGCTGGGTGGCGCGCAGCAGGGCGAGCGCGCGCTGCG
>JAABUV010004965.1_pt1 | contig 15462 bp, 20 predicted proteins | sample 5559971 | NCBI WGS metagenome assembly JAABUV01 (sample SAMN10711881, study PRJNA513362) | rock metagenome | isolation source: Antarctica rocks | place: Antarctica: Victoria Land, Knobhead nord | collected 2015-12-19
AGAGGAGGGCGCGCGCCGGGAGGCTGCCATATAGCACCCGGCGCTTTGGTTGGCCGACCGTTATCTGTTTCCAAGCCTTTGATCTGCCGGGCGCCTGGCGGACGCTGGCTGCACTGGTATTGCACAATTTTTGGCTGGCTTTGTCGAGAAGTGAGTGGGCTGAGTTCTGCAGCATGCCTGCTGGGTGTCCTGGTTTTGGGGCTGTGAGCATTGGCAAGCAGGCTGTTACAAGAGCAGCGTGTTTACCAATCCGAAGTGCTCAGCGCCCTTCCACATATCAGAGACTCTGTGTCCTACAAGTGCAATCGCTCTGGTGCGTGTGAGAAGAAGACAGAAGCACTGGCACACCATCACAAATCTGCCCCAAATCGTCTGGCTGCTATGACGCAGGCGTGTTACAGCACCTCATTGTCCAGCTGCAGCGGTACAGGGTGCAGTGCAACACTGTAATGACCAGTATACGATCAGTGCTATGGGTGAGGACGCTTGCCGGGGACAGGCACTGCAGCGTCAGAACCCATAGCGACAGCAGCACAGTCCCTGACCCTAAAAGCAATGCGCACGCCGCCCCGCCATGCAGGCTGATGTGCATCTGGCCATCGCAAGTCACTGCCTAGCAACACCGTGGACACTTGCTTTGCGTCATCGCACCGCGGTACTGTACACCAACCCAAAACTCGCGTTTTCAATTCTGACACCTTTGTCCGTCTCTATTGTTCACGCCGCAGCAACCAACTCCCTCACCAGCTGGTGGGCTGAGCAATGAGGCTCACAGTGCTGCCTGGAGCACGGCAGGCAAAGTATTCAGGCCGGAGCAAGTCACCGCATGCAGCGCAATATGCACACATGCTGCACGGCCTCCATGCACTCAGCGCCGCACCCCAGAGCCATGCGTTTGCCGCGCATCTGCCCCCCTGCACGAAACAGCCCCTTGGCTGCAACGGGCGTTAGCACCAACAGCCAGAGCGCGTCGACGCACGGGACTGTGGTCGAGCCGCAACGCCCCCAAAACTTGCCGGATTGCCCCTTGAGCCTGCGCCCACTGATAGGCGCGAGGCGCATTGCCAGAGTGCAGAGGAAGACGCTTCAAGAGCAACCCCGTGGTCGCTTGAGCGCCGCCATCACGCCATCCTTTCCCCTGGGCATGAGACACCCCGCTGAGCTATACTCCCGTTGACTTCTCAGAACATGCATATGCCCTGCACCCATGCAGAAGGCACGATGACCCCCTTTCAGACCGTGTATCACGCAGGCTGCGGCACAGATGCTGCTCACCTGGGATAAAAATCATAGAGCGCAACAGGCGACTGCGCTGCCACGCCTCCCGCCTCCCAGTCGAGCAGGGTTTGCAATTGATGCACAAGCATAGCTTCGCCCATGCTGCGCGGCCAACGCGGGCCAGGCGCAGCCGGCGCACAAACATGCGCCGTCTGTGCCGCGCGCGCCTTCCCACTGCGTGCCGGCGCGCTTGTCGGCATGCCCACCTGCAGGCCTTTCACCGTACCCATCCCAGGCCCCCTCCTTCCCCGGAAAATGTGCTTCCAAGCAGGCACAAGCAGGGGACCCCGACGTAGCGCGCCAGCACAACAGAGCCTCCTGTGTCACCGCTGTTATCACTAGACACGCTGTTCAGGGTAGGGAACCCCCCAGAGACAGGATGCAAATAAGCCAACGCCGCCGCAGAGAGCGATGCCAGGACCAGGTCACATTGCGCCAGCGCCGCAGCACGGCACGCAGCCCCGCGCCTCTGCCCCAGCCGCGCGCGCGCCAGCAGGCGCGCCCCCGGGCGCGCCGCGGGCGCGCGCTCTGCCCCGCTGCGGCCCTCACTGGACGGCGCAGCAGCCGCCGCCGCCGCCGCCGGTCCCCTTGTCGCGCGGGATATTCTTCAGGAGCGCCTCCAGCGCGCCAATCACCGCCTCAAAGCCGGGCCGCTCCTCCGGGTCGGGGTCCCAGCACTTCACCACCAGCTCCCGCAGCGCCTGCGGCCGCCGCGCGCAGCGTTGCCAGCCGAGCGTGCACCCATATGCTGCCTGCTTGCTCAAGTGACACCAGAGCTCGCCTTACGACTGACACCAGAGCACTGGTGTCCACGACGCATGCCGCCGCCAAGCTGCAGCAGGGCAGGCGCGGCAGCCCGATGCTTGGGCGCGCGTGCTGAACGCAGCGCGCTGCTGCAGACAGTGCACGGGCGTGGTGCTGCGGGTCAGCCCCGGTCGCAGCGCGACTTGGCGGGAACACAGTAGTAACAACGACTGCTAATATTGATGCATGCTGGGGCGGCATACATGCGCGCGCCTGCATGTTGGGCGACTTGCCGCCCAGCTTCATCAGCTGCGGCCGCTTCTCGTACAGCGCGCTCTGCCGCGCGGCCTCGACCGGGTCCATGCCCTGGTAGGGCTGGCAGTGTTCGAAGAGCGAGTATGCAATCATGGAGAAGGAGAACACGTCCACCTGCGCGCCGACAGGGATAGGGATAAGGTCAGTGCCGCATTGCGTGGCCCGCCGCAGGGGCGCCGGCCTGCGCTGTCTCGGGCGGCTGCTCGCCGCTGCGCGCGGCAGGGTCGGGCGAGGCACGGCGCTGCTGGTGCTGGCAGTCCCCCACGCAGCAGGGCGCTCACGGGGGCGGGCAGGGCACGCACGTCCGCAGGGGCTCTGTGCCACAGGCCGGGCTAGCGCACAGGAGCACGCCTGTGCGCGGGCCAGCAAGCGCAGGCGGCCAGCGCGGGGCGGCCTGTGCGGACGGGGCGCGCCTTGAAGTTGTAGCACTCGTGCCGGAACACCTCCGGCGCCATATACCTGCCGGCCCGGCGCGTGGCATCTCAGGTGGCGGGGTATCAGATCGAACAGGTCAAAGCGACGGCGCGCAGGGCATCACGTCTGCCAGCCCCGCCCACGAGCTTGCAAGGGCAGGACACCAGCGCCCTTCGCATGACATGGTCTTGAAGCAGCACTGCTCGCAGCGCACGCAGCCCGTCCGCCCAGTTGCAAACTTCGCACGTTACAGTATATATCAGAGAGAACCCTCTTTGGTGGGGTTTTGAGGAAGTAGAGGAAATCGCTGACATGTCGCATGCCCTGACAGCCTCACCTGTAGCTGCCCGTCTCGCCCGTGAGCTTGAATTTGGAGTCCAAGTCGTACGATGCGTGCTTGTTCACCGGCAGCGACTTGCTCAGCCCAAAGTCGGCCAGCTTAACCGTGCCATCGTCAAAGACGAGGTCATCCCTGCCGCGCTCGCGCGCTGCGGGTCACCGCTACACGCGCGGCGGTCCTGGCGCCGTGCAGGGCGCACGCGAGCGCCGCCCCTCGCCAAGGCAGAGCTGTGTGCTCAACCGCTCTTGTGCCAGCCTTACATGCCGCATAATGCACAGACTGCGACCATGCCTGGCATGCGTGCGCTTTCAGCCGCAGGCGTGATGCAGGCATACCAGGCTGATGGTCAGCAGTAAAGCGTGCGTGCTAGGGCCGGCGCGGTGAGCTGCGGCGCAGCGGCGCGCCGGGCGCGCACCGAGTGTTGTACATGGAGCCGGAGATCATGAGGTTCTGCGGCTTGAGGTCCCTGCGCGGGCGCACGCACCAGCGCGTTCAAATCCCGCAGGTGCGGAACGCCCCGTCCGGACACACCCAAACGATGTCACGGGCCCGCTAGGGGGGGCTGTCAGCGCGCGCGCACATGCAGCGCCGCGCTCGCGCTCCCGCGCGCGCGACACGCCGCGCCCTACATATCCAAAGGCAGGCACTGGTCCGCTCTCGCACCGCCCGGCCCGCGCATCAGCAGGGCGCGGACGCAGCGCGCCTGTGGATGATCGCGCCCGCCTTCTTGGCGTGCATGTACGCCAGGCCGCGCGCGACGTCGAGCGCCATCTGCGCGCGCGCCCGCGCCACCGCGCGTCAGCGCTCGCGGCTGCGGGCTTTGCAGCGCAGAGACGCCGCGCATGGCGGGCCGCCGGCAGGCTGGAGCGAGGGCGCGGAGCGCGGGCGCGGCCCACCTCGATCGCGCGCCGCAGGGTCAGCGCGCGCGTCATCCGGAACGCATCGAACAGCGACCCGCCCACCATCAGCTCTGCGCGCCAGGCAGGCGTGAGAGGGCCCCCGCGCGCGCGGTCATGCTAACGGCGCCGCCGCGGCGCGCCACGCCCAGCAGCAGGCGGGGGAGCAGCTGGCGATGCGCCTGCCATGGCAGCGGGCGCGCGCCTGTCACCAGGATGTACGGCTCCTGCTTGGTGCACGCGCCTGCGCGCGCAGCAGCGCCCAGCCTCGGCGCTGCGCGCACCAGCGCTGGCGCACGCACGAGCGCGGCCACCGGGAGCCAGGCAGCAGGCTGGGCTTGCAGACCCTGGCAGAAACCCTCGTCTTACGCGCCACACAGGGTGCTCGGGCGTGCGGGCCGACCCTCATCTTACGCGCCACACAGTGTGCTCAGGCTTGCGGGCCGGGCGCACCCAGGAACTGCACTGCGTTGGGGTGGTGGACCTTGCGCAGGACCTCGATCTCGGACCGGAAGTCGCCCAGCGCGATTGCGGAGCTGCCCTTCAGGATCTTGGCCGCGACCAGCGTGCCGTGCCACATCGCCTTGTGCACGATCCCGAACTCGCCCTCGCCTGCGCGCGCCTGGCCCTGCTCCAGCCCCGGCGTGGCTGCCCGCCTCTGCCACGCATGGCGGCGCGCACGACCCCTGGCCTCCCCACCACAGCACTGCGCCAGCCAGCTCTCCCGACCCAGGCCCGTGAAGAGCATGGGGCGAGTGCACGTAGTGGCACGCAGCCCCAGAGGGCACGCACGTCATGTTGGACCCGCACTGGCGCCTGGCCTCGCACTGGCGCATGGCCACGCGCGCGTGCAAGCGGGGCGCGCGCGCACCGAGCTTCTCCATGAGCTGCAGCGAGGCCGGATCGATCTCCCAGTCGGGGTCCAGGTCGTACATGTTGCTGGGGATGTGCACCAGCGCGCCCGACAGCGCCGACTCCGCCAGCGGCACGAACTGCACGCGCGCGCGGCGCGGCTGTCATGCAGCGCCGCGCACCATGCGCGCAGCTTGTGCCGGGCCAGCGCGGGGTCGCGGGCTCTGCCGCGGACTATATAGCATCTGGGCAGGGCGACGGCAAACGAGCAGACGGGGCGCCACAGCCCACCTTCTGTCTTTTCTCTCCTGGTCAAAGAGCAGTCGATGTGGGTTTGGGAGGAGACAGAGAGGAGCGAGCGCGGGCGCGAGGGCGCACGTTGCCCTCCTGGTACACCTTGCCGCCGCTGTCCATGAGCAGCTTGGACACCTCCGGGAACTCTGCGCGCACGGCGTCCTGCGCCGGGCGCCCCCCGCCGCGTCGCGCCGCCACTGCCACGGCTGCCATAGGCCGGCAGTGACCAGCGCCGCGGCGCGCGAAGTAGTGGAGATCCCACGCGTGTCGAGAGCGTGCAGGTCAGGCGCCCGCGCCCGTGTCTGAGCCAAGCCGCGCCAAGCGCTTAGCGCAGACGGATGACCCTCCGCTGTAACTCAGCCAAGACGCGCCAACCATATGGCGCAGACAGGTTGTCCTCTGCCGTGTTTGCCGACAAGGCCAACACGGCCGCGCCCTGGACCAGCACCCACCTCCAGCCGCGTGCGCTTGAAGCACTTGGCGCAGACAGGTTATGCTCTGCCAGATGTACTGACACGGTCGGCACGAAGGAGCCCTGGAGCGGCGCCCACCTCCAGCGGCGTGCGCTTGAAGCGGTCCAGCGCATTGACGTCCGCCTTGTTCTCCAGCAGCCACTCGCTGACCTTGTACGAGCCCTCGCTCGCCGCCAGGTGCAGCGGCGTGCGCTGGTCATAGTCGCAGCACTTCTTGTCGGAGACCTGCCGCGCGCGCGCGGGCGGGGTTGCCGCTGCGCAGCCGCAGAGCGACCCTGCCTGCAGCGCTGCAGGCCGCCTCGACCGGAGCGCTTGTCACGGCTGCTCCGCCGGGGCTCTGAGACCTGCTGGCGCGGTCCCCGCTCTGCCATGAGCTTGCGTGCGATAGCTTGTCGCTGCCCCTTGCCTCAGTGGTAGAGGTGTAGGGACCGCTTCATGCGTAGCGGCTGGACCAGGCTCGGGGGGCCCGCCTGCAGGTTCCACAGCCGCGTGATGCGCTCGCAGCGCCGCAGGTCGCCGACGGACGCAAAGAACAGGAGCTCCTGGATGGCGCGCCGCTTGGCAGCCTGCAGGGCAGCCGGGACCTTAGCCCTGTCAGTGCGCGCGTCTGCTATAGAATGCCAGTGACAAGGTGTGGTGCGCAGGGCAGGCCCCCGTTCTAGCGCCTTGCTGGGGCTGGGCGGGCACCATGTCGCCGTGGATGGACATTACGCCCGCTTGCGACTTGTCCACGCTCGTCTTGGGGGGCCCCCCATGCGTGCTCGGGTGGATGCTCAGGCTGAGGTTGCCGTTGGCGGGCAGCGCAGGTGCGGGGTCGGGCAGGGTCAGGTCCGGCATCGTGACCTGCCTGGGCACACTGTTGCGTGCACTGTTGCACTGTTGTGTGAAGCCCGGCACAAACAAACAGCCAGCAGAACTCGCAACCTAGCAGGGCACATGCACGACCACCTAGCACATGCAACATGAAAATGTGCTCATGTGTTGTGTGGCGCGTGCTCACACTCCGTGCTCATATGCGGGTCGCGCGCAGGCTGGGCGCTGGCTGGATCCTTGTCCTGCTGATGTTAGTTGCATGTGCCCTGTCAGCTGCGATGCTGCCACAGGGCACTGCTGCACACCAGCTGTTGCCTGGTGAGAATATGAAACCTGCCGCACTTCAGCGTCCAGAGCTTGCTGGGCAAGACTACTCTGCCGGCGCCGCAAATGAGGCACTGCAACGTGACGACCTCACTGATGACTTCCTGGCGCTGCTGGATGCGGGAGGAATCAACGCCAGTGCACCGCACAGACATGGCATACCGCCTATGACCAACTGCACGGCGGTGCAATGGTGTGCCTGTGCGACAGAAGCTCACGTCAGACCCTCCTCAAGGTATGCGCTTCACACAGTGGAGGGTGCGCAGGTGCGACCGTGACGGCATGTGCTCTACGGTCTGCAAGCGCGGCTCAGTGCAGGTTGACGACTGGCTGGCACACGCAATAGCTACACAGGTGGAGTCCTCCCGCCGGTGGTCCCTTCAGGCTTGACTACGTGCGTCTGGCCTAGACTGCCTTGATACAGTCTGGGTGCTTGCCTGCAATGTGTGAGCTTGTGTCCTGTGTCAGAGATCTGCTGCTTGTATGTATTGCAGCTGCACAAGGCCCCAGTGTCAATACACGCGCTGCGCTCACCTTGGGCTAGCACAGCACGGTCAGGCCCACTGCCTGCAGGCATCAAGGGCCTTGCTGAGACCACGATGACGCTTGCTCTCGCAGACGGCGCTGGCTCGCCGGCTGCCGTTCTGCTACGCGGTGCTGCTGGGCTCGCACAACAGCGGCATCACGCTCGCCGACGGTGAGGCTCCGCCGTGCAGAGCGCTTGGCCGGACGCCGTGCAGGCTGCAGGCATGCGAGGCCTGGCTGACGCGCCCCGCTCGCAGGGTACGGCAACCTGGACCTGCAGTTTGCGGAGTACCTGCGCTGGATCAAGTGGGTGGTGCGCCCTGCTTGCTCCGGCTCATGGGTGCGCTGCTGCCCCCTCGTCGTGCGAGGAACTGCCATGCGCTTCCGCATGTTGGCATGCCATAGCAGGCCGGTCTGGTGCAGGGGCCAGAGCGTGGTGACGCTCGGGCCGCCGGCGCGCGCAGGCCGGCCGGTCGACGCTGCGCACGAACAACCAGTGGCTGTCGCTGACCGACCAGCTGAACCTGGGCGTGTGCGCGCTGGAGCTGGACACGCACTTTGTCAAGGCGCGGCGCGCCGGGCCGCTGCGCGTCATGGCAGGCCGTGCAGGGACAGATCGGGCAGCCCTGGAGCCGCGGCTCGTCTGCATGGCTAAGGGCACATCCGCAAACAGCGTGTCCCTCGCACCTCCTGCACAGGTCACTCCGCTCCGCAAGGGTCACGGAGCCACGGGTCTGGAAGCCAGCCTCCCCGAGGCATCGCTCACTCAGCGAGCAGTTTTCAACACATGCGCAGCGGGGGTGCGCACCGCCGCAGCCTGGCTCGCCGTGAGCCGCCGCCCCGCGCGGCCGCGCAGGGGCAGCTCCGGATCGCGCACTGCGGCGGCCTGCACCTGGGCCTGGACGCGCTGGTCCGCGCGGTGAACGCCGTCGCGCGCCTGCTGGGCCACCCCTTCCGCTGGCGCGCGCCCGCGCGCTGTGCCGTGCTTGGCGCGCCCGCAGCTCGCCGCTCGCCCAGTGCGAGCGACAAGCAGGCCGGCGTGCGCTTGGCCTGTCCCAGCCGGGCAGGCGGGCAGGCATGCAGGAAGCGCAAGAACGGTGTGCGTCATTTGGGCTGGGGTATAACGGCATGGGAGCCTGTGCGCTGCCACGAGGGAGGACGCCTGGCGCGCGCGCAGGGACACAGAGACCGTCGGCTGCGACCCCTCGCTGTCGTCCATCCCCGTGCGCGACCAGCGCTCGCTGGCGTCCGCGCTGGCGGAGATGGCCGCCTGGCTCGCCGGGCCCGGCCGCGGCCGCGAGTTCTTGCTCGTCTACCTGGACGACCAGCCCGACCTGCTCGCCTGGGCGCGCCGGGCGCCCGCTCTGCTGAGGGTCGGAGTAGGGTAGGTCAGGATTAGGGCCACGAGCTGCTGCTCATCCACCTGGACGACCAGCCCAACCTGCTCGCCTGGGCGCGCTGGGCGCCCGCGCCTCCTGCACTGCGTTCAGACAGCACTGCCGCCGCGCGCCTGCTGGGGAGCGGCGCCGCCTGCCCGCGGCATGGCACGCTGGGGGCCAGGGTGGTATCTGAGGGTGCCGTGCTCTGCGTGTGCGCGAACGGCCGGCGCGACCCACGCGCATGCATGCGCCGCGCGCGACAAGCTTTCGAAGTGAACGTCCGCATGACGCTTGCAGGCCCTGCCCGGTTGCTCGATGCTGGCCTTGCCTGTTGAGGCGGCGCTGACATATTCAAGTTTGGCATGCGTAGGGATTACATGCGCTACCCGCAAGATGTATAGAAACTCTTGTGCGCTGCCTCCAGGGCCTGGTCCCGCAGCTGCTGGCCGAGCTGGAGGCGGCCTTCCCCGCGCGCACGGTGTACACGCCGGTGGACCACGGCAGCCGCGGCGCGCTGGACTGGCCGAGCGCGGACGCGCTGCTGGACGCCGGCAAGCGTGTCGTGATCGCCAGCGCCGCCGACTATGGGGAGGTGCGTGGCACGAAAGCACGTAGCCTTCAGCAGCGTTGCTTGCGCTGCCGGGCGCCGCGAGGCATGTCGCACGAGCGCATGAAGCGCGACCAGCGTCTGTCCAGCGCACCTCGTGTCGGCTGCACGGCAGGGGCATCATGTCTGCTGGCTCATGCAGCCTCGTGCGTGGAGCACACAGCACTGCCGCACCCGGACAGCATCCAGGGCCTTTGCACCCTGGCGCTTGACGCTGTAAGCACAGCACGCAGCACGCCTGAAGCTGCCCTCGCAGGCGATGCGGCGGCTGGTCTTTGCGCGGGAGGCCGTCTGCGGCTGGACGGAGCCGCCCTTTGCGCGCTTCAAGGGCCCGCCGCGCTGCGTCGCCGACCCGGCCACGCCGCCCGCGGGCGGCGAGACCGGGCGCGGCCGCCTGCACCGCGTGCCGACGTGCGAGCTGCGCTACGGGCCGTTCAACTGCAACTTCGTGTGGCGCGCTGACAACTGGTGCGCGGGCCGCGCGCGCGCCGCGCCTCCCGCCGGGCTCAGCGCTCCGCGTGCAGGACCGCGCCTGCGTCGCGCGCCCCAAGACGGCCTGCCGTCCAGCTCCAGTTCTATGTTCCGCTCCACCCTGCACAGGGCTTGAGCGCGCTCCGCAGCTGCCCGCCTGCACCCTGGGGCTGTTGGAGGGGATGGCGCCGCTCTACCGTGCTGGCCCTCTCAGGGCCTGTTTGGGCCCCCCAACCGTCCTCGCTGCTGGCCTGCAGGCCCGTGCTGGACGAGGGCCAGCTGCCGGGCGCGGTCGCATGCGGCCTGGAGCAGCCAGCCCCGGACGCCCTCACGCCGCAGCGGGCCGCTGCGGCGATCTGGTCGTGGGCGCCAGGCCACCCGGCGCGCGGGGGCGGGAGCCTGGTGCGGCGCTGAGCACAACCTTGCACGGAGCCACTGCACAAAGCCTTCTTCATCCTGTGCATGTCCTGGCACACAGCTGCCTCTCGGCCAGGAGAGCGGGTCGCATGCAGCTCCTGCGGCGACCCTCGTGCCCTGAAGGAGCTTGCTTCAGCCTGGCGCGCAGCCCCTCTGGGGACGACCGTTCGCCGGCCTACCAGCACCCGCTGGGCACCAGGCAGAGGATGCCAGAGGGAGCGCAACGGCGTCGCCCGAGCCTGACGACCCTGCCCGCTGCGGCAGTGCGCAGCGGCGCACGCGGAGGACGGGCGCTGGCGCGCGGTCGGCTGCGCCGCGCAGGCGCTGCCGTCGGCCTGCCGCGCGGGCGGCCGCGCGTGGGTGCTGAGCGCGGCTGGGGCGCCCGGGGTCTGCCCCGCGGGCGCCGCCTTTGAGCTGCCGCGCGACGCCCGGGACAACCTGGCATTGCAGGCGGCGATGCGCGCCGCGCGCCCGCCGGCGCTCGCCGCATGGCTGCCGCTGACAGGCGCGCTGCTCATGCTGGGAGGCCCTGTCTGAGTAACTCTGGTCAACTGTGGCATTCCCGCGCTTCTCCTCTGCCCTGCATAGCCGTCAAAGACCAGCATGAGTCCCTGCTCGCCACTGGATGCGGTGTTTGCGAGCAGCCACCATGTGCGCGCATCCAAGCAGCCAAAGCACCTCACGGCCTGCATGTGAGGAGCCTCCAGAAGCAAACGCTGCCAGCGCTTTCTCGCCGTGATGGCACCGTTCACGAACGGTAAGCCAAGAAAAAGGACTGCTGTCCTAGCGGTGATGAGTGTGTAAGCGATGTCACGTGCTTATTCGAGTACGGCTGCGCCTGCAGGGCCTGCATGGGAGTTGCCCCGGCAAGCAAGCGCTGCCAGCGCTGCCTAGCTATGATGGACCGTCTTCAGAAGCGACGTGGTTGACACTGGCTATGCTGCAGCGCATGAGATTTGCACTGTACTATAGTTGCATGGCTGTGCCTTGTGCCTTGTGTGCTTGACATGCATGTAGTGTTTATTACTTAGGCCTTGATTTAATAATGTACCAGATCAGCCCGGCACTGTAGCCTGTGTGTGCTGCGCCAAGTACAATGTAAGCTGCATACGTGAAGCTCTTTTCGCTTGCATGGACATCTTATGGACAATAATTCGTGCTGCTTCACATGTCTTCGTACATGACAAGCGTAGGCGCACCAAGGCGTGCATGCTAAGACAGGGCAATGTACAAACCTTTGCTAGCGCTAGTAGTCTGCATGATGGCTTTTCCTGCCAAAAACGTCTACTGCATGAGAGGCCTGGGCCTGCGGCAAGGCTCACAGGGGCCAGTGCAAATGTCAAGCTTGAGGCAATGGGGCCATAACACGGACAAATTCAATTGAGGACAGCAGAGAGCTCCCGAAGCTGCTTGGCCTGTTTGCAGGTATCAGAGCTCTCAAGAGGCCAGGCAACCCGCTATTGTTCACGCACAACACTTCACACAGTGCCGTGCGCAAGGATGGGGTACGCGGGGTGAGCGCCCCCCCCGCCCCCCTCTGTGGCTCTATGCAGCCCACACCTCGCACAGCACTGCTCTTGCGCCTGCTTGCACGCACGCACAGAAGCAGTGCAAAGTCCCGCGCGTGCAGGTATGTGCCGACCAAGTACGCTCCGCCGCCGGCGACCACGTCGCAGGCCGCGCTCGCGCTCGTCGGCAGCCTCGAGAGCCTGGAGGTCATCGGCAAGCTGCTGCGCAACATCGTCGTGGCCCCAGCAGAGGAGAAGTACAGGAGAGTCAGGTTGACCAACGCCAAGGCGCGCACACAAGCACAGAGCCCAGATCCGCATACAAGCCTCTCAGCGCGCAGCGGAGGGCTGCTGGTGCGGGTTGGGTCGGTACCTGTAGGTGCCTGCAGCAGCAAGAGCTGCGGGTTTGTATAGCGGATGGCACCAGTGCGGCCTCTGAGCCTGTCCTGTGCGAAGCTCGCAGGGCTGCCGGCTGTCTCTTAGCTTGGTGAGGGCCAAGGGGGTCACAGTGCAACCCCCTATCAAGCTCGTGCACTGGTGCTTGGCGCACACTGCACCAGCTTCCAAGGAGGCAGTGACCCAACAGGTTTACTCGTTGCCTGCTACCGCAGCTTCCTGCTCTAGCTGCGCTGTGAGCCTTGCAAGCTGTCCTGTGTTCGCTGCGCTGCACGGCAACCTTGGTCACAGCTTGATTGCAGCAGCGCTTCCGCCTGTCTAAATCCCTGCCTGCCCGGCCCAGAGCGGCCAGCAGAGGCCCCGGCGAAGGCTGTCGACACCGGCTGGCGAACGCGCAGGTGCGCGCGGCGATCGTGGAGGAGCCGCACGCGCTGGACGCGCTGCTGGCGCTCGGCTGGGAGGCGGCCGGCAGCGGAGGTGCCGGCGAGGCGCCCGAGGCCCTCGTGGCGCCCCGGCGGCCCTTCACAATGGCCGACGTGCGGCTGGTGGAGGAGGCCAAGGACGCGCTCAAGAAGGCGCAGCGCGCCGCGCTCACCGCCACGGCGCGCCCCGCCGACCCTGCAGCGCGCCCTGCTCTGCACAGCCCGCGCATACCTGCCCGGGCGTGTGTGGAGCGCCGCACGGCGTGTGCTGTAGATTAGCCCATGCATGTCGCCCAGCTCTGGCCTAGCCTTCCATGTTACTAATCTGGTCTGGAGCGCGTGTGACAAGCGGCACCGTTGGCCGACGTCGCGCCAAACCGGCCGTGACAAGGTGCGCCTCGACTGCGGCACCTCCCAGCGGGAGGGTGAGCGCCATGGCGTCCGAGAAGCGAAGTGTTCCAGGCATGTGGTGCCCCACCAGGCGCGCCATCGCAGGCCAGAGCGCATGGCCTGCGCACTGCTTCATAACAATTGAAACAATGCGGAGTCACGTGCTCCGCGCAGGTGCGCCAGCGCTCGCGCACGGCCGGGCGCGAGGGCGAGCGCGAGGAGGTGCGCGCAGCGCTCGCCGCCGACCGCGCCGAGCGCAGCGGCGCGCCGCCGGCGCAGGGCAGCAAGGCGCACGCGCTGCCCGGCGGCGCTGCCACCACCACGGCCGTGCAGCTCGGCGGCGGCGGCGAGTGCTGCTGATGCGTGTCTGCAGGAAGCACTCTGCGCCCCCTCGGAGCAGGCAGGTGCATTCAGCTACGCCACACGCGTACGGCGCTGCTACGCGTGCCAGGCTACATGGCAGGTAATGAGGGGATAGCGTCAGGCATGCAGCATTGGTGTCACGTTAGAATCTACGCAGGGCTACTGCAGCTTTCGCGTCACCCCTTCTGCTCACACTGTGTCACGTCCAACGCATGGCACTGTTCTCAGCTGTCGTAAAATCATATGCATTGCAGTATCTGTGACTGTGTAGAGTGGCTAGCACGCCCTTATTTGGGAGCGACAGGAAGGATATGATGGGTCCAGCATGAGCCTGCTTATTCTGTGCATGCTCATTCTATCTATCAGGTGCATGCCTCTGTTCCCTTGCCTGGCAATGCATGCTTTGTGTTTGGGAAGGGCGGAGGGGGGCATGGCAGTCTGTCATGGTTTAGTCAATCCTGTACTGTTCCCAGAGCAGCCACTATGTCGCCTGGAGAGCGCTATTTGTATGGCACTCGACCTAGGAACCCAATATGAGTTTGCACTAGCAGCAAAACTTGTGCTTACAGCGTCATTGAGGCAGGTGTAAGGAATGTGGCGTGCTCCGTCCATACACCATGTCAATCTGGCATGCCAAAGCACATCATATGCATTTCTTGGCCCAAGGCAGGTACACAAGTGCGTGACTGCCTACCCTAGGGACAGACCACTGCCAAAACTTGCACAAGCACAAGCTATCCCGCCCAACTAAACGGAGATGTAGGACGAACAGTGCATTGACTGCCTGCTGCGGACCGCTGCCAGGGAGCACCGGGGAGACACCTAGCTATGAGGCAACCCTATCAATACATACACATGTACATTCCTTGCTCAAGCCCCAGACCCACTGAAGATAGCTGCAAAACTCCTGAACCAAGCAGTACCAATTGCCCGCCACATATCGAAGGCTGACTCACAAAGTGGGGTGATACAGAGCTCGTGATGTGCAGCAACACTGTCGGTGCCATTGACCGCAGCACCCTTGGCTGGGACACTGTTAGTCAGGACACCGACAGACCCTGTTCTGGTGGCGGTGCAGAGCTCGCTTGCCCCTGCGCGAACTCGCCAGCGGGCTGACTCACACCCAGTCGTCAGCATGCCACCCCGAGCAAAAGGCCCAGCCCTTGCACAGCATGTCAGTAGACTGGCCGGCGTCTGCATGGTGGCCATGCACTGCCCGCTGCAGCACAACCCTGCGCGCAGCGGCCTGCAGCCCTGCTTGCGCGCGGCGGCCTACAGCCGGGCGCCTGCGCGGGACGCGCGCCCTGGTGCTGCGGGGGCGCTGCGCTGGCTGCGCAGGCCGGTCTCCACGTCCCGCGGTCCCTCGTCGTCGCCCGCCGGCGTGATCTCGCCCAACCCCTGCGCGCGCCACTTGAGCTCATGTTCAGTACTCAGACACGCGCTGCGGGTCTGCACGTGAGACTGCAGAATGAAGCAAAGTGCAGACCTGCGTCGGTCCTATAGGATGAGCAGAACGCTGAACCCTTGTGTTGGACATAACGATATGAGAAGAGCACCAAGCCACATCATACACCTACACATACATGCAGGCGCGGGCATGCCGACAAGAGGGCCAAGTCGAAGCATGTGGTCGCGGTTGTTCCTTTACTGCTTCCGACTCTCCCAGCCAAAAGATGCTCACGTGGCTACCATGTCACGAGCGTGTGTGCTCAGACTCGGACGGGGCTGCCCGCACCATGACCGCATCGGAGCTGCGTCGCACAGCGTGCATGCCGGGGAAGTTGTGCGGTGTGGCTGACAACGCCCCGCTGGTCCCTGCCGCTGCGCCGCCGGCGCTGCCGCCGCCGCCGCCAGCGCCGCCGTCGCCGCCGCCGCCAGTGCCGCCGTCGCCGCCGCCGCCGCCGCGACCATACGCGCCATCGCCGCTGCCAGCCCCCGCGGCGGGGACGGGCGTGGGAAGCGCCCCCACAGGCGCAGCGGCTGGGGCGGCTGCTCCAGCTGCAGCCGCGTCCCCGCCGTCGTCGGCTGCGCGGCCGCCGCCGCGCCGCCCGGCATGCGGGTGACCCCAGGCCCACCGCCACCTGCGCAGCAGCATGCTGGTATGGGCGCTGCGCTACTAACATTGTGCTTTCTTTCTGCCTGTCAGAGGCAGCCTGCGCGCCTCAAGTGGACATCCAACTTGTACGCCACTGCACCAACTGCCAGGTCCCGCCAGGCCTGGCCTTGCGCCGCCTGCCACCT
>JAABUV010004966.1_pt1 | contig 15462 bp, 22 predicted proteins | sample 5559971 | NCBI WGS metagenome assembly JAABUV01 (sample SAMN10711881, study PRJNA513362) | rock metagenome | isolation source: Antarctica rocks | place: Antarctica: Victoria Land, Knobhead nord | collected 2015-12-19
CGGCGCGAACAGCGTCACGCGCGTCAGCGGCTGCCGCGCGCGGCCGGCCGCGCCCGCGTTGCTGTTCTCCAGGCCCAGCAGCAGCGTCGGCGGCGCCGCGCCCCCTGTCGCGCGCGCGCGCGCGCGGTGTCGTCAGTGAGCCAGCCGGCCGGCCAGCACTCACCCACATCGATGCCCGTGTCGCGTGTCGCAGCGCGGGTACCAGCCATGACGCAGCAAGCACGCCGCGCCCAAGCGCCTCGTCATGCACCGGCGCTGCCTAGCGCGCATGCATGCCTGCCGCGCCCGCCGTCGCTGCATGACCCCTAGGTGGCTGGTGCAGCAATGCGCACCACATGGCAGGGCAGACTCGCTCCACACACCAGCATGCGCATGACGTGTGGTGGCACCAAGCGTTGATGGGCTGGAACAGGCTCCAGCCAGCCAGGCCCAGGGGCCTTAAGTCCCGCTGAGATGTGCGTTTTCCGGTCAGGACGTGACTTCCATCGGGCCCCCACATGCCGCCCGCACGCCCCGCTGGGAGCGCACTCGGCATCGGCTCGCTCGGCTCCGCCCGGGCGCGCTCCCGGCTGGCGCTGCGGCGGACGCGCTCCGCGCTCGCGCGCGCCGCGGCCGCCCGCCAGTGCGCGAACACCGCCGCCTGGAGCGCGCGCCGCTCGGCGTCGCCGCCCCCCGCCGCGCCCGGCCCGCGCGCAGCCTCCCGCTCGGCCAGACCCTGGCGCGGCTCCGGCCCTAAGCCGCTGCGCTCGCGGCGGCCCCCGGGCGCCTCTGCCGTGTCTGCCGCCCGCGCGGCCGCGCCCGCCGGAGGCGGGGTCGCCGCGCCGGGCGCGGGCGGGCCCGGCGCGGGGCCGAGTGGGGAGGGGCCGCGCGCGGGGGCGCCCGCCACCGCCGCGTCGGCGAGCCAGCCGCGTGGCACGCCCGCGCTGCGGGCGCGGCCGCGGTCGGGGCCGGCCGGGCCGGCGGTGCTGCTGCCGGGCCCCGCGCATGGGCTGCCCGTTTCCACATCAAGTGAGCCCGTCTCGGACGTCGCCGGCGAGGACTGCGCGCCGTCCGCGGAGGCGCTCCGGCTCTCCGCCCACACCTGCGCCCGCCCACACCATGCGCGTGCTCACCTGCACCCGCACTGGCACGTCCGCACCGAGGCCTCTGTGGCAGTGGGGGGTTAGACGGGCGTGAGCGAAGCGCAGCGGCCGCGGCGCATCGCTCACCAGCCAAAGCACCCGCAGAGACCCGGACAGGGCTGCCCGGTCCAGCAACCGCGTGTTTGACTGCGCAGACATCGGGCTTCCTTGCAGGCATGTGCCGCCAGCAGCCTGGAACACCCTGGACCGGGGGGACAACAATGAACATGGCGGCAAGGGCAGCCAACCCTGAGCATCTGCCCACCTGCGACGATGTGCACCCGCCGCCGGGCAGCAGCGGCGCGCCCTCGCGCTCCTCGCTTGCCCAGCGCTCGCGCAGCGAGCCCGCCAGGGCCAGCGGCGCGGGGGCGGGGGTTGGAGGGTTCGCGGCCGCGCCCGCGCCACGCACGCGGACCGGGCGCGGCGGCAGCGGCAGCCCCGCCGGGCGCGGCGGCAGCGGCGACGCCGCCGGGCGCGGCGGCGGCGGCGATGCGGGCGGCGGCGGCGTTGGCGGCGCCGCGGCGGGCGCGCCTAGGGTGGCGCTGGGTTCTGACGCCGTCGGCATGAAGCTGATCAGCTCCACCTCGGGCGCCACGCCACGGCCGTCCGCTTCGGCGGGCATGGCCGGACGCGGGGCCGGCGCCGCAGCAGCCGGCCCCGCCTGCGCGCCCACTGCGGCGCGCGCGGCCGGCGGCGGATGCCCGCGCCGGCCGAGCAGCTCCAGGCAGCCGCGGCCGCGGGCGGCCGCGGGCGCCGCGCGCTCCCGGGGCGGCGCCGCGTCGACGCCGGGGCCGTCGGCGGCGGCGCCGCCGTCGGGCGGCGCACGCGGGCGGCGCACAAGGGCGCGCGCAGACGCGCCCTGCGCGGCCGCGCGCAGCCGCGCCAGCCGCTGCGGCAGGGTGGGCGCCGGCGGCCGCAGGGGCCCTCCGGTGGCCTCCCGCAGCTCCACCTCCTTTGGCAGCCTGAGGGCGCCAGCCTTGGTAGTCAATGAGGTTCTGCAGACACCTGCATGGATCAGGGCAGGCCAAATGCTCGTAGCTGCACACCCCACTACAAGATCGTGGCACAGGGACTGTATGGTGAGCCATGCCCGATGCAGGGCGCCGGTGCGGGCGAAGAGGCGAGCGCCCAGGAGACTCACACGCGTCGCCAGAACAACCTGCGCGCAGAGGTGCCTAGACAGCTGGAGCGAGGCCAGCATGGCTTACGATAGGGTGTGGCAGGGTAATCTGGGGCCGGTGCAGGCGGGCGCACCTGTACACGTGGCGCGCGTCCGTGAACTTCTCCCAGCGGACCTGCCCGCGGCACCAGCTCACGACGGCCCTGCGCGCAGCGCCGTGCGCCTCAACTCTAACCCCAAACCTACTCTGACCCAGCCCTGTGCCACGCAGCGCAGGTGGCCGGCCTGTTGGCAGGGCGGGGTGCAGAGCAGGCCGCCAGCCTGTGGCAGCGGCCGGCAGCTCTTTCACCAGGCCGAGACCGATACCCGCACAGGACCGCAGATGTGGCCGCCACCACCCGACTCAGCACTCCATGCTGGTGGCAGTGGACGTGCTCTGGCGGGCACGTCGGCGCCGCGGCCGGCGGCGGGGCGCGTCGGGGCGCAGCACTGGCCGGCCTGGGCGCCGGGCGCGCGGCGCGGGCGCACCAGTGCGTGGCGCTCAGGCCCAGCGCGGGCACGGTGACATGGATGAGCACGTTGCAGGCCAGGTCGGCGTACACTTTCTGCCGCGCGCCCCGCGCGTGCTGCACGTCAGCCCCCGCGCGGCTGGGCCGGGCGCGGCGCTGCCAGCGGTGTGCTTGTGCAGCCCTGCTGAGGCAGGTGTGGCGCACATGCGGGCCAGGCGCTTGCAGCGCCCGCCTCACCACAGAGGCGGATCTGAGTTCTGGGGCGGTTGCCGTCAAGCAGCAGCGCTCCCATTATCTCTGGGATCGCCCGCGTCTATGTGACCCTCATCAGAGCTACCAGCAGCAAAAGGGTGGCCTCTTTGTGACATCAGGAACCCTGGCAGAGCGCCAGGCAGTCCTACTGCGCGCGACACGCCCGCCTCGGGCTGCATGCAGCTTCACACAAACACAGCTGGCGGTTGGCACCAGGGCGCCCGGCCGCAGCGCCGACCCCAAATTGCTTGCACGGGCCGCGCGCGGGCGCCGCGCCTGCGAGCGCCCCGGCTGCAGCGACACCAAAATCTTCTCGCGCTCGCCGCGGTACCACGCGCTGCCGAGCGCCGCCGGCTCCGCTGGCTGCGGCGAGCCGCTGCGCGACGCGCGGCCGCCGGGTGCCTCCCCCGCGGCCGCGGCCGCGCCGCTGGCCGCTGGCGCCGCGCCCGCCAGCGCCTGCGGCGCGGGGCCAGGGCACCGCGCTGAGGCGCGGGCCAGCCGCTGCTGAGGTGCAGGGGCACGGGAGTTTGGCACGGCGAGCGTCCGTGAGGACAGAGCCGCACGGGGCGCAGCGCAGGGTCATGCACGGTCACGGCGAGCAAGCAGGCCGCGGAGCAAAACCCAAGCCCAAATATGCACACGCGCGCGCGCGCTCGGCCCCCCGCGCCCTGGGCGATCTGCGGCGCCTCGGCCCCCGCGCGCCAGGCCACCCCCGGCATAGCAGGTTCTGTTCACACCACAAGTCTTTCTGCCTTTTGTTTTCTTTGAAGGTGGAATATACTTGTGCTTTCCATGTTGCCTTGGAGGGAGTATCTGAAGCCAGGAGCGCGGGGCGGCGCACGTCGGCGTCGGCCATCAGCGTGCCCGAGAACGCGGTCTGCATCTGGCGCAGGTCGCCGCGCAGCTGGCGGCCCCACTCCAGCGGCCCCGCGCGCTGCTCCGCGCGCGCGCGCCTGATCGGGTCCACCTGCCGCGCGCGCGCTGTGTGCTCGCGCGCAGCATGCTGACATGGCGCGCGCGCCCTGGGCGCGCGCGCACGCCTGCGTGGCCGTGCGCGCCGCGCGCTGCAGCGCTCCTGGATGCCGAGGTGCGCGCAGCCGGGCGCACATGTGCTGCGCGCGCCACGCCGAGCGGGCAGCACATGCGAGCGCTGCGGGCGGTCGGGGGTTGAAACCTCAGGCAAGGAGGTGGCGAGGCCGGGCGCTGCTGAGAGAGTGCGCGGCGGCGCAGCGCCCATGAGACAGTACAGTGGGCGTGTGCACCGACCCTGGCCCACAGCAGAGGGTTAGGGTTGTCGGGTCAGACCAGGTGAGGCTCATACCCTGCCCATGAGCAGCTGTTGGCGCTGTTTGCGCCGACCCCGACCCTGCAAGCCCTGTCCGCGCCCGCCCTGACCCCCATCCTGCGCCAGCGAAGGCCGGCGTGCCTGCCAGATGACGAGGTCCGCGGCGGCCGGCAGCGCACCGGCCAGCAGCAGCGCGGGGGCGGGCCGGCCCCCGCTGGGGCGCGCTGGGGGGCGGGGCCGGCGCGGACGAGGGCGCCGGCGCGCCTGCCAGATGACGATGTCCATGGCGGCCGGCAGCGCGTTGGCCAGCAGCAGCGTGGGGTGCAGCGCGAGCGTGGCCTCCAGCGGCGCGACCGCGCGCTGCAGCTCGCCCGGGCCCAGCGCCTCAAAGTGCTTGAACGCGTGGAACTCGGAGTTGACCTGGCACGCGCGGGGCGGGCGCTGTCGGTCACACCCTAACCCTAGGCCCTAAACCTAACCCTAGGCGATCAGCGTCCCAGCGCTTCCACGCGCACTTGCGCGCACGCCCTGTGGGGCGGAGCCTGACCCCGAGCAGCGCGGCTGCCTGCTGGTCGGCAGGCGACGGGGCCCTGACCCTGCGTTCCAGCCCTGCACGGACAGGCCCGGCCGCCTGCCGCGGTCACCACCAGCCAGCAGGCGGTGCTGCGGAGGCGCGGGCAGCGGCGCGCGCGCGGGCGGGCGCGCACCGGCGCGGGCGTGACCAGCAGGGAGCAGTGCAGGGGCAGCTGGTCGGGCAGGCCGCCGTCGTCGCGCGGCAGCGGCGCGCACTCCACCGGACCCTGCCGGCGCACGCACTCTCAAACGCGGCTTGGGTGCGGTGCATAGGGTAAGGGTTAGGGTAGCATCACGGCTCGGGAGGCACGCGCGGGGCTGACAGCGCCCCATGCACCGGCTGCAGGGCCGAAGGCGCGCCTGCGGGCGACGCGCAGGCGGGCGGGCGGAGCGGGGCCCGGCGCGCCTGCTGCTCAAGCAGGCCGGCCACGTCCGCGCACAGGCGCACCACGTCCCGCACCGCCTCCTCATACCCCTCCGCCGCCACAAACAGCCGCCCGCCCAGCACCGCCGTCACGGGCAGGTACACGCCTGCGCCGCCGCATGCGAGGCTCCGCACGCCTGCACAGGGTCTGCATCATCCCAGCCCCATCTTTCAACCCTAGGGCAGGCAGGCACACGCCAGCGCCGCCGCTGGAGGCCGACACATGCCCGGCATGCCATGGCTGTGCAACATCATGCTGTGACTGCTTTGGCCGCGCAGCGGCAGGCCCGCCAGGACACCCACCTCTGCCCGCGAACAGGCCGCGGAGGGAGCACAGGCGCTGCAAGGAAGCACAGCTGACAAGCTGCCGCTCGGGATCCAGTGTCCCTGGCCTGGTGCGGCGACGGGCAAGGCCGTGCTTGCGCCGGCGCGGCCGGCCCCGGCCGCACCCTCGTCCGGGCCGAGCGGGCCGATGGTGGAGTCGGTGCGCGCGTTGGCGGGCGGCGCGACCAGCGTCGAGATCGGCGTGTGCAGCCGGAAGGTGACGCGGCGGTCGGTGCAGTTCTCCAGCCACATGCCCGAGTGCAGCGTGATGATCTTGGTGCGGCCCACCTGCGCGCCGCGCGCGCGCGCGCGGCTGTCCAGCGCACGTGCAGGCGAGCCCAAACCTACGCCCGTTCAGCACCAGGACTCTACCAGCGCCCTGGCGTCCCCGGCCACGGCCCGCCACGCTGCTGCGCTGCAAGAGGGAGGAGGCTCCTTGCCATGGGCTGCTTGCGAACCAACCATCCTACCCTCACCCTCCACAAAACCCTAAGACAGCCCCGGCGTGTACAGCGGGCAGGGCGCCCACCAGGATGATGTCGACCACGACGGGCACGCGGTCGTTCTCGGCGGGGCTGGCCATGAGGTAGCGGTACTTGCCCACCACCGACACGCCCACGTCCTGCGCGCAGGCGCAGCCAGCAGGGGTGGCTTTAGGGTCTGCATCATGTTTTGCTCATGGACCTCAAGCTCTGCACGGGCTGGCCAACAGCGCGTCTGGCCCTGCGTGTGAATCTGAGCACCAAGGAAACGGAGGAGCAACAGAGAAGTGCCTGGCTGGCGATGCGGCGCGCCCCTGCACGCGCAAGCATTGCACAGGTTACCAGCCGCTGAATACCCCTGCGGCGGGCGGGAGGCGCGGGACGCGGCCTGCCTAGGGAGTGCGCCCCGCGCCTGCAGCGGGCACCAGTTGCCCTCGAAGTACAGGTTGATGACGTTGGCGACCTTGGCCACCGCGCCGCCCTGCGCTATATGTAGGGTTAGGGTAGGGTTTATGGTATACCATATACCCTATCCTATACACCCTAGTATTGAGGTATCCAAGGCATCCTCAAGGGCCAGTCTCCCTCACGCTTTCCACATCTCTGGTTGACAGTGTGTGTACATCCACTGCTGTCCTCGATGACATGCCCTGCATCTCCAACGCAGCAAGCGCTGCGCAGCTCCCATGGGGCCTCGGGACCGCGGCCACCGGCGGCTCCTGAGCACGGGCGCGCTGACAGCGGTGACGCGCGCGCAGGAGCTGCAATCTCACACACAACAAGTGCAGCACATGCAGCAAGTGCACAAATTTGGCTCAGTTGGGACTACACAATTGGCTCCCTGATGCCAAGGAAGGGCCGACTCCAGTGCCGCCACAACTTCATGCGGCCACTATGCAGCCTGCATGCCCGATCGGAAAACCCAACCAGCATGGCAGTCATGATGCGCACGCTGGAGGACGTCGGAGGGCAGGCGGGCGCCGGGCGGCACCTTGGAGAAGGTGCTGAGGTGGATGACGCGGCGCACGGGCTGGATGCGCAGCGTCTCGCTGTCGCCGCTCTCCAGGCAGAAGCGCCGGTGCAGGCTGGTCTCCTGCACAGCACTGCCAGCGTTCAGTGGACTGCGCGGGTGGGGCGCGCTGCGCAACGAGCTTGTCTGGCTCCCATGACGTCTCGCATGCGCACACGCCAGACAGCACACGCTGCAGTCGCGGCGCCGCCCCAATCCAAGGGGCTTGCAGCATACGGCACACAGCCAGAATGCATTGGCGTGGAGGTGACATGAGCGGGCGCGCACTGCGTCGGCGTAGTAGTAGCACCGGAGCCCCGTCTGGTTCTGGATCAGGTACTTCTGCGCGCTCGGGCAGCGCGCCGCTTGAGCGCCGCTACCCAGACAGGGCCTGCGACTACTAGAACAGCATGGTTTGTGCGGGGTGTGTGCTTTTTGAGTGAGTGCACTCTGTAAACGGCGTGGCACAAGCGCCCTGGCTGCAATTTCTGCCAACTGGGGGATGCCCAAGGTGAGCGTCCTCCTCTTCCTCTGCCGTGGGGAGACGGACAGTGCTCGACCACCCACGGCTTTGTTCTGGACCCACATCCACAAGAAATACACTGCTCTCAGGGCGGACAGCACAACAGGGCTTTCGTAACCGCTGCAAGGCGTCCCCAGGCCCACTCCTGGGTAGGGATAGGCTTAAGCATAGGGATCGGGTTAGGGACAGGGTCCCCAGGCCCCGCACCTGCGGCACGCGCGCAGTGAGCGCCGCGCGGATGGCCAGCTGCTCCGCGATGGCGGGCGCGCTGGCCGCATGCGCGGCGCGCCCCGACGAAGACACCACCGAAGCAGCCGGCTCGCGCGGCGGCGCGCCGGCCGCCGGCCGCGGCGGGCGCGGCGCCGCCAGCGCGGCCGCCAGCGCGCGCGCGTCGCCCAGCGCCAGCAGCGCCGCCGGGTTGAACGCCACGCTCAGGTGCTCCTCGCTCGTCACCCACAGCCGCCTGCGCCCGCGCGCGGGTGACCTACAAGACATGCGGCCATCGCGCTGCTGGCATGTTCGGCGGCGTGTTGCGGGTCACACATGGGCGCCCCAGTGGCCCCAGAAGTGGTGGGTGCAAAGCTAATGAGTGGGGCCATACATAGCATCCTAGTTTGGTTGCTGAAACTATTTCCTACCCAGCAGCCTCATGCACAACAGGAGCGAGGCAGCATTTTCTATATATTCCCGGCAAGAAGGCCGCAGCGCCGGGCCGCAGCGGCCGGCGGCAGCCCAGAGCAGCGCCGACATGCCGTCGTTTGTCAAGAGGCGCGCGCGCCGCTGGTGGTCGGAGCGGTAGACGGCGGAGACGCGGTCCACGAGCTCCAGGCGCAGCGGCCAGGCCTCCCACGCGGCCTCCCAGCGGCTGCTGCTGTTGTTCAGGAACGACGCCCACAGGCGCAGCGACACCTGCGCCACCTGCGCCCGCGCGCCCGGCACAGGTGTTACAGCCCGGTCGCGCGGCCTCCCAGCGGCTGCTGTTGTTGTTCAGGGACGACGCCCACAGGCGCAGCGACACCTGCCCCACCTGCGCACCCGCGCGCCCGGCGGCGGTGACGCAAGCCGGCCGCGCCAGCGCGGCCTCCCCGGGCTCGACACGGCTGGATGCGCGCCGAGGCGCACTCGTGGACCTGTTCTCTTACCACATGTTGCCATCGCCTCAGACAGGGCGCGGGGTTGCAGGCCGCGCCATGCCTGGCCGCGCCATGCTTGCTCGCGCGCGCATGAAAGAGGGTAGGATAGGGTTGGGGCGCGTACATCACGGGGCGCGCGCCTGGTTGGGCGGCCGGTCGGCGAGCACGGCCTCGCGCGCAAATGCGGCGGCCAGCTCGGAGACAGCGAGCTGCAGCACGTCCGGCGCGCCGTACGTCTGCGGCTTGTCGTTGCACAGCACGAGCGCGGCGCTGCGCATGCTGGCCATCACCTCCAGCGCGGCCGGCTGCCACGCGGCCGCCGGCCGCACCTGCGGCGCCGGCCGGTCGCAGGCTCAGGACCGAGCGGGTCTGTGTCTCACACACAGCAATCCAGCAATAATGTTGCAAGGCCTGGAAGCCGTTCCAGAGACCATCCTGGAGGCCAGCTTGGAAGGCCGTCGTGCGTCCAGGTAGTACCAAGCAGCTGCGCGCGCAACTGCCCATGCTGCTCCCAGACACGTGGAAAACACTGACGTTCTTCGCCTAATGCACCTCTATGCCCGCCACTTTTAAAGCCCCCGTTCCCTTACAAGCATGGCGCGCGTCTACGGGGGCCGCGCCTCGGCGCTCGCGCCCTCGGCGGCGGCGCCACCCGCGGGCGCCCCGGCGGCCACGCTGCGCGCCAGCCACGCCGCGTCGCGCCAGAAGGGCACGTGCGAGAACGCCGCGCGGCCGGCCAGGCCGCCCGCACGCAGAGTCAGCCGCATCGATGCGGGCCGCGCCGCAGGCTGCCCCGCCGTCGGCGCGGCCTCCTCGACCGCCTGCGCGCATGCGCGGGCGGGCCTGTGGGCTCGCCGCACCCGCTGCAGCTGCATGCCGACTCGCTGCACTTGCAGTTTGCCGGTGAGGAGTGGACACGGGTGCCGCGCGGCTGTGGGTCCTTGCGCGCCTGCTTTGTTCCGGGTTACCTTCGCGCAGGCCAGCCACCGTCCCAAAGACATGGCATGACGCGCTCGGCATCCAGCTGAAAAGCGGGCACCAGCCGCATGGTGGGGCAGATGGCTGCACAGTGCTCCCGCATAGCGGCAAACTGCCCGCGCATGCCCAAGCAGGCATGCAACGCAGAGCGCAAGCACGGCAGGCCGCGGGCGCGAGCGCGCACGGCGGCGTGGTGCTCCTGGTAGGCGGTCAGCAGCCCGCGCGTGCGCGGCGACGCGCGCTCCAGCACCAGCGCGTCAATGAGCGAGCCGCCGCGCGTCGCGCCGCCCGCGCCCGCGGCCTGCAGCGCCCGCAGCGCCTCGCCAGCCAGCGCGGTTGCCTCGGCTGGCTCTGGGCGCGCCCTGGCGGCGCGGCACGGCGTCAGAAGCTGCGTGGCGACGGGCCACGCGCCGCGCGGCGACCGCCCCGCGCCGCGCCGGGCCGCCCCGCGGTCCGCGCATTGCAGCGCGCGCGACGTCTCGCCCGCCGGCGCGGTCGATTCTGCCGGATTCGCGCGCTCCCTGGCGGCGTCGCTGCTACCAGCATGGCTTGGGGCATGGTCCCGGGGCGCCTGCCTCACTCTCCGTCCTTGGTGCCGGATGCCTGCTTGCGCCCGATCGAGCCACAGCATGCATCTCGAACCCAGGTGAGTGCGCTCGGTCCCTACCCTACCCTACCCCAACGTGTATCAGACCCACGTGAGAACGCAGGGTGGGCTGCACGGCGCCTCATGCAGCCTGCGGTTGCCAGGCAGAGGGAGCCGCGCACGCACACCGATCGGACAGCCTGCCCCCGGCAGGAGCTCCCCCCGCGGCGCACCACTCCGCGAGGCTGTTGGCCGCGAGCGCGCGCGCGCGCACACGGCGCCGGCGCCAGAGCCGGAAGCGGCGCTGGATGCAGACGGCCGCGCGGACGGCGCGCTCCAGGGCGCGCGCGGCGTCGCTGCGTGGCGCCTGCTCGGCGCGCCGCAGCCTCACCAGGCACTCCCATGAAAGCATAGGGTTGGGGTTGATCTGCCAACACACACAGAATGGCTACGCTGCGTTCGGCAGCATCCCAATCCTGACTAGAGACCCGGCCAGGGCTTCTGCCGCACGGCGCAGGCAGCAGCCAGGCATGGAGGCGGGCGCGCTCGCGGCACCGTCCCGCCCCCCCGGCGCGCCGGCGCCGCCGTGCCGCGGCCGGGGCGGGGCGGGTCGCGTGCGCCCTCGTGCGCGCGGGGTGCCGCGCGCGCCCCGGTCATGCGCCCTTTCACGGCCCAAGGCGGGCGGGGCACGCGCCTGCGCCTCCATGCGCGCCGAGGCGCTGAGCGGCAGCAGCAGGCAGGTGACGAGCGCGTCCGGGTCGCGCACGAAGGCGGCCGCGTTGCGCAGGTCCAGGCGCAGGTCGGTGCCGCCGTCGCCGCCGGCCGCGTACGCCACGCGCAGCGCCGACGCCGTGACGGCCAGCCCGCGCTCCTCCAGGCGCCGCGCCGGCTCTGCCGGGAGCGACCGGCGCGCTCGGAGGGGCGCTGCGCCCGGGGCTGGGCAGCGCGGCGGTGTGGCGGGGCGCTTTGCAGCCCTCGGGTTCTCTGTGTGCGATTGCTCGCGCTGCCGAGCGAACGGCATCACGCTCAAGGCCGAGTTGAGCCCCATGCGCTGCAACACAGGTTTGCGACCGGCCGCCGCCCGGGGCCGTGCAGTGCGCTCTGTCAAAGACCTTTCCCTGCGCAGAGCGCCCCGACATGGCGCGAGCTGCGGAGCTGGCAGCTGCGGCGGGCCAGGGCAGCGGGTATTTGCCAAACCCTTGCAGACCCTGAACAGCACGCACCGGCCTCGTCCATGCTGAGCGCGTGTGCCAGCAGCAGCAGGTCCGCCATGGCAGCGTGCAGGTTAGCGCCGCGCGCGTCGGCGAAGCGCGCTTCCACAAACTCCGCCAGGCCGCCCTGCACGGCGCGGCGCGCCGCTGACTGGCGCGCCAGCGCGGACGCAGGGCCCACAGTGCACCTTGCTGCCTCTGCAGTCACGCTCATGGCAAGCGGCTGCGCGCGACCTGGGTGTCGCCCGTGCCTCAAGTGCGCTTACGGTGCGCACCAGGCGCCGCTGCCCCGCCGTGTAACCCTTTGCGGCAGCCTTCCTGAGCAAGCAGGGAGCAGCGGCATACACACGAACGTAATGTCTACACACACATATAGTATGGACACAAATAACCACAGGGTAGGGCCTACCCTAACCATAAACTACCCTAACGGTGTGGAGTGAGAGGCGCCCCGCGCGCCTGGTCCAGCACGGGCAGGAAGAGCTGCGAGTTGGTCAGCAGGAAGTTGAGGTAAAGCCAGGGCGCGGGCCGCCAGGCAGGCGCCGCCGGCGCGGGCGCCGTCTGCGGCCCCGGCGCCGGCGCGGGCCCCGCGAACACCGCGGCGAGCGCCGCGCCGAGGGAGACATCCGCTGCAAACGGCCACGCGAGCAGGCAGTGCGCGCCCTCCAGCTCCACCGCCGTCGTGCCGTCGCGCATCAGAGCGACCGCCACCTGCGCGGGCCGCCGCGCACGCCTGCTCAGCTCCATGCTATATAATAAAGCAAAGGATGGTATTGCAATCAATACTAATATAAGACTAGGTGCAACGGTCCATGCGATTTCAATGGTAGTGCTGCGCCCCCGCGAGCATGGAGGGTAAAAGCCTGCCCCATCCCCAGCGAGCCTGCTCAGCGCCCCCGACCATGGGCAGTGATTTTTACCCTATCCCAGCGAGCCTGCTCAGCGCCCCCGACCATGGCCAACAAAAGCAATGTCCCTCCTAGAGCGTGCCCCACAACCCTGCGCGACCTGGTTGCGCTGGAGGCAAACTCGTGTCCGGTGCGGCCCGCACACGCGGCCCCAGCCAGGCCCCTTACATGCCACCACCGCTCTGCAGCCAGGCAGCAGCAGGGGCCGCGCGCCCGGACGGCCGGCGCTCGCAGCGCGGGCATCCGGCAGTCGGCGGGCAGGTGCGCGGACTCGGGCGCGGGCGCCGCGGCCGGCGCGCGCAGCAGCTGCACCACCGGCAGCTCCCCGCCGCCGCGCGGCAGCCAGCCGCGCGCGGGCACGCGCTGCATGCTGACCACCGCAGGCGCGCTCCCGGCGGCCTCGGGGCGGCCCGCCGGGCGCGCCCCCGGGGCCGGCCCGTCGAAGGACGTGTCGGCCAGCGACGGCTCTGGCTCTGCCGAGCGGGGCGGCGCCGCAAGCGGCGCAGCGTTGAACGCGCTGGGCGGCGGCGCGGCGGCGGCCGGCTGAGGGGGAGCCGCATGTGGCCCGGCGCCCGCTGACGCAGACCGCAGCGCCGGCACCGGCGTGCGCGCCGCGCCTGCCGACGCGGCGCGTGCCAGGGCGCCCGCGCGGCGCGCGAGCGGGGGGCGCCCAAAGGGGCCGGACGCTGCGCCGGCCGGCGGCGGCGAGGCGGTCGGCGCGGACGCGGTGGACCGCGCGTCGCGTGGCGACGGCGGCGCTGCGGAGGGCACGACCTGCACGCGCGCGCCCCCAGCATGCGCGGTGTGCTCGGCATGCCGGCCGCCCGTGCATGCCGTGCATCGCCGGCGCATGCGCTCGCCGGCGGGCATGCGCGCATCCGCGGATCTGCGCCTGCGCGGCGGCCTGGCGGCCAGCCGCCGAGCCTGGCCGCTGCGCGTCGTATGTCGTGCCATCACGCCGCGCTGCCCAGGTCCCGGGGCTGCAGGGACAGGCATTTCCAGGGCGCAGGTCAGGGGAAGGCGCCTCGACAGCACCAACGTACTGCGCCAGGTGCACCATGCCGCATGCATTTGTCCCACAGTGGCGGGGTGCGGGTGGCCGCGGGGCAGGGCGCTGCAAAGGCGTGAAACAGCGCGGCAGCCTCGCGCAGGCGCGGCCGCTGCCTGTCCCCCGGGCCGCCGCGCCGCACCTCGCAGCGCGCCATGGTCTGGCAGAACGCCAGGCGCAGGTCGGCCAGGCCTGCCTCGGCGGCCGAGACCGCTAGGTGCGTCCCGGCATCGCCCTCCAGCGTCACCAGGTCCATCGTGAAGCCCTGCAGGCGCGCCTGCGCGAACGGCAGCGCGCCCGCCGGCGCGCCCGCCGGCGCGCCGGCCTGCCACGCGGACGGCTCCGCCTCGACGGTCACCTGCCGCCGCGCGCGCGGCCTCAAGGGGGGCCACGCGCGGGGTGGCCCGCACATGCATGCCTCTGCGTGCGGGCGCGAGGCGCAACACCCCGACGCGCTCTTGAGGGGCGGGTCGTTGGGCAGCTGTAGGGCCTGGCCCGGCGCCGTGAAGCGGACACGTGCCGCGGCGCACTGCCGGCGAGCACTCGACTTTCCCCAGCGCAGGCCAGCAGCCGCCAGAGCAGCGCATGCGAGGCCCCATGGTCAGCGAGCAGGCAGCGGGGGGGGCCGCGCCACAGCGGAGGGCGCAGCGGCGGTCATGACGAACGTGGCCGCGGCGCCCGCCGGCGGCCCGAACTTGAAGTTGGCATCGAAGGCGGTGCGCGGCGGCGGCAGTGGCGTGCGTGTCCACAGGCCGCGCGCGCCCGGGAACGCCGACGTCTCGGCCACGTTGCCGCGCACGATCGCCAGCATGGCGGCCACGCAGGGCGCGTCCAGGTCAGCCGCGAGCGGCCCGGACGCGAGGTGCAGATGCATCGGTCCGCCGCGCGCGGCCGGCGGCGCGGACACCAGCGCATAGTTCGCCGCGCCCAGGAACTCGGACCTGCCGCCGCGGCCGCGTCGGCGGGGTGGGGTGGTATAGGGTAGGGTAGGGGCCTATCCCTGCTCGATCCCTACCCCTGGCGGGACGCAGGGTGCCGGGCTGGATCCGCACGCCCCGCGCCCCTCCGGCTCGCCGGCGGCTGCGCGCCCTGGTATGCCCTGGCAGCTCTGGGCGTCAGGCCGCGTGGGCAGCCGCGCCGGGACCGTGCCAGCGGTGCGCACTCCCTCAACGCCGCCAGCGAACACACATAACTATTTTGACCAGGACAGCGCCTGTGCAATACCTGTGCGATTGCGAGGTTCGTTCTAGTCTGGGCAACACCACCAAAGGCGCACTTGCTCGAGAGGCCCGCTCCAGGTCGGTACCCAATTGGCATGCGCCTGCAGGCGCGCGGGCGCACCGAGCGCCCACTTCGACCTGCGCCTCGGGCTCCGCGGCCGCGCCGGCCGATGGCTGCACGGCGCGGCGGTGCGCGCGCGCGCACGGCACCAGTGACGCGCGGCTGAAGGCCAGGCGGTTGGCCAGCACGGCCACCGCGGCGCCCGCGCTGCCTGCGCCTGCAAGGCGCGCGCGGTCAGCGCCCACGATGATTTGTGGCGCGGGGCGCCCATGATAATGCGTGGCGCCAGGCAGTCACGGTGCACGCGCCAGCGTGTCTATGCTCGGCGGACACGCGCCGGCGGCCAGCACACCCCCGCGCACGGTGCAGGAGCATACTGCTGCACGCGTGGCCGCAGCATGCACCAATGCTGCTACGTCAGGCACGCACGGTGCACCTCTGCATCTCGAGGGCACATGCTCAGGGCGGACCCATCCGACATGTGGGAGAGTGGGCAGCGGTGATGGCGGGGGCAGGCTTCGCTCGGTCTGCTGCCCAGAGTCGCAGGGGCGCTGCGCACCCGCGTCCGCGCCCTGCCTCACGGCGGGCGCCGCGCCGAGCTCCGCCGCGGCGCGCGCCGCCGCCGCCTCCAGCAGCACATCTGGCGCGCTGAGCGCCTTGCGCTCAGCGCCCTTGCCGCCGGCCGCGCCGCCGGC
>JAABUV010004968.1_pt1 | contig 15455 bp, 18 predicted proteins | sample 5559971 | NCBI WGS metagenome assembly JAABUV01 (sample SAMN10711881, study PRJNA513362) | rock metagenome | isolation source: Antarctica rocks | place: Antarctica: Victoria Land, Knobhead nord | collected 2015-12-19
CGCCCGCGCGCCTGCCCTTCGAGCAGGCGCGCGCGGCGCCGTCTAGGCTGCGCTGGCTTGACTGCTTCTCCGAAAGTGGTCGAAGTTGCGAGGCACTGGCCGGTGCAGCTCGCTGGCTGCATTGCCAGTATGCGCGCCGTCCCGCCGTCCCGCCGTCCCGCCCGCGCCCCTACAGGCCTGCCCAGCCCAGTACGTCGAGCGCGCCGGCGTGGCTGCGACCGGCGGTGCCAAGCCTAACACTAACCCTGTTCCCAGGTTGAGGAGATGCTGGAGGAATACGACGAGGCGGCGGTGGTCGCGCTGCCGGAGGCGGACGCGCTGCGCGCCGCGCGCGACGCTGCGGCCGCCTGGGGCGCGGACGCGCGCGCCGCGATGGCGCGCGCCGACGCGGCCGCGCGCGCCGACGCGCTGCAGGTGCGCAGCCACCGGGCGTCGCACCGGGCGCAGCGCTCGTCCTGAGCCCCAGCTGAATAGCAACGAGTGGTGGCAGCAAAAATCGGCTCCATTGGAGCACACACCCCTGGTAGCATGGTGGCGCCAGTGACATGCGGTGCCGAGCTGGCGCTCCTCGCGCCCATCGCACGCATCTGCGAAGGCTCGCGACGGCCGACCCTGCTGCACCACAGGGCAACGGCCTTGCGCTGCTTGCGGCCGGCGGTCCAGCCTCACGGGGGCGATCTTACTGGAGACCCGTATGCTGATGAAGGGGGTGCCATGGCGGCCTCTCTGACCTGGGTGCGCCGCACAGGCGCTGGTGGAGCGCGGCGGCGCGCTGCCGGTGGCGCCGCCCGAGCTGCCGCGCGCGCAGGCCGCGGCGGCCGCGCTGCGCTGGGCCGGCCGCGCGCGCGAGGCGCTCGAGGCCCTGGCCGCGTGCGCGGCCGACGCGGCCGCCGCGGCGGCCACCGCCACCGCCGCGCGCGACGCCGCCACCGCCGCCGGCAAGGCGCCCGTGAGCCCGGCGCCGCCCGCCGCGCCACGGCATGCTGCCGACGACGGCGCGTCGCCGATGGCCGTCGACGGTGTCGCAGCGGCAAATGAGGCACCAGAGAGTGCACTGGTGCCGGCGCCCGGCGAGCCAATGGACGTTGATGTCGACGCCTGCGGCAGCGGCGACGGCGGCGACGTGGCCGCCGCGCGCGACGACGGCGGCGGCCCAGCGGCCTGCGCGTCTGCCGATGCGGTGGGCGCGGTGGCGCGTTCGGGCGCTGACCCTGGTGCAGACCCTGGCGCAGGCCCTGGCGACCCTGGGGCCGCGCATGCTGCCGGCTCTGCGGACGGCGCTGGCAGGGCGACGTCCGCGGAGGGCGCCGGGGGCATTGCTGGAGCTTCAGAGGGCCGCTTGGATGCCCTGGAGGCAGGCGGCGCGGTCGCCGGTGTGGCAGGGCAGCCAGGCGATGCGGGCGAGGCTGCGCCGGCCGACGCGCCGGTCGTCAAGGCCGAGGCGGGCCACGGCGCGCTGCCGCCGCCCGTGCTGCGCGCGCCGACGCTCGCAGAGGTGGGTTCCAAGCCCTGTACACACTCACGCCTCTACCGCTTTTCAGGATTGAAGCATTGCAGGTTGCCTGAAGAGAACGCGGAAATTTGCGCTGACCATCCAGTGGCTTGACGTGCTTCACCTCTTTGGGTTCTGATCCTAAACCCTGCAACAAACCCTATCTCTAAAGTAATCTTCTGCCCGCAGGTCGCGGCGCTGGCGGCGGAGGGCGACGCGCTGGATGCAGAGGGGCCGTTCGCGCCGGACCCGGAGCTCGGGCGCCGGCTGCGCGGCGTGGTGGCCGACGGGCGCGCGTGGGAGGCGGCCGCCGAGGCAATGCTGCGCGCGCGCAAGGCGCGCCCGCGCGCCCCGCTGCCACAGAACACTAAACACGAGCGGGCGGTCAAACAGGGACCAACGGGGGGCGCAGCCGGCCGCTTGGCGTGCATGCTGTGCTCTGCGCGCGCTCCAAAGCAGCCTGCTGTTGCGCTCCTGTGATCCGCTCCAGTCTCGGGAGCACACCTCGCAGCATGACTGCAGCGCTTTCGCTGACAGCCTAACGAGTGGGGATGACACCCCGCCACGGCGCCTCGACCGGTTGTGTCCGTGGGACGCAGTGCAGTTGGTGCGGACCAGGCTGGCGCGCGCGCGCCCTTCATAACCCTAAATGTAACCCTACCATATGGCGGGCACGCGCGCAGGCGGGCGGCGCCGCGGAGACGAGCGCGGCGGAGGTGGAGGCGCTGCTGCGGCACGGCCGCGCGCTGGGCCTGCGCCTGGCCGGCCTGCCGCGCCTGGCGGCCGCGCTGGACGCCGCGCTGGCCTGGGAGGCCGCCGCCGCGCGCGCGCTGCGCCCAGGCGCGGCCCCGCGGCCCCACCCTTCCCTCTACCCTGTTCGTCAGGGCCGCAGGCCTGCCTGTTCGCGCGCGTCCGCTGCCCTGTTGAGGGCCCCGCGCCCTGCCTGGGAGGCGCTGCTCGCATGGCCGCAATGGCGCCGCGTCCAGTTGCGCGCCTGGAGAAGTGGTCAGTCTTGACCCATGCAGCTCGCACGGGCCAGCATCACAGGCGCAGTGCTCGGCGTGTGCGCGGTCCGCAGACGCACGGCCGCCGGCTGTGCCTGGAGCTGCGCCGCCGGTGCATGCGCGGAGCGGCATAACGTGCGCGGCCGCGCGGCCGGGTGGCCGACGCGGCACCCAGACAGGGGCCTGGGGCCGGCTGCTGGGGGGCGGCCGCCGCAGTGCCTGCTGGCCGCCAGGGTCTGGGCCGCGCGACTGAGAGGCCGCACCGGGGCGCGCAGGCGCGCGGCCGACGTTCCGCGCGCTCGCGCAGCTGCTGGGCGGCGCGGGCGGCCTGCTGCTGGCGTCGCCGCTGCAGCCGGGCGTGGCGGCCGCCGTGGCCGCCGGCGAGGCGTGGCAGGAGAAGGCGCGGCGCGCGCTCGCCAAGCGCAACAGCGGCCAGAAGCTCAGCCGCTGCCTGGCCTGGCTGCTGGCCAGCCTGGACGCCGCGCTGGAGCAGCTGGCGCAGCTGGCTGACGCGGTCGCAAATCCTGACCCCGACCCCAGACCCGGCGCGGAGCCTGCGCCGCGCGAGCCGGCAGACAGCGGCTCGCCCGCGGCGGGCGCAGTTTCGCCCGGCGAGCGGGCATGGTCGCCGGCCGCCGCGGCGTCCCCGCCGCTGGAGGAGCGGGGGCCGGCGGCGGGCCGCAAGCGCGGCCGCGGCTCGCGGTCTTCGGGCCGCGCGGACGCCGACGCGGACGACGCGTGGCGCCAGGCGGGCCGCGGCAGCCGCCGCCGCGGGCCGTCCTGCGGTGACGCCGGCGAGCGCGCCCGCGCCGGCTCGCGCGCGTCCGGCGGCTCGCACCTGCCGTCCGCCGAGCCGGGCGGCGCCGGCGGCGAGGACGGCCCCGGCGGCGAGCACTACGTGGAAAACGAGCGCGAGCTGTTCTGCGTCTGCCAGCAGCCGTACAACGTGGACACGGCCATGATCTCGTGTGACGCGTGCTCCGAGTGGTACCACCTGCGCTGCGTGGGCCTGACGCAGGCGACTGCGCGCACGCTGCGCCGCTACGCCTGCCCGCTGTGCGCCGCGCTGCGCGGCGAGCCGCACCAGCTTGACGCCGCCGTGGGCCGCACGCGCCGCACGCGGCGCGCGCCCGCGCCCGCGCCGCGCCCGGCCCGCGCTCGCTTGGCCCGCTGCACGGCTTGTTGGAGCGCCATGTAGCCTATCTTTGTTTTTCCGAACAGAGCTTTCTTGCCAGGTGGCTGCGCGCCTGTGGGAGTGCACGCTCGGGGGACGGGGCGGAGCGGCGGCGCGCGGCGCGCCCAGCCCGGCCGCGCATGCGCGCAGGCGGCCCGAGCGCGGCACGCTTGAGGCGCTGGTCGGCGAGGCGGCAGAGCTGCCGTGCGTGGTGCCGGAGCAGGCCGCGCTGCAGGCCGCGCTGGAGCGCTTCGACCGCTGGCAGCGCGCCATGGCCGCGCTCGTGGCCGGCCACAAGGCCGCGTGCGCGGCCGGCGCGCCTTCGGGCAGCCCCGGTGTGGGCGACGGCGCAGGCCCTGAGCCCGGGCCGCGCCGGCTGCCGGCGGCCGCGCTGAGCCAGGCGGCGAAGAGCGCGCTGTCGCTGGAGCTGGACTGCGGCGAGCTGGCGGGGCGCGTGCTGACGGCGCTGCGCTCGGAGCGCTGGCGCGGCCGCGTGCGGCAGGCGCTGGCCGCGCGCGTCCGGCCGACCGGTGCGCACCCTGCGCCCGTCCGGCGCCGCCGCGCGAGCGGCCCCCCCACCTGCCCACTGTCCACGGAGGTGTGCTTGCGCGGAGGCAAGGGGGTGCGACAAAGGGAGGCGCCTCGGGCGCGGGTGGCGTGGCAGCCTGCCCTGCCGCCGCACCTGTGTCGGATGGCCGCCCGCGGTGCGCTGACGGCCGCGCGCCGCGCGCGCGCGCAGCGGACGCGCTGGTGAAGCTGGTGGGCGAGGGCGAGGCGGCGGGCGTGGACATGGAGGCCGACGTCGTCGGCGCGCCGTTCGCGGCGCGTGTGAGCGCCGTGCTGGCCTGGCTCGAGCGCTGCCGGCGGCTCATCCGCGAGCTCGGGGTGCGTGCGGGCGCCGCTCCCCCTCGCCGAAACCCGCGCGCTGAGCCTCGTGTGTTGTGTAAACCCGCATGCGATGCGCCCGGGCATGTGCACAGCCCTGGTGAGCAGGAATTCGGGTGTGTGGTTGCCGGTGACAGCTTGGCGAGCGGCGTGTCCGCACCTTGAAGGAATACATTGGGGCCGGAGGCGCGCCGCGTTGCAGGATAGGGTTGGGTCTAGGGCAGAGCGCCGAGCGCGCCGCGCCGCGCGCGCAGGCGCTGGGCGATGGCGAGGCGAGCCTGGAGGCCAAGCTGCAGACGGCCTGCGCGCTCGAGGCCGAGGCGGAGGGGCTGCCGTCCGACATGCGGCGCGATGTTGCGAAGCTGCAGGCGCGCGAGGCCGGGCGCTGCGTGCCCAGGGTCCCTGCCTGTAGGAAGTTACCTATCCCACACTAATGAAACATGAGCAGCGCATCTCCTGCGCCGAGTGTGGCGGCCGCGGGACGCGGCCAGGCCTCCTGCCGAACATGTGCGGGGCCGCGTGCGCAGGCGGCGCGCACGCCGCGGTGCATCATCTGTTGCTACCCCTAATACCCTACCCTACCCCACCCTCCTTTGGAGTGCGCGCAGGCTCGCTCACACGCGTGCGCCGGTCGGGGCCGCGCGCGCAGGAGGCGCGCAAGCTGTGGTGCCTGTGCCGGCAGCCGTACAACGCGGACCGGCCGATGCTGGCGTGCGACTACTGCAGCGACTGGTTCCACTGGGAGTGCGTGGGCCTGGACGCGCCAGGCGACGACGAGGACGACGAGGACGTCGCGCCGCCCGATTTCCGCTGCCCCGCCTGCTGCGCCAAGGCGCGCCCCGCCGCGCCGCCCCATGACCGGCGCCCTACCCTAACCCTACCATATACCCTAGCGCATGCGCTGGGCACCGCCGCTGCCCCGCCTGCTCCGCCAAGGCGCGCCCCGCCGCGCCGCCCGCAACGGGCGCCCCTGCGCGGGCGCGCTCGCTGGGCGCCGCCGCTGCCCCGCCTGCTGCGCCCAGGCGCGCCCGCTTTGCCAGTGCCGGTGCTGTGGTGGCGTGCGAGTGGGCCTGCAGCCTGTCCCGCCGTGCCTGGGCGCTCTTGCTGCCCGACCGCTTGCGTGATGGCGAGTGCGTGGGCAGCCTCGCTGCACGCACCAGAGGAAGGCAAGAGTCATGCATGTTCCAAGGTGCACGGATATGTGCGGTGGTGCCAGGCGTCTGCCCACATGGCATGCCGCGCACCTCGCACCGTGCTCCAGCAGCTGGGCCTGCAATTGCGCTGTCGCGCGCCGTCGCCCTGTTGCACCTGCTTGTCCTGATGAGACAGGTGCCAGGTCTGCACAGCAAGGTTTTCTGCTACAAGGCTGCTCCGCAATGCGGATCTGCCGCTCCACTCACAGCTCCGGCTGCCGCCCGATGCTGTGCCCCGCCGCCGGCGCAGGCGGGCGAGCCGTACCCGCTGCTGGGCCGGCTGCCGCGGCAGTCCATCCGCAGCGTGCGCGGCATGGGCCTGGCCATGCCCTCGCCGCAGCGGCCGGCGCCGGCGTCGCCGCTGCCGTCGCCGCTGCCGCAGCCGCCGCCGCAGCCGCTGCAGGCGCAGCCGCCGGCCGAGCGCCCGGCGCCGCCGGTGTACGGCTACGGCACGGTGCGCGGGGGCGGCTGGGGCGGCGCGCCGCAGCCGGGCGGCGCCGATGCCTCGCTCGCTGCGCACGACCAGGCCATCTCGACGCAGTGGATGCTGGCCGCGCTGGCAAGCCAGCAGCAGGGCCTGGCGCACCTCGGCGGCTACGCAGGCGCCGAGCCGTACCCTGACCCTGGCCAGGGGTACGATTCGCGAGCTGCCCCAGCGGGCCTGCCTGTGGGGTATGCTGTGGGCGTGCCGCATATCCACAGCGCGGGCAGCGAGCCAGGCGCTGCGGCTATTGCGGCCGAGCCGGCGCATGGAGCTCAGCTGGCGGCGCAGCGGGAGGATGCGTACGGCGGTGCAGCAGCGTTCGCGCCGTCCGCCGAGGCCCTAGCAGACGGGGAGGACATCGGCGTAGGCAGCGACGGAGGGGCACGGGGCAGCACCTTGGAGTAGTCATTTAGGTTGCTGGGCTTGCTGGTATCAGGCCGCGGTTCCTTCAACGTGCATATACTTAAAACCTGCATGTGCATATGCGGTGCGTTCCGGCTTGTGCCGAGGGGAACCTTGTGCGCAGGCTGTCAATGCGCCTGAGCTTTGTGGCTGGTCTTTTGTGAGGAGCAGGCACCAAGCAAGCAGAGATGTGCTTTTTTCGCTGAAGTGTGTGGCATGTTGAGGGTCTCTTTATGGCCCCGTGCCATCTGACCATGTGTTCACTGTGGCTGACCATTTCGTTCTTTAGTCGGAGTGTGGGAGTCTAGGTGAAGGTTGGTGAATTGCACATATTGATGGCCTGTCCCCCGGAAGGCATGTCGGCAGCAGAGCCGCGCGGGCCGCCACGCAAGCTTGTGTAATTGCGGTCAAACCCACAGCATGCGCCCCCGTTGTAGCTGAGCGCCATGCTGGGAATGCACTCCGAGCTTGCTCATGCTCTTCTTGCCCGAAAAGCAGGCAGGTGATACCAACGTCAGCACCTGCCAGCACGGGACCGCTTGCGGCTTGCGGCGAAACAGCATTGCCCGGAGCAGCATGTGCCCCTGGGCAGATGTGACTCATGCCTGGCCATGTTGGCAGGGGGGGCACCCCACCGTGAGCAAGGCACCCCCTGCCGGTGCGCCGGGCAGGTGCCGCAGTGCGTGCCGAAGGCAAGCGGTGCCCCTGCGCAGGCCGCTAGCCTCCGCCCAGAGCAGCAGGGTGTTCATGACACCGGCGGCAACCCACGCCAGCAAGCAGCCTGCGCCGCGCTGGCGCCCGGCCACGCGGCGCCGCGCTCACTTGGCGGGCGCGGCCTTGGCGGGCCGGTCCTTGGCGGGCTTGTCCGGCTTGTCGGCCGCGGGCGCGGCCGGCGCCGGCGCGCCTGCGTCCATCCAGCTCGCCTCCACGACCTCCTTCACCCGCCGGTTGTACTCGCGCCTGAGCGCATGCAGCCCCCTGAGAGGTCACCGCTCCCTGCCGCCCGCGGTGAGGCCGCAGCACCAGTCCCGCAAGGGACCGCGACGCCACCAGGGAAGCGTAAATGCACATAAAGGCGCAAGCAGGCAGGGATGTGCGCCAGAGTCCGCCCAGCAGAGATGGGCGCAAAGATTACATCTTGCAAATTATACACCTGTGCACATTGCGAGTGACAGGGAAAGGAGTTAAGGCGGCATATAGTGGCACGCTCTCACACCTGTTCTCCCCATACAGGCGAGCGGCCTCTGAGTTTGCAGGCGATGCCGGGTTGGGGTCGCACAGCAGAGACTGCGGGCCCCCAAACACGCCTGTCATCATGTCTGGCCTGCCTGCAGTGACAGCTGGGCTTGCAAGACTGTTGGCCGTGCAGTTCGTTCCTCGCAGCTGCCTTACAGCGCCTCTTGCAGCAGCTGCTTGGCGTGGAAAGGTAAGCACCATGACACTGCACAGCGGCCTCGAGACACGGTGCTCAAGTCAGCTGTGGTGAGGCGGTGCGTGCCTGTATGGAAGTCAGTATGGCAGAGACGTCATAGATTGGGCTCCACTGGTTCTGCAGGATGTCCAAGCAGATGCCGCCGTCTGCATAGACTGAACACGGACAAACACACACTCACACAGGCTTGAGGCACACTTGCAGGTGTGCCTCAGGAGTGCCTCAGGAGGCACTCCCTTGCAGGAGACAATGGGGCCAGGCAAAGGGGTCCCTCAGCAGTTGACGTGTTGCAACAGTGAACACACGACAAGGTTGGGCTTTGGGCGCACTGTTGGGGTGGAACATGCTGGACTTGAACTTCACCACCGGCGCCTTGTTCGGGTACTCCTCAGAAAACTCAATCGTGAGCCTGAACGTGCCTGCAACCAGGCAAACTGCTCAGCTTCGTCTCCTTGTCCAGACCAGCGAGAGTAATGCCTACACAGCAGCTCACCGCCGTCCCACGGAGTGTCTTCGGGCCCAAAGATGACCGCGTTCCACAGCATGATGTTGTCTGCATTTGGCGACGCGTTCACGCCCTGCGGCGGATCCTGCTGGAGGCGCTTGAAGTCCCGCATGAGGCGCTGCGCACACCACACAGCGTGCCTTCGCGTTTGACCAATAAACAGAGCAGGGCCGCGCACCACGCAATAGCAAGATTGCATATTGGAGTTCGCATTCCTTCTTCGTTGTTCAAGGACAAGTCCTTGTTTCAGGCAAGCTCAGAGCTTGCGGGGTACGCGCCTTCCTGGCCGGCGTGGACATGATGCCCCGCGCTTGGCGTCTGCAAACCGGCAACGCCTTGCCAGTGCGTCAGCACACAGAGCTGGTCCTGCTCAAGCCACAAACAATAGGCAGGTCTTCCAGCGTCCTGAGGCCTGCTGCGCTCTGTGCGCCTGCAGTTGAGCAAGGCCTTAGCGCTCTAGTGACACGCACTGTTTGCAAGACCTGTCGGCGCAGACCTGCAAGAGGAGCTCAGGTTGACAAAGAAAAAAGAGCAAGCATGTATATGGTACCCTTGCCCTAGGAGAGAGGTTACAAGCCGGGCCTGCGTTTCTCTTGCGAACATGAGCTAGCACCTGCGATGGCATACCAAGCCTAGAATTGTTCCAAGGCAGGGCTGCGGGGCTTGCGCTCAGCGTGACCGTGTGGCGCCCGCTGGCAGGCGGGATGCAGGCCCTGGCAGGACCTGACGCTGGCGTGCTGCTGAAGGACCCGCTGGTGGAGGAGTGGACTGCAAACGAGGGCGTGGACCCGCAGGAGCGCGCTGACGAGATACGCAGGCTCACGGTGAGGTCCTCCCGGTGTCTTCACAGCTTCTGCAGTGTCCCAGCTTGTCAGGCAGAGCGCTACAGAGTTTGTGGCTGTTATTTCGCTTGCTGGCGCAACCGGTACTTCGCAGTGCCATCCGCCCAGGAGGACCGAGCCTAGTGCGCTCGCAGTCCACAGTGGTCGCTATGCCTGCTTTGCCGCACTATCCTTCTGCTTGGTTATGGGCAATAGGCTGCAACTGTGTCAAGGCTGACAGGCAGCACTGCTCTATTCTCGTGCGGACTTAGAAGCACAACCATTGTTTCTATATAAGAGGCGCGCCAGGCATGACGTGTTCAACTCTGCACTGTGTAGCTTGCGTGTGGTCTGACAGCAAACAAGGTGCAAGTGCACATCAGCACAGTGAGCCCATGCATAGTGCCTCGCAAGTGCACAAAAAAAAATATGAGCAAACACATTTTGTTTGCAGCAGGACGTATGGGTGCCTGCAATGAGCAGTATCCTGTGGCGGGCACTCTCGCTGGCTGCCGCGGTCACATGGTTTGAAGATCAGGCCCCCGCGCAGCTGAGCTTCACGCCGCGCGGCAGGTCGCCGAGAACCTGAGCGACGTGGACCGCGCGCTCGCGCTGCTGGCGGGCGGCCGACCCGTGCAGCAGCGCGCCGTCATCAACAGGCGCGCACGCGCGCGGCGCGGCCCCGCGCGCGCCTGGCCCGGCAGTATGAGGCTCGCCCGGAGCGCCTTAAGGAAGCAAGCGCCGCCGTTGCGATGAGAATGACGCGCGCGCGCGCGCGCAGTCTGCCCGCGCTGATACGCGAGCATGGACGGCCGGCCTGCGCGGCTGTGCTGGAGCCGCTGATGGCGCAGCTGGCCGGCATGGCGGCCGATGCGCAGGTGGGCCCAGTCCCGCGTGCGCATCCTGGCAGAGCAGGCTCTGCCGCACATGCTGGGGTGCTTTGTGGTGTCGGACCGTTGGGAAAGGTGTGGGGCGCCGGTGCAGAGGGGCGCTGGAGCTTGACTTCCACAGTTGGCCGTTGCTGGACCTGCTTTGCACTCCCAAGCACTCTACCACGCTGTAGGCACCTCTTCAGACTCCATCAGTGAGTCATCCGAGCCAGGCAGCGCTGGTAGCGGAATTGGAACCCTTATCTCACCCTATGCACCTATTTCAAACCCACTCTTGACTCGTCGCTCTCAGGCAGCGCTGGCGGCGGCGCTGGCAGCGGTGGCCACCGAGCGGAGGCTAAGCGCGGGCGACGCTGCCGAGGTGCTGCTGCCGCACGTGCTCGCCGCCATCACCCGGCCCCAGCCCGACGAGGTGACGCACTTGCGGAGAGCTCCAAATCGGGTCCCCAGCATTGTGCTCACAGCCTCGTCGTGCGCCTGGCAAGGTGCACTTCGTCGTCAGGGAGTCCGTGCGCTGCCTCATGCCGCATGCGAGGACTTGTGGCAGCTCGAACACGGCGCCCTCACCCTGGGTGTGCGCCGCCGCAGCTCATGGACGCGTGGGTGCGCGCGCTGGTGGCCCTGGCGCCCCAGCTCGAGCGCGGCGTGGTCGAGCGGCACGTTGTGCCGCTCGCGCTCAGCAAGGCGCAGGCGCATGAGACCAGCGTCCAGGCGCGGAGCCCTGGCGCCCCGAGGCCCTGCTCCCTCACACCCAGCACGCAGCGTGTCACCAGCATGCAGGGCATGTGCGTGTGCACGCAGGGCGTGCTTGGGCACGCTGGCCATGCAGAACCGGCAGGAGGTGAGGCAGTGCCGCGGCCGCACTTGCGTGACGCCGGCACAGAGCAGATGCGGGCCTCTGACCAGGGGCGGGTCGAGACGGCGGCAGGCGCGCGTGGTGTGCGCGGCGCTGCTGGGAGCGGCAGCGCCGCGGCTGCTTCGAGAGGATGTGGCGGCCCAGCTGCTGCCCAAGGGCCTAGCCCTGTGCCAGGCGCGTGATATGCCAATGCAGTTCCGCCCATCGTTTGGAGAGCGCGTGGCTTCTAGCTCTAACCAACGCTGCCTTGCAAATAGGTGCAGTCAGATGTCAAAAGATTGCGGATCATGTCCTGCAAGGACGTCAAACTTCCCAGCAGCAGTGCAGTGCAGCCCTCCCCCCGCTCAAACAGCATTGAGGCTCCTCGTGCTGCAGGACACGGACTATGCGGTGCGCATCTGCATGTGCTGGCAGCTGCCACCGCTGGCCCGCGCGCTCGGGCGCGCGGCCGCCGCAGAGGAGCTGCTGCCAGAAGCGCTCGAGGTACGCTCTCTGCCTAGGAGGCATCGCTGTTACTTCAACGTGTACAAGCGAACGCCAGCAAACAATGCCATTGCATTGCCTCCAAGGTTGCCGGGCGCACACTCTTGCCTTGCATCATCACTTTGCTGCACACGTCCGCTCCGAACAGGAGCCCTGCTGAGAGTGGGCCAGAGCGCCTGATGCGCCCTCACTCTCCCGGCAGCTGGCGCGTGACGAGGAGGCGCGCGTGCGCGCTGCAGCGCTGGGCGCGCTCGCCGAGCTGCTGGAGCTGCTGCCGCCCGGCGAGCGGCGCGGCCGCGCGCTGCCGTGCCTGCGCGCGGCGGCCGCCAGCGGCGAGGCCGACCCGGGCGCGCAGCGCGCGCTCGCGCTCCTCTTCGGCCCGCTGCTAACAAAGGTGCCGCTGCGCTTTTACTGCGGCCATGCCCGCCGCTGACCTATGTGATTTGCTGTCTCAATGGTGTGTCTGGGTTGCGAACTCGGGCAGCTCCCAGGAGTAGGGGCTGCGCTCTGCGCGATGCAGGCTGAATCCCGGCGGACGCTGCCTGCCGGCGCCCCATGCGCAGCGCTTGCACTGACAATAGGGTGAACTCTGCAACTCTGTTTACAATGCGCCGGTTGCCTGTGGACATGAACAGAGCTGCTACACGCATGTAGGCGCTTGGCGACGCGAGCAGCGATGCAGACACGGGGCCGTTCCTGGCAGCCTTCCGCGCGCTGGCAGCGTCTCCGGGCGCCGGCTGCCGCGCCGCCTGCGCCGCCGCGCTGCCTGAGGTCGTGCGCGCTGCGACCCCACGCAGGCGCGGCGCCTGTGTCACAACCCAAACCTAACCCTGACACGTGTTTTGCAGCATGGCGTGCACCGTCTGCGGCGGGTGCTAAATGCGCGCATGGAGCTTCTGCAGCCTGTCAAAAGGCGGTCACCCTAATAGAGTAGAGTCGATACATGCACTTACATGCACTCACAGTGCCCTGACCTATCATATGTAGGCTATGTACGGCAGCCTGGTTGACCCAATACACCCTGAAAGCTGTTCCGCCACAACGTCCCCACCAAAACAAAAAGGAAAACCCAGTTAACCCAAGCACAACTTCGTGCACAACAGTGTCCGTGCGGCGCCCGCTTGCGCCCTCCAGCATGCCTCGCACCACCTGCCGAGCAGGCGCGCGCGCCGCCCTCAGGTATGCGGCGCATCTGCACGAAGCCCTGGCCGCGCTGGCGGGCGACCCGGAGGCGGAGGTGCGCGCCGCGCTGGCGGCCGCGCTCTGCGGCGTCGCCCGGCAGCTCGGCAGCGAGCATTGCGCGCAATTCCTGAAGCGGTGCGCGCGTGGGCCCGCCGCTGTTGCCGTGCCGTGTCCGCTGCACTCCGTGTGTGTGCTCGCCTTATAAATGCTGGCAAACACACGTATGAGGGCAACAATACGAACGCAGCGCGAGTGGTTGACGGCCTCTGCTTGAGGGCGACCCAGGCCCCTGGCACGTTGATGACTGTCTCTATCAGCACTCTTGAACAGCAAGCTTACAGGGGCGCCCGGTGAACCCCATGCAAGTATATGCGTGAAGCCAAGCAGGCCCGACAGGGTGCCAAGCAGCTCGCCGGGTGCGCGCTCAGGCCGCTGCTTGCGCTGCTGGGCGACGCGAGCTCAGAGGTGCGCGCCGCGGCAGCCGCAGACCTGGGCCAGACCCTGGCATACGTCGCGGCAGCGGCCGCGACGGCGGCGGCCGCCCCCGGATCAGGGCCGGGGCCGGGGCCGGGGTCCGGCGCAGCGCTGGGCGGCGGCGGCGGGGAGTGGCTCGCGGCGCTGGTGGCGCTGGAGGCGGGCGCGCAGCGCGACTGGCGCCTGCACCTCAGCATCATTCAAGCGCTGCCGTCCGTGCTGCGGGCGCGACGCCGGCTTTTCCTCCTGCCGGCTGGGTGCATGCCAGGCGTCGCGCAAGCGCCGCCATCAGTGCTGTGCGCGCGGCGCTGCCTCCACTGCTGCCTGCTGCCTGCATGCGGGCGCCTGCAGAGCTCTACATCTAATATTCAAAAGCCACTTGAGCAGTGCGCGCAGATGGGCAGCCCCCGGCACGGCCGTGCTGCTTCTTTTGCCGGCGGGACGCATGGCGGGCGCTTGCCAACCCTGACGCATGGTCAGTGCTGACCAACCTGAAGAACCCGACAGAGGGTCAGACGCGACCAATCGACCCCATCAATGCAGACAGACGGCCACCAGCCGCCGCCGCAGGCGCTCACCGCCGACCAGCTGCTGGACGTCGCGGCGCCGCTGGCGCTGCGCGCGATGGCGGTCGGCGCCGCGCCCGTCAAGGCGGCCGCCGCCGCGGCCGCCGCGGCGCTGCTGCGCGCGCTGCGGCGGCCCGCGCAGCGCGCGGAGCTGCTGGCGCGGCTGCTGCGCGACTTCGCGCGCGGCCGCTCCTGCTGGCGGCGCGCCGTGTTTGTGGACGCGTGCGCCGCCGCTCTGCAGCACTTCAGCGCTAGGTGCGGGACGTACACTTATGCTTTTGCATGTGGCTCCGCATGGTGCAGTCAGGATAGCCAAGATAAAGGAGATGCCCTGATCCTATCCATCATCTCATGTACAGGAGTGTTGGCGGGCAACTACTGGTGCATGTTACACAGCAACAAGTGTCGGTCTTGCCGCCCGAAGCGTGTCATCAGGCAACCTGTGCGACCATGAACCAGGCCTCAGGGCCCCTTCGGGAGCTACCGAAGTCCATGCAGGGCTTCCGGCGACCCTGGATCATTCGCCATCCTCTGAACCAGCTCCCTGATGGCCCCGGCACTGATCACCAGCTGCAAACGCACGCGCTTGCGGCCCCGCCGCGTGCGCCAGGTTCTGCATCGATTTCCTGCTGCCGCCCGCGCTGGAGCTGGCGGCGGACGCGACGCCGACGGTGCGGCTGCGCGCCGCGGCCCTGCTGCCCGCGCTGAAGCGCGCGGTGCGGCTACCGGACGACGTGGCCGCCCTGAAGCGCCTGAACGGCGCGCTCGCCATGCTGCAGGCGCGTCCGCAGCCGGCGTGCCATGCAACCCGTCGCAGGCAGTGCCCGCGGTCAGTGCGCTCGTGCCTCAGCACCGCGCCTGCCTCCAGAAACATGCAGCGCTCAGTCTATGACCGTATGATTGTAGAATCAGATACTACTAGATGACGTCAGACAGAAGTCAGGTCCCCGCGAGCGGAGGTCATTTCAAGCTCTTTTTATAAAACTACCTCATGACGCGTTAGCTGCCACCCTGTCATCACCCTGTGCGAAACACTGCCTGTGTCGGCCATGCAGGCCGACGCCGCGGTGGACGTAGCCGCTGCCGCGCGTGCTGTGGCCGAGGACTATAAGCATGCGCCGGTACAGACGCGAACCCCCTGCCTCTTAGCACGCTGCATGCATTTGCTTAGCTTTCTGTACATGGTCGACGTTGCCTGTGTTGCCCCACCTTGCCTGACATGAACCCCGCCAGGCAACCAATAATCTGCTGCACCTTGGTACGCAGTTCAGTATAGAGCAGATGGCTTCAAGTGCTGCAGATATTTTGTTTTAACAAATATAAGCAGACCCAGGGGCCTCATGCACTGCATAGAATCAATATCAGACCTGATCAACAACCCAAAGCATCGACAGAGGAGTCAAAGCTCACATTATCCTCTGTCATGAGGTAAATGGCGAATGACACCGAGCGTGCCGTGATGCGCAGGTGCGCATGGCGGGCGGTGGCGGCCACCTCGACATGAACGGCGCGCCCGGCCCGGCCGCGGAGTCCGAGGCGGAGGACGCGCGGCGGGAGGCCCAGGAGGCCGACTGCGCCTTCTCCGCAGAGGACCTGGAGAAGTGCGCCCGCC
>JAABUV010004969.1_pt1 | contig 15455 bp, 19 predicted proteins | sample 5559971 | NCBI WGS metagenome assembly JAABUV01 (sample SAMN10711881, study PRJNA513362) | rock metagenome | isolation source: Antarctica rocks | place: Antarctica: Victoria Land, Knobhead nord | collected 2015-12-19
GCGGCGCCCCGCGCGCGGGCGGCGCGCCGCGATGGCGCTGAGCGCCTCGCTGGCGACGGCCGAGGCGCTCGTGCAGCTGCAGCAGCAGCTGGCGGAGGCGTACTCGGACCTAGAGCGCTGCCGGGCGCGCCCTGCCGCCCTGAGGCCGCTTGGTCCGCTCAACCGCTTTGCAGGGTCGAGCCACAAGCGGCGCGCGGGCGGTGCAAGCGCTTCGCTTCATATCAGCACCGCGGGAAGCGGCCTTGTGTCAGAGGGCTCACGACGGCGTGAACTGCGTGCTCGCTGCGTGAGGCTGCTGCGCGGCGCTGCGTGCGTGGTGGACGAGGTGCAGCACGCTAAGGCGGTCGCAGCGCGGGCGCGTGCAGCCGGCGACCCGGCGCGCTCGCGCCCGCAGGCCGGGCGGGGCGCTGCGCGCGGGGTCGCCCATTGACGCTGGCCCATGCGCCGCGGCGCGCAGGACGAGTGCGCGGCGCTGCGGCGCGACGCGCGCGTGCTGGCCGAGGCGCAGCACTCGGAGGTCGTGGCCGCAGAGGCGCGCGCGGCCGCCGACCGCGGCGCGCTGGCCGCCGCGCGCGCGCTGCTGGCGGAGATGCGCGAGGCGCTGGCGGCGCTTGAGGTCGAGCGCGTGCGCGCGGCCAACGGCGCGGCGGCCGACCGCGCGCGCGCGGGCGCCGCCGCGGAGGCCGCCGCGGCCGAGCGTGCGCGTGCAGATGCGCAGGCGGCGCCGCTTGCCGAGCTGCGCGGCGCGCTGCAGGCCTGCCGGTGCGCGGCGCCCGTGCTCCAGCCCGCCGCTCAGCGGCGCGTGTGTGTCCTTCTCCATCTTCTAGCTCCCGGCCGAGGGAAGGCGGCCCTCGGCGTTGCTACTCGTAAAGCTCGGGTGAGGCGCGGGCGACAGGGAGTCGCTGGACAAGGCCGTTGCGCGCGAGCGCGCGGCCGACGCGCGCGCGGCCGCGGCCGCGCTCAAGGCCCAGGCCGCCGAGGAGGCCGCGGCGGCCGCGCGCCGCGCCGCGGCGGCCGCCGAGCGGCGCGCGGGCGCGGCGGAGCGCGCGCGCGATGAGGCCGCGGCGGCCGCCGCGCGCGCCGAGGGATGCGCGGACGCGCTACGCGCCGCGGCCGCCGGCCAGGCCGCCGCTGCGCAGCGGGGCCAGCAGGTGCGTGCGCCTGCTGCTGCGCCGCTCGGACGCAGCTCTGCGTTCATATTTGCCGTAGGATGCAGGAGTTCTGCCGGCGCGCAGGAGCGAGAAGAGCGGGAGGGGGCGCAGCGGCGGGAGCTGCTCGCGCTGGACGGGCGCTGCCGCGCCGCAGAGGCCGCCGCCGAGGCCGCGCGCTGCGGCGCGGGCGAGCGGCTCCAGCTGCAGAGTGCGCGCGGGTGGCATGCAGCTGCAGACTTGCATAATTGGCAGGTTGCATCCAGCTCCAGCTGCAGAGCCGCACCTTGCTCTGCGCTCGCACGGCATCGCGGGAGGGGGGCACACCGCCCGCCTTCATCCGTGAAGCAGCGACGAAAGCAGCAACATCAGCGCGCGCCTGCCGCTTTTCAGGCTCAGCCGACGCTCCGTTGCACTGCGCCGTCTATGGAGACGCAGCCCTGCGTGCATGCCGTGCGCGGCCGCTCACAGGGCGCAGTGCGCACCCGAGCAGCACACGGGCGGGGCTGCAGGCTCGCGCAGGTTGCGAGTCACCGGGCTGCCGGGCGGCGGCGCATGACGCCCGCCTGCGGCTGCGCAGGCGACCTGGCGGAGTGCGCGTCGGCGCGGCGCGGCGCGGAGGCCGCGCAGCGGGCGGCCGAGGCGGAGGCGGCCGACGCGCGCGCGCGTCTGGCGGGCGCCTGCGGCGAGGCCGCCGCGCTGCGGACTGCCGCGGCCGAGCACGCGCGGTGCGCGCCCTGCGCGCGTCGCACGCATGCATACTTGCAGGGGCGCCAGGGGTGCGCCCGTCGTGGTGAATGCAGGAGAGAGCCGGGCGGCGTCACGCGCAGGGAGCTGGGCGAGGTGCGCGCGGCGGCCGGCGCCGCGCAGTGCTTCCTGGAGCACGAGCGCGGCATGCGCGACGCGCTGAAGCACGCGCTCGGGTGCGTACCCCTGTGTGTACCCGTCACTCCGGGCTGTTGACCTTACGTGCTCCGGCGCGGCGTGCACTGGCGTGATCCATGGATCCTGTGCGGGCGCTCGCACTCATTGCCCCTCGACGATGCGATTTCAAATGATGAGCACACCGCCAGCACTTCGATTTCCCAGAGCCGCTTGAGGCTGATGCGCAGCTTGAGCAGCCTGCACGATCCTGTATGGATTTGTGCGCCCAGCTGCTTGGCATGGTGCTTGCTGGGGCGCGCACTTGCGTTCACAAGCTCTGGGCTGGATGCTGGTGCTGAGCGGGCCGCCAGATTGGTGCCTGCGGCCGGGCACTGGTGATACTTGGGGATTGCATGGGGCCCATGCGTTTGGCGCACAGCTGAGGTGGGGAAGCGCTGGTGGCCTGGATGCAGTGGGGCCCCTGTCCGCGCGCGCAGGCGCACCGAGGCCACGCTCGCGCGCGTGCTGGCCCTTCACGAGGCGCTGGTGGCCAAGCTGGGCGGCGCCGCGCCTCAACACCCCGAGACCCTTGCCTTGGAGGCGGGCCGCGCCGCGCCACCAGACCCTTTGCCCTGCCATGCTCGCGCGGCGCCGCCGCCGCCGCGCCCGTGCGCGTGCGGGGCGTGCAATGCGGCCGCCCCGTGCGGGGCTGGCGGCGGCGCGGCGTGCGGCGGGGGCGGAGGGCCGCGCGACGCCGCGCGCGAGGCAGTGCACGCCGCGGTGGCCGTCGCGCGGCTGAGCGCGCAGGCCGCCGCGCCCGCGGGGCGCGCGCGGGAGTCCGGTGCGGTGCCGCGTGCCCGCCGGCGCGCCGCCGGCCCGCATGGCGTGCATGCAGGCGATGCCTTCGAACGCCTGGGACGCGCACTGACCTGAAAGCGTGCAAATGCTGCGCGCCACTCACTATCCGGAGCTGTTGCGCCGGCCGCGCTCGGCCGTGCTCAAGCTCTGCGCAGAGTGGTGGAAATGGCGAGGTGCTGCTCGTGGGGGGCGCAGAGAGTGCGCCGCGCGCCCGCAGTAGGCATGCTGTGGGAGCATAGACGTGTGAGCGAGCCACAGGCCCGAGGCATGGACGTTACCTGATATTAATCAGCGTGTGGAGCGACGCAGGGTTGCCAGCGGAGCACGGACCCCTGCCGCCCTACGCTGGGCCGTCAGCGCGCGGCTGCGCGGCTGCAGCCTCGCCCGGGCGCGCACGCCGCCCGCCCGCTGCCGACAGCCGCCCAGCCGGCCGGTGCAGCACTGCAGGCGCCCCGCCTGCCGGCCGGCTCAAGGCGGCGTGGGGCGCCAGCGGCGGCGCCTGCGCTGTTAGGGTTGCTGCGGATAACGGCGCGGCGCGGCGCGTGCCGCTGGCGTCGCGCGGCGCGAGCGCGCGCGCGCGCGACCCGCCCGCACAGGAGCCCACCGACGCCGCGCAGCAGCGGCACACGCGGTGCGCGCGGGCGCGGCCGGTGGGGCGCATCAAGTGTGCCTTGATGGATTGGGGCGGCGTGACGTAGTTGGCTGACAGTGTGCGCGCCGTGCGCGAGTGGGCACAACGGCGCCACCCACGACCCCCGTCGCAGCCACCCGCTTCGACGGCCGGCCGAGCCAGAGCAGGCGTCCGCGCCCGCCGCGCATGCAGAGCGGGCTGGCGCGCCAGGCCGCGCGCTGCAGGATCAGCAAGGTTTAGGGTTTCATGGCAGCATGGTAGGGTTTCAAGCCGCGCGCTGACGGGCGCGCACGGGCGGGCCAGGGCGCGCGTGGAAGACGCGCTGCTGGGCCTGGAGGACGAGCTGGCCGCGCTCGACCTGCGCCACGCGGCCCTGCTGCGCGCCGCGGACGAGCAGGCGGCCTGCGGCGACGGCGAGCCGGCCTGCACGGTGCGCCCCGCGCGCGCGCGCGCGCGCGAGAGCGCGGACCGGGCCGCCCTCGGCCGCCGCCCCGACGGGGGTGGCCCGCGGGCCGGGCGGCACGTCATTGTGCAGCGGCTGGTGCCTGCCGGCGCTCGCGCGCGCGCGCGACAACGGGATGAGGGAGCCACGCAAGCGTATCATGCATGGCCGTCACAATGCGCAGGCCGCGTTGTGGCAGCAGCGCGAGGCGCACGAGCAGAGTCAGCGTGAGGACAGAGGCGCTCAGGGGACCGGGCGGCGGCAGGCGGCGCGGGAGGGCCTCGCGCAGGCGACCGCGCGCGTGGTGGAGGCCATGGCGCGCAAGGGCAAGCTGGTGCGGCACCTGCGCGGCCTGCTGCGGCACGACGCGCCGCTGTGAGCGCCTGCCGCCGCCGCACGGCGTGCGAGGGCATGCGCATGGGAGCGCGTGCCGTGCTGCCGCGCCTGCCGGCCTGGCTGGTCGCGCCCCTGGTTCTGGCCGGTCTGTGCTTGTTGGGGCTTGCATGCGCAAGAATCAGCGCTGAGACCCATGTCACTGCATATGTTGCCGTGCGTGCTGACTGCATCAAGGTATGCGCGAGGGTTGGTAAGTTCAGCCATGCAACATTGTGGGGGTCATATCTGCATACATGAGCGGCCCTCTGTGACTCTAAGACAGCCTGATGACCAGCCCCCGGCCGCCAAGATCACATGGAGGTTGCGAACTCCCTGCAAGCACGTTGCCGCTCTGCTGTCAGTGTCAGTATACTGGAAAGTCTGCAACGACGTTTCACAGTGCTATGCGCTGACCCCAACAATCCTCATGATTGGGTTACCTGCCCCGAGCTGCTGCGCTCTACACTCCGTTCAAACATCGCGTATCGCCCCACACCGTCAATGCACACTCCTTGAGGAGGGACAGTCAGTCATGGACAGACAAGCAGGGAGGATAACGTCTTGTGGCACAGGATACCTTCAGCTGAAATCAATCAAAGAGCGGCGCCCCCACCAGACCCCACCGACTAGCGGGCCAGTCGCGCGAGGGCCAGGCAGGAGACAAGCCCTACATCACACCGCGCGTGTGTTGCACCTCGTGAAGCTGCCGCACACGCGCACAGCATCCCAAACGCTAGCAGACACCGGTTGGCACTCAGGGTCAGACCCTGTGCACCAACAATAAAACCGAGCAAATGCTTCTGCAAGAAACCGACATGCAGCCTCTTGGCTCACAAGGCGCAGAAGCAGAGGCGGGTCCAATGACCCGGTGAACAAAACCGTTCGAAGTATGTTGCAGCCGCAGCAGTGCCCCCTGAGCGAACACCAGAGCGTGTCCCCGCGGCAATTGCCGTGTGGGAAGATGCGTAAAGAAGCATGTATAAAGACAGCTGTGCAGCGAGCGGGGCACAGACTCATTGCACCCACACCCAAGCCCTTCTGTTAGCGGTGTCACGGGAGGAGCGCACGTGCGCGCTGTCACGAGGAACAACAAGCGCAGCAAGCGCGCACAGGAGCTCCGACTCCGCTTCAGATCGCTCCAACAGGCGACGCAAGATGCTGTCACCCTGCATGCATATGTCACTGACGAGTGCAGAATAAGCACCGCCACGACCCAAACAGACTGTTAGACCTTCGGTACCGCCACAGCAACATGAGCAGCCCGCTACCCGACACACTGCACCCCACTTGCACCGACGCCCAGGCACTGCATGCTGTGCAATGCTGTGCTCGCCAATGCCCATTGTGTCCAAGGCAAAGCATTGCCCAGGCGGACGCGGTATCATCTGCGCAACCACCGAGAAAGCTGTGCCTGTCACTTGGCCAAGAGCTCTATCCATAATCCATAGACCACTGGAAGGCTCATGGGCGCCTCCCAGGTCGCATACATCACCAGCCAGCCCAGGCTAGGCTGAACCAAAGCAGAGAACATAGCTTATGCGCCACCCCACCCGCATGCCCCTGCGAGGGCCTGGCTGCACTCTGCTGCCAGCCAAGCCCCTGGGCGCAGTCCATCCAGGCCACGGGACAGCTGCACCCACCAGTCCCGGGCCCGCCGCGGCGCCGCGGGCAGGCCCCCCAGACGCTGCAGCGGCCAGCGCAGCCGCCCGCCTGCGCCGCGCTGCAGCATGGCGCCCTGGCGGCGCGCCGCCCGCGCGCCTGCCTGCCTAGACCCTGTACCATATACCCTAACCCAGGCCGGGCGGCTCAGCCGGCCGCCCAGCCGAGCGCCTGCGCGGCCTTCCACACGGCGGACAGCAGCACCAGCCAGCCCAGGACCAGCTGCAGCGCGAGGTCCAGCTGCTGCTGCTGCTGCGGCGGCGGCGCGATCGGCCGGCCGCGCTGCGCGGCGAAGTGCGCGCGCGCGCGGAACTCCAGGAAGTAGGCCGCCATCAGCGCGCCCGCGCCCGCTGCGACCTGCGCGCTGCCCCCGGCTCGGCGGGCTGACATGCGGGCACGACCTCGCGAGCGGAGGGCCGGCGGCTCCCGCCCTGCTCGCCAGAGCTGAGACACAAAGCTTCTGCTGCCCCGAATGATGCAGCTTTGGTGCGACACGGCAAGCGCGCCGTGCGTCCGCTGCACCAGGCCCCTTGTGCGGCGCGCTACCACGATGCGACGCCACATGCAGCCCGTGCACACAGTGGGTGCACGGGATCGCCGCGGTCCGGGCGCCTGCACGGGCGCGGCCTGCAATGGAGGCGGCCGCCGCAGCGCGGGAGCGCCCCCGCGCGCCGCGCGCGCCTGCAGCAGCGCGTGGACGGCCATGCAGGCGGGGAAGCCGCTCAGGCGCCAGCCGGCGGCCGGCAGCGGCAGCGGGAAGCTGTCGGCCGCGCGTGAGAGCGCGTCCGCCAGCTCCGCGAAGATCCGGCGCGCCGTGGGCGCGGCGATGGTGCGGTCCTTGCACCTGCGCGCGCGCGCCCCGCTCGCCTCCGCGCCGCAGCACAGCGCTCTCGGGCCCTCCCGACCTGGGCGGCAGGGGGCCGCGGCGAGCCTTGGCGCAGGGCCCAGCGCCGCCCCTGCCGCACGGCACGCAGGAGGCGCGCTGCCTGACAGCGCTGGCGCGCGGGGCCCGCTGAGCACGTCTGCATTGCGGCGCTGCGCATCGGGACGCTCGCGCAGCGCGTCGGCTGCCTCATGCGCAGGCCGCCCGGGGGACCGGGCGGGCGCAGGGCGGCACGGGGGCGTGCGTGGTGCGCGCCTCGCTGAGACAAAACTCGCTGAAAGATCTACTGTGGGGGCTAAAGCGGGTGGCTACAAAATTTGTGGAGGCGCACATGATGTGCACCTCGCCCAGCAGGACCGGCAGCACGACAGCCGTCACGAGCGCCTCCGACAGGAACCCGCCCTGCGCCAGACACGCGCAGTCAGAAACCAGAAGCGCTCGCCCAAGGCCGAGGGTGTGATCCCAGACAGGCACACGCAGGCGCGCCCTGGACACGATCTCTGGCGGATGCGGCGCGTGCTCGGCTCGCAGACAGCCCTGCCCATGACAGACAGCCCTGCACACACCGTCCTTGTGAGCATCTGCGCGCCGCGGCGCAGGGACGACCAGGGGCGGGCGGCGTGCGTCGCCGCGCGGGCGGCCGGGCGCGCCTGCAGGAACAGCGTGGACATGCCCAGGAAGAGGCCGCGCCCGTACAGCAGCGCGAACATGATGCATTGCCAGTAGCGCGTCGCGGGCCGGGACAGGCGGCTGTGCTGCGTCGCGGCCACGGCGGCCGTCGTCAGCATCAGCGCCAGCTTGCAGGCCGCCAGGTACGCCCTGCGCCGCCGCCGGAACGCGCGCGGCCGCCGCTGGCTGCACCACGCGGCTGCGCAGCGGCGCACCCGGCCTGGGCCTCAGCTCCTAGAGCTGAGCAGGCCAGGAGCACGCGGAGCCCGCTCCGACAGAGGAGCACCACGGCGGGACAGGCTCGTGAGCGCCTCGCGTGCGCCCGCCTTGAGAAAAAGTGCACACGGGTCCCATGCGTTGGTGACGGCAGCAGGGCGCACCGGTGAGGCTGGCCGTTGCGGAGCCCACGAGGAACAGCTGCAGCACCGGCCCCGTATACCTCCACTGCCGCCGCAGGCTGAGCAGCTGCACGCGCAGGCACGCGCAGCGTCAGCAGCCCTGGGCTGCGCGCTGGGCTGCAGCATCAAGCACACCCGGGCCTTGCAAGCCTGAAAGCGGGCTGGCAAACCGTGGCGGGGCTGGCAGCGTGCGCTGGCAAGCGGGCGGCGCGCCTGCAGGGTGCCGCACAGCGCCAGCGCGCTGCAGTCCAGGCCCTGCAGGCTCGCGGCGCGGTGCGCCTGCCACAGCGCCTCCAGGCGCACGTCCTTGTAGCGCAGGTCCAGCATGCTGATGCTGACCTGCGAGGGCGACCCGGCCCGCCGGCTGCCTGTGGGGCTGCCAGAGTTGGCGCTGCTGGAGCTGCTGCCTGGCTCTCCAGCGACCGCGGGCAGGACGAGCGCGCTCGCCGCAGCCGGCAGAAAGCTGGTCAGGTGCAGCGCGTGCAGCTCGCGAGCACCTTTCCGCATTACCTGCCGCACAGACACTCTGCCACGCGCGCCCGGCCGCTTCTGCCCGTGCAACCCAAGCACGCGCTTGGGCAGCAGCGGGCAGTGCAGTTGTAACGACAGCGGGTGTGCTATACGCCTGACACAGGTGCGGGGGCCCGCTCGCGCTGCGCTAGCAGAACGCCCGATGAGGCAAACGTATTCGGAGTGCAACCCTACCTGTCCCTACCTGCTTCCCGCCTTGGCTCGGACAGTTCTGCGACGCGACCGCGGCGAGCTGCAGCGCCGCTGGCGCACGACAGCGGCAACCGGCCAAAGGAGCAGAAGCGCATGCCGGGGCTCTGCAGGCTTGGGCGAGCGCGTACACCGGTCAGGGCATATGGCTAGGGCCCCAGCCTCAGGGGACAACAGAGGCAGCGTCCACTTCTCGCCAGGCGGCGTGGCCATACCCATCCCACGCGATAGCACGCGCGCACGGCCGCGTATCCCGCAGGAGCCCCGAGCGGAACGAGGCCGTCCGCCAGGTCAGCGGCCGGGCGGTCCAGCAACAGCTGGCCTGTGTGGGGACACGCGTAGCGGTATCCACAGAACCTGTGACGGCTCCGTGGCGCCACAGGGCACAGGTTGAGGGCGGTGGCTGGCCGCAGGGCCAGCTGCCTCACGTGGGAGCTGCGCGCCGGCACGGCGCTGCGCCTGTGGCCCGCTGTGCTGATGACGGGGGCGGCGTGCAGGAGCGGGCCGGGTTCCGGAGGACCAGGGCTCGGACGAGCAAGCAGAAGAGGCTGCAGAGCCCTGGTGGGAGGCGCTGACCCTGTCACACCTGCTGGGGGAGCATGCACGCATCTCGTGCCAGCAGCCGTGGCTGGTGAGGCCCGAGGCGCGCTTGTGCACTGCCGCACGCTTCCCAAAGGGCTCCGTGTCATCACCCGTGCAGGATGGAGCTGCATGCTGGGGTCTGCAGCATGTCCATGGCGGCCCCGGTATATGCGCACCTCTTCGTTGTTGACGTCAGTGACAGGGTGCTCTCAGCTGTTCCGCATCGCGCACGGAGCGAGCGGAGCGAGCGAACGCCTCATCTCACAGTGCTGCAGTGTGTTGACGAGGCGCACGTGCACGGCAGTGGTGGAACACAGGGCTGGCAGTCCCACGCGCCTGGCGTCTCAGGTGCTGCTGGCGGGCGCTGTCGTGCTGCTGGCGGCGCTGGCTATCGTGTTCGGCACGCACTCATTCCACCTGACGGACACGCCAACCGGCAGCGAATGGCGGCTGCCTTACAGCCCGCTGGTTTGAGCCTGCCTCTTGCATGGGTGCACTGGCCCTGGCTCACAGCAGATCAGCAGCCAGAGCCTCTGCCTGAAACGGTGCAGCGTGCGTGCACTCACAAGGCGTCCTTTGATCATTCCGTGGGAAGCATGCTGCGCTTGTGCGGGCTTGCTGCTCTTGCCGCAGCTGTCACAGCATTCCCGATTGAGATCAGCTTTGGTGCTCAGGTTGACCCCTGGCAGACATCACCGTGCCTGCTGACAATCAAGCGCGCTCTCCTAAGCCCTGGTCCAGCCAGCGCTCTGCGCCCCACCGTCCTCACATGAGGATGGTACTGTGCCGCGCGCAGACGAGTCGCGAGGACGCGGCGGCGGCGGCGCAGGCTCAGCTGCAGGAGCAGTGGGCGCCGCCGGCGCAGCCGCAGGGGGCGGATGCGAGCAGCCTGGGCCTGGACACCTACTTTGTGTACCACTCGCGCTCGGGCAACATGCTCACCGCTGCCAACCTGGCGGGCATGCGCACAGTGCGCGCCTCGGTGTAAAACACGCACACAGGCCGATCCAGGGCCGCTTCACGCTCCCACAGATGCTCCTGGTATCATGGGATCAGTCCCTGACTCACACCCATGTGCTGCGGCCCGCCCAGCTAGGGGCAGGCATGCAGAGTGCGCTCCGCGTGACCCATGGGATCCTGCTGCACTTCCATGCGTTCGGGCGCCTGCCGTTGGGCCGCCTGCGCGGCCCCTAAGCGCCACCCGCGCGCGCGTGCGAACGCGCGCAGGTCGAGCAGGCGCTGCTCGCCGCGGCGCCGTACCCGCAGTTCTGCCTCACGGCGTACAACGCTTCGGCGGCGCTCGGCTGCGCCGCGCCGACCTCGCTGCTAGCGTTCCTGTATGCGCCGGCGGCCGCCACCGCAAGCGGCGTTGTCGGCTACGGAGCGGACCCGGCGCCGGGCCTGGCCCAGGCCGCGGCCTTCATGGCGGCCGACCCGGTTGCGTTTGGGTTCTTCTTCGACGCAGGGTTTGCGCCGGGCAACCTCACCGCCGCGTACGTGCGCAGCCTGGTCCCGCTCGGCGCGCCGCTCGCCGGCTATGCCTCGCCCGCCGACAGGCGCGCCGGTAACCCATACCCTGACCCTATTGTGTGCTGCTTTGCGCGCCCATGCATGCTGCGATGCACCCTGCAGGAGGGCTGATGGGCGCTGGGTGCGGCCGCCTTGCAGCAGAGCTGCGGCGCGCCCTGTCTGACCCAAACGGTGCCATCGGGCAGGCCGACGCAACAGGCGGCTGCAGCCTTCACCTCGCTGCTGGGCCCCGTTGGGGTGGCCCTGCAGCGCCTGACCGGCATGCGCAAGAGCAAGGTCACGTCGCACAGCGCGTACCTGAGCCGCGCCACCGTGCCGGGCACCAGCGGGGATGTGGAGATTCTGTGGTACTCAGGCAAGGCGCGCAGCCCCTGCGTTTGCATGCGTTGCAACGAGGAAAGCGCTGCGTACTTTCAGTCTGTGTCAGACATTTAGCAGCAGCAACGGGGAGACTGTGCGTGTCATCTGAACAGTGGAAGGAAAATTGTCGAGGGGCGCCGCATGCGTGTACTCCAAGGTCCGAGGACGGCTGGCAGAATGTGGGAGGCTGCCGGCGCGCCTGACCAGCAGCAGCGCCTGCTTGACACGCTGCGGCTGCGCAAGCTCGTGCAGGGTCCCAACCCAGGGCCCCATGCGGCAGGCCGCCGCCGTGGAGGTGGGCGCCATCTTTGGCGCGGACGTGTTTCAGGCCATTTTTGCGGCGATGGGCGTGTGGATCCACACGGCCATCGGCACGCGCTCCATGCTGCTGGCGGCCGCGGCCGTCGCGCAGGCCGTCATCGCCATCCCACTCGCGCATCTGTTCTACTGCTCTGTGTTCCAGGCACGGCCCGGGGAGCGTGCAGGCGGCAACGGGGGCGTGCCCTGACGGGCCGAGCGGGCCCGCTTGGTCCCGCATGGGGGCCGCCCGGCAGGGACGGGTCATGCACCGCCGAGACCAGTGCTGCGACTTCACAGAGAGGTGCTCTATGCGAAGACGGACCTTGGTGTTTTTGTAGGCAAGTGCGGCTGGCGGAGGTGGTGTCGCCCTGCCTGAGTATCAGAGCAAGAGAGCCCATGCCGGTCACCTGCCTGGATCGCATGCGGGGACCTGTGTCTCTTGAGCCGCATGCCGACGCCGCCAGAGTAGTACTGCCACAGCCGCTTGCCAAAGGCAGCAGAGCAGAGCGCTGCGAGCATGCCGCGCGCCCGACGCGCGCGGCGCGCGGCGGGCCGGCGGGGCGAGCGCGGCTGGGGGTGCGCAGGTGGCCTACTTTGGCGCGCTGCAGCTGAGCACTTTCTACCTGCTGCTCGGCATCAGCTGCCAGTATGCCTTCCTGTACTTTGACGCGTACGTGCAGTCGCTGGTGGAGCCGCTGGTCGCGGCCGCGCTGGCCACGCGCGTCACCTACATTTGCCAGCGCGCCACGCCGGCGCGCACGCCCGGCCGCTTCCCCGGGCAGGAACACTGCCCTACAGGAGCAGGAACACAGCATGAGACCAAGACTGCCGCATGTGCTGTCAGCCAAGTGGCGGCACATGCGTGTCCCGCCTGTCCACGCATGCGGGCCCAACGTGCGCCGAACCGCATATCGCTGCGACGAAGGCGGTGGCGGCGCGCAGGCCATTATGGCCGCGGGCGCGGCGACCGCAGCGGCGCTCTTCGCGCTGGCGGCGTCGCCGCTGATGCCCGTCAAGGCGTACGCGCTGTTCGCCGGGATGGCCGTGCTGGCGCAGGCGCTGGTCGCCAGCACGCTGTTCCCCCCGGCGCGCCCTGGCCGCGCGCCTCGCAGCATGGCAGACCCTTTCCTGGGAGTCAGGGGCGCTCGGTCGCTCACCGTGGGCGGCGGCCTGCATGCCAGCGCCCGGTGTGTCCGCACACCATGTGAAGCCTGTCCTGCTGTTGGGAGCTTCAGCTGGCAGCGCCGGGAGCGCGTGGAGCGTAGGCTGGAGCTCCTGGGGCCGCAGGTGCTCGTGATCTGGAGCGAGCACTGGGAGGAGCTGCCATGCTGCGTGTGCGCGCCCTGGATGCTGCGGCGCTCGTACGCCGACAGGCTGGAGGAGCGCAAGTGCGCTCCCCCGGTGCCAGGCATGCCTCGTGGGGCGCTTGGTGAGCAGCCACGCTTCGTGAGCAGCTGCGGTGCGGCCACTTCTATAGACACCCAGGTGTGAAAAGGCTGATGGAGGCCCAGAAGGCCGCAAGGCACTGGACAGGCTTCTGGCGTGCGCGTCCCCCTCCCGATGCATGGAGCGTGAGCGATGGGCAATGCGCGGCGGCCCTGACGCGCGCTGAGGGCGCCAGGGACCGGCGGCGGCTCTCGGTGATCGCGACGGTGGCGGGCGCGCCGCTGGAGGAGGTCCAGGCGGCGATGCGGCGGCCGCTGCCGCAGCGCATGGACGGCGGCGATGCGCCTTCCGCCCAGGCCGGGGCAGCGCCCGCGCCCGATGCTGCGGTGCCCAGCGGCGCTGCGCCAAAGGCGCGCCCTCTGGCGGCCTGGAGACCCTGAAACGTGGCAGCTCGTCTGCCTGTGATTTTGGGGCCCAGCGGCCATAGTGCGCCCATATCGAGAGCCCGCAGGCGAGACCGCTGCTGTTCCGTCACACGCTCATGCCAACGCGCGCCCACGAGGAACCCGTGGGCAGGTCTGCCGCAGCTCTGCAAAGGCGCTGAACGATGGCGGGCGAGCCGCAGGGCGCGCGCATCTCGACCGCCCAGCAGCGCGCGGCGCAGCTGGCCATCGTGACGGAGGACCCGCAGGCGCGCCGGCCGCGCTTCCACGCGCCGCGCGCCAGCATCGCCCACGCCGAGGCGCGCGCGCCGGGCCCGCCCACCCCAGCTTGCGCCCGGCGCCGCCACGCCTGCGCGTAAGAAGCTGCTGCTCCGCGATGTGCGCCATCGCCGTGCTGGGCGCGCTGCTCGATGGCCGAGGCGCTGCAAGCGCCGCACGGCGGCGTGCGTCATGGCGGGGCCCCCGCGCGCCTGCACGCCCAGGCCGCGCGCGCGCGCGCGCGCAGGCCTACAACGACGTCATCATCAACCAGGCGCGCCGCGCGTCGGTGCACCTGGCGGGCGCGCGCGCCGCGCGCGTGAGCGTGATCAACCTGGGCGTGCTCGCGCCGCCCGCGGAGCCCGCCAAGACAGCCCGCGCGGCCAGAAGTGCGGGGCGCGCCGGGTCGTGTGTGCCTGCAGGGCGGACCCGAGCAAGCCCAGGGCAGGCGGGCGCAGGGTGGAGGCCTTGCCAGCAAGGGCAGTGCGGAAGAGGGCCTGCACAGTGGCGTCTGCACGGGGGGACCTGGGTGAAGGGCTGTGCGAGGTCGAAGAGCGCGAAAGCGGCTGGCGCCTGAGCGCGTCAGCAGCCCACACGGTCGCGTGCAAGGCGGGCAGGCCTGTGCGTGCCAAGCACAGCTCTAAGCGCGCTTGCACGCAGGCGCGTCCGTGCTGGCGGCCGCGGCAGCCATGCTCGGCATCGCTGCTCCAACGGTGGGTGGCGCGCGCGCCGGCGGCGCGGGCGCCGCCATCGCAGTCACGGCGAGCGCGGCAGCGGGCGCAGAGCTTGGGGCGCGGCCGGCGCCGGAGGCGCCCACGCCGGGTGGCGCGCCTGATGCGGAGGCCGGGAGCGCGGGCGTCCGGCCACGAGCCAAGTGCGATGCGCGCTGCCGTCACACTGACAGCGCCCTGATGTGCAATGTGCTGTCTTCCACTGTGTGGCTGATCTGCGGTCCAGCCGTCAGAGACAGGTCCGGTCCTTGCAGGGACAAGCACATATGCATGCGCCTCGACCGCTGACCGCGCTTCTGAGGGTGCTGTCATGCGCGGGTGCGACAGGGTGGCGTTCGACGTGCGGCCGTCGGTGTGGACGCCGGGCGGGCGCACGCAGGCGGCGCGCCAGCTGCGCTCCTCGGTGGCGCAGGCCTCGCGCGACGTGCGCGCCTCGGTCGCGCACGCCACGCGCGCGGCGCGCGCATCCGTGTACGTGGTGCGCTCCCGCCACCGGCGCAGATGCGCTGTGCGTACGCTGCATACGTGTGTGTGCTCGTAGCCTGCCGCCACGGAAGTGACGAGTGTGCGGCGGGCGGGTGTTGGCGGGTGTGGAGCACCTGCCGCATGCTGGCCTGGCATGGCGGCTGGGGGGGGGGGGGGGGGGCAGCAGGCCGCGTGCATGCAGGGCGCAGCGCAGGGGCACCGGAGTGCCTGGCAATGAGGCTGAATATGCCTGATCAGCATAGTGTGCGTTGAGTAACCCTGGTAACCCTAATGGGCCCCTTCAATGAGCACGCAGGCACGGACACGTCTGGTGTGCCATATGTGTGCATATGGGTGCCTAAACAGCCCTAGTTGGCTGACAGGCTATCACCACACAGCTGAGGGGGCCATCGGGTTAGGGCCCCCGGTGATGCTCTTCATTCATTCATTCATTCAGGCACAAACGCCGCCATGCGGCATGCGCCATGGTGCAAGGCATGTGCCATGGTGTGCGCAGGCACCAGCACCGCAGTTACGTGCACCTGTCCCGCTCCAAGCGCGCGGCCTATTGCACCACCACCGCACGGCAGCGCCGGCCGACACGGCCGTGCGCGCGCAGGCCGGGGTCACCGCGGTCAACATCGCGGCCGGCGGCGAGCTGCGGCGGCAGGGCATCATCGACCTGCGGCCCATGGAGAAGATGTTTGCGGGCGCGTGGTTCGGCATGCTCGCGCGCCGGCCGCGCCTGATCGC
>JAABUV010004970.1_pt1 | contig 15453 bp, 18 predicted proteins | sample 5559971 | NCBI WGS metagenome assembly JAABUV01 (sample SAMN10711881, study PRJNA513362) | rock metagenome | isolation source: Antarctica rocks | place: Antarctica: Victoria Land, Knobhead nord | collected 2015-12-19
TATTTACTACTATCTATCTTCGTGTATTGCAATTCAGCATTCAGACTTTCTACAACAAGACTTTTTTTAACATTCAGACGCTGCACATTCTCATGATGTCATGATGTCAGATCATCAACTCAATTTAAAATATAAATCGTTGATATTTTAAATAATCTCGATTCATTGAATCTGTTTTGCAGTTCAATGAATCAAGTCATCAATCTAGTCATCATCATCTTAATTTAATCTCAGCAATTCTGTTTTGATTATCTCAGTCGTGTGCACGAACTTCTGCAATCTTAAGTCAATAGAACTACTGCTTAGTCTTGATTCTGCTCGATTCATGTATATTGTCAGGACCGTGCCTAGATGATACAATCAATGGAGGTCAGGGTTGATAGTGCTTGATCTTTAGAGGTAGCTATAACTGAATATTAAGAATACAGAAGAAGGTTGGTACAAAAGCTTCTATTTATGTAATGTTCAGAGGCTGCGCTAGGCCCGAAAGGGATGTGTTTGTGACACGGGAAGGATGTGATGTAGGTGAACAAGGTGTTGGTGAAAGAAAAGGGTGTTGGGGAAGGAAAAGGGTGTTGAGCCATATCTGGGCCATATCTGGGCCAAACCTGACTAGCTCGCTGGTTAGCCCTAATCATTACGCAGGGAACTCGCTAGCGTTCACTGCGAATTGATTAGGGCTTCAGCCTTGTTCAGCCTTGATACGCTCGTAACATTACCCCCCCCTTCGAAAATTCATGTCCGCATGAATGTAGTTCATTTGCTCGCTTTTGTTGATAGTTATTCCGATATTTTAGCGCGGTTTGTTTGGATATAGCTTATGGAATTCGTCCAAAACTTCCTCTGAGCCATCGAATTCCCCTTTATCGGCATAGTACCATTCGTCGTCCCTATCTAGGTCTGTTCATTTGACTTTGTACTGTATTCGGCCTCGATAGCGTCTGAAGTTCAATATATCGTCTATCTCTCAGTGTTCATCATCTTCGATAGTGATGGGCCTGGGTGGTTCTGAATGCTGTCCTGGTAGGGGATCTCCTGGATACGGTCGCAGTAGCTTCGGGCTGAACATCGGATGCAGATGCTTCATGCTGACTGATAGACGAAGGTGATAGAAGGTACTCACTTTGGCAGTGATTTGATAGAGGCCTAGCTGTTTGTCTTCCAAATCTTTGCAGAGCCTCGTTGTCTTGACGTTTCTGAAAGATAGTCAAATTCAGTCATCTACTTCATAGGTGACGTCTCGTTTATGTTTATTGATCTGAACTTCGATGATCAGCTTCGTCTTTTTCAATTGTTGACGGCCGAAGTTCAGTAGCTCTTTCATTCGGATGACAATATCGTCTGCTTTTCTAGCTTCAAGTCGTTCACGAGTTGTTTCGTAGTCAGTCGTATCTGGATCGAAACTCATTCGGGAGTGAAATTCTTTATTGAAGTAGAAGAGAATCATTGAAGTGATCGAGAAGATATTGAAATTGTCACTGAATTCCACCATAGATATTCATTTGACTCAGTCGTTCTGCATGTAATTGCAGTAGGTTCTAAGTTCTCGTTCGACGTCTTGATTGACTCGTTCCGATTGATCGTCGATCTCGGGATGATAGGCTGTGAATAGACTAGCTGTGATTCTCAGTCGCTTGCAAAGGCTTTTTCACATAGTCGATATGAATTGAGAGTCTCTGTCCGAAACAATAGAACTGGGTAGGTCATGCAGTCGATAGACGTTTCATAGCATGATTCAAACCGTTTCTTCGGCTGAGGTGTCACCGTCTTCTCAATGACAGGGAACATAGTGACGTTCTTTGGTGAGACGACATATGATTGTGCAAATGGCGTTATAGCCTTCTGACAGAGATAGTTCAGTGATGAAGTTCATAGCTATATCTTTCCAGCGTTCCTGTGGAATCGAAAGAGAATGATGAAGTTCATTGATGCTATCTCTAGGGGCTTTGCTTCGCTGACAAGCATGACAGTTCCGAATGTATCGTCGGATAGTAGCTCGATGACCTGATCAATAGTAGAAACGCTGAACTAGATCGATGGTTCGTCTATTGCCGAAATGAGAGATTGAAGGTTGATCATGCACTTCTTGTAGTAATTCCGTGTGCATGTTCTCAGAGACTCACAGTAGACCTTTCCTAAATAGGACGTCGTCAATGATTTCGCAGTCCTTCAGTTTAGTGGTATGGAATTTGAGCTTGTTTTCGTTCATAGCTTGCCTATATTCGCTGCAGAGCTCATCTGTTTGATTGATCATTCGTACTCGTTGATAGAGATTTGCTTCCGGTTCAATAGGTAGAACATCGACTCTATCGAGGGTCAGAATAGTCTGAAAACGATCTTCAAGACGCTGAGCTGGTTCAGAGACGTTCGCTAGGGGCATTCTGGTTAGAGCATCGACTTTAGTGTTCGTTTTGCCTGACCTAAAGATGATCTGAAAGTTGAACTTCGATAGAATGTTCAGGTAGTTGACTTGTCGTCGACTCAACTGTTTGTTTTTCATGAAGATCTTCAAAGCCTGATGATCGATGAACATCTGAATGAATAGTTCAGTGCATTTCAGCTCGAGTCGCCAGTGTTCGAAGCATCGAATAATGACTAGCAATTCCTTGTCATAGATGTGGTAATTGATTTCAGCGAGGATCATGCTTTTACTGTAGAAGATCATCGGATGAAGAACTCTCTCGTCATCGTACTGAGATAGTATTTCACCTTTTACATAGTTCGAAGCATCAGTCTTCAGAATAGCTTGTCGTTTGAGGTCGAAGTGACGAAGTACTGAGGTCGAGCTGACTTGTTTCTTTAGATTGTCAAAGGCTTGAACACAGGCCTCGTTTCAAACAAAAGGCGTGTTCTTTCTAGTCAGCTGAGTGAACGGTTTGACTAGCTTCGAGAAGTTCTTAATGAAACGACGGTAGAAGTTAACAAATCTCACGAAGCTCTGAATTTCTTTTAGATTGGTCGAAGTGATTCAGCTGACTATGACTGTCACTTTACTAAAGTTCATACGAAAATCTAGTTCTGATACAATGACTTCTAGAAAGACAGTCTCTTCTACATTGAATTTGCACTTTCGAATATTCATTTGCAGTTCAGCTTCGCGTAGTCGACTCAATACTAGTTTGACATGATCTCTATGTTTCTTTCTCATTTTGCTATAGATGAGAATGTCATCTAGATAAACTTGACAAAAGTCGTTCAGAAAGTTTCATAGAACTAGACTGATCGTCGAATCGAGTTTCGGGTTGACATTTTGAACCCGAACCGTACTCGAATCGGATTGCCCACATTTTCAACTCGATTCGAGTCGAATTGAGCATATTTCCAACCCGACGCGACTCGACCCGACTGGGAATTGGGTCAACCCGACCCGACCCGCCAAGGATCCGAGCTTGGCGTCAAGAGGGCTAAATATAGAAAATTTTCCGGTTTTCGACTTTTGCATTACCTTTTTGCATTACCTTTTGATAGAGAGCCATGAAGGGAAACATGAAGGCCGTTTGATAGAGAGTCATAAAGGGGAACATGAAGGTCGTTTGTTAGAGAGTCATGACGGGGAACATGAAGAGAAACATGAAGGCCGTTTGATAGAAGGTCATGACGGAAAACATAAAGAAGAACATGAAGAGAAACATGAAGGGGAACAAGAAGATCGTTTGATAGAAGGCCATGACGAGAAACATAAAGAAGAACATAAAGAGAAACATGAAGAGAAACATGAAGGGGAAACATGAAGGCCGTTTGACTTTGATAGAGAGTCATGACGGGAAAACATGGTAGAAAGCCATGAAGGAGAATCATGTAGGCTGTTCGATCAAGCTATTTACATCTACCTAATATCTTGTCGAGTCGAATCGAGTTTTCGGGTCGGATTGTCGGATCAAGCTTCTCAACTCGATTCGAGTGCTCGAATTCAACTTCTCAACTCGACCCGACACTTTTTCAAAAAAATTCCAACCCGACCCGACACTTTTCGAGTCGAGTACTCGACTTGAACTCGAATACTCGACCCGACGCGATCAGTCTACATAGAACGTCATTCATATATTGCTGAAAAGAGATCGATTCATTAGTTAGTTCAAATGATAGCATCTTGTATTTATATGCTTCTAAAGCAGTGATAAATGTGATGTAATTCTCATTATCGAGATGCATTTGAAGTTTGTTGAACGCTGATATAATGTTCAATCTAGTCAGATGCTTGCAACTCACTATTTTATCAATGATCTCATTTATCAGCGATAAAGAGTATCTATTTCTTTTGAAAATGACATTTAGCTTTTGATAATTCACGCAGAATCGAAAATCTTCATTTGCTTTGAGAGCGAATAGAACAAGAAAGAAATAGAGAGTCTGACTAGAAGTGATGAATCTCTTTGACAGATTCTCGTTTAAGTACTTCTTTACTTTCAAAAGTTTGACAGAGAACATTTAATAGACTTGACAGCGAGAAAGCGTTGAATCATTGATGAGTTCAATTTTATGATCATAGAAGTGATGAGAGAATAGTTTATTTGATTGAGTTCGATCAAGAACATTTAGAAACTCATGATATTTCGATGACAGCTTCGCTTTAATATCTTTCAAATTCTGAGTCATTTCATTGATTGAAGAGACGTTTAGAGCGTTCAAATTGCACTGAGTATTGTACGTGATTTCTCTATTGATGTTCATCATAAATAGAGCAAAGACTTCAATCTTGTTCTTCTTTGAATGATTCAATAGTGTCTTGAACGAAGCTGCGTCTATGCTTCAAATCGAGAATGACTCTTCTTGAATGAGTTGTTTGAGCATCATAGAGATCTTAGTCTGAGTGATTGAAGAAGATGAAGTTGATTGCAATCAACTTAAGTGCTTTGAATTGAGAGAGATCGAAAAAATCAAAATAGAAGTATTCAATTGATTTGAAAAAACAATGACGTCGTTTTGCATATTCAATAATATTTCGTTTTTATTCATTCAGAGCTTACTCAATATGACTTCATGATGATCAATATCAGCTATCAGCATTGATACAGTCAATTTCTTATGACTTTCGATGATGAGATTGAATAGAATTTTATGAGTGATGATCTTCTTAAATATCTTTTCATCATAATCTCTTATTAGCTTCTCTTTTGTCAGTGATATAAATTGAATTTTCAGTTTCTCGCATACTTTATTGACTAGATTAGAATGTATGATTGTGTAAACAACTGAATCACTGTTTATTAAAGAATGAAGACTGAAAGATTGATTCTGAGAGATGAGATGAACATCAATTAGAAACGACTTTTCAAACTAATTTTCTTTCGATAGAATCTCGTCTAGTTTGCATAAAGATATAATCTTTATCTCTTCAATGACTTTTGAAGAGATGACTAGTTTTTTGAATCGAAATTCGAATTGAAATCGAAGCAATCATATTCATTGTTCACTGCATTGATTCTAGTAGATCGATCAAAGCACTCTTTAAAGCTATGATCGAATTTATGATATATGAAACAGCTTTCAACTAGAATATCTGCTTCTTTGACGCTAGTTAAAATCGCATCGCGCGACTTTAGCTGATCAGACTTCAAGTGATCGACTGACTGAGTGACAACAGTCACTTTATGAAAGATAGTCTTAAAAAGATTATTGACGCGTTTGATCTTGTTCTTAATCTCTCAAATGACACACTGATCATTATTCAAATGAATCAAATAGAAACGAATTTCTTTTAGAAAATCAGATTGAACTAGTTGATCTACTCAAATGAATCAAAGATGAAAGTGTATTTTATCTTTCAGATCAGCAATCAGTTGCTTCTTGTAATAGTTTAGATAGAAAGATAGACGTTGAAACTGAGTATAGAATTCATTGAATTTCTTGAATTCTTGAATCAAGTTGTAGTATTTTCTATGAAAGTTGACTTTCTTATTTGAATTATCAAACAACTGAGCTAGCTCTTTCAAAAAATCATCGATGATTCTATAGAGATTGACACAGTCACGTTCGCATCTAGCTTGAGTAATCTCAACTGCATCATTGAATAATCTAGAATGTATATAGCTCAATTTGACTCATTCATTAGAAAAGAGATTGACGTTGATCTCTAGTTTATTCTGAATTTTTTCGTATCAATTCTCTCAAGTAAAGTTCTTTTCATCAGTAAACAGCAAAGAATCAGGTATTTTTTGAGATCTAGAACGCTCAGAGTAGGTGAAATCAGAAAAAGTGATTTCTTTAGCTTGAAGTCTAGTCTTCAACTCTTTGATTTCGTCTTCTTGTTGTTTATTTAACTCGTAGAGTCGATCTGTTTCTTCATCAAGAACTAGACTTCAAGTCTTTCAGATTTCATAGAACATGAGAAGTATTATTGTTTTAGTGAATGATTCATCATCTTCATGAATGAATGAGACAGCACTTGATGATTTCGTTGAATCAGCATCAGAGATTTGAAAGAAATGATTTCGAAATTCTTCGAAATGCTCTTCAGTAAATGAACGACTAAACATGATGAGATTTGTTTGAAAAGAGAATTGAACGAATGATGATGCTTGACGATTGAAGAAAAAAGATGTATGAAGTGAGATTCAATCTTCAATAAAGAAGATGAGAATTAATTTGATTCTTGAGCAATTCACGAAGATTCTTTATCATGATTCTCGTAATTGAGTGAACTTTGCATACTTAATGAGTGATAAGTAGTCTAGCAATTCAAACAGTCTTGTCGTTGATTCTATTCAATTCTCTAGTGTTGTTTTATCTTTCGATTATTGTTAATCATCAGATAAATGAATTTCTTTAAACTTGTTCTGTTTAGATGAGTATGTTGAATGAGTAATGAGATCAGTATCATGTGATTAACAAATTCTTAATATAATGTCAGAATCATGTCTAAATGATACAATCAATGAAGATCAGAGTTGATAATGCTTGATCTTTAAAGATAGCTATAACTGAATATTAAGAATACAGAAGAAGATTAATACAAAAGCTTCTATTTATGTAATGTTCAGAGACTGCGCTAGGCTCAAAAGAAATGTGTTTATAACATGAGAAGAATGTGATGTAGATGAACAAGATGTTGATGAAAGAAAAGAGTGTTGAGAAAGAAAAAAGAGATTGAATCATATTTGAGTCAAATCTGAGTCAAACCTGACTAGCTCGCTGATTAGTTCTAATCATTACGCAGAAAACTCGCTAGCGTTCACTGTGAATTGATTAGAGCTTCAATCTTGTTCAGTCTTATCAGTCTTGATACGCTCGTAACAGAAAATCAATGCTGTCATGAAGCATTATTAGATTTGTCATCGAGTTTGAGTTGCTTAATTCAACCCAGATTGAGTTTCAGTGTTGAGTTGAGTTGAGAGAGATCAACTCAACTCAATCAAGTTGAGTCAGACTCTCAACTCAACTCAGTCAACTTGACGAGTTGACTCGAACTCAATTGCAGATCTACTTTCTATCAAATTCTCTATCAAATTTTCTATCAAAGTGATCAAACTTTCTATCAAACTCTCTATCAAACTTTCTATCATGTTCTCTATCATATTTTTCATCATATTTCTCACTATATTTCTCATTATGTTCTCTATCATATTCTCTACTACACTTTCTACCATATTTCTCATCATATTTTCATCATATTTCCCACTATATTCTCTATCATATTTCTCATCAATCTTTTTATCAAATTCTCTATCAAATTGATTGCAAAATTGATTGCAAAAAAAAAAATTTGAAAAAAAGAGAAAAAGTATACTATATTTAGTAACAAAAATCAAGTTCAAGCAACTCAACTTGATCTTGAGTTGAGCTCGAGTTGAGAAGAATCAACTCAACTTCAACTTGAACTCAGAATTGAGTTGAGTTGATTTCTCTCAACTCAACTCAACTCTAACTTGATGACAGATCTAAGCATTATCTTTGAGTCTTTGTCAACTACATGCAGAATGATTGAGCTAAGTGACTTTCTGAAGTCAAATTCATCGTCAATAATGCATCATCATTAATCACTTTAACATCATTCTTCTTGATTAATTCAAGTCAAAACTCACGTCTAGATTTCAAGTTTTCTGAGTCTCTGTTTGAGAATCTTACATTTCAAGCTTGAAACAAGTTAATCAATGTCAAAGAGTTTATCAAGAAGATGAAGAAATTAACTGAGCATTTACGTGATGAGATGCTTATAGCTCAGATCATTTATGAATTCAATGTCAATCTCTTTTATCGTTCTTGTTTTAAATACTTCTGTCATGATGTCAGATCATCAACTCAATTTAGAACATAAATCATCGATGTCTTAAATAATCTCGATTCATTGAATCTGTTTCGCAGTTCAATGAATCAAGTCATTAATCTAGTCAACGTCATCTTAATTTAGTCTCAGCAATTCTGTTTTAATCATCTCAGTCATGTGTGCAAATCTTTGCAATCTTAAATTATAAAACTACTGTTTAGTCTTGATTCTGCTCGATTCATGTATATAAAAGTTGAGCTTTCGTTCTTTTCTTTCACTCTTTGTCTTTCATCTTATACATTATCTGATGTATTGTCTTGTATTTAGATTCTATCAAAGTAATAATAATAATATCAGTCTTTTATATTAATAGTATCTCTAGTTTAGCTCAATTTCTGACATTACAAAAGATCTACACTTTCTGCAACATTTTCATATGTTGAAATCTCGTCTAGTTATTCTTTCGCTTAAATGAAGTTATCTTACAATCTTTTGATCAATGATGAGCGTGCTGTTAAACAGTTTACTCAAAGTGTGATCGAAAATTCAGTCGAGATCTTTCGCGTAATGCATGAGCTTCAAAATCAAGTTCAACAACATGATGTTATCATCTCATTTTTGTTCATTGTTTTCAGTTCTTCAATTTATATAAAGTTGAATTCTCAGTTTCTTGCAATGATAACTCAGATCATTGCACAAATCTTGAACAATCAATCTCTCTTCATCATTCATCTCTCTGCGAATTCTGTCGCTGTCTTCATTACTTCTAGATTCAAGAAGCTTTTTGACATATTTAAATATGAGAAGAACAAAGATCAATTGAATGCATGAAAGCAGAGTTTGATACAGCGCATGAACATGAACGATGATTGTTATCTCTTTTATCAAGTCAAGATTATCTATGTTGAGTCACGACTCATTATAGATAAGAAGACTCACAATCTAATGAGTCAATATTGAGTCAATGATCTCTGTGTTATTTTCATCTTCGCAGATTGACAACACAAGTTGCATCATTACTGCAACAATTCTTTCAAGACAGAAGATGCTCATTTATATCTTCGCGAAACTTTGAAGCAAGACATGAATAACTTTGTCAACTACTACAATCTTTTCTATCAAAAGAAAGAATGTTTTTTGATGAAAAATTTCTCATTGATTGACTGTCTGAAGCGCAATGTTAATTATTTCACTCAAGTCATTGTTTTCTTTTGACGAAATTTCAATGAAATTCGATCATTCATTTTTTATTAATGAGTTCAAGCATTCTTTGACATTGATGAAGAGTTTCAGCAGCTTAAGCATCATCAATCTTACTTCATCTTTGTCATTGTTTCATTCATCAAAGTCAAGAACATCTTTGCATTGACTAGTAATTCTTTGAATTCAAAGATCATCACTTTTGTGACTGTTGTTTTGACAGTATCTTTATTTCTTTCTTTCTCATTTCTTGATGAGTCAATAAATTTAAGCTTTGTCATTATCATCATTTAAAATAAGACTCTGATCGTTTCTGAAATCAAGAAAATCTGCAACAAGTGAAAGTTATGTTACTACTGCAAGTTGCAACATTTGAGCAAAATCATTAAAGAATGCTCAAATAAGAAGCTCTTCACTCTGCATATCATGAACATCTACAACAGTGACATCATCAATATAAATGAAGAAGTCTTGCTGTTTGCAAGAAAAGTTTAGATTCTGAGCTAAGTTACGCTCAAAAATCTGTATACATATTATTTTGTCTACTAGTCTCAATCTTTTCACTCTCACTTCAATCATATAGAAAGTTTTCTGCTAAATCTGTCTTGAAACTCTTTGAATTTGATTCGACATTCAAAGATAGTCACATGATAGTATTTTGTATTCTACGTCAAGCTCAATCTAGAGTTCTCACTCTCGCTCTGATTGATAGTGAAGTCTCTGCTTATGTCTTTATGAATAAATTCTTCACGCAACAATATCATTTCTTCTTGCATCAATTAATTCATTCTCGCAGACTTCGAGAATTTAATGATCAAGTCGCTTTAATTAATGATATTATTCATGTCGTTGAAATCACAATGATTCTCGATGAACACATTGAAAAACTATTCTTTTATGTCATTGAATTAAGTCAATATCTCATCATCATGAATCTGTTATGACTTCATCATCACGTCATTGATGTCAATTTTAAACATAATATTCTCATCTTGTTTTTCTTCTTCTGTCTTAATCATTGTTGTTCATCTTTCATCAAGATCTATGATCTTAATCAACAAGAAGAAAATTTCTCGTTCAAAGTTAACAAAGTAGCTTTCTTTCAGTCTCGCTCTCAATTCACTCACAAGAAGTAACTCAGTTCACGAATCACTCACAAGAAGCAATTCAGTCTACAGATTGCTCACAAGAAGCAATTCAATCTTCAGTTTGCTCGCAAGAAGCAATTTAGTTTTTCATTCACTCGAAAGAAGTAACTCAGTTTTCAGTTCGCTTGCAAGAAGCAATCTAGTCTTTTATTCACTTGAAAGAAGCAACTCAGTTTTCAGTTCACTCACAAGAAGCAATTCAGTTTTCAATTCGCTTGCAAGAAGCAACTCAGTTTCTCATCTGCTCACAAGAAGCAATATAATCTTTCGTTCGCTCATGAAAAGTTAACTAATACTCAGCTCGTTCACAAGAAACAAATCTCGTTCAATCTTGTCTCTCATCTGAAACAAGAAGCTTTTAATTGTATTCTTCAAATCATTCAAAAAGAATATTCATCAAAAATCAAGTGTTGAAATTCTTTCTTCTTTAAAACTTCTGTTGTTCTTCAAGCAAATCAATTCAATTGATCTTTTATACAACTTGACATAGTCAAGTTGAAAGCTCGAAGCTTTGATCATGCTGCTCATGTCAAAAACATTGAAGTGTTTAGCATCATTCTAAAGAAAATCAATGTCTTCTTGAATCTTGAGTCAATCTCGTCTTTTAGTCTAGACTCTGATGAGTCAAAACTGCGTCATGCAACTTTGACTGTCTGTTCAAAGAACAGCTCAACTCTTGCTCAGTTCTCGTCTTGCTCTCAAGACAGTATGTATGATAAGAATCATCGTTTGAATCTTCATTAAATGAAAAAGAAATTTCATTTGACTGCATTCACGACACAAGAAGATCTTGAAGTCTATCGACAAAGTAAGAACGTCGATTCAGTCACAATTCTATCGTTCAGATATTTTAAGTTTCTAAATGTTTTCTTTAAGAAGAACGTCGATATCTTGTCTTTGCATTAAGCTTATGATCATGTCATACATCTTAAAGAAGATGCTCAATTCTCAGTCTTCGCTTTGTACAACATGAGTCGTGATGAAATTCTAGAACTTTGTCGTTATCTGAATGAGAATCTGAGCAAAGATTTCATTTAAGTCAATCACTTTCAGACGATCATCTTTGTTCTTTTCATCAAGAAATTTGAAGAAGAACTTCACTTCTGCGTGAACTATCGAGATCTGAACGCTATCACAGTCAAAAATCGATATTCTCTGTCTCTGATCTCAGAAACGCTGAATCATTTAAATTGAGCTAAAATCTTTATCAAGCTGAATATCATTTCTGCATTCAATCGACTTTGAATCAAAGAAGAAGATGAAACTTTCATCATCTTTCACACTTGATTTGAATTATTCAAGTATCTAGTCATGCTCTTCAATCTATGTAATAAGTCTATTTCATTTCAGAAGTACATCAACAATATTCTTTGTGAACATTTAGATAAGTTTTGTACAGCTTATCTGAATGACATCTTGATCTATTTTGACAATGAACTCGAGCACAAGATTCATGTCAAGCTCATTTTGTGAAAGCTGCAAGAAGCAGATCTTCAGATGAATATAATCAAATGTAAGTTTCACATCACTCAAGTTTCATATTTAGAATTGATAATCATCATCAAAGAGATCAAGATGAACTCTTTTAAGATAAACATCATTGTCAATTAATTCATCTTGATCAACGTTAAAGACGTTCAAAGTTTTTTAGATTTCACGAACTTCTATAAAAGATTCATTTATGACTATAGTAGAATAATTATCTCGCTTACTCATCTCATCAGAAAAGATGTACTCTTTGTCTGATTTCAGAAATGTCAGATTGCATTCAACACTCTTAAGAAAGTCTTCACTTTCAAGATTATTCTTCGTCACTATAATTCAGATCACAAGATTGTGATAGAAATCAATGCTTCAAACTATGTGTTCAAAAACATTCTTTTTCAGTATGATGAGAACGAGATTCTTCATTCAGTCACTTACTTTTCGAAGAAGCATAACTCAATCAAGTGTAACTACGAGATTTATGATAAAGAACTCATGATCATTGTTTGCGCTTTCGAGAAATAATGATCAGAGCTTAAAGACTCTATCTATTCTGTCAAGATGATCACGAATCACAAAAATCTTAAGTATTTCATGTCAACTAAGCAGTTGAATCATTATCAAGCTCGTTGAAGTGAGTTTCTGTTTAGATTCAACTATCACATTGCTTATCATTTCAACAAGATCAACGATAAGTTGAATGCTCTGACACGTCGCTCAGAAGATCTTTTTAAAGAGAAAGATACATTCGATTCTTGACATCAATATCAACATCAAACAATTCTGAAAACTCATGTTTTAAATCTCAATATTATTAAGAATCTCATTTTCAACATCTTTAACATCAAAGTCATGAAGCTTCAGTCACAAATCATTGCTTTAAATTCAATTCAGTTACATCTGTCTTTAATTATCTCAGCACTCTTGCAAATTCTAGTTTTCATGAATCTAGAAATCGAAGAATTCAACATTGAAAACATTAAGTCTCAGCTAAATCAAAACATTCTGAATCTTGATGAAGATTTTGTTAACATTCTTACTCAAACATTGTGAGAGTAAGTTGAAATCAATAACAAATTCGCAGCTCAGATAATTGAAGTGCTTTGCAATGAAACATGACATCACAACAAGATCTCTCTAGTTGAGTGTGAAAAACATGAGAATCATCTGTACTTTCAAGAAAGAAAGTACATGCTCAACTCAGATAAACTACATCTTTGTATCATTCAACTCACTCATAATAGTGTCATCAATAATCACTCAGAAAGAGCAAAAAGCTATGAACTGATCAATCAAGTTTACTGATGATCAAACATTTATAAGTATGTTCAACACTTCATATGAAACTGTCACATGTACACACGTTTTAAGCTCTCTAAACAATGAATTCAAGAATGATTGTATTTTCTTTCAGTTTTTGAACGTTGTTGATGTGATGTCTTCATGAATTATGTAGATTCTTTATCGCTCAATATTTTCATGAATATCACATATAGATATATTTTAATCTTCGTTGATCATTTTATCAAAATGAGACATTTAATTCTCATTACTTTTATGAAAGTTGAAGAAGTTATCAACTGCTTTTATGCTCATGTTTGAAAACATCATGATTTACTTGAGTTCTTCATGTCTGATGAAGACACACAATTCATCTTCAATGTCTGAAAGCATATGTGTAAAATGTTAAAGATAAATGCTAAGTTATCAACGACATATCATTCTGAGATTGATGATCAAATCAAGAAAGTCAATGCTGTCATGAAGCATTATCTTCAAGTCTTCGTCAACTACATGCAGAATGACTGAGTTAAATAACTTTCTGAAGTCAAATTCATCATCAATAACACATCATCATTAATCACTTTAACATCATTCTTCTTGATTAATTTAAGTCAGAATTCATGTTTAGACTTCAAGTTTTTTGAGTCTCTGCTTAAGAATTTTACGTCTTAAGCTCAAGACAAGTTAATCAATGTTGAAGAGTTCATCAAGAAGATGAAGAAACTAACTGAGCATCTAGATGATGAGATGCTTATAACTCAGATCATTTACAAATTCAATGTTAATTTCTTTCGTCGTTCTTGTTTTAGATACTTCGTCGAAGATGAAGTCTGATTAAATGCTCACAATCTCAGCATCGCTCATCTCACTGTCAAGTTAAATGATTATAACGTTGATCTCTTCAAGATCAAGCGTGTTTTCAAGAATAATTCTCTGATCATTGAGTTAAATCTTTCAACATTCATGAAGATTTATTCAATCTTTCATGTCATTCTTTTGAGTCATATCACAAGTGATTTTCTTTCAAGTCAACGTCAGAAACTTTGAAAATTCATTGTCATTAAGAATGACAAAAGATTCTGATATGTAAACAGCATACTAAACTTCAAGCATGATAGATGCTATAATTCATCTCTGCTCAAGTATTACATCAATTAAGAAGATCATTTTTCTACTTGAGAGTTTTTTCATCTTCTGAATAATTATGAGCAAACACTCAATAAATATCATCTCGTTAACTCTGTCATTAAAGAATCACATGTACTGTCATGTGTGATGTCTCAATGTCAATGTCAAGAACTTTAAATTCAATCTTCATCATTTCAATTCAGCTCAAATCTGACTCAGATCTTGTTTAAATTTGTTTCAGACATTTTGTTTAAATTTGATTCAAATGTGACTTAAATGTATTTTAGTTTTATCTGTGCATCATTACATTAAATTGTGTTTCATCTTTCTTTTGCTCAAATCTGACTCAGATCTTGTCTAGATTTGATTCAAACATTTTGTTTAAATCTGACTCAAATGTGATTCAGATGTATTTTAATTTCTGTGCATCATCATGTTAAAATGCGTCTCATCTCGTCTTATTCTTCAGACATCTTGCTCAGATCTGACTTAAATGTGACTCAGATCTATTCTAGTTTCATCTGTGCTTCATCACATTAAAATGCGTTCACATCAATTCTCATCTTATTTCAATCTTCATCTTTAATTCTTTCTCATCTCATCTTGTTTCTTCTTATCATCTCACAGAAGCTCAGTCTTGAAGAGAGAAGTTACTATTATGATGTCAAATCATTAACTTAATTTAAAATATAAATCATTGATGTTTTAAATAATCTTGATTCATTGAATCTATTTTGCAATTCAATGAATTAAATTATCAATTTAGTTAATGTCATCTTAATCTAGTTTCAGCAATTCTGTTTTGATTATCTCAATCATGTGCGTGAATCTTTGCAATCTTAAATCATAAAACTATTGTTTAGTCTTGATTCTGCTCGATTCATGTATATAAAAGTTGAGTTCTCATTCTTTTCTTTCACTTTTTATCTTTCATCTTGTACATTATCTGATGTATTGTCTTGTATCTAGATTCTATCAAAGTAATAATAATAATATCAGTCTTTT
>JAABUV010004971.1_pt1 | contig 15453 bp, 15 predicted proteins | sample 5559971 | NCBI WGS metagenome assembly JAABUV01 (sample SAMN10711881, study PRJNA513362) | rock metagenome | isolation source: Antarctica rocks | place: Antarctica: Victoria Land, Knobhead nord | collected 2015-12-19
CACGACCGTCTCTCTGGTGCCAATCGGATGCCCTCCCTGGCCGCCCTCATCATCCAACGCGCGGCTGAGGCCCACGCCCCCGTGGCGCTCGCGGCGGCCTAGCCCCCCGACTTTTCGATAAGATACCTCCTTAACAAGGATCTATAGACGCGGATGGTTGCACTCCCAGCGCAACCGATCGTTTTCGACAGCGCGACGCTGGCGCTCCTGATTGTAGGAGTGCTCGACCAGCGCCGAGTGGGCGGCCAGCCGGCGTTCCGCGCGCTCGCGCGCTTCCGCGATACTTGTTCCCGCCCGTGGCGGGGCGAAGGTGACTTGTAGCTGTACGCGCATAGGTCCAAGGGCCACATCCATGGGTCCGCTCCTTTCGTTGCTCGTGTAGAAACAGAAGACAAGGTTTGCTTTGATCCGCACTCCAACCGACCGCAGTCGGCGTTGTTTGCCAGCGGGGTCCCCTCTGGGGAGGCAGCCGCAGGCCCGCTACGTCGCTATCAGCGAGATGTCTGTGATAGAAGGTCGTCCGCTTCCGCCGCGCTGAGTTCGCCGCGCGCGACGGCTTCAAGGACGGCGAGCGCCGGATCGGCGCCGCCGGCTTCGGATGGCGTAACCGCCTCTCCCAGTTTGGCGCCGGTGGGTGTCGCCGATGGGGCATCGGCGGATGCGGCGGTCGTGCCGGCTGGCGGCGCGGGTGGCGTTGGACGCTCCGGCGCGACTGGGGGCATGGGTGGGATCGGATGAGCCGGCGTGGCCGTTGAGCGTACGCGAAGGTCACCGCCGACCTGTAGCGAGAGCCGCGCCGCCCCAGCGCCCCAGGTTGCCCGCACAGCGCCGGGGCTATCAGACGCGCGCTGTTCCGGTTCCAGACCGGAGACATCACCGTACACCGTCGCCTGGAGCGTGAGGTCGGCGTCCTCCGCCACCGTGACCGTGGCGTCCCCTTTGGTGGCGAGTTGGTACTCGTGGCCGGGCGTGTAGCGCAGGTCGAGGGTAAGGTCATCGCCGATGTACGTGGGTCCGAAGCCGTCGACCGCGCCACGCAACGTCGCGTCGCCGTCGACGCGGGTGAGCCGCAGCCGTCCCCGTAACCCGTCCAACTGGGCGTCGCCGTGGATATGGCCCAGCGCGAGTTCCATGTCTTTGTCCGCGCGCCCCATCCCCTCTGCCGCCCCTTCCAGGCGCAGGTCGCCGCCCACGTCGCCCAGCGCCAGCACGGCGATGTCCGCGACCCGAACATCACCGTCGACCCTGTTGAGCGCGCACGCGCCCTCGACCTCATGGGCGTCGAGGCCGCCGCCCACGCTCTCGATCTGTAGGGTCGCCACGCGTTCCACGCGGACATCACCATCGACGCGTTGGACGACGAGCGTCGCGTCACGGGGGACGGTGAAGCGCGCGTCGTCGCACTGTCCAATCACCAACTGGTCCCCGCCCTGTACCGTCCGCGTCGCGTCGTCGGTTACAACCGCCACCTGCCGTTCTTCCATGACCTGCCCCGTGACCTTGAGGTCCCCATTACAGGTCTGGATAACGATCGTCGGGGCCGCGTCGAACGTAAATGTTTGGGTATCGTGTGTCATGATCGTGATCTCCTAACTATTTGGATGGTGTTGTAGGGGCGTATGGTCGAAGGTCGATGCTCATGCGATGTTATCCTCCATTGGTTGGACCGTGGGCGCGCGGCGCAGGGTCAGGAAGGCGTAGAGGCCGCCGACGACGCTGAGCAGGCCGGCCGCCGAGAAGATGGTGTCGATCGGACCGACGGTGACGCCGAACAGGTGGGCGTGGAAACCGTGCAGGACCGTGCTGTCCAGCGCGCCCGACACGACGATGGAGAGCATCGAGGCCACGCCTATCACCGGCATCAGCAACGCGCCGACCCGCCCCACGAACGCGCGCGGCGTGACTTGCAACAAGAGCGGGTTGATGACGACGTTGAGCGTGCCGCTGGGGACGCCGATCAGGAACAGCACGAGCAGCGCGGGTCCGAAGCTGGTGAGCCGCGCGTACACCAGCACGAGCGCGCCCGCGACGACGAGCGAGAGCCACAACATGCGCGTCAACCCGAACCGTCCCGCGTAGATGCCGCTCACGATCGCCCCCGCCAGCGTCCCCACGCCCAAAGCCCCTTCCAGGACACCGTAGAGGCCCACCGCCACATGCAGCGTCCCCGTCGCGAAGAAGATATCGAGTGCGTTGATGGAACCGAACCCCAGCATAGTCAGGATGGCCGCGACGAAGAGTGTGCGCAGGACGCGGTTGCCGGCGATGAGGCGCAGGCCCGCGGCAAACTCGCGTCCCGCGTGGCCGCGCTCGTCTGCTACATCTATATCCCCGGAGGCTACATGAGGCGCGCGCAGGCGCAGCACCAGCAGGAAGGAGAGGACGAACGAGAGGGCGTCGGCGAGGATGGCCCACTGCGCGCCGAGCGCGACGTAGAGCGGCGCGGCCAGGGCGGGCCCGACGACCATGGCCACGCTCGACGTGACCTGTTCCAGGCCGCTGGCGCGCGGCTGGTCGGGCTCCGCCACGATGTCGCCGATAAGGGCGAGGCGCGCGGGGTCGAAGAACTGCGCGCACCCTGTCGTGAGGACGACCACGCCGTAGACCACGCCGAGCCGCCCCGCCAGGGGGAGCGACGTGAAGACGGCGACGGGGGCCAGGAGCGCGATCAGCAGCGCCCGTAGCGCATCGGCCCACAGCAGAGTACGGCGCTTGTCCCAGCGGTCGACGAAGACACCGGCGAGGGGGCCGATCAGGAGCGTCGGCACGAAGCGGGCGATAAGGACGCCGCTGACGGCCGCGGGCGCCCAGGGCTGGTGGTGGCCGAGGCCGAGCGCGATCCACAGCATGAGCGTTGTGTTGAAGATCCAGTCGCCCAGGTTGGAGACAGTCTGCCCAGCCCAGAGCAGGGCGAAGGCGCGATTGATGAATGGGCCGGACGCGCGCGCGGCTAGCGCGGGCGCCGCCTCGGTCGTATCGGGGGACGGCGGCGCCAGAGTTTGGCTGTCCATACTCATAGTCTCCTCTGCGATACGCGCGCACACGCCCTCTTTTGTAGGGATAGGTGGAGGCGCGCTGCTACCGCCGTGCGCCATATTCGCACGGCAATGCGGTCATGCGCGGGAGATACAGGCAGCGCATAGGTAGTGATACAATGTGTAGTGAGGCTGCCGGTATCCCGTGTAACGTTTGACAGACGTCTGGGTCGCGGGTGGTCTAGTGGTGAGATGGCGTGCGCGGCGCGTGCAACGCTTGTGGGAGTAGGGCTCCATGGGTGTTGCCGCCGGGCGCGCCGTTTCTTGGTGGCGGCGCATGTATCATGCTGTTTCTCCTTCAGACGCGCTGCGATAGCAGGTCTTCGGCCTCGGCCGGGGTGATCTCGCCGCGCGCCAGCGCCTCCAGGACCTGCAGGGTCGTGCCCCTCTCCGGTTGGCGTGGCTGGACGGGTGGCGTCGGGGGGCGCTCGACGATAGGTGGCCGTGGCGGCGCGCCGGACCGGCTACGCAAGGTGAGGCTACCCTTGCTGGAGCGCAGCGAGATGTCGATCGTGGGGTCGGCGGCGCCAATGCTGCCGACCATGCGCACGCCTCCGAAGCCCATGGGGCCGGAGCGGCCTACGCGCACCAGCGGGAAGTCGGAGTGGACCGCGCCGAAGGCGGTCTGCGCGTCCACGCGCGCCGCGATGTCCGCTGGCAGCTCCAGCATGATGGCGCCCATGGACGTCTCCAACTCGTGCCGGCCCGCGGCCAGCGCTGCCGAGCAGCGCACCTCGCCGGCGTGGCTCTTGAGGCGCAGGTCGCGCACCGCCCCGTCGATGACGCGTATGGCGCCCATCGCCGTCGTGGCTCGCGTGGCCAGGTCGCGCGGGGACTCGACGACGATGGCCCCGTGCGCCGTGTGGAGTTCGCTCTTGCCGCCGACGCGCGCTAGCGCCACGTCGCCGTTGCCGCTGTGCGCCTCGACCGACCCGTTGCTGTCGCGCACCTCGACGCGCCCGTTCGCGGTGCGTAGCGTGGCCTGTCCGCCCAACCGCGCGACGCGCACGCGGCCGTTCCCGCTGGCGGCGGTGAGTTCGCCGTCGAAGCCGTCGACATCGACGTCGCCGTTCCCGCTCTTCAGCGTGGCCGCGCCGCCCGCGTCGCGCAACGCCACGGCACCGTTCCCGCTGTCCAGGTGTATGCGGCCGTGCGCGCCCTCGACCTCGACGCGTCCGGAGCCGGCGCGCAGGTCAATGACCTCAAGCTCGGCCGGCGCGGTCAGCCGCACGTCGAGGCGGCCGCCCCGGCGTTGCCGCACCCGCAGCGTATCGCCGTCGCGCTCCACCTCCAGCGCGTCGCCTTTCCGCGCGTCGTCGTAGTCGATGGACCACACGCTCCCCCGCGCGACCCGCAGGGTAATGTTCCCTTTGCCCAGCGTCACGCGCAACTCGCGCACGCCCACCGCGACCTCGTCGAACCGTTCCATTACTCACCCCCCAACTGGCGAATGCGCTCCAACCCCTCCTGGGGCGTCAACTCGCCGCGCGCCACGGCGTCGAGGATGGCGCGGCGCGGCGACTCCGCCTGCTTGACCGGCTCGGTTGGCCTATCCTCGAACGACGGCCACGACGCGGCCACGCGCGCCTCGTCGAGCGCGCCGCGTACCTCGCTCAGCGCGCCGCGCACCGCCGCGCCTATCTCGGCGCTCAACGACGCGCCCAAGGACATGTCGCCGACAGACGCCTCCGCGCGCATGCGCGCGGACCTAGTGGCGTCACTAACGGGCGCCTCCTCCTCGGCCTGTGGCGCTTCCAGGCGCGCGATGACCTCGTCGAGCTTGGCGCGCACCGTCGGGTAGGAGACGCCGAGCCGCTTCTCGACGTCGCTCAGGTTGCCGCGGCTGGTCACGAAGATGCGCAGGAAGGTGCTCTGCTCTTCGTTGAGGCTATTAAAATCGCCGGCGCTGAACCGCGCCTGCACGCGCGCGTCGCAATTGAGGCAGTGCACCTCCGTAATTTCCAACGTGCCGCCACAACTCGGGCAGCTCTCCAAAACTTTCCGTGCCATTACCCCTCCTCCTTATCCTGTTAGGATCACTCTACCACGAAAGGCTCACTGATGTCAATAGAATAAATCCTATTTTTTATTAATTAATAAAAAATAGGATGTAGTGTGATCGCGGTTGTGGTTTGTCGTTGAGCGTGTTGAGCGGGACCAGAGGGTACACTAGTAGTAGTAGATAGATATACCGCGTGGGCTAGACTACGAGGAATGACAGTATGACGGTTGGATACGGGCAGGGCTTCGCGGCGCTGGAGCGGGAGATCGAGTTGGACGCGCTGCCGGTGACGGGCAATTTCCCGACCTGGCTGGACGGCACGCTCGTGCGCAATGGGCCGGCCCGCTTCGAGTTGGGACGCCAGACGCTGCGCCACTGGTTCGATGGGCTCGCCATGCTGCACCGCTTCTCGTTCCGCGCGGGCGCGGTCTCGTACGCCAACCGCTACCTGCGCAGCCCCGACTACACCTACGCCACGGAGCACGGCACGCTCGGCTATTCACAATTCGCCACCGATCCCTGCCGCTCGCTTTTCAAGCGCGTCACCAGTATGTTCTCGCCCCAATTCGGCCACAACGCCAGCGTCAACGTCAGTATGATCGCCGACCGTTTCGTAGCCTGGACCGAGACGCCGCTGCCGGTCGAGTTCGACCCGCGCACGCTGCGCACGCTCGGCGTCTTTGACTTCGATGACGATTGGGACGCACTCACCACCACGCCACACCCGCACACCGACCCCGCCAGTGGCGACGCGCTCAACAATACCGTCAAGTTTGGCGCGACCAGCGCCTACAAAGTCTACCGCATCCCCGCCGGCGCGCGGCGTCGCGTCCCGATCGCCGCGCTGCCCGTCAAAAGGCCGGCCTACATGCACTCGTTCAGCCAGACCGCCCGCTACGTCGTCCTGGCCGAGTACCCCTTCGTGGTCAACCCGCTCGACCTCGTGGTCAACGGCCTCGTCAAAGGCATGTCCTTCGCCGAGAACTTGCGCTGGAAGCCGGAGCGTCCCACCACGTTTATCGTGATCGACAAGGGCGACGGCGCGGTCGTGGGGCGCTATCCGTGCGACCCGTTTTTTTCGTTTCACCACGTCAACGCCTTCGAGCGCGACGGCGAAATCGTGCTCGACCTGCTGGCCTATCAGGACGCCTCGGTCGTGCAAAAGCTCTACCTGGACGTGCTGCGCCACCCCGAGGGTGACCATTGTCCCGCCCCGCCGACCGAGTTGCGGCGCTACCGCCTCCCCTTGCGCAGAGAGCGGACGGCGTCGTACGAGGTGGTGAGCCGCGAGAACATGGAGTTGCCGCGCATCAACGACGCGCGCTGCAACGCGGCGGAGTACCGTTACATGTACGCCAGCGGCACGCGTGACGGGCAGCCCTACGCGTTTCAGAACCAGTTAGTCAAGGTCGACATAGCCTGCGGCGACGCGTGCATATGGTACGCGGAGGACTGCTACCCCGGCGAGCCCGTCTTCGTGCCCGCCCCCGACGTGCGCGCCGAGGATGACGGCGTGGTCCTCTCCGTCGTCCTGGACGCCCCCAAAGGGACATCGTTCCTGCTCGTGCTCGACGCCCATTCTTTCGAAGAGGTCGCGCGCGCCGACGTCCCGCACCACATCCCCTTCGGCTTCCACGGGCAGTACTTCACGGGTATATAAATAAGGGTTCTCCGCGGGGCGCTCTTACAGGCCGTAGGCGGCGCGAGCCCAAGCCGGCGGATACACACCCTTCACGACCGCGACATGGCGCGCTACCAAAGGGCCTTCCGCTCCGCCATCGTTGAAGCCAAAACCCTCCGCTGTGGCCTCCCCAACCGGAGTCACGCCGATGATGACGCCGTATTCGCTCGACGGGGGGAACACAAAATGATCCGACCAGTTGTCGTGGCGCGGATCGAAGAAGCGGACGAGACGTCCGCCGTAGCGTCCCATCGTTTCGACTCCCTTCCCCTCGTTGCAAAAGGAACAAGACCAGGCGTAGTTGGCGATGTGGTCGGCGGTCGCCCGGCGGGATCGATCGCGTAGCCGGAGCGGGCCGCGTAGGGTCCCGCGCTGATAAGCGGACCAATTGGTGCGGGCGACGATATGCTCGATGTGGAAATTGCTGGCTGTAGGCATGAGGCAGTACTCGCAAGCATCGAGGGCACGCAGCCGGACGACATCGCGCACATCTTGATTCTGAGGGTCGTGTACGTCGCGTCTCCCGAGAGCGGCGATGCGGCCTCGGAGTCCGTACGAAAAAGGAGCCGGCATTAGTGGCTTGTCGCCGCTCTCATTGCTCGCCGCTCCTTGGCCTCGCGCACCGCCTCTGCCATGAGCGCTGGATCAGCCTTGAGGGCCGCCCAGAGGGCTGATGACCGCTCTACGGCCGCCATGATCTCTGCCCGCACACGGTCGGCGGGTATGCCTTGTGCCTGGGCGATCTCCTGGATACCGCGTTCAATGACTGCACGGTTAGTCGCGTCCACTAGTGATTGCAACTCGGCGCTTTCCTCTTCATCGAGGTCCCGCTCATCACGGAGTGCACGGAGGTTGTCCAGGCGACGACTCTCCTCCATGTCGAGGGAATTCCACTCGCTCGGGCCTGTCTCGTCGCCCCCATGACCATTTTGGCTATCCACCACGTTGGAGTCTGAAGTGACGTGTATGTCGAATATGTCGTTGAGGCCAACGGCTAGGGCGGTCGCGGCCGCGCCAGCGACTTCGATGTCCGGGCGCCGCACCCGGCCGTCGCCCGCCAGGACATCGAGCGCCCGCGTATTCACCTCCAGGCCGGTGTCCGCGACGATTCGGCGCCGGAGATCTTCCACGCCTAGCCCGCGCGCTCGGAGTAGGTCGCCCAGACGCGAATAGACCGCTACGCTCATCAGCCCCATGCCCTCGTATGCCTCGATTTTCTACCATTATACAGCCCTGTTTGATTAAAAATGGGCGTCGGGCAATTTTGAAGCGACCGGTGTTGTGTTGTGTCGATGTGCGGTGGTAACGACGAGAAGTCATGGGGTTGGCGATTGACTTCCGTCGTATCGGCACGGCACATGAACAACCGGATACGGCACATGAACAACCGGATATAGAAGAGACCAATCCGTATGGGTGTCTAGCGACACACCCCTACAAATGAACTGCTTGTTAAAGCGAGAACGCAGCGTGCGTGTTCCTTGACATCCCCACACTCCATGCGATAATGGTCCTGGTAGTAGGACGCGCGTCCTACCAAGGAGGGGCGCCGGGGGGCGAGGCGCGGAAGCACGGCGTTGCACGAGAAGTGGTCGGCGGGCTGAGCGCTGTGCACGGGCGCGCGGCCCGCGCGGGCTCCCGTGCAGCGCGCGTCTATCGCCGAGGGCGCGCCCGACAGTCTAGGGTGCGCCCCACGATTGGGAGATGAGGCCTGACCTTAAAAGGGCATGGCAGCGGACGGACCGTGACAGGTCTATCCGGGCGTGATACGCGCGCCCCACCGTCGCGCGCCTCGCGGTCATAGCGGTCGCTGCTGGGCGCCGCGAGACCTTTTAAGGTCCGGTCCCTGCCATGCGCTTTCAAGCGCAGGCCCACGGCGTCTACCATCACATCGGAGCTGACCCGGCGACGCCTTTCGTCAAGGTCAGCGCGTATCCGCTGGAGGGACGGGCCGAGGTCCGCTTCGCCTTCCCGCGCGTCGCCGAGCGGATATACGGGCCGGCGCTGGCCGAGCTCAGCCGCGACATAGGCTGGCGCATCGAGCTGCGCCTCACGCCGGACCAGGAACTGCTGCGGGAGGCCGCCATCCGCTGCCTGCCGCACGGGCTTGCTCTTCATGGGACCGTGAGCTTTCACCTCGATCGGGACGAGATAGTCGTCGCCGCCACGGGGGATGCTTCGCCGGACGACATCGCCGCGGCCCACGCGCGCTTCGCCGAGGAAACGGGCTATACCCTCACCATCGAGACGCCCCGCGCCGCGATCGAGATGCCCCGCACCGCGGTGGAGCTTGTCCACACGACAGCAGCGGAGACAGCGGCGGAGCCTGTCCACACGACCGGGGTGACATCCGTCCATACGACCGGGGTGACGGAAGGCGCCTCGAACGCCAAGAGCGCGCTCTCGGAGCTCGCGCAAGCGTTGCGCTGGCCGCCACCACGGTACGAGACCGCGCGGTATGGGGAGTCGCACCGCCCGGTATTCGAAGCTGTCGCGGCCGTGGTGGCCGACGGTACCCCGCTGGCCTCACCGCCCGCGACAGGGGCGACGAAGAAAGACGCGGAGCAGGCGGCGGCGCGGGAACTGCTGGCCCTGCTCGCCGACAACGGCGTGATCGCGTCCCCCACCTCATGACCGTCGTCGAGTCGAGCTTGTGCCGATGGCGTCCATCACAGCGACCTCGCGCCGCGCGTTAACCAGGCGCGTACCCACCGGACGCCTACAAGTGGACGCGTCTTGGCGGTGAGATACACTGTAGGTATGCAACGCGAACACGCGGCGCCGATGCCCCCTAACTGAAAACGGATGACTCTATGATCAACGCCAGTACACCTATCGCCGGTGCGACGACCGCTCCGGACGCCACGGCCCCGCGTCAGGGCCGCCTGACCGCCCTCGTCGTCGGCGACGTGATCTCCTTCCTGGTCTTCACCGCGGTCGGCCTCTCCAACCACAAGGAGGCCGTTAGCCCGCAGAGCGTCGTCGCCATCGCCGCGCCGTTCATCATCGCCTGGTTCCTCGTGGCGCCATTCTTGGGCGCGTTCGGGCGGCGGGCCAGCGCGGCCACCACGCGCCCGATCCCGCTGCTGCCGCGCACGGAGCTCTCCTGGGTCGTGGCGTGGCCGATCGCGCTGCTCTTGCGCGCCGTCGTCTTCCACGGCGACATCACAGTACCCTTCGCCATCGTGGCGTTCATCTTCAATACGATCTTCCTGCTCGGCTGGCGTGGCGTGGCCTCGGCGGTGTTCTTTCGGCGATAAGCAATCAGCTGTCAGCCGTCAGCCGTCAGCTTTTTGTTGAGGATGGCGCCTCGCTGAGACTGCCAGGCGCCAATGCGATAGGAGATTCAGTAGCTGATTGCTGATTGCTGACGGCTGATAGCTAAAGGCACTAGTCACTCGTCTAGGTCGCCCTCCTCCCCATTCCGCCGATGTGGGCTCTACCGGCCGTGCGGCATGCTGTAAGCAGACGGGATACATACTCCCGAAAAGCATGCACACCATGGAGGAATGGTACACATGGCATCATCGACAACCGAGACCACGAGCCTGTTGCTCGGTCTCTCCAATGACCTGGCCGGCGCGGTCCAGAAGGCCGGCGGCGCCGTCGTCGCGGTCAACGCGCGCCAACGCGTCCCCTCGAGCGGCATCTACTGGCGCCCCGGCGTGATCGTCACGTCCGACCACACGGTCGAGCGCGATGAGGAAATCACGGTCACACTGGCCGACGGGCGCACCGTCCCCGCCACGCTGGCCGGGCGCGACCCCAGCACGGACATCGCCGTGCTCAAGGTCCAGGGCGTCGAGGCGTCCACCGCCGACATTGGCGAATCCAACTCTCTTGCTGTCGGCCAGATGGTCCTGGCCGTTGGGCGTCCCGGCGAGCACGGTCTCTCCGCCTCGTACGGCGTCATCAGCGCCCTCAGCGGGAACTGGAGTACCTATCGCGGCGGCCAGATCGACCAGTTCGTGCGCCCCGACCTCACCTTCTACCCCGGCTTCTCGGGCGGCCCTCTGGTCAATGCCCATGGGCAGATCGTCGGCATGAACACGTCGGGCCTCACGCGCGGCTTGGGCGTGACGATTCCGGCCTCGACGGTCAACCGCGTGGCCGACCAGCTACTCAGCAAAGGCCGCATCGCGCGCGGCTACCTCGGGCTCGGCTTCCAGCCGGTGCACCTGCCCGATAGCCTCAAGAACACGCTGAATCTAGCTAGTAACGGCGGCCTCATCGTCGTCACCGTCGAGCAGGGCGGCCCCGCCGAGCAGGCCGGCATGTTCATCGGCGACGTGCTGGTGGCCCTCGACAACACGCCCATCACCGACATCGACGCCGTTCAGTCCATGCTCGGCTCCGATCGCGTCGGCAAGGCCATCACCGCGCGCGTCGTGCGCGGCGGCGTCCTGGCCGACGTAGCGATCACCGTGGCCGAGCGCCCTCAGAGAGGGGAGTAACAACTTATGGCAATCGCCGATAAGCCCCATATCACGCAGGCCCATATCACGCAGGAAGGCCTGGATATCGCCGCCGAGTTGCAGGCGCTGGCCACACGCCTGTGCCGCGCCACGGTGCAAGTGCGCGGGCAGGGTCCCGGCGGCGGCTCCGGGGTCATCTGGAGCCCCGACGGACTGATTATCACCAACGCGCATGTCGCGCGCGGCGACCGCGCCACCGTCGAACTCTCCGATGGGCGCACCCTCGACGCCACGGTTACGGCCAAGGACAAGGGGCGCGACCTCGCCGCGCTCACGGTCGACGCCGCGGACTTGCCCGCCGCCGCCATCGGTGACTCGGACGCGCTGCGCCCCGGCGAGCTCGTCCTCGCCGTCGGCAACCCGCTCGGTATCGTCGGCGCCCTGACGACGGGCATCGTGCATACGGTCGCCCCGGCCGACGGCCCGCGCGACCAAAGCTGGGTGCAGGCCGACGTGCGCCTGGCGCCCGGCAATTCGGGCGGCCCGCTGACCAACGCGCGCGGCGAGGTGGTTGGCATCAACAGTATGATCAACGGGGGCCTCGCCCTCGCCGTGCCCAGCAACGCCGTACGGCGCTTCCTGCAGGGGCGGAGCCGAGAGCAGCGTCCCTACCTGGGCGTCACCACACAGCCTGTGCTGCTCCCACTCAACGGTCGTCGCGCCTTCGGCCTGCTGGTACTGGAGACGGACGCGGGCGGCCCCGCCGAGGCGGCCGGGCTCATCACCGGCGACATCCTCGTCGGCGCCGGCGAGCGGGTTTTCCGCGAGCCCGACGACCTCGCCGCCGTCCTCTATGGAGCCGGGGTGGGCGCGACGTTGAGTTTCACGATCGTGCGCGGCGGGCGGCGTATCATCCGCGACGTGTCGTTGCGGCCGGCGGCGCCGGAGTCCGTGGCGGCATGACGTCCGTTCAGGACAGCGCGCCGCTAGCGCCCGCTCCGCCTTCCGTGGCGACGGTCCGTGTCCTGGTGGCCGCCTCATCGGCGGTCGTCCGCGCGGGGCTAGAGGCGCTCATCGCCTCCAGCCCCGCGCTGGAGGTCGTGGGGCGCGCGGCCGACGCGGCCGCGCTGGAGCGCAACGCGCGTATGCTGCGGCCCGACGTCGTGCTGTTCGAGGTCGAGCCGCACGACGACGATCCCATGTCCAGCCTGGAGCCGCTCCTGGCCGGCCGCGCCGGCGCGCCGGCCCTCGTCGTCCTCGCCGACGATGCGCGGGGAGGTTGGACCACCGAGGCGCTACGTGCGGGCGTGCGCGGCGTGTTGCCGCGCGAGGCTGCGGGCGACGAAATCGTCGCCGCTGTCGGCGCGGCCGCCGCGGGACTCGTCGCGCTCTCACCCGAATTAGTGGGCGCGCTGTTGCCTACCCTCTCGTCGGTGTCGCGCGCGTTGCCGCCGGCGCCCATTCAGGCGCTGACCCCGCGCGAAGTCGAGGTGTTGGGCATGCTGGCCGAGGGCCTGGGCAACAAAATCATCGCCCGCCGCCTGGGTATCTCCGAGCACACCATCAAGTTCCACGTCGGCTCGATCTTCGCCAAGCTCAACGCCTCCAGCCGCACTGAGGCCGTCACCATCGGCGCGCGCCAGGGGCTGATTATGCTGTAAACACTCAGGCACAAGACCTGCTCCTACAATAAACTGTTGGAGAATAGGCGAGCAATGAATCGTTGGGGAATAGGCGAGAGAGGCGGGAGTATCATGACGAATCAGGATGAGGATGGGATGTTGTCCATGCCCGTGAGCGCGCGCGACCATATGGAGGGGCAAGCCGGCGCGCCATTGACGCTCGTCGAGTACGGCGACTATCAGTGCCCGTACTGCGGGCAGGCCGACGCGATGGTCAAGGAGTTGCGGCGCCAGCTGGGCGACCAGTTGCGTTTCGTCTATCGCAACTTCCCGCTCACGCAGGTACACCCGCACGCCGAGCACGCCGCCGAAACGGCCGAGGCCGCCGGCGCGCAGGACAAGTTCTGGCAGATGCACGACTACCTGTACGCGCATCAGGGTGAGCTCGACGACCAACACCTTGAGCAGTACGCCGGGGCGGTCGGCCTCGACGTGTCGCGCTTCGATAATGAGATGCGCGGGCAGACCTACCTCGAACGCGTGCGCGAGGACTTCATGAGCGGCGTCGAGAGCGGCGTCGGCGGCACGCCCACCTTCTTCGTCAATGGCCGTCGCCACGAGGGAGCGCTTGACGTGGCTATGTTGCGCGCGGCGCTGGAAGCATAGGAATAATGGGCTGACAGCAATCAGCCGTCAGCGATCAGCTGATCGCTGACGGCTGATTGCTGTCAGCTAAAAGGTGGTATATGAGTAGCGCCGTTCCGGGCACGCACACCGTTAGTCCCCATGGCGCTGCCACGGGTAAGCCCAAAAACCCGCATGCGGGGCCATGGATCCTCGCGGCCACGATTCTGGGCTCGAGCCTATCGTTTATCGACGGGACCGTGGTCAACGTGGCGCTGCCGACATTGCAGCGCGATCTGCACGCCACGGGCGCCGATGTGCAGTGGGTGGTCGAGGCGTACGCGCTCTTTCTCGCCGCGCTCATCCTCGTGGGCGGCTCGCTCGGCGACCGGCTCGGCCGGCGCCTGGTCTATGTCACCGGCATCATCATCTTTACCCTGGCCTCGCTGTGGTGCGGCCTCGCCCCTAACGTGACGCAACTCATCGCGGGGCGGGCCGTGCAGGGTATCGGCGGCGCGCTGCTCGTGCCCGGCAGCCTGGCCATCATCAGCGCCGCTTTCGAGGGCGACCGGCGCGGCAAAGCCATCGGCACATGGTCGGGCTTCACAACCGTGACTTCCGCGCTCGGCCCTGTCCTCGGCGGCTGGCTTATCCAGAATACGTCGTGGCGCTGGGTGTTCTTCATCAACGCGCCGCTTGCCGCGCTCACGCTCGTCCTGGTATTCCGGCATGTGCCGGAGAGCCGTGACGAAGGGGAAAAAGGGCGCCTGGATGTCCTCGGCGCGGCGCTCGTGACCCTGGGACTCGCAGGCGTCGTCTATGGCCTGATTGAGTGGGGCGCCACGACGCGCCTGAGCGACCCCGTCGTGCTCGGCCCATTGATCGGGGGCCTCGTCGCGCTCGCCCTGTTCATCCTAGCCGAGGATCGCGAGCGCAACCCGATGATGCCACTCTCGTTGTTTCGTTCGCGCACCTTCAGCGGGGCCAACGCGCTGACGCTGTTCCTCTACGGCGGGCTGGGCGGCGCGCTGTATTTCCTGCCCTTCAACCTGCAGCAAGTGCAGGGCTACTCGCCCACGGCGGCCGGCGCCGCGCTGTTGCCGTTCACGGCCATTGTGTTCCTATTCTCGCGCTGGACCGGCGGGCTCGTCGGGCGGATTGGCGCCAAGATCCCGCTGACGATCGGCCCGCTCATCGTCGCCGCGGGGTTCGCGCTCTTCGCCCGACCCGGCGTCGGCGGCAGCTACTGGACGACGTTCTTCCCGGCGGTCGTGGTGATGAGCGTGGGCATGGCGCTGGTCATCGCGCCGCTGACGACGACGGTGATGGGCGCGGTGGCCCAGAACCGCTCCGGCCTGGCCTCGGGCGTCAACAACGCCGTGTCGCGCACCGCCGGCCTGCTCGCCATCGCCGTGCTGGGCATCGTCGTCGCGACCGCCTTCAATAGTAATCTGGACAAAAACCTTGCCGCGGCCAAAGCGCCGCCCGCCGTGGTGAGCGCCATCAACGGGCAGCGCGCCAAGCTGGCGGGGGCGCAGGTTCCGGCGAGCGTGGGGGCGCCGGAGCGCGCTGTGCTGCGGCGCGCCGTCGGCGAATCCTACGTGTCCGGCTTCCGGCTGGCCATGCTCACGTCGGCGGCGCTCGCCATCCTTAGCGCGGCCATCGCCTTCGTCTTCATCGAGGGCAAAGGCGCGGCCGGCCCACAGAGCGCCACGCAAGCCGCCGGCGCGCGAACCGGCGTTCACGAACGACAGCCGCGTCCGGCGCGCTAACAAGTAACTGAATGCCAAGCTGTTGTGCTGGCGCCCGCCACTGGTCCGCGCTTAACAGACAGCAGCCTGACAGCGCATGGCAGGCCACGGACCGGCGGCCGCATGATAACGGGGGGAGCGCGTGTCACACCTGTACAGACCTTTTAAGGTCCGTCCGCTGCCATGGTCTTTTAAGGGTATCCTCTCAAAAAGTCGGGGGGGGGCAGGTATACTGAGGCCACAGAGTCGGAGCCTGACGGAGCGTGCATATGCTGGATGAGGTGGATCTGAGTGGGATCGCGGACCCCGAGGCACGGCGCATG
>JAABUV010004974.1_pt1 | contig 15452 bp, 3 predicted proteins | sample 5559971 | NCBI WGS metagenome assembly JAABUV01 (sample SAMN10711881, study PRJNA513362) | rock metagenome | isolation source: Antarctica rocks | place: Antarctica: Victoria Land, Knobhead nord | collected 2015-12-19
TCTTTTTCTCGGTGAAGTCTAACTCTATTAGCATCGGACCGTAAGGATCGCGTGAGAATCGTTTCTTCCTATAACTTCCTCCGGAATAGAGTCCTATATAACCGAGTCTAGAAACTCTACTATTATAGCGTAGTTCTATTACTAACTCGTAGATCTAGTTATTAACTCGTGTTAAGGCTCTTATTAATAAGTCTAAGTTATTATAAACGGCTCCGTCTCGCATAAGTTCCTTCTTTACCTAAGGTTTTAATCCTCTCCGATATATTACTATCAGCGCGTTATTATTCTAGTCGGTTCTTATAGAGTACTATTAAAACTATGTCGTATACTTAGATACCGATTTCTTTTATATTAGGTACTAGATAACTCTCGTCGCTACGCTAGCTTTATTAGAAGGTCCGAATATCCGTCTTATCTCCTAGTAAAAGAGCGTTAAGCTCTCTATCTATAACTTAATAGAGATATTATCGTTATTATCAGGATCTTCCATATATTATTTAAGAAATAGGGCGGACTATCTCTAGGCCCGTCCTCTTATATAAGTTATTATAAATAGTAGTTATTTCTTTAGCCTAATAGCGTCTTTATTAGAAGAGAAGTATAGTTATATTTATACTAACCACTCTTTAAGTTTATCTTAATCGCTATAGTATAAATCTAGTTTAGTAACCTTAATACCTTCTTTAACTTCTGCTATTACTAACTATCGTGGACCGCGTTTACTTAGGGTAAGGTCCCTTTATCCCGAGGTACTTATCTTAAGGGTACTTAAAGTATTACGACCCGTCGTCTTCTTACTAGAACGCTCCGGAGTCTAGGTAGATCTTATAGAGAGGAGTATTAAGGACTAGGGTAAATAGGCTTCGTACTAAACTAGTCTAATACAGGTAGAGTATTATATTTAGTATCTAGGAGATATCTAGGTTAATAATATAAGTTAAGTACGAAGCTCCTATCTAAGGGAAAGATTACGCTTTCTATATAGATATAAGAAAGTTTATAATCGCGCTAGTCGCCAGTAATTAACCTGCGTTAACTAGAGCGATCAGGTCGAGCGATCGCTTAACCCGTTATACTAAGGTATATTCGACCTTAGTAAGCGCTTATAGCGTCCGCCAAGGCTCTATTACTAAGGTTGTAATATTAAGTATCTTCTAGGCCCTCCTCTAGACTAGGGTTTAGCTCTCCTAGCTCCATTCGAATTCCGTGTACACCGGGAGGTAGTTAGATCTATACTAGAGGTCTGCCCTTAGGCCGTAGTTTCGGAGTACGTTAGTAGTACCCTTAGTAGTAAAGACTAGGTCGATTACCGACTTTAAACCTCTCCCCCGCTATATTACCGTACCCTCTAGTAGGGCGACTTCTATACTATATTTACTCGTTTCGCCTAGTAATATATCTACTATAACGTGGTATATACTTCTCCCTTTATTATTCTACCGGGGATAGTAGAGATTAAAGTCCCCGAGGAGGATATATTCCCCTAGCCTCTTTAGGGCCTCCGCTATTAGAGGGATTATTATTAGGCCGTCCTTTAACTTATACGTTATTAGAGAGGGGTTATAAATATTATATATCTAGATATTATCCGCTTATATTCCCTATTACCCTTTCCTAAAGCTAACTTTTAGCGAGTAGTAGTCGCCGCTTAAGAAGTCTACCTCCTAGCTCTTTATATTAACTCTTTTATTAATATAAAAGTATACCTAAGTATTCTCCTTAGCTTTATAAACTAGGTGGAACCTATTATAAGATAGGTCGTACGTCGACTTAGTCTTTAAGTTAGTCTATAGCTCCTATATTACTAAGATATCTATTTACTAGACTTTAGTATCTTCTAGGAGTAGCGTTTATACGCCGTCCTTTTCCTTTTATACGTTATACTATAGGATCTTAAGCGGTTACCCTACTATATAGTCGGTATAAGGCTAGAGTCTACTACTATTTAGTCGTCTATAGCCTAAGCGCCCCCCTAGGTAATTAGTACTCCCTGGGGTAGCGGGAGGACCTATTATCCTACCTCCTTTTAGGCTATTTAGACTATTATAGTTAGCCGCCCTCTTTATTAGGGAGGGGCTAGGTCTAGTAGTTCCCTTTCCGCTTATACCGGTGACTTCCTCTTCCTTAATATACCTTAGACTATCCTGAAACCGTTTATATCTATCTCCTCTTCGCTACGGGTATTAGTTCCCCGTAAGCCCTACGTGTTATAGAACGCCGGCCTAGTCCGGCGTCTCTATACTACTCTCTAGTACTCCCTTCGCCTAACCGGGTAGTCCTTACTCCAGGCCTTATAACCTCCTTTATAAGTAGCGTATATTATTACTCCTTCGCCCGTAACGTAGTCTACTAAGTTATAACTACCTATATAATAGCCGTACCTCTTCTCCCTTTAATACTCTCGCGTAAAGTATCTGTATCTATAGTAGTTAAAGTATTATCTTATCTCTACTCCTTACTCCTATCTCTTATAAACTAAGAGACTACTACTAAGAGCTATCCCTCCTTAAACTAGGCGGTTTACCGCCTCCGGTATTACTACTCCGATAATTAGGGTTAAGTAGGTCTTCTTACTCCTATCCTACCTTAGTCTTACTATATATTTCGCCTACCTAAAACTAGTAAAGTTAGTATTCGGGTAGGTAATAATATTATCCTCCCTAATTCTCGCTAGCCCCTTCTCCTTTTCCTTTTTATTAAGGAGGTTTATATACGCCCCTTTAACCGCTACGTAAAAGGTCTTCCTTACTACTTTTACTAAAGGGTAAGCTACGCTCGCCTACTCCTATATTCTCTTAAGGGCCTTACGCCCTTTAACCGTCGCCGTCTATAGTACTACGTCCGTTATACCCCTAGTATAAGTACTAATAATATTCTTTATAACTATATTTACTAGGTTAATAAAGCTTTTAATAAGCTCCTCCTTTTTTATCTAACTCGCTTTCTTATAGCCTTCTTTATCTCTAAATTATACTACTACTTCCCTTATCCTCTAAACGTCTAATTACTTAAGTAGCTAGCTACCTCGCGCCCCCTCTAGGCCCGGTCTTATCCTTAGGCCCGGGCTTTACTAGGACCTAGTCCCTATACTAGCCCCAGCTACCTAGGCCTATAACCCTCTACTATACCCTACCGACGCGTTTCTATCCCTCCCCGTTTTTTCTAGACGCGTTTCTAGCTTAGTAATACGTACTTCCGCAGCCTTAAAGCCTCCTATTATAGTATAAAGGGTGACTTAAGTAACGCCTTATATCGCCTCTATTATCTCCCTAAACTAGAGACTCTAGATCGCTTAGATTATATCCCTTACTTTTATAATAGACTCTATAATATTTTAACCTTCCTAGCCTTATCTCCCTTACTCTTTTTCCCTAATTTCCGGGGACTTTAGTAGTATTAGGGGTCCTATTATCGCGACCCCAAGAGTATTACCTCTTACTTCCCTCCTACTACTACTTCTACTACCTCCTCCGTCCCCTTCTCCCCTCTCGTCTCCTTCCTGTAAGTTCGTATATAACGCCTAGTACGTTACCTGTAGTCTTTACGCGTATACTTATTCGCCCGTTATTACCGCCATTTTAGTAAGTACTTATAATACCTACTAAGGCTTATATACTAAGGATATAATAGGAACCTAGCTAGATTAAAGTAGAAGTAAGGTAGAATAGATTTAATAGAAGGCTAAGCTTAACTCTATTTAAGATTATAATATAAATAAACTAATTATAACTCTATTATATAATTTATAAATAGAAAAGATAATAAATTTTAAGTTTTTCTTATAAAATTTTAAACTCCTAATCCTTTATATAAATATAAAGTAAGACTTAATAGCTTTAATAACTCTAACTACTCTAGTTTATTTACTAAGCTTCTAAAAAATTTAAAGCTTAAAATTATTAAATATAGTTATAATTATTAAGCTTTTTAAGATTTAGTATCTAGTATTAAAAGTAGAAAGCTTAATAATATTATAACTTATTTATCTTAATTTATAATTAAATTATATTTTTATTTTTAAATTTTTATAAAATTTTACTATTTATAGATATTTTAATACCTTATAACTCCCCTTCTAATTCTATCTACTAGGAATACTATATTTATTAAAATTTTAATTTTAATATTTTAAATAAGTTTAAATAAGTAAATAAGAATCTAAGTATAACTAAGTTTAAAGAAGTATAGATAAATACTAATAAATATATTTATAACTATATATAAGGCCTTTCTAATACTAAGTAACTAAGTTCTACTTAGTTCTACTAAACTAATATAAAGACTATAATATAACCTTAGTAATAAAATAGTTTATAAATATATACTAGCTTTAAGCTAATATATTAGAATATAAAAGATTTAAAGTTATAATAGAAATTTAACTTATATATTAAGTATATCTCTTTTAAAAGAAGTAATTAATCTTTAAAGTATTCTAGTTAAAGATATTACTAGTAAATTTATATTTCTTAAAAATCTACTTTATAATATTAAATAATATATAATATTATATAGTTATAAAGCTATTAAAGTATTACTATTTTAAATCCTTTTAAATATCTACTAATAACTAATATTAAGTATCTTATTAAAATATTTCAGCTCTTAAATATCTTATTTAAATATCTTAGCTCTTAAATATATTACTTATTATATCTATTAAAGGAATATATTAATATAATTAAGGTTATAATAGTTCTTTTATCTATTATATAGATTTATTATTAGGTCTTCTTATTACTCTAATAGATAAAGTAAGGTTATTAGTTAAAGGTATTTACTTAGTATATATTAAGTATAAGTAAGGTAGATATAGAATTAGAAGGAGTTCTATAAGTTTTAATCCTACTTAACTTACTAATATTAGGGTATTTAAAGTAATCTTAAAGTATATTTTTAACCCTAGCTAAGCTTTATATATATACTATATATATACTTAATCTTAACTTAACTTTAAACTTAGTATATATACTTATAATAAGATTAAAGAAGTTAGATTAAAGTTATATATAATTACTTTAAAATATAAGGCTATAATAAGGTAGTAAATATAGCTATTAAATAGTAATAGTTATACTTATAATTAAAATTTATAAATAATTTTACTACTAATTATTAGGAGTAGGGCTAAGTATATTCTTCTTATATATGCTAAATATCCTTATAATGTCGTATTCCTGTAGTTTAGTCTATAGCTACTAAGCCTTGTCTTAAAGGGTCGAGATGGAGGCATGCGGCGTGATTGGACGCCTCGGCTTACGGTAGGGCTGATTGGGTAGTCTTTATCACCCCCCCGAGCCATTGCAATTTCTCCATTGCAACCTCCCTATGGTCAGAGCAGTCTGATTGCCGCAAACCCATCATGAACGCCATCTCCGTAGATTTCGATCCCAGAAATGCGATGTCGAGCCTCTCAGTGCAGGTGAAGGTCTAGCAGAGACTAGCCGGCCCGCGCCTATATCAAATTTGGGCTTACGAGTTGTAAACCCGTGCCTGGACAGTACGGTGATTGAGTAAGGATGCCTCAACCTCGTTGTACTTCCGAAAATTGATCACAGATCCTAGCGTGGTATTTATCCATGGCCTTACAGGCGATCGAGAGTCAACGTGGACGGCAAAAGGTGCTACAGCCTGCTGGCCAGAAATGTTTCTCCTCAAGGATCTCCCCGAGGTTAGGATTATTACCTACGGGTACGATGCAGATGTAGTCAACTTTTGGTCGATGGCGTCGCAAAATACGGTTGGCGACCACGGTCAAAAGTTCTTGTCAACAATTGAGGAGCAAAACAAGCCAAGAAAGACGAAGTTTCGTTCAAATGATAAGTCTCGCCATATCTCCTCATGCGTCCTTTAGGGCCTATCATTCTTTGCTGCGTACTCTGTCACATTTAGGGTTCTTGGTTCGTAATTCACCACCAAAGTACGCAATCGATTTGACATCCCCAATCATCAATTGGAAAAACAAACGCAGCCTTCAGCAACAGCCGACATCACCAATCCACTTCGAAACCTTCAGCTACCAACGCGTAACCATCCTAGCAATATCGAGCCCGCTCCAATCCTTCATAAAGCTTCGACCGCATCCTCGCCTCCCCTCCCACCTCTACGCCCTCCTTCCACCCATCCCATTCCAAGGTTCGTCCCGCGGATTCTGCTGCAGCCAGCGCTCGAGTGCCCAGCTGGGGCTCCTCTGGGCGTTTCTCTGGGGATAGCCATCGTAACGTCCTTGCGGGGTCCGGGGCGAGGCAGAGCCGTCGGTGGCTCTTGTCGAGCTGGGTGATCCGCCCGAGTTAGTTTGCTGGGTCTACTGAGACTGCCCTCGGGACTTTTGAGCATTGCCCTGGGCTTGTCCCTGGGTGGTAGCTTGGTGGGTCTGGGACTTGGTCAGTGGGGAAGACGGTGGGATGAGAAACAGGAGGGGGGGCAAGGTGCTGACTTCTTGGGTTTGCTTCTTGGCAGACATTTCTTGGAGCTTTCTGGACGAAAGAGTCTTTTGGGGCTCTGTGAGTATTGATGCTGGGTGAGGTGGTCGATGATGCAGACGATGGGTCCTTCATGAAGAACTTGATGGAGGTTTATATCTCCATATCTGACCTAGGATACAGTAACAGAGAGACCGGACTGCACGGGCGTTTTGCACGAGCTGACATGGAGGTCAATAGATCATGGTGGCATCGGCGCGCGAGGCGCGAGGGTATTTTGGAGACAGTCATGCCTCATGTCATCAAGCTTCTAAGGTGTTTTGACTGACATTGTCCCAATGCAGCAGCACTACCAGATGCACGGGAGTTGCGTGCAAAGCCTTCACTGTATGATGGCCCTGGATGAGAGGCTACATGGTCCACACGATGTCTTTCTCTGGGCAGTAATATCACGTATCATATGCACGGGAGTTTTTCAAGAACGAACACTTTCCGTGGGATACTAGGATAAAAGGCGATAGGAGGCTCACGGCGGACGTGTTCAAGCACTAGTGCCAGGTACCATGTGCACGGCAGTTCTGTCCACGCGGTTCCATATTGCGATGGTCTCAATCATGTTAGCATTTGGGCTAGAACAGTGTTTCAACAGACGTATCCGGAGGCGCGGCATAATATATGCACGGGAGTTTCGTAAGGCCAATCGCATCTTTTCGGCAAGCGGAATCGCCAATGACTGGACCTAGAGCGTCAAGGTCGGTACGTCAGCTTTGATGTGGATGCCTCATAACGTGGGATAGTACTTTCCAGTCGGAAGATCCAAGATCCCATTACTGGCCAAGAATAGCGCCGACAAAACGACAGTGCATCTCCGTAGCAGTCTGCGCGGGACACGGAAGCTTAGTGGGATCGATGCGCAGACGAGGCTGCCTTATGCAAGGTCGTTTTGTGAGGCGCTATGACACAGGCTAGCGTCTACAATTACTCGGGCTCTCCAAGCTCGATCTCGTCAAGCTGAATGCGGTATTCAATTGCACACCCTAAGCTACCTTAAGCACATCGCTCCTATCATTGGACGATCGGCGATTTGTGGACCTTAAGTGGTTAGCATCTTCATGCACGGGAGTTCTGTCAAGCACCACAGCCCACACCCTGCATACAGCCTGATCAACCTCTTACCATACGCCCTATCATTCCTCAGCCCGATTTATGGGCTCCACTTATCACGCAGTCTATCCCGTATCTCTTTCGCAAACCAAATAGAACAATTCCCAGAATATCAGACTTAGATTCAATCCATATTGATAATTGCAGGCCAGGAAACCTCACAGTATTCAGGATTTGAATTTCTCGGGCTTCTCCTCGCAGTGTCGTCGATGATGGATTTTCCGACTCTGCCTGCGAACGCGTTCAGCGCTTTACAAGACGTCGATACCACCATCCCCTCCGGTCAGGCTTACAAACTAGATTGGGAGGGGAATCGTGCCATCATCAAGCAGCTTTATGCACACAACACCCTGCCAAAAATTATTGAAATCATGAAGAGCCGGGGCTTCAAAGCGACGTAGGCGGTCTATTGCCAAGCGATCAAGCCTTCTCTGTACTGATACTATACAGAGACAGAATGTATCCACAACGTATCAAGGACTGGGGCCTTGACAAGAATAATAAAGATAAAGAGATGAGAGCCATCGTACGGAACGTCGCCGACCGGGCCGCCCATGGAAAGGTCTCAAAGATCCGTGTCCGTGGTCGAAGCTGCGACTACCAAGATGTAGTCCGCTATTGGAAGCGGAAGAAGATGCTCGTTGACGACATCCTTGCCAGGCGATCCATGTCTAAGACACCAGACGATGTGAAAGTCTGTACTCCTTTGCTCTCGCCGATACGGACCCCAGAGGTATTGGCGATACCAGAGCGCATTCTGGTAATGCTCCGAGACTATCATCGAGGATCTTTTGATGCCGGGACATGGAGATCTGTTGGAGAGCATCGCCTGTGTGAGACGACGAAGGTGACAGAAGATGGGTCCAATGCGATTTGCGAATTACACAGTCGAATCATATATGCCTGTGCTTTGTTTAATGAAGACTTTTCAAAAGAAGCAGGACAATTCCTGAATCGCGCTTTTCGTATTATCAGAGGAATTGTGTTTACAGAGGGACCTGAAACCTTTCAGCAGCTATTGAGAATTCTTAGTGACACCAGCCGCCGTGGGAGAACAGAGATCGAATTGGCGGTGATCCGCTACTTTTCTTCTATGGGAGGCGTATTACTAGGTGATCAACATCCTTTTAAGCTAATATGTGGTTGGCTTGCCTCACTAGATCTAGCTGATCAGGGGCATGACATGGCCATGCTGCGCAGATCCATCGAAGTAATTTATGAGGCTTTCAAAGAAAGCTTAGGGCCCTTACATTTCACACTCATATCATCCTTTCTGGATACTTTTAAACTTGGGCTGTGGGGTAAAAACGACACCGGTTCTCAAAATTTGGCATTTCAGACTTTACTACACGAGTGCGAAGACGTTCTTGGCCCAGACGATGATCGAACTCTAGAGGTCCGCTTAACAATGGCTTATTACTACAGAGATCGATGCGAGTATTTTGCAGCTATAGAACAAGCGCAGGCTCTTGTGGCTCAAAATACTTCAATCCTATATCATATCAGAGGTCTGAAAGAAATAGCGAGGTCTCGATATCACCTTCAGGAGATACACCCAGCATTCAGAGCTTTAGCACAGGGGATCGATAAAGCTATCGATGAATGGGGTGCAGGCGACTCCGAGACCCAACGAATGATGTTGGAGCTGGAAAATTTGATGGCGGATCAGGGCATGCCGGAGGCTGCTGCTCAAATGGGAGTAGAGAGACTCAGAGGATTAGAGTGCAGGCGACTCCGAGACCCAACGAATGATGTTGGAGCTGGAAAATTTGGTGGCGGATCAGGGCATGCCGGAGGCTGCTGCTCAAATGGGAGTAGTGAGACTCAGAGGATTAGACTACAGAGCCAGTGAGGACGCTGATAAATTTTCCGGAGTTCAAGGAATGGATGCAGACGCTGATGATATCCCTTTGGATCGAGAAATGGATGCAGACGCTTATCACCCGTTCTCCTTTCAAGAGATGGATGCAGACGCTGATGGTGCCTTCTTGGTTCCACAGATGAATGCAGACGCTGAAAATTAGCTCTGATCACTAGACTCGTATAACATTAAGGCTATCGGAACGATCTACGACAATGAGCGGTTCTCGGTACTCGCTGGACTTACTGATAGCGACTTTGGTTGTACTTTTTTTTAGTTGCACTACTTCTTACTAGACCGAACTGGTTTACGGCCAGCAATGCGCTCGCTATGCGGCACGACATTTATTTCTAGCATAGCTTAGATCCTCATTCTTATTAGAGATCGCATGAGAGAGCGTTCTCAGCATATTCTCAGATCATGATTACTCAGCCGATCAATTGTAAGGAATGCTTGCTAGATGACAGCACAATGGCTTAGCGCGGTGTGCTAGGTGGAAGCATTTGTATTTGATTAATCCAGAAGCCGATCTACTCTCATTTAAACGATCTTGAAAAGGGCTGCGGAGTCTTATTACAGGATCTGAGCGAGGTATAAGAAGGTTGCCTCAGTCCCTCAGTCGTGTTCCAAGCCGGGCGCCAAGCCCCTTCGGGTTAGCGATGCTAACTACGTAGCCGGGCGGTAATACGTCTAAGCGTAAATATCTATTTCTTTACTAGTAAACTCCTTATTATTAATCATATATTAATAATATTAGTATTATTTACTACGGGGTATATATAAAGTAAGGTATATATATTAAGAACCCTAATTAAGCGCGATATAAGCTAATAGTATATTAATAGGCTCCTATTATACCCTATTTACTCCGTAACTAGTCCTATTAAACTATTATAGTACTAAGTTTACCTATATTAAGTCTACTACCTATTAAATAAGCCTACTCTAGTAGCTTAGATACCCTACCTAACCTACTAACTACTAGAAAAATAAGCTACCCTATTATTATTATTACTAGCTAGCTGTTACAACCTTAGTAGTAGAGCCTTAGTAGACGTTATAAGCGCTTACTAAAGTCGAATATACCTTAATATAACGGGTCGAGCGATCGCTCGACCTAATCGCTCTAGTTAACGTAGGTCGATCGCTAGCGACTAGCGCGAGTATAGACTTTCCTATATCTATATAGAAAGCGTAATCTTTCCCTTAGATAGGAGCTTCGTGCTTAACTTATATTATTAACCTAGATATCTCCTAGATACTAAATATAGTACTCCACCTGTATTAGACTAGTTTAGTACGAAGCCTATTTACCTTAGTCCTTAACACTCCTCTCTACAAGATCCACCTAGACTCTAGAGCCTTCTAGTTAGAAGACGACGGGTCGTAACACTTTAAGTACCCTTAAGATAAGTACCTTAGGATAAAGGGACCTTACCCCGAGTAAACGCGGTCTACGATAGTTAGTAATAGCGGAAGTTAAAGAAGGTATTAAAGTTACTAAACTAGATTTATACTATAGTAATCGAGATAAACTTAAAGAATAGTTAGTATAAATATAGCTATACTTCTCTTTTAATAAAGACGCTATTAGGCTAAGGAAATAACTACTATTTATAATAACTTATATAAGAGGACGGGCCTAGAGGTAGTCTACCCTATTTCTTAAATAATATATAGAAGATCCCGACGACGATAATAATATCTCTATTAAGTTATAGATAGAGAGCTTAATACTCTTTTACTAGGAGATAAGATAGATATTCGGACCTTCTAATAAAGTAAGCGTAGTAATAAGAGTTATCTAGCACTTAATATAAAAGAAATCGGTATCTAAGTATACGACACAGTTTTAATAGTACTCTATAAAAACTAACTAGGATAATAACGCGCTAATAGTAATATATTAGAGAGGATTAAAACCTTAGGTAAAGAAGGAACTTATACGAGACGGAGCCGTTTATAATAACTTAGACTCGTTAATAAGAGCCTTAACACGAGTTAATAACTAGATCTACGAGTTAGTAATAGAACTACGCTATAATAGTGGAGTTTCTAGACTCGGTTATATAGGACTCTATTCCGGAGGAAGTTATAGGAAGAAACGATTCTCACGCGATCCTTACGGTCCGATGCTAATAGAGTTAGACTTCACCGAGAAGAAGAAACCGTTTAGAGGTAAGAAATAGTAAGGGGGTAAGAAAGTAATAAATTACTATAGCTATAGTAAACCGGGCTATATCGCTAAAGACTACAGGTTAAAAAATATAGTAAAACGACCTTAGTTAAATATATTAGAAAGAGTTCTAGTTAGAAAGACTAAACCTCTAAGGGATTAATAAGAAACGGAGTACGACGACACCGAGCTAGATATAATTATAGATGATTTACTAGCCCTCGTTAATCTACCTATTAATAGAGAACTATAATCTAGAGAAGAAGAATTACGCGAAGAGATAGCTAAGAAATAGAGAAATATCGTAAAGATTAAATAAAGGCTAGCGGATATTCACGAATAACTTAAGGAATTAGACTCTAATAATAAATGTAATAGTAGTTATATTTAGAAGGGAAAACCCGAATAAAGCTGAGAAAGCGAGGATGATTCCGACTAGGAAAACCTCAGCCAGACTTCTAAGAAAGAAGGTAATAGAGTAGCATCTCGAGCTTCTATATTAAAAGATCCACAGATAAAACTCGAGGAACGGGTAGAGTTCTACTAAGAAAAAGTAGTAGGAGGACTTCTATAAAAGGAGTTTAGGAACGACTTAGTATATCTATAGTACGGAGTAATATACTAGTTAGCCTACGCTAACGAAACATATATAGTTTACTACTAAGCGAAGATAAACTTAGGAAAATCTATTAGGATCTAAATATATAGAAAGATTTAGTTAAGTTATAATAATATAAGTTATTATTAGCATTTAGTAACTAAAAGGTTAAGGAAGTAGTTTCCGAACTATAACTAAAGATGGTATAGCAGTCTTTATAAGCACCTTAAGCATGACGAGTACACGTTAGAGTACTATTTAGATAATTAGTATGCCTATTTCTATAATAACTACAGGAAGCACATGTATATAAAAAGAACTACCGGATTCCTATCCTTTTTAGGAAAAGAGTAATCCCTTATATTAAGGGGAAGTATAAGGAGATTAATATCCTTACCCTAAAAATATATTAGCTATATTTAACGAACTACGTAATATATATAAACGTACCGGTTAAAATAGATAGTTAGCGGACTATAGTAATAATAGATTCCGGGGCATCTAGAAACTTTATCTCCGAAGTACTAGTACGGTTAGTAGGCCTACTAACGCGGAGGAAGAAGGATTTATATAACTTACGAATAGCCGACGGGTTAACGCTATTAAAAGGAAGCGTAGACGAGGAGATAACCTCGCTACTATTTGTAATTTAACGATACTATAAGGAAATGTCCTTCGATATTATAGGGATGGCCACCTATTATATTATACTAGGCATGCCTTAGTTAGAAAAGCATAACCTAGTAATTAACTGGAGAAGAAAAGTACTTAAGTTTAAGCGAACTAGTAATATTACTAGATTCTAACCTATACGTCGATAGTAGATGACGGTAGATAAGAAATCAAACCGAAGAACGGTTAAGATATATATTACCTTAATTTCAAATAAGGATAACCTTAAAATATAAGGATCCAACTTAATAGATACTAGTAGCGGTCCGCTAGGTTAATAAGTTAGAGTTCTTAGAGTAACTAATAGTACTCCTAACATCCTATAAGAGTATTAAAGATGGAAACGCCTCTTTATAAAAGAGATAATAGTAAAAGCTCTACCTAAATACTAACCTTAGGATTATAAGATTAAACTCGAACTAGGGAAGGAACTAACGTTTAGACCTATCTATACGTTATCCGAAAAGGAACTTATAGTACTACGTAGGTACCTTAATAAGAACCTAAAAAAGGGATTTATTCGAGAATCTAAATTACTAGCAGGATATCCGATACTCTTCGTAAAGAAGAAAGACGGGTTACTACGACTATACGTAGACTATTAAAAGTTAAATAATATAATAATTAAGAATCGTTACCCGCTACTAAATATTAGCGAGCTGTAGGACCGGCTAGCTAAAGTAAAGATCTTTATAAAGTTAGATCTTCGAGGAGCGTATAACTTGATTCGAATAAAAGAAGGTAATAAATAGAAAATAGTATTTAGGACTCGGTATAGATATTACAAGTACCTAGTTATGCCGTTTAGTCTTACTAACGTACTAGTAACCTGCTAGGTATTAGTTAATAATATTATACGAGCTTATTTAGATCTTATAACGGTCGTATACCTCGACGACATATTAATTTACTCTGAAACTCTCGAGGAATATATCCTTTACATGCAAGATATATTAACATACTTATTATAAGCTAGACTCCTCTTAAAGCTAGAGAAATACGAGTTTTATAAGACCTTAGTTAAGTTCTTAGGGTTTATAGTAATAACTAAAGGCGTTTATATAAGCCCTAAGAAGATTCAGGCTATATAGGAATAGCTTATACTACACGATATTAAATTAGTATAAGGGTTTCTAGAATTTACTAACTTTAACAGACGTTTTATAGAAGGCTACTCTAAGAAAGCCTTGCCACTAACGGAAATTACTAAGAAAGATATAGGATTTCGATGGGATACTAACTAGAAGAGAGTATTTAAAGAACTAAAGCAAGCTTATATAGATCCTCCGGTACTCTATACGTTTCGTAACGGAGAACCGGTACGTATTAAAATAGATACTTCGGATCTTATAATCGGAGCATGCCTCTATTAGTAGAAAGACGGCAAGTAGTATCTAGTAGTATACTACTTACGCAAGATGTCTCCAGCAGAATAGAACTATAATATACACGACAAGGAGCTTTTAGTAGTCGTCTATTCTCTATAGTATTAGAGAGTATATGCCGAAAGTTATTTAGAACTTATTATCTTTACTAATTATAAAAACCTAGTAGGTTTTATAACTACGAAAGAGTTAAATCGACGACAAGTTTAATAGTCTAAACTCCTTAGGTAATATAAGTTTAAAATTTAGTATACCCTAGGAAAAGATAATAGACGAGTAGACGCTTTAAGTAGATAATCTAACTATATATAAATGAAAGATATTACGACTCAGCCTATCTTAAAATAAGAAAACGATAGATCGTTAGTACTAGTAAGGAATCTAGCTACGACTATACGAGTTACGACATATATAATTCCCGATTTAAAGGAAGTATATAAGAATAATAACCTAGCCGGATAACTTAGGAAAGAATAGCCTAACCGGGACCTGTTACTATATAAGTAGAAGCTGTACTTACTACTAAGGGTAATAGAAGGAGTAATTAGGGATTACTATAATAATCCTCTGCTAGGATATCTAGGAGTATCTAAAATGTTAGAACTTATTTAAAGAGTATACGCCGTACTAAACCTACGAGCGTTAGTCGAGCAATATATTAAAGAGTATATATACTACTAGTAGAACAAATCTGTAAGATATACTAAGTACAGATAAATTTAGTTTATAGAAGTTCTAGATATACTATAGAAAGACGTTACGATAGACTTTATTATAAAGTTACCTTAGTTAGTTAACCTAGTAACTAATAATAAGTACGATTTAATAATAGTTATCGTAGATAAACTTACCAAGTACGCTATTATAATCCTATATAAAGAATCCTATAACGCTAGTTAGCTTGGATTTATTTTATTAGATAGACTAATTAGAGATTATAGTATACTAGAATTAATAACTTCGGATAGAGATAAACTCTTTACATCGAACTATTAGAAAACTTTAGTCGCGTCGATTAGAATTAAACTACGAATATTAATAGCCTACTACCCTTAAACGGATAGATAGACTAAACGTACTAATTAGATAATAGAAGTATACCTTAGATACTACGTTAATAAAAGGTAAAATAATTAGGTTATATTACTCCTAATAGTATAGTTAGTATATAACG
>JAABUV010004975.1_pt1 | contig 15449 bp, 14 predicted proteins | sample 5559971 | NCBI WGS metagenome assembly JAABUV01 (sample SAMN10711881, study PRJNA513362) | rock metagenome | isolation source: Antarctica rocks | place: Antarctica: Victoria Land, Knobhead nord | collected 2015-12-19
GCGCCGCGCCCGCCGCGCCGCGCCCAGCGCCACCATGCCTCGGCTGTCGCTGCCGGCGCTGCGTCGGGCGGCGCTGCAGCGCCCTCGGCCCCCCCGGCGCCCGCACCGCCGTGTTCGCGGGCGCCCTGGCCGCCCAGCGGCAGGGGCGCGCCGCAGGGCGGCGGGCGGAAGTCGGCCGGGGCGCCGCAGGCGTGCACGCTGCCCAGGTGCCGCAGCGGCTTGGCGGTCGCGTGCGCCGTGAGCGGCTGCAGCGGCACCGCGGCGTGCAGGCGCCACAGCCGCGGCTGGGCCAGGGCTCGCGCGCGTCGCCGCGCCGTGTCCGCCTGCACGGATGCGCAGGGACGCAGACTGTAAAGGAGGTGAGCAGCAATGCTCATAGCTATGCACGGAAGTTAGGAGTGTGCATAAAGTCGTCCACAGGTGCTTGTGCAGCAGGAAAATACTCTGCTGCAAATCTGTCGCGTCCGCGCTCAGATGAAGCTATAGTATGTTCATGTGTTCTGTTGCAACTGCAAACAAAGTGGAGCCGGTCATTACCCAGGACGAGTCGGAACAGCACGCATGCGCAGACCTGCACAAGCGCGGCGACGCGCGGGTGCATGCGCTCGTAGCGCGTGCGCTGTGCTGCGGCGCCCGCCCACGCGGCGTCCAGGTAGCAGCGCCGCTCCGCGTCCGCGCGCTCCGTCAGCGCCGCCAGCTTCGCCGCCGCCGCGCCGCGGAGCCGCTCGCCTGACCAGGTGGGGTAGGATTAGGGTTGGATAACCTATCATGGGCTCAACAGGGCGCGGGTACACAGCAGGGACGGACGCATGAGCGGCAGCTGCGGCAGCGGCGGGCACTGGCGCTCCGGTCACTGGGAGATGGCGCCGCTCGCGGGCCGCGGCGCGCACCGGCGTGCTCCAGGAACCAGGCGTGCTCCTCGGCGCTCAGGTTGGAGTATGCGGGCGCGCGCGCGGCCACGCGCGCGCCGCCGTCCCCGCACCGCGCCGCGGCCGCCGCGGTCCGCTGCGCGCACGGCGTGCATGTCAGCAACGCGTGTGGGGCTCCACATCTTTCACAGGCTGACCAGTGCGCGAAAAGACTGTCGCGACTGCAGCCCCCGCATCGCGCTACGGGCTTCTGCACCACGCGCGCGGGACATGACACGCGCACAGCAGTAAACATGAGAGCACGGCGGGTGATTGACCGTCAAAGAGAAGTTGGGCCCAGTGGGCGCTCAACCGGCAACCGACAGCTGCGTAGCTGGGGCAGCAACCCAGCGCAGCACAGTGAGCATGCTCCTCGCCTTCTTGGCAAGGCACGGCCAGCGCTGGGCCGGCAGAGCAGCGGCAGGAGGCACAGCAACCCGTCATCATCTGCAGGCCTGGCGGACATCCCGGGCGCCCTCGTGTCGCTGCCAGAGGCCGGGGTCCCTTCGGGGGCGTCTGCGTCAGGGCAGGGCAGGCCCCGGGCGGCAGGGGAGCCCACCTGCGCGGCGTATTCGGCGGCAAGCGCGGCGTCGTAGCGCGCATTGTTGGGGTTGAGGCGGTCGGACAGAGACGCACCGCGCATCTTACCCGCGCCGCGGCCGCCGCCCGCCTTCGCCAGCGCCCCCAGCCCGCCGGCGGAGGCCGGCACCGCGTCCTGCGCGGCGCCGGTGTGCAAACCCTCCGCGCATGGCGCCAGATCCTCGGCCGCAGCAGCGCCCGCATCCCGCCCACACCCCAACCCGGGCTCCATGCGCTGCGCGGCCTGCGCGCCAGGCTCTGGGTGCGGTGCAGCCGGGGCGCCTGCCACGCCGGCCGCCCGCTCGCCCCTGGCCGCACCCGGCCCTGAGGGTCTCTGTGCTGATGGAGCTGATCCGCCTCCGGCCGCCCCCGCGGACGACAGGGGCCCTTGCTGCGGCCCGCGGCGCGGCCGCTGCGGCGGCGACAGCGCCGCACTCCGCCCCACCTCAGCCCCTGTGCTGTCCGGCTCAGCAGCCGTCCGGTCTCTGGCGCCGGCCGAGGGCCCGTCCGCCTGCGGGTGTGATGCCATGGGGCCAGAGGCGGCAACGAGCCCGGGGGCGCCGTGCGGCGGCGCGCCGCCTTGGCCCGCGATCTCAGGCGCGGCGCGGGCTGCCTTTGCTGACGCGGCGCCGCCTCCAGCTCCGCCACTCCCGCGGCCGTCAGCAGCACCGGCTACGCCGAGCGCCCGGGACGCGCCCCCACCGAGCGCGCCCGCAGACGGCTGGCGCGCCCGGGCGGCGGCCAGCGGGTCTGCGGCGGGTCCGGGCGCGCGGGCGGCGGCAGACGCTTCCCTGGCGCCCGCGCCGGTCGGCCCTGCAGGCCCCGAGCGCCCCGTCGCGGCCGCCACCGCGGCCGCCGTGGCCGCCACCGCGTCTACAGCCGCGAGCGCCTCGGCATCCGACCCGCTCGACTCGTCCACCGCCAGGTCCGAGCCGCTTGCAGACGCCACCGCCAGCGCCCGCTCGCCGTCCCCGCACGCGCCTGCTGGTCCACTTGGGGCTGTGTTGGGGCGCCTCTGTGCTGCACGGCCGGCGGGCGGGGTCGCCTGCGGCCGCGCCGCGGGCGCGGCCGCGCGGGGCGCCTGTGGGCCGGCGCGCGCGGGCGGCCCGAGCGGGGCCGGCGCGGCCGGGCCGCGGAGCGCCGGCGGGCCGGCCGAGGCGATGCCGGAGCTGTCGCCGCACGAGGAACTGCTGGGGCAGAAGTCCAGGGATGGCGAGCGCCGGCTCGGGGAGCCCGACGCGCTGCTGCTGGACCGCGCGTCGGGCTGCTGCGGTGCTGCCGGGGGCGGCTGCGCAGGAAGGGCGCGCGCTTCAGCACGCATCCTTGCACTCCTGCAAGGAGGATACAAGCTGAAGGGGCAGACGCAGTCATAAGGCCAGGAGGGGCTCACTGTGGGCCGGCCGCATGACAGCACCGCATACTGCCGGAAGGCCTCCTCGGTGAAGAACACGCCAGGCGGTGGCTCGTCGACCACAGGCCTGCGTCATGGGGAGGCACGCTGAAAGCACATGTGAGTGGCGCACTAGTACCTGGTGCACAGTCTGGCTGCAGGGGCATGACCGCCAAGGAGCGCACGGATAGTGCACTATGGTACTGTCCCGAGCCTGCGCCTGCTCTCCAGTGCGCATACCTCCACGTAATCGTACATGCAGGGGCTGCAAGTGCCAGCCACTCTCTTATCGCACTTTTAGCAGGTGCTGCGAAGAACGAGGTTAAGAGCACAACTTTGGGCTGCCTAGCAGCTGGCCTTGGCGTTTGCTCCTTGCTTCTGAGTGATTATGATAAATGCTCTGCCAAAGAAACCAGTCACTGAGTTGCAAGCACGGAGCTACTGTACTGCAGCAAGCGCGCCTTCTCAAAGTCTGAAAGTGCTTCTCTGCTAGTGCCCTCCTTGTGTACCTGCCCTTCTGTGGACAAGTGCCTGTGGTGGCAGCAGCTCAGCTGCTGTCAGTATATATAGTGGCCACCTGTTGCAAGCGCTCCACCAGCACAGCAGTACCTGGCATACCCGAGCGTAGCAGAGGAGCCTGTGCAAGCAAGCAGGCAGCGGCGCGGAGAAAGGTATGCGCATGCGTGTGGCGACGCTGCTGACGACCTGCACGGCAAGCGGCAGAGCGCCTTCCGGCGCTGCGCCTGCTGGCGGCCACAAGCTGCATATATGCGTCAACAAGACGTGCCGCAGGCAGGGCTCCAAGGAGGTGAGCTTGTACTGTGTGCGCTGTCTGTGAATATGCTCATGATCAGCGCCTGGAAGCAGCAGGCCGACGTCGCTCCTGGCACAGGTCGCCAAGTTTGCTGAGGACCTGTCGCTGGAGGAGCTGGAGGTCGAGACGACGGGCTGCCTAGGTGCGTGTTCACCACCTTGCCGCAACTTTGTTCCTGCGCGTTTCGAAAGTAAGTCCTTCGTTGCGGCCCTGCGTGTGCCGCCTTGCTCTCATAGTGGTGTAGGACGTTTTTGTTGCTCAAGTACAAGTCAGCCTAGGACAGGGCAGATACTGAGCTGTCAAGTGCGAGTGCCCTGCCGCGGCGTCCGCAGGCCGATGCGGCAACGGCCCCAACCTGGTGCTGGAGGCCAGGGGGCAGGCCGGGAGCGAGCTCGCGCTGAGCCACGTCAGCACGCCGGCCAAGCTGGCGGAGGCGCTGCGCGCCTTCACCGCCCTGGAGCTCCCTGACGCGCTGCTGAAGGCGCGCCGAGGCAGCATGGCGCCCCTGGCAGCGGCGCACGCGCACCTTTGAAGCCTATGAAGCCTGTGAAGCCTGTGAAGAGAGAAAAGTGGTAGATGTAGAAGCGTAAAAAACAAAGCCCTTGTCTTTACTGTAGGCGACCGCTGGGGGCAGGCCACGGAGCTGCGGCTAGCGGGGAACGCGGAGGCGCGCGATGGCAACCTGGCGCGCGCGGTAGAGCTGTACTCTGCGGGCCTGGATGCGGGCGCGCCGCGCGGGCGCCACTTGCTGCTCGCCAACCGCGCAGGCGCGCTCGGCAGCGCCCTCCAGTGGTGACAGAGACGTTGTGGAGCACATAGAGGAAAGCGCCAGGAGGGCCAATACGCGATGTGGCGCTGGTACTTGTGTGGAGTCCCTTGTTCCATGGTATACCGCAGGTGACATCTCAAGCGACGATGCTCCTCAGTCTCTGCGCATGAAAACAGGGTTGCAGAGTATGTCTACTGAAGGTGGACGAAAAAGGGTCTCACGCATGAGTATCACTGTGCTTGTCTGCAGGCGCGCGGCTGGCGCTGGGGGACGCCGAGGGCGCCGCGGCCGACGCGGACGAGGCCGCCGCGTCGGCGCCGCCGGGCTTCACCACGTGCTACGTGCGGCAGGTGCGCGGGCCGCCGCGGGCTTTGCTCCTGCGGCGTGCTGTTGCCTGTCGGCGCCCTGCTTTCTGCTTTCATGCAAGGGATCCAGCCTTTTCCTCCTGGGGCAATGGGTAACGGCGGGCCATTCCCTGCTCAGCAGTTTTTATGAATCATTACTTTTTCTCTCCTGGAGCTTCCCTGCCCTTCATCATCCTCAGCCAGCGCCCGCTCTGGTCTGGTTTTGTGGCACAAACGATGCCGCTGTGTGCAGGTGGAGGCGCGCACGCGCCTGGGCCAGTGCCGGGCGGCGGAGGAGGCGCTGGCGCGCGCCGTGCGGCGCGAGCCGGCGTTCGCGAAGTCGCCCGAGTTCAAGGGCATGCAGAAGCAGCTGCAGCAGATGCTGCAGCAGCGCGGCGCCTGCATAGCATAGGCCAGACGACAATACTTATCCAATTGCACTAGGGTCTGCTGTGAAAATCATTTTCTTGAGTGTGTGTTCTTGTTACGACCCGCATGTGTGGCCGCTTCTGAGCCCTCTGCTCACTTGACAATGTGGGGCTAGAAACTCTGAATGCTGAGTGTTGGCCAGCGCTTGTATAGTCATTGTGGCTGTTGAAGTATTTTTGTAGCATTGTCTGAGCGTGGTGGGTGAAGTCATCTTTGTGGACCGCGCGAGTATATTCTTGTTTATTTGTTCTACTTGTTGCTAACGCCATCCGATTGTATAGGGTAGGGCATATGCCATCACAGGTCGTTCTGGATGCGCAACATGCAGACAATGTGGAGCCAGCCATGTTACAAGAGGGGATCGTACAATAGCGATTTATCCCTACACTTCTCTGCAAGCCTACAGAAAATCTGTGCAAGTTTAACAATGAAGGTGCAGACAGGTTATTAACTGAGTTGCTGCCAACGTGCAGACTGGGTATAGTGCAGATGGGATTAACCTACCGCGTGTCTGTGTTGTTTTGTATAGTCTGCTGCACACAAGCGGCCACGTACACAGACTGCGACTATGAGCGCAGCCGAGTCACCAGGCATGTTATCAAACAGGCACGGCCGCGCTGTGGCTTGGTGAATGCAGGCGCCAAGTGTGGTCACCGTCTGAGACTGACAGCGTTGGTGCGCAGTTCCTGCTTCCTAAAGTGGAGTCGATGCAATACATTCTGCCCGACCAGTGCATCCTGAGGCCAGAGGCAGACAGGCATGTCACTGGACTTCCCAAACGTGGATGCGACAAGTTTGTGGCTGGACGACGTGCCTGGAGGGTGGCAGCCCAGGAGCACTGGTGTGTCCGACAACAGGTACTGGCCGGCGGAGCGCGGCAAGCAGAAGGGGCGGCGCGGGCAGTGGCGCTGCGAGGAGTGCGGCAAGCTGTTCCATGCGGAGCACTTTCTGGACCGCCACGTGCAGCGCACGCACCTCGCGGACCTGGTGCCGCCGGTGCGGCCCTGAGCGGGCACAGGTCGGCAGCCTGCCGACCGAACAGCAGACGCGCCAGAGCTCTGCACACCCTCATCACGTGCTCTCCCACGTGCTTGGAGCCGAGTTGCCCCTGACGTGCTGCCAAGAAGAGCACAGGCACCGCTGCCTGCATCCTGCTCGTGTTGCTGAGCACGTGACGCAGCCGCCCACAGCCTGGCGCACCCGGGCTCACCGGCGCGCCCGCGGCGGCGCGCGCCAGGGCAGCCCGGGCGCCTGCCTGGCGGACGCGTGCGGCGCGCTGCACTGCGACGCGCTGGCCGCGCTGGCGCCGGGCGGGCCGCGCGCGCCCGCCGACCCCTACGCGCGCCATGCGCCCTGCCGCCCGTCCGCCGCCGCTGCGGGGAAGCGCGCGTGCGAGGTGCGCGCCCCGCGCGGCCACTGCCGGCGGTGGGTGCGGCGGCGGCGCGCGCGACACGGGAAGCGGCTGCCGGCGGGCGCCTGGCCGTGCGCGGGAGCCGCGAGCCCCGCTGCTGTCAGGGCCCGCATGACAGGGCTGGAGCCGCCTGCGGCTGCGATGCTGGGGTGTGCGTGGCTGGGCAAGTCCTTTGCATGCCACTCACAGCGCGCCTGCGGCCCACAGATGATGCACTGGGAGGAGGTGCACCCAAGCACCAGCGCACATGCGCAACTCAGGTTACGCGGGAGCCTGCTCTGCCTGAGCAAGCAAGGTGCACATGCAGCTGACCGAAACAGACGGGAGCAGTATGCGCAGGTAAGCCACGCAAACATCGCGCTCCCTGCTTATCAGGGAGCCGGCGCATCTGTACAGGGCGCGCCAAGCTGAAGTCCAACATGGGCCGCTGTGCGCTGGCAGGGCCTTGTGGACCACTGCTTCCCGCCTGACCTCGGCGGCCCGGCAGCTGCGCTCCGCCGTGCGCGCCCATGCAGAGTGACGAATGCAGAGGTCGGCATCGGAGTGTGGAGTGTGATGCGCCGAATGTGTATTCTATCACACGCCCTAACCTGGCATTTTTGCGAGTGAGCGCCTGTTTGGCTGCTCACGCTCTTGCAGGAGTTCTTGCCATGCTGTTGTGGGTCCCGCCCCCCGTGCAACCCCAGCAATGAGTCTGGCGCGCAGGCACGTTCCTGAGCCAGCTGTGCGGGGCGCACACGTGCGACGCAGCCAAGCAGACGCGCCTGCTCCGCCTGGTCGCCAAGGCGCGGCTCTGCCCTGTCACCATGGGCAGGAGCAACCCCTTGGCCTCGCGCCTGTATTGCCGCGCGCGGCACCAAGCGAGCCAGGCACCTCGCGCCCCCTGAGCGCGCACGGCAGCGCGGCCCTGCATGGCGACGCATGCGGCACGCGTGGGCGGCAGGTGCGACAGGCCAGTAACTACCAGGTTTCAGCAGCCCTGTCGGAACAAGGGCGGTCATGTGCAGCGCGGCGCGGCCGGCAGGGGCGCGCGCGTGGGCGGCTGACCTACGTGCTGCTGGCCGCGCTGGCGGGCATTCTGCTCGTGCCCTTCTACGGCGGCATGCTGCTCTACCACGCGCACGCCACGTGCGCCCGCGCCGCGCTTGGGCGGGGTGCTGAGCGGTGCAGGCGCCCCCTGCCGCTGCGCCTCTCTGCGGCTGTCTGCGAGACAAGCTGTGAGCTGGGACAAGCTGTGGGTAAGCCGAGGCACGCGAAGCCGGTTGCAGCATCCGCCCGCCATGCTCCTGCGCTGCTGTGTTCCAGGTGAGCAGCCTTGTCTGTGGCCCCACCAGTGGGTCGGTGCGCTGAGCCAACAGCAGTCTCCAATTTCAGCGGAGGTGCTGTCGCATGCGCGCCTGCACCCGCTCACAGCATGGGATAGCCCCACGCAGTGGTGCACTGCGACGTGCGCTCTGTCTCGTCATGGACGTGTAAAAAATCGCACCACTCTTGACAAGTCCAGTGATGTTCTGTGCTGTGCAGGGGCGGCCGGCGTCCCGGCGACCTGCGACGCCTGCGCCGGAAACAGCCGCTGCTGGACGCGCTGTGGCAGCGCGTGTCTGGCAAGGCAAAGGCGTTCTAGCTAGGCCTCTCTGGATGCCCTCGCCTGGCTCCGGTGGCATGCACTGTACTGGCTGCATATGGCATGCTGTAATGTAGCACACAGAGTGAATGAATGAATAAGCCTATTCAGTACCCTTGATAGGACAGTGGTAGGGTAACTAGCAGCTCAGCATGAAGAAGCGCATGAGGCACCAGCCTGGTCTGAAGACTGACGCCTTACCACGGTCTGTACCTTATATCCCAGCCTTGCAACTTGCCTGACAGGGGGCAGTTGTGCTCCTGGACGATTGTTTTCGGCAGGAGGCCGAAGGGTTCAGCAGCCAGCGCTGTGTTGGCTCTGACGGCTGCACCCCCTTGCTCTGGACGTGCACATCCTTCCCGTCGTGGCGTAATCGGGCGTACGAAAAAACTTTCCCAGTAGGCTTCCCCGCCAGACTCCAGACGGCCCAGGCTTGCAGGTGTTCCCGGCTCCTGGCGTGGATGTGCTGCTCCCGCCTGGAACAAGAGTGGCTGGCTAGAGTGAGCATGGTCTTGCACCTTGTGTGCTTACAAGGGAGTGCAGCCCAGTCTGAAGACATGCAGGGCGCACAAGCAGCGCATACTGCACTGGACAGTGCCTTGGGACCCAAGCAGGCACTGCACGAGCTGGTGGCAGGATGCTTGTCTGGCCAACTGATGGGTCAGATGCCCTCGCGGCCTGTGACCGTGCACTAGCTCGTCCTTGGCTTGCCTGGCAGGTCTGTCCGGGCACGTGTAATCTGCGCCTGTGTGCACTGGTAGGTTGCCAGGGGGCGGGTGAGCGCGGTCCTCAAGTGTTGCGTGCGCACTCTGTTGCCGCTGGGGTGGCGCACGCCTGCGTCCGCGTGCAGCAGAGGCGCGGCGGCGCAGGTCTGGCGTGAGCGAGCGCAACCCGGCGCTTGGCCCCGGGCTGCTTGCAGCCCTCGCGCTTTGGCCCAGTCTGCCTTGCCTGTCAGGCTTCCAAGCCGCCCTGGGGTTGGCGGGCACGCCCCGCAGCACCGATAGCGCCGTGGAGCGGCGCAGTACAACCCACGCCCAGCAGTCTGAGGCCTGAAGACCTTGGCAAAGGGGCCGGGCGCCTGCGCGGCCAAGGAAAGACGGGACGCCCGCCTCGCCTGTGTGACTGCGGAGCCGATGAAGGCCAAGGGTGGTTGACAGCGCTCCTCCTTGTCGGGCGCCGCCCCTGAAGAGCCTGTTATCGCGCGACAGGGCGCGCGCACGGGCATGGCGCTGCTGCAACCGGGCGCGCAGCCGCCGGCGTGGCCCGGCGGCCCGCCGGACATCCGCGCGCTCATCCGCCAGTTCGAGCCGCTGCGGCTGCCGGCGGCGGCGGCGTCACCGCCGCCGGCCGACTGGACCGAGCTGCCGCGCGATATCATGTGCCTGGTCGTCGCGGCGCTGCCGGCGCAGGACGTGCAGGCCGCGCTGCTGGCCTGCCGCGAGTGGCACCGCGGCTTCTCCAGCGGCCTGACCGCGATGCGCCCGCGCGTATTCATGGTGGACCGCCTGGCCAGCCGGCGCGCCCGCGCGCCGTCCCTCCCCGCGGGCCGGGGACTGCCCATGTTCCAGGAATATCACATGGATGGGGCACCTAGCGTGTGAGCATGCCCGCTCGCGCCTTGCCTGTGATGCGCGTGTGGCAACCTGGTGCGTCTGGCTGCAATTGGGCAGGACACCATATGACCACGCGGTCAGCCGAGCCGCCAGGCGCCCGGGCGCCTGACATCACAAGCCCGCCCGCAGGTTCCCGGCGGTGCAGAGCCTGGACCTGAGCGGCTGCCGGCGCGTGGGCGATGGCGCGCTGGCCGCACTCGGCGGCGCCACGGCGCTGGAGAGCCTGCGGTCGCTGTCGCTCGCGGGCTGCGAGGAGGTGGGCGACGCGGGCGCGGCCGCGCTCGCCGCGCTGACCGCGCTCACGCACCTGGACCTGCGCAACTGCTGCAAGGCGCGCGCCCGGGCCGCGCGCACATGAGGCGGACTCCATTGCGACTTGCATGATGACTTGCTTGAGCGCTTGCCGAGGCGGCGCGTGTCCGCGCAGTAGGTCTGGACATGCAGGGAAACGTCAGGATGCGATGGTTTGCAGGCATGCGTAGGTGCCGCAGCGGCTGCAGCGCCGCGCGCGTGCAGAGGCGCAGCTGGCCAGCGCGAAAGCTGAGCAGCCGCGTGTCGCAGACCCTAGCATACCCTAAGCCTGACCAGCCGTGCCCCGGCGCGCGCGCAGCTGACCGATGTCAGCCTGGTCGCGCTGGCCGCGCTGCCGTGCCTGCTCAGCCTGGACCTGTCGGGCTGCGTGGCGGCGACCGAGCGCGGCTTCGGCGCGCTCGCGGCGCGGCTGCGCTTGACAACCCTGCGCTTGGGCGGCACAAGCCGCGTCGCGACCGTGCAGGCGCGGGGCCCCGCCGACGCCCCCCGCCCTGCGCCCGCCTGGGGCGCGCCACAAGCGGCGCGCCCGTGGGCGGCCGATCGAGCGCGCCGCAGGCCGCCGCAAGCGGCGCGGCGGCTCGAGGGCGGCCGGCCTCGGCGTCCGTGATGGCGAAGGCGCCCCGCCTGTCCGCCTGCGCTCTGCTGCGCGAAAGAGGCCTCGTCGCCTGGCGCACCGCTGACTGGTGTGGCCGCCCGTGGCAGGACGGCGCGCTGCGCGCACTGGCGCCGATCGTGACGCTGACCTGCCTCAACCTGTCCGGCTGCACGGAGGTCACCGACGCGGGCGCGCGCCCTCTCCGACGCCCTCTCCGACGCCCTCGCCTTGCCCACGTGCGCTGTGTGTGAAGGCAGACAGACCCATAGTGCACAAGCTGTTGCGGCGGGAGGCGCAGCAGGTGAGCAGGGCTGCGCAGGGCCGACAGCAGCGCAGGGCTTGTGCACGGGGCTGTCGGGCCCCTGACCTGCGCAGCGCACAGGGGCGCGGCGCGCGTATGGCCGCAAGTGCGGGCGGCCGGCGCTCGCCCGGGGCAGGAGCCTGAGCCAGCGGTCGGGCGCGCGGCGCAGGGCTGGGCCACATCGGCGCGCTGACGCGCCTGCGCTCGCTGTGCCTGTGGAACTGCATGCGTGTGAGCGAGGCGGGCCTGGGCGTGCTGCAGCGGCTGCCCGCGCTGGCGGAGCTCAGCCTGCGCGGCTGCCAGCACCTGGCCGACGCGGCCGCGCCGGCCGTCGCGCGCCTGGCCGCGCTCACGCGCCTGGACCTGCGCTGCTGCGAGCGCTTCACCGGCGCGCTACCCTATATCCACCCTACCCTATACCCACCCTGCCCTAATCCCATCCAGGGGTCGTGCTCAGGTCTGGAAGAGGCGCAGCAGCAGGCACTGCAGCGGTCGGCGCGGTCCGCGCTCGCTGCGCTTGGAGTCACGCGGCTGCGATGGCCTGGCGTGCGAGCTTAGTACAGGATACATCAGCAGGCTGAGTGCCAGAAAGCCGCACGCACTGAGCTCTCTGAACATGCGTGGCTCCAATTCACAGAAGCTGATGAATGTACGTTGGCAGGCTTCCGACATGCGTAGACTGAACCTCAAGGGCTGCCACAAGCTGAGCTAGGTATTGACGCGTGGCCATGCGCGCGCCAGGCGACCAGCTGCGCGCGCTGAGCGCGCTGGGCGGCCTGCGCGACCTGAACCTCAAGGGCTGCTACAAGGTGGCCGACGCGGGCCTGGCGGGCGTGGGCGCGCTCACCGCGCTCACCGCGCTCAACCTGCACGAGTGCTGGCAGGTCACCGCGCAGGGCCTGCAGGCGCTCAGCGGTGCGCGGCCGCTTCAACTTCCTGGATGTGTTTGGGTGTGTGTATACCTATACGTATGCGTGTGTGTGTGTGTGTGTGTGTGTGTGTGTGTGTGTGCGTGCGTGCGTGCGCTTGTGTGTGTGTCGGTGTGTGTGTCTTTGGCTTGGCCGGTGGGTGGTGGGTGGACACCGTGGCGACTTGCCAAGAATCCAGGGAGTAATAAACTCATACAGCAGCGCAGTGCAGCATGCGTGTCAGCGCAGCCCCGCGCAGACAGGCGCCAGGCAGCGCGCGCGGGACTCAGCGGGCGCGCGCGTGCGCGCGCGCAGGGCTGAGCCGGCTGCGCGACCTGAACCTGCAGGCCTGCCGCAACATCGTGACCGCGCCGGGGCAGGGCCTGCCGGGCCTGGCCGGCCTGACCGCGCTGACCTCGCTCAACCTGCGCGGCTGCGACAACCTGGCCGACGGCGCGCTGCTGCCGCTGTCCGCGCTGACCGCGCTGCAGGCGCTCGACCTCAGCGGCTGCCAGAAGCTGACCGGCGCCGGGTGCGCGCGTGGAATATTTGCGACCTTCACCCACGCTGATCGCGCTGCGGGCGATCGACCTTAGCGAACGCCAGAAGCTGACAGGCGCCGGGCAGGCGCGCGGGCCCCCGGCTGCTCCAGGCCAGCCCTGGCATGGCGACGGGCAACTGCGCACGTTAGGCGCTCCCTGACGCTTTGACCGCGGCGCTGCACGGACCGGGGCTGCTTGTGCCGGCGCTCACTGTTAACAGGGCAGCGTTGCGGGGCGCGCCAGGCTGCTGCCGGTGGGCGCGCTGGCGGCGCTGACGGCGCTCAAGCTGCAGCACTGCCGCGGCATCCAGCGATGTGCGGACCTGGCGCCGCTGGCCGCGCTGACCGCGCTGTCCGCGCTCAGCCTGTGCGGCTGCACCGAGCTGCGCGGGCAGGGCATCTCCTCGCTCGCGCCGCTGACCGCCCTGCGGTGCGCCGCGCGCGCTCGGGGCACGCACTCTCTGCGAGCGCAGCGAGCATGCATCCATACTGGATCGCCAGGTTGTGTTGACTCTGGCCTGCCCTGCCGCCCTTGCAGCACCCTCTGTGCGCACTGAGCTCTTCCCAATACTGGTTCAGGTTCAGGGGAGGACCCTTGCAGCGTGCCTGAGCATTCGCCTCGCTCTCCTGGAATGCCAGCCAGTGTGCAGGAGCGCCACGCATGCACTCGCGGGCGGCGCAGCGCAAGCTGCCTCTGTGAGCCCCCATCTTGTGCGCATCACCCGAGGCGGCATGCAACGGGAACCCCGTCGTCCTTCGTGCGCGTCTTGCAAGGCGGGCGGCGCGCCCGCGCGCAGGGCGCTGAGCCTGGAGCACTGCCGCCGCGTGACGTTTGTGCCGGACGGGCTGCTGGTGCTGACAGGGCTGGCGGGCGTGGCGTCGCTCAACCTGCAGGCGCGCCGCGAGCAGGGCGGCGTTCCTGAGACGCTCGGGCAGCCTGACTCGTTCTCTGGCCTGTTGACGTCGACTGCTTGTGTATCGTCTGTTCGGCGCCAAACCTCGCACTGGACAACGGGTACCGCAGCGTTTGCCGCCGCTTGAAAGGCTGCGTTGGATGGCCGGCCGTTCTGTGGGGCCTGGCGGGCGCAGCGCCGGTCAATCTGGGTTCATCTGCGGGCAGAGACCATGGACTTGACACGCAGCCCTGACGATGCAGCAGTGAGCAGCATGTAGCCGTGCTCGCCAATGCTAGTCACGGCGCGTGCGGGCGCTCGAGCTCGGGCGTTCAACATGCGGGATAGCCCGGGTGAAGGGGCCGGCTCATGCCGCCATGGCGCGCTGAGCTGCGGCGCGCGCCCGGCAGGGCTGCAATGCGCTGGCAGACGCGGGCCTGGCGGCGCTGGCTGCCATGACCAGCCTCGCCGCCGTCAACCTGCAGGACTGCCGCCAGGTCACCGGTGCGCGCGGCGGCGCGCCGGGCGCCAGGCAGGGGCGCTAGGCTGTCTGGCCTGGTGTGCGGAGAGCGCTCCGCCCGCTGACCTGCCTGCTGCCGAGGGGCGAGGGGCGAGATGCCAGCGCATGGCATGAGGAGGGTGGGGCACCGGGTGCAAGGCTGCAAGCACAGGGTTGCCATGCACCGCGCTGCTTTCGCCGGTGAGCTAGGCGCTATTGCATGCCTCCATGCCACTGCCGCATGGAGATAGGCTGGGCAACCCGCGGCGGCGCAGGCGAGGGTTTCGAGGGCTGGTCGGCCATGCCCTACCTGACCGCGCTCAGCCTGCAGAACGCCAACGCGGTGACGGACGCGGGCTGCGCCGCGATCGCGCGCATCGCGCCCCTGCGCACGCTCAACCTCAAGAACTGCCCCGCCATGTCCGACCTGGGCCTGGCCGCGCTGCGGCCGCTCAAGCGGCTCAGCCACCTGCGCCTGCAGGTGGCGGCCGCGCCTGCCCTGACCCTACCCTAAACTGCGCCTGCATATGGCGGCCGCGCCGCGGCCGCGTTGCCTCCGCCCCGGTCCTGCTCGGGCGCGCCTGGGCCCTCCGACAGCAGCCGCTCGTGCACTTTGTGCACCCTCAGGCTGCCCCGCCATGGGGATGCGCCCCACCGGTCTGGCCTCCCGAGGAAAGGTGTTCGCCGATTGGGTAGCTCGCAGAGCTGCGGCCCGCTGCAGTAGGCTGCACCCGCAGCCCTGACCTGCTTCCTCCGGCGCCCACCGGCACCGGCGCCAGCGACGCGCGCGGCGCCGCCGGGCGCAGGGCAACCAGGCGGTGACCGACGCGGGGCTGGGCCACTGCGGCGCGCTGGGCGCGCTGCGGCACCTGGAGCTGCCGTCCTGCTGGCGCCTGACCGACGCCGGGCTGCGCCAGCTGACGCGCCTGACCGGCCTGTCGCACCTGGACCTGTCCTACTGCTGGCAGGCGCGGCGCCCGGCGCCGCGGCCCGCTGCCTGGCGCGACAGCAGAAACAGGTTCCGTGCCCGGTATCTGCAGCAGCGGGCCCCTGTGAAGCCACGCCCTGTCCAGGCCGACATCGTCTGTATAAGCAGGGGGAATTTCCAAATCGTGTTGCGGCGGCGGCCTGTCAAGCCAAGACCTGCTCAGGTGGACTGTCACGGAGTGCGCTGCCTGTGGCTGCATCGGGGTGGGGACGGGCAGGCGTGCAGGCCGCCGCGCCGCCGGCTCCCCAGCGGCCAGGGCCGACACGCGGGCTCCTGGCGCGAGGAGCCCGCATGACGGCCGGCGGCGGGCTGCCGGCCCTCCTGTTGCCCGAGCGCGTGCGCGCGCGCCTCGCGGGCGCGCGCGGCGGCGGAGCAACCCAGGGCTTTGCCGTGGCGTCAGGGTGATGTTACCGTGTGTGAGCTCGCGGCGCGCGCGGGCGCGTGCAGGTCACGGACGAGGGCGTGGACGTGCTGGCCGGCATGGCGTCCATGGCTGTGCTCAACCTGACCGGCTGCCACAGCATCACGCCG
>JAABUV010004976.1_pt1 | contig 15449 bp, 12 predicted proteins | sample 5559971 | NCBI WGS metagenome assembly JAABUV01 (sample SAMN10711881, study PRJNA513362) | rock metagenome | isolation source: Antarctica rocks | place: Antarctica: Victoria Land, Knobhead nord | collected 2015-12-19
GGCGCTGCACGGGCTGCGCGCCGGCCGCGTCCCAGATGTGCAGCAGGTTGTCGTTGCCGCCGCTGGCCAGCTGCGCCCCGCTCGGCGACCACTTGAGCCCGCACACCTCCTGCTCGTGGCCGCGCATCGTGGCCGTGATGTGCTCGCGCACCCTGCGCGAGTGCGACCGCCCTTTGGCTTGCATGGATGCCGCACGCATCAGGAGCGGACCGCCTGCCAGCTGGTCAACAGCATGCTGCTGTCCGCACAAGTCCGACGGCTGCCTTCCAGGGGCGGCGGCGGCGTCAGGCCCGTGCGTCCGGGCAAGCAACACGCGGCATGGGCCGAGGTGCTAGCGCAGGGCGGGGGGCACGCGCAAGAGCTGCGCCGCACCGGACGTCGTGGTTCAGCACCAGCGTGTCGCGGCCGGCCGAGCTGAGCGTGGTGCCGCTCCAGGCGAGCGCGGACACGCGCGCGGAGTGGCCGCGCAGCGCGCGGACCTGCCGCGTGCGGCCGGCGTCCCAGATCTGCACCGTCGCGGTCGCCGTGCCGACCGCGACGTGCTTGCCGTCGGCGGCCCAGGCGACGCTGGTCACGTAGTCGTCCTCCTGGCCGCACTCCATGAGCTGCTCGATGCTGCCGGTGCCCGCGTTCCACAGGTACACCGCCGCGCCCAGCGCCACGGCCACCTGCGCGCGCCGGGCCCGGCGCGGTGGGCGGCGGCGCACGGCGCGCAGCGGCGCGGCGCGGCGCGGCGCTGCAGGCTGGGCAAGGAATAGCTAGGGGAGCGCGGGGCGCGCCACGTTGTTGGAGCCCCAGTCCAGCAGGTTGAGGTAGTAGTCGTCCAGCAGGTCCGGGGCGTCCAGGATGCGCTCGGGGGCCTGGGGCACGGCGCGGAAGGCCTTCTTGCTGGGCCGCGGCCCGGCGTTCTGGCTGTACAGCGCGGCCAGGCCGCTCACGTAGCCCTCCGGCGGGGCAGGAGCCTGCGTGCCGGCCCGTTGGCTTAATCAATGGCTGCCGGGCCGGCCGTGCCTGACGGCGATGGCGGACCGTGCGCCCACCTTGTTTTTGAAGGCCAGGATGCGTGCATTGGGCCGCTCCGTGCCCAGCTCCTCGGCCAGCCGCTTGCTGTATTCGGCCTGCACGCGCTGGGGCGCCCAGTGAGCCCACAGGCACCTGGGAGGGCTTGAGGGGAGTCGCCGGGCCGCAGCGCGCCTTGCACGGCGAGGCGACGGCGCCGGAGCCGCAGTTCTCTTTCAGCAGGTTGTAGTGCGCCACATCCAGGTCGATCGCGCTGCGCGCGGGGATGAAGCGGTCCATCTGCGGGCAGCGGCGCCACGGTGAGGCCAACGGGCAGATCGTGGGGTGGGCCCAGCCTGGCCAGGCGGCGCAGCGCGCGCCTGCTGCTTGGGCTTCTTGGCGCTCGCGGCCGCAGGCTTGCGCGGCGTGCCGTCCCACGCCACATTGCGGCAGCGGGAGGGCGTGAATGGGGTGCGCGCGTCCATTGTTGACCACGCTAGAACAGGGGTCGCAGCGGGGCAGCACTGGGCGCGAGCTTGGCTTGCAGGAAGGTGTGTGAGCAGTGGAAGATGGGGAGCCCTTGCAGAAGTTCACAAAAGGCAAGGAAAGGCTGGGACAGCCGGCTTTTGTAGCGCGAAACCCCAGGAAAACCCCATGCCCCCATTTCGCTTTTGCGATGAGCAGCTCCACAGGCTGCCTCCATGTTCGCCTTCCCAGGACTGCCAGCCGCCCTTGCTCCGCTCTTCACTTTTCACGCTTCCGCGCAGCAGGAGCCGGAGAGCTGAGCCCCATCAGGGCGTTTGCCGCTCAAGCCCACAGCCTCCTCGCTCGGTGGGAGACAGCTCGTGGGACCCCAAAAACGTGAGACGAGGCTGCAGCATACCTCGGCTGGGCCAGAGGCATTCAGACTGAGGCCAGGGCATGCGCCCTTGCTGCGCACCGGGATCCTGACCTCCCGTGGGCTGTGTGCGAACGCCCCGCTGTCGTGGCTGACACGCTGGTATGGCCAGGAGGGTCGCCTGAAGCAGCGGCCGAGTGCGGCCCGGGAGCGGGGCTCGCGCGCGCTGAGCGGCCATGGCCGCCACGGAGCGCTGCGACGCGCTGCGCGTCCGCTCGCGGCTGCAGTTCTCGCAGCCCTCGCAGGGCTCACAGCCCACGCCGAGCCATGCGCTCAGCACCGCGCTGGGCGCTTGCCGGCTGAACGCGTCGCAGCAGGCGTGCGCGGCCGACGACGTGGTCATGTCGCAGCGGTCGCTGGACCTCGCGCCCGCGCCGTCGCAGATGTCCGCCAGCCAGGACACGGGCCTCGGGTGCGCCACTGCGAGCAGCGTGAGCAGGGCGCAGCATGCCTCTCTGCGTGCTCAGCGACCAGCAGGCCTGCAGGGGGGCTGCACGGGGTCTGCGCGCTGTGCTGACACGTATGCCCAGCGCGCGCACAGCTTGGGTTGTACCTAGGGACGCAGCAAGCCCGTAAGGTGTGAGCGACCGAACGCTTGCCATGCCCAGACTGACAGAGAACGGCCCCTGCCCCTGTCCTGCTCGGGCTTGTTGCGCGCTCGACCTCAGCGCTGTGAAGGCGCAGCACTGACGCGGGAGCGGGCAGCGCAGGACGCAGGACTACATCACGCCGGCGGACCAGCAGGTCGACAGCGCCGGCGACCCGGGCGACAAGGCGAAGCACCTGCTCTCGCCCGCCGTCCTTTCGCCCAGCCGGGCCAAGCGGCCACGCAATGCGGCTGGCGCGCCCCCCTGGCTCACTCTTGGGGACTACCTTGTAGGCAGGGGCCGGCCGTGCGGGCCGGCCAGGGTCCACCTGTGGCTTCGCACCCGAGCGCCTCGCTGGTTGAGCGGACGCCGAGCTCCGCGCGCGCGCGTTCGCAGGCCTGCGCGGGTGCGCCCTGGACGCCGAGTGGGGCAGCCAGGGCAGCCAGAGCCAGGCCAGCCAGGCGGACGAGCGCAGCGCGGGCGCGCGCGGCACGCCCGCCCCGGGCGCGACCGCGAACGCAATGCCTGCCGGCGCCATGCCGCCGCCCGCGCGCAAGCTGCGGCGCGCGCTGTCGCCGCCGGCCGCGCGCAACGTGTTTGCGAACGGGCCCGGCGACGACAGCGCGAGCCACGCGGCCGGGCTGCTGCGCGCGCTGCCGGTCGTGGCGCGCTACAGGTGCGCCGCCCTGCGCGCCGCAGCGCCGAGCGGCTCTGGAGCGCGCATGCCGAGCTCGCTCGAGCGTGGCGCCAGGCCTCAGGCCGCCCAGCTTGCGCTCCTGCCTGCTGCATCATCAGCACGTCCACCGCGGCCACGCGGCGCCCACGCATGCGCGTCGGACCCGCCCCGCTGCGCGCGTCACCGGCCGCGGGGCCTGAGCGCGCGCGTCGCAGCGGCAGGCAGGAGTTCAAGGAGCTGGGCACGCTGGGCCGGGGCAACTTCAGCAAGGTGGTCCGCGTGCGCTGCCGCTTTGACGGCATGGAGTACGCGGCCAAGCGCTCCGCGCGCGCGCTCGCGTCCGACGCCGACAGCAAGCGCTGGCAGCAGGCGCGGCGCGCCGACCCTATATCCTACCCAAATCCAGTCCCGCGTGCTGCTTCAGCGCGCACTCCAGAGCAGGCTGCCGCGCACCCACGCTGGAGGTGCTGCGGGTCCCCGTCGCGCCCCGCGCGGCTGCGCTACGCAGCCTGGAAGCGTGCACGGTCGCCCGCCACCGCGCGCACCTGGAAAGCGGCGTGCAGGGCGGGCCGTCGCGCCTGCGGGCCCACGTGCGCGTCGCCGCGCAGGAGGCTATGGCCATGGCGGCGGCGGGCATGCACGCCAACGTGGTGCGCTACTACGGCGCGTGGACCGAGGACGCGCCCGGCGAGGCCGGCCGCCACGTCTACATCCTCATGGAGCCCTGCGCCGAGTCGCTGGGCATGCGGCGCATCGTGTGCAAGGCGCCGCTGCGCGAGGCGGAGTTGCTGGACGTGCTGCGCCAGGCGCGGCCGCCGCGCCGCGGCCATCCGGTGGCATGTGCTTGCAGCCTGGCGCTCGCTGCGCGATGCATGGCCTGCAGGCGCGTGGTGTGAGCGGGGGTAACGGCAGCGTAGGTTTAAGGCGAGCGGCTTCACCGCGGTTTGGGACCCTACCCTACCTTGCTCCGCGCAGATGGTGGAGGCGCTCGCGCACCTGCACGAGCACGGCATCGCGCACCTGGACGTCAAGCCGGACAACATCTACACCACGCCCGCCGGCGTGCTCAAGCTGGGCGACTTCGGCCTGGCCACACCGCTCGGCGGCGGCGCGGCGTGCACGCTCGCCCCGGACGAGGGCGACAGCCGGCGCGCCGCCGCCCCGCTCTTGGCCCCACCCTGCACTGCACTCCCACCAGCCCTGCATGCGAGCAGAAGTGCACGGGAAGCAGAAGAGCATGTTGCTCCTGCGCACTCCTGCTGGTGGGCGGCCCGGCCGTCAGCGCGCGAACACTGAAGGGCGGGGCGCGGGCGCGGCAGGTACCTGGCGCCCGAGCTGCTGGCCAACGACTGGGCCGCGCCCGAGAAGGCGGACATGTTCGCGCTGGGCGCGTCCGCCTACGAGCTGGCCACCGGCCAGGACTTGCCCGCGAGTGCGGCTCCCGCGCGCCCTGCGGGACAGCCGGCGTGCGCTCTTTCAACATTGCCTACCCAATGCGCTCATGCGCACGTGCTCTTGTGGTCATGGACATGACGCGCTTCACCGGTGACCTGCCTCCTGCCCACGCCACCTCGCGGATCCGAAGTGCGCAGCTGCCCATGCGGCGCCAGCCGTCCTGGCATGCGGCTGTCAGTCAGCGCAGCGCGCCCGGCGGGCGCCGCGCGGCTGCACCAGGGCACCGGCTGGACGCCTGATCCGCCACGCCTGCACGGCCGCCGCTGCGCAGCGCTTCAGAGCTCGCAGAGACATCTGCCGCGTGCGCAGGCGGCAGCAAGTACCACGACCTGCGGCAAGGGCGGCTGTCGCTGCTGCCGGGCCTGACGGCGCCGCTGCAGAAGCTGCTGCATGCGCTCATGGCGCCCGCCCCCGCCGACCGCCCCAGCGCTGCCAAGGCGCGGGCCCTGCCGCCTTGCGTGACAGCGCAATTCACGTCAACTGCGCGAAGCAGCAAGCGAGTTGCACGGCACACTGCCCGCACGGGCGTGCCATCCTTGCATAGCTGCGTCTCCACACAGTGCGACTGAGTGTCGATGAATATGCTAGTGACATGGAAGGGTGCTGTGGCAGATCGCTTGCCGGTGCACCTGCGGCCCTATGAGACTCCGTGAACACTTGTTCTTCTGATATTCATGCCCTGCGCCGGGCGAGACATGCAAGGCTGGCATGAAGTCTGTCTGCTGCTGGACCTCCCCTGCCAAAGCAGCCCTCTCACGCTTGGTCACTGTGCCGACGGCCCAGCCCAGGTGGCGGCCATGCCGCTGCTGGCGCGCCGCTCGCCCGCGCGCGAGGCGGGCAAGGAGAACTACGGCGCGCTCAACCTGCAGCCCTCGGCCGCGCCGGCCCGCTCGCGCTGACGTTCGTCTCACGTGGCATGCGGCGGGGGCACATGGAATGCGGCGGCTCGGGGCGGCTGCCGTCAGCGGGAGCGAGTCGGCGGAGCCGACGCTCCTGTGGCGCGTCCGGCGTGCTGGCGCGCGCCGCTCGCTCTCGCGCCGGGCTGCCAGCCCTGATGGTGGCTCTGTGCGCCGTTCGCGCTGTCTGTGCTGCGCTGCTGTCTCTTGCTCGCTCTAGGAAGGCCGAATAAGGTGCGGTCGGCTACAATAAGCAGGGCGTCGGCAGGCGCCTCATGCACGGTGCTTGCCGCGAATGGCCTGCAGGCTTTCTGCGACAGGCGAGCGAGACCAGAAGGCGGCGCCTGGAGTCCTATTGTGGTATGAGCATCGTCTGTGTAACATCTATACCTCGGCGGGTGTGCAAGCGCTAGAGACACATGTAGCTGTGAAGAGCTCTAGATCAGGGACCTTGACCATTGTTTGGACACTGCGCATGCAACACATGCACCGTGTCTCTGCGCGCTGCCAGCAGGCTTCTCCTTGTCATGCGCGTGAGCATCCGTCCTTCACTAATGCTAATAATGCCTCCATCAGCGTACTGGAGGCTACTCAGCGTGCTAGAATTCGTGGACATGCGAGCGATGCCTTGGCTGTATTCAGGAGGCGTGCTCCACTCGCAGTTGACCAGTTGCAGCCCACTCAACAACAGCTCAGGTGCGCCCCAGAGCACACGGATTAACATCATCGCATACACGCTACCTGTCACTACTTCCAGGCACTAAACATAGGCCCGGCACCGCATGACCGCATGCTAGTTACTCACACAAGCAAGGACGCACACCCACCCTGAAGCTCGCCCTCACCCTGCAGCCCGATTGCTGAGCGCATCAGACTGCGCTCAGTGCACTGCGCCGCCGCCGGGCAGACCCGCCTTGTTCACACCCCAAAATACACCACTGTCCTGCTCCTACGCGGCTGGCTGAGCACACAGCGGCACTGCCACACGACTGCGTATGGAGTGCGAGAAGACCCGGTGCGCGTCGGGAGCTCGACGCGCACCGGGTCTGCTCGCACTCCACTTGCAGTCGTGTCGCAGCGCCTGGTGTGTGCTCAGACAGCCGCGCAGGCGTTCCCCCAATGCTTGACAGCTGGCCGGACGTGTTTCAGCTGTCTGTCTATCAGGACGCAATGCGTGACATGGCCAGCGCAGAGCGCGCCGTGCCGGGCTTGCTGCATGCATGTCCTGGCAGGCAGGCTTGCGCTGACAGCCTCAGCGCAGACGCGCCGCGCGCGCACGGTGCGCCTCGCGCGCGCCATTGCGCCAAGACAGCGGCGGCGTTCAAGCAGCAGCCTGCTGATGACCCCGTCATGCTAGAAGCCTCCGACCCGCCGCCTCAGCGCACGCGGTCACCGCCGCCGCCGTCGCCGCCGCGGCTCTGGCGCTGGGGCCCGGGAGCGTTGGTGCGGCTGGAGGGAGCTTCTAGCGCGTGCGGGGTCATCTGCAGGCTGCTCCTTGACGGCCGCAGCCTTCCTGGCGCGTGGCGGGCAAGCGCACCCTGCGCGCGCGGGGCGTCAGAATGGAGGCCGTCGCGGTCAGCCTGCCTGCGCAGACATGCAGACGTCAAGCCCGGCGCGGCCAGCTCCCCGCTGCCCGCGTGGTGCACCAAGATGCTGACAGCTTCAGCAATGTGGTCAGCAGGAGTGGCCCGCTGGTCAGTTGTGCAGCGGGCTCTAGTTGCGGGCGCATCGTGGGGCGCTCGACAGCTGTGTCCTCGGGCGCCAGCCCGCGCGAGGCCTCGCAGCGCACCTGCACAGCCGCGTGACAGCGCTGCTGGTTCTGGTAGCATGCTCCTGGCTTCGGCAGGGCTTGAGCTGCCACGCTGGCAACTAGCTTGCAGTGTTTATGCCTCTGTGCATGCAGGTCGTGTGTGCCCGGCGCGCTGTCACTTGCACGCATGCACATGCAGGCCGGTGTTGCATGCAGATGCACTGCGGGCACACTCTGGCACTCCCTGGACAGTCCCGCTTGCAGTCGTGCGCACTTGGCGAGTGCACGACCAATGACCATCGCCCTCACCTGGTAAATGGATGCACATGTTGCTGGGCATGCTTATGTCCTGCAGTGCGCGTGCGCACATGGATGGCCACAATGTCTGGTGCTGTTGCGGTGGCACATGCTTGTGGCGTTGAGTGCTGTCGTGGACACCAGGAGCCTGCACACAGCTCAGCAGCCCACGCTGTTAGGCTGCATGCAGAGCCTGTCATGAGTAGCACCCAGCCACGCATGCCCGGCCTCCCAGCAGTGTACTCTGCACCAAGGCTGACTTGGAAACGGCAGGCAGCAGATGTGATCTTCCCCTGCGGGTGCGTGTTTGCACCCCAGATGCAGAAGGCTGCAGGCGCCAGCGCACGGCACAGGCGCGCTCTCGGCATTCGCGCAGACTGTGACAAGGGGCTTGTCCGTCATGCGCACTCGGGGCGTGCCAGGCCTCTGCTGCCGACCCCAGGCACTCAGGCATGGCTGTAGCGCAACCCTGTGCGGCCCGGTCGGGCCCCTTGTCACGCCCAGCACGCATGCGGACAGCGAGCCTGTGCCGTGCGCTGGCGCAAGCAGCCTGCTCGCCTGGGCGTGCGGCGCACGCAACCACCGGGGCAGACCACGCCTGCAGCCAGTCCTGCCATCGAGCAGACCGTCGGCGCATTCAGCAAGACGTGCCTGCCCTCATGAGGACTGGCATCATACCTTGCGCAGGCAGCATGCGGCCCCGCATGCTGCGCTGGAGCCTGGTTGAAGGGCACAAAGCACCGGTCAGACTGCCAGACATGCCAGCTGAACATGCATGTCCCTTCATGGACCACAGGCGGGATGTCAGGGAGGCGGCCCCTGGCAGCTGTGGCGCAGTGCAGGGCATGGGTGCCATAAACTTCAACCGGCACGCGCGGCCACCACGCTGGTGGGTGTTGACTGATGGACGCCGCGCCGCAGCAATTTCTGCATGACATAACACACAGAAAGTGATGCCTTTGCAGACATTGGCATAAAGGCTCAACCACCTGGTGTGCAGACGCAGCTACAGCAGCCTGCGCAGCAAATCTACAAAGTGGTAACTAAAGCACAGCTTGACACAAATGTGCGCACAGGTCGCAAAGAGTACATGGCTACGGCGGACAGCATTTGTCTCAGGAACGTTGGTTCTCTGTGACTCATTGACTCTCCAATTGCAAGGGTGTTTTGGCCTCCAACCGTCCAAGGCGATTTTCACCGGCGCGACGAGACGGCTACTGAAGCACTGACGGACGTCGTTGGCCTGCTTGCAGCCTGCAGCCTGCCACGGGCGCACCCTGCTGGCTCACAGCGGGGCGAGGCGCGCGCAAGCCTCAAAAGCCGGCACGCTGCCCTGTCAGCGTGCTTGGCCTACAGCCTCCTCCGCTTCAGTGCAGCGGGCGATACAGGGACTGTCCTGGTGCAGCATGGCATGATGTGTCTCATGCAGTGCTCAGCTGATGTAGGACCACATGGGGGTGGTCTTCGGAGCTAGGTCAGCCCTCGGGGCAGCGAGCCAGGAAGGCGCACTTCTTGGAGGCTGCAGCTTGCTTGGCTCGATTCGGCCCCTGCCGCAGTTGAAAGCCGGCCAGGTGTTCAATGCTCCGTTGTCACAGGCAGCATGCAGTCGGTGGATAAGGGCTTGTTCACCGTGACAAAGGTGGGCGCCTCGCAGAGGGCTGCTCTGTGGTGTTGCTTGTGCATAGAGCACTGACACTGCCACGTATTGACAGCTGTACCGCGACTCGCTACGCCTGGCCAACTACGTCAGCTCAAAACCGGTGAGGTCACTGCGGTGACTGGCAATGCTGCGTGCACGCTTGCCTGACTCTGCGTGGCCACGTGTAGCTGAACGCAGCTGCCTGGCCACGTGTAGCTGAATGCAGCTGCCTGGCCAGGGCGGCGCAAAGAAGAAGGTGCTGTGGGACATGGTGCGGAGCGCCTACCGCAAGAATGCCGGCGAGACCGACCCGGAGAGATTAGCGCAGCACAAGGACGCGTGCGTTCCCCACCCGCCTGCCCGCAGCTGCCAGTTGCAAGAAGACTGCACTGGCAGGCACTCACAATGTGTTTGCATGCGAGCAGGGCAATGCAAGGCCTGTGCAACTACATGTTCCTCGAGGCGCAACGCATGGCAAAGGTGCGCCACACATGCTTTGCGCCGGAGTGTGCCGGTCCGTCAAGAGCCGAATCTGACGCGCCGCCGGCGGCCGCGCAGGAGCAAGCAGGCGTGGGCAGCGCAAAACCTGACGCGTGAGCCACAGAGCGCAGCGTAGCACGTCCGGACAGCCGCAGACGCCATGCCGCACAGCCACACACACGCCGCCGCCCGCTCGCACGCCCAGCTCTGCGAGAGTCTGCAGACCGCATGCGCGCTGCCACGGCCGCGCCCCGCGCATGGCGTGCGCGCTTGGCGGAGCGCACAGCCTGGGCAGGGCCTCGCCGCGCGTCCAGAGCACGCGCTCCGCCTTGTGGCTGCAACCTCCGCGAGGAAGCACCAGAGCAGTGTGCGGGTCGGCGGCTGCGGCGCGCGCGCCGCCGCGGCTGCCAGCCCGCCCGTTTCTGGACGGGCGCGGCGCGCCGCCTTTGCGGGCGCCAGGGAGAGTCTTGGATGCACCCAAAGACCGCAGCGCCAGTCGTGCGCGGCGCAAGCGCGGCGCGGGGGCGTCGCGGACCCTGAGACCACTGGCCTGGGGTACGAGCCGGGCGCGGCGGGCGAGGGCGAGCTGTCGGCCGCCGAGAAAGCGGAGCTGGACGCGGCCGCGCGCGAGCTGGTGCGCCGGGCGGACGCCGACGCGGCGGCCGCCGGCGGCCGCCTGGGCGCCGCCGCGGCCTGGCTCGACGCCGACGCGCTGGAGGCGGCGGCGGACGCGGCCGAGCGCGGCGCCGGCGACGGCGCGCCTGCTACTGACTTGCCGGCGGCGGGCGGCCGCGGCGGCGCGCGGCGGCGCGCGGGCGGCCCGCCGGAGCCGCGCGGCCCGGAGGTGCCGCTCGCGCTGCTGCCCAAGGCGCGCGGCCCCCGCACAGCGCCCGCTGCCCGTTTGCTGCGACGAGGGTGCGGGTGCTCGTGGCCGCATGGACGGCACTGCAAAGCCTCTGTGGCTGTCTGCGTGCGCGCGCCTACTGCTGCTACCGCGCGGGACAGCCGTGCCGCGCTCGGCATGGTGCGCCTGCAGCGGTGGTGCATGCGGAGCCCGCCGCCAAGACCGACACATCCATGCTCGCCGGCATGCCGTGCATGTGCACGCCAGTGCGCTGGGCCCGGAGCGCCGGCGGACCTGCAGCGCCGCGCGCGTCGGACCGACCGCCGGCGCCCCGCTGACCCGCGCCGGCGCGGCGGGCGGCAGGTCGCCATCGTGGGCCGCCCCAACGTGGGCAAGTCGGCGCTGTTCAACCGGCTGACGGGCGCCAACACGGCCATCGTCTTCGACTACCCGGGCGTCACGCGCGACCGCCTGTACACGCGCGCGGCCTGGGGCGCGGCCGAATTTGTGGTGGTGGACACGGGCGGCCTGGTCAGCGACGCGAGCGCGCTGCCGGACGCGCACAGGCCGGCGCCCGGCCGCCCGCCGCGCGCGCTGGAGCCCGGCCTGCCGCAGGTGCGGCGCCCGCGCCGGCGCCCGCGAGCACCCAGGGCGGCGGGCGAGCGCGCGGCTGCGGGCAGGGCCTCATCTCAGCAAGCGAAGCGCCCCCGTCGTCGCTCGCGCGGCTGGCCTGGCATCAGCATGCTGTGCGAGCGCATGACCCTCGTGAGGTCCAAGTGGCCCGTGCGCGTGGCCGGCCGGCCGCGGCGCGCCGGCCGGGCCCCGCGCGCGCTGACGTTCGGGGCGGCGCAGGCGATCGAGCGGCAGGCGGCGGCGGGCGCGGCGGAGGCGGACGTGCTGGTCATGGTCGTGGACGGGCAGGCGGGCGTGACGGCGGCCGACGAGGAGATCGCCGCCTGGCTGCGCCGCACGCACCCGGGCACGCCCGTGCTGCTGGCCGTCAACAAGTGCGAGAACGTCGCGCTGGCCGACGTGCAGGCGGCCGACTTCTGGGCGCTCGGCCTGGAGCCGGTCGCCGTGTCGGCCATCAGCGGCTCCGGCTCGGGCGACCTGCTGGACCGTCTGGTCGCCGCGCTGCCGCCGGCGCGGCCCGAGGACGCGGCGGCGGCCGGCGAGGCGCCGGTCGCGGTGGCCATCATCGGGCGGCCCAACGTGGGCAAGAGCAGCCTGCTCAACGCGCTGGCGGGCGCCGAGCGGTCGATCGTGTCGCCCGTGGCGGGCACCACGCGCGACGCGGTGGACACCGAGGTGGTCGGCCCGGGCGGCGCGCGCTTCACGCTGATCGACACGGCCGGCATCCGCAAGCGCGCGCGCGTGTCCGGCTCGCCCGACGGCGCCGAGCCGCTGTCGGTCGGCCGCGCGATCGCGGCCGTGCGGCGCGCCGAGGTCGTGCTGCTCGTGCTGGACGGCAGCGCCACCGCGCCGGACGGCCGCCTGGACGTCGCGCAGCAGGACTTTCGTCTCGCCGAGCTGGTGGCGGCCGAGGGCCGCGCGTGCGTGCTGGTCGTCAACAAGTGGGACGCGGTCGCCGGCAAGGACAGCGACACGCTCGCGCGCGCGCGCGCCGAGCTGCTGCAGCGCCTGCGCCCGCTGTCCTGGGCGACCGCAGTGTTCACGTCCGCGACCACGGGCCAGCGCGTGGCCACGCTGCTGGACGCGGCGGCGGCGGCCAGCGCGGAGCACCGCCGGCGCGTCAGCACGGCCACGCTCAACCTGGTGCTGCGCGAGGCGGCCAACTGGCGCAGCCCGCCCACCGTGCGCGGCAGCGCGCGCAAGGGCCGCATCTACTACGCCACGCAGGCGCGCCGCGCGCTCTGACTTCTGCCAACACTCGCCTGTGCACGTCCGCTTCTGGCCCTGCAGGGCTGTCCTGTTGGGACACGCGACGTGTGTATGAGGGCGCGCCCCGGCCTGCCTGTGCATCCTCAAGCCCACCGCACCTGCATGCCGAGCCCTCAGCGCTCTGGCAGGCAACCTTGCCGCCTGCGCTGCGTCAGGACGCAAGAACATATAGCGCATGCTACCCTCACCGCGCACGCTGAGGCGCGGCGGCGCGCGCAGGCGGCGACGCGGCCGCCCACGTTCGTGTGCTTCGTCAACGACGCGGCGCTGTTCGCGGACGAGTACCGGCGCTACCTGGAGCGCCAGCTGCGCGACAATGTCGGCTTCCCCGGCACGCCGCTGCGCATCCTGTTCCGCGGCAAGGCGCCGCGCAGCGGCACCGGCGGCGGCCGGCCCGGCGGCGCGGCCGCTGACTGACGACCCAGTATTGGCGCGCCATGTGACGGCTGGCTCCTTCAGGGGGGCGGTTTTCTCTTCAAGGCGCTTTTCGCTTCGGGTCAAAGCGGTGTGGGTACTTGCGGGGTACCATTTGGGTGGGGCTTGCCGGGTGTACTGGCCTGCAACCCCTGCCAGCACAGCCACACGCAGGACGCGGCAGTTTCGCTGCCACTCTCCTCGACTTTGTTGAGCCGGCCGGTAACGAGTTTGCAACGAGTTGGCGCGCTCGCAGCATGCAGTGGTGCAGCTTAACACGCACGTGCACATCTGTATGATCGCCTAACTCGAGCTCCCTTCCAGCCGCAGGAAGAAGTCACAAGTCTGCTAGCGATGCTGCGCTCATGCACCAGGCTAGGAAAGCAGCAGCCATCCTGCTCATGACCAGGCAGGACAGACTGCAGCCTGGCATGCACCCGCACCCCGGCCGCTGTGCGCAAGCGCGCTGCTGCTCCGCGATATACAGGGTCTCGCCGGCGGCTCCCAGGCCGCTCAGTCGCCGCCGCCGGTGAGGCCCATCGTGCCGCCTGCTCGCCGCCGCCGCCGGTCAGGAGTCGCACGGTGGCACAGGCCGCGGCCACAGGACAGGAACAGCAGCAGGGAGGCGGCGTGTGCGGCGCCGCCGCGCGGCCGTCACCTGGCAGGATCTTTTCGATTTTGGCAAACTCCCACTCCTTGTTGCACAGCGGGCAGGCGGAGCGCGTCTTGAGCCAGCGCTGAATGCAGTCCAGGTGGAAGACGTGCCCGCAGCAGCCCCACGCGATGCTCAGGCCCGGGTGGTCCGCGTCCCCGGTGGGGTTTGCCTGCGCGCAGCACGCCCCCGAGCGACTTATGGCGCGGCGCGTTTTGCTTCCGACAGCAAGCGAACCGGGCCAAATCCCGGGCTCACAGTGTGACACGCGGCTGGCGCCCCAAGCAGCGCCAGGCCCATGCAAGACAGCAGGCGCGGCAGGGCTGGCGCGCCAGCAGCGCCGGCCCCGAGAGAGGCAGCCCGGCCGGCACAGGCGTGGGGGGCGGGCCCAGCGCGGCGCGCCTGGTACTCGATGCTGGGCTCGTACAGGTTGTTTCGGCAGATGGCGCAGGTGTCTGTGCAGATGGCCCAGGACCACATCGCCACCGCGTTCCACTTTTTGATCTCAAAGCGCTTGCCGCCCGCGGCCGTGCGGCCCTTGCCCTTCACGTCAGGCGCAGGCGCCGCCTGCTCCACCTCCATGTCCTCCATCTCCGCCATCCTCGGCCGCGCCGCGGCACGGGCCCGCCCCTGCTCCCTGCGCAGCGCGAGTGCAGCACTTATGTAACTTTGCTCGCCTGCGAGCCCGTCGCACAGCGCGGCGTGCAGGGGAGGCGAGCAGCAGCTATGCGCAGCCTTCCACGCGAGCAGGCTGCCGCGTTCGGCAGGGCGCTCTCCGCCAAGGGCATGCGCACCAGACCCGCTCGAGCGACGCAGGTGGTTGTGCGCAGTGTTGTGCGGGGCAGACGACTGCCTCTTTCTTTCTTGCGCTAAAATCGGTATGACAGGAGCCTCCACTTGTTCGTCGTGCAAGTAGCTGGTATGGGGTTGCTAGGGTGCCTGCCTCTCTGTAAAGCCTCTGATCATGCAGCAGGAGCATGCTTTGGCATGCATGGCTGTACGCTGCTTATGCTGCACACACTGCATATCCTGCAGCTTTCCTCACGATGTTGGCAGCGACCTGGCCCTCATGAGCTGCTAAGAAGAAAGCAGACAGGTTGCAAGCCAGTGCTGTTGACATCTACAACCCGCTGGAGGCCTCTGCTCAGCTGGCAGACTTCGCATTGTTTTCCCACACATCAGCATGGTTGAACAGAGTGCACGAAGCACGCATGGCAGACTTGCTCCCTGGCCCCGGCCCAGGGCCTTCGAGAAGCCTCAAGGCCATCAATACACGCCTGCATGCACAAAGCTGCGGGCGCGAGTATGACAGAGTCCACGTGGCCATGCCCCGCCCACCAAAGCGCTGCCTAGGGGTTCAGCTCCTGCTCATGCCAGGTGACGGGCTCCTCCGCGGCCACCGCCGCGTCCGCGCCCACCCCGGGCTCCCGCTCCCAGCGCCGCCGCTCGTTCGGCAGCAGGACATAGTCCACGCTCTGGGCGTCCACCAGCACCAGCGCAAAGCTGGGCACGGCCGGCACGGCGCCCTCGGGCACCGGGTGCTTGAACGCCGCCTCGTCGGGCTCGCGCGGGTCGCCCGACGTCGGCCACGTGAACCAGGCGCGCCCGCCGGTGGACATGGCCTCCCAGGACGCCTGCCGCGCCTGCGCAGCGGCGCCCCGCCCTGCTCGCTACCCTACCGTGCACGCCCGCACGTCATGGCTGCAGGCCACAAGACAGCACGCCCCCGGTCGCCCGCGCTCGCAACACGTCCGACGACGTGTCTTGCCCATCAGCGCCGCCCTGCTCAGAGCACCTCTGACCAACGGATGCATGCGAAGAATACGAACAGCAACACCGCATCCTAGCCATAACAGTGACAGGGGGCAGGCAGCCTGAGCCACTGCATGTCTAGTGCAGTCCCGGCAGTGCCCAGAGCAGGGCCCGCCTTGCGCAGCGCGTCGTCCGGGAAGTCCTCGCC
>JAABUV010004978.1_pt1 | contig 15445 bp, 19 predicted proteins | sample 5559971 | NCBI WGS metagenome assembly JAABUV01 (sample SAMN10711881, study PRJNA513362) | rock metagenome | isolation source: Antarctica rocks | place: Antarctica: Victoria Land, Knobhead nord | collected 2015-12-19
GCGCAACCTACCTGGATCACGACGCTGTCAGCTGCTGCAGTGACGGTGAGTGGCGCAACCTCTGCGACACGGGGCTGCTGCTGCCCAGTCACCTGCGCGCCCGCGTGCCCGCTTTTCAAATTGAGCACGGGGTGTGGTACGTGCGGCTCAGTACGCCTCGCCAAGGCCCGCGCGCACCTCAAACACCTCGCAGTTCGCCACATGCAAGAGCTGGTCGCCGTGCTGAGACATCTTGGCAGGAGAAAGCCTCTGCAACTGAGCGCCCTCTATTCAACGTTCGCAGAGCAGCCCTTTATGCTGCGGGGCTGGCGCTCACAAGCGCGGAATACAAGAGCTGAAGGGCCTGTTTCGACAGAGTGTGTGATTCTGCGCAGGCGGGCCTCGTATGCTGCTCGTAAAAGTGTTATACACATTGCCATAGCACTTCCGAGCGGTTTTGCACGGTGCTAGTACCTTCATATATACACTCCTTGCAAGCTCGCCCAACATGCAGAAACCATGCTCGATGCACTTTGGTGCAGGAGCTCTGCTGCCAAAGGGACGAGGCCTGGCTGGGAGACCGGCACGGGCGCCTGCATGCTTGCAGACCGTCAAGTGCTCTGCTGCCACAGTTGGCGCACCGTCGCTGCGGTGCCAAGGCGCGCGCCCGTAGTTGCACGCCGCGCTCCTGCATGCCCTGGCTTACACAGAGGCCATGCCCGTGCCAGTTGACCAGGTTGTTCAAAGCAACTTTGGCTTTTAAGAAAGGCATGCATGTGTACGCAGAGATTTTGACTCCCGGCGACGAGGGCGTCATAATCATTGGGGCGGGCATCGGCGGACTGGCGACGGCGGCTGCCCTGCACAAGGTGCGTTGCAGCAATAAGACTGTCTCCGGTCAAGGTCGCAGGCCAGCGCGCGCAGTGTACCTGATTTAGTGTTTTGCCCCACTCCAGGTGGGCATCCCAGCGACTGTGCTGGAAAGGAGTCCGCAACTGCGCGAGGAGGGGGCTGCTATCGGCATGTGCGCCGCTGCTGTTCTGAACAAGCTGGGCATTGGTGGCACACCGGCGCCAGGCGACTCACGCCCGGCGCACACTGCCTGCCAGGTGGACAAACGCCTTCAGGGCGCTCGACGCAATGGGCGTTGCTGAGCCGTGCCGCGCGGTGCACCCTGTCACCAAGCGGTGCGCGCACAACGTACGTGACCGCTTGCGTAGAACGCCCCTTTGCCACATGTTTCCTTCTCACTGGGTGCGCGTGACTCTAGGATACGGATGCTGCGCAACACTGGCGCCAAGCTGCGGGAGTTTGGCCTGGACGAGTGCCACGGCGGCCCGCACGAGGTCCGGCCGGTGTTCCGCGCCGGCCTGCTTAAGGCGCTGGAGGGGGGCGTCCCCCCGGAGCGCCTCCACTTTGGCGTCAAGGTCGTCGACGTCGGCAGCGAAGCCAATGGTGCGCCTCCTCTTCACAGCTGGAACCCCCTGTCGAGCTGTGCTGTCCCACAACCCGTCCCGGGTGCCTGCTGACAAGGTGGCCATCCCTGCTCACACTGTGATGGGCACTCCCCAACCCTAACCCTGGTCATCGCAGGGTCTGACGCGTAGCTTGTGGGCTGCAGGCGCGCATGTGACGCTGGACGACGGCCGCGTCCTGCGCGCGCGCGCGGTGATCGGCGCGGACGGCTCGCGCAGCGTCGTGGGCCGCGCGCTGGGCGTGCCGCCGGCCACCTACGCGGGCTATGTCGCCTACAGGCGCGCCGGCAGCCTCTGCGCTGGCGGGCGCGCACGCTCTAAGGGCTAGCGACAGCGCATACCTTTCTCAATAGGGTAAGCTGCACTTGGCGCGCGTGTTCAGTGGGCCAGTGCGTGGCAGCGGTGTCAGTGGGCGGGACTGAGGGCGCATGATCTTGTCAGGCAGCGCGAGGAGCGGCAGCGCAGACCTGCTCACGTCATCGACGGCGTAGCATGTGGCGCGCTCACGCGCGCTTGCGCGCAGGGGCGTGGCGCGCTTTGATGACGGGGTCCCAGTCCCAGTGCAGACCATCTCCTTTGTGTTTGGGTCTCACGGGAAGCGGGCGGGCATGATCCCGCTGGACGACAAGCACGTCTACTGGTGCGGCGGGGGCTGTGTGGCATGCCCCGCACGCGCATGTGTGATGCGTCTGATCTGATGTGTGCTCCCGTGTGAAGTTGTTGGAGTAATGGACGCATTGTGTGGTTTTCTGACGCTGGCGCTGATGTCGCGGACGTGCCCGGCAGGTTTGTCACCGACAACCGGCCAGAGTCGGTGCGCCGAGGGGTTGCCGTGCCGCCTTGCTCTGTCCGCGCCTCCACCAAGGAGCAGCGCTGCTTCCGGTGTGAAACGCGCCAATGCGCCGCTCCGTGCAGGAGCCGGGCCCGCCGGACCCGGCAGGATGCAAGGCAGACGCGCTGCACATCGTGCGCGGCTGGCAGTGGGGCGTGGGTGACGTGATCAAGCAGACTGACGTCGCCGGCATCAGCTATGCCAAGATCCGGGACCGCTGGATGGTGCCCGGGCGCTCGGTCGGCGCGGGCGCGCTGACGGTTGTGGGCGACGCCCTGCACCCGTGCACGCCCAACCTGGGTGCGCGGCTTCACCCATGATCGCGCGGCGCGGCAAGGCGGGGCGTCACAAGTAGAACTTGCAAGCAGGTGTTTGATGCCGCCGACGTCGTGCCCTGTGCATGTGCTTGTTTGTGGCCCAGTCCGGCTCCCGGTTCCTGCGGACCGCAACAGCCCGGCGTGCCTTTGCGCATAGAGGACATGCCGGCGACAGGTGGGCTCCCCAGAGATGGTCGCCAGTTGTGCTGGCATCATGTACAGATGCATCGCGCGCGTGCTGCAGCAGGCGCGCCCCGCGCGCGCGCACAGGCCAGGGCGGCTGCCTGGCGCTGGAGGATGCGGTGGTGCTGGCGCGCGCGCTGCGCAAGGCCGGCGCGGGCGGCGCGGGCGGCAGCCTGCGCTCCGCGACGGCCACCGACGTGGTGCAGGCGCTGCGCGGCTTTGAGCGCGAGCGCTCCGTGCGCGCCGTGCGCATCGCGGTGCAGTCCTGGCTGTTCGGCACGGTGCTGCAGCTGCCGTACGCGCCGGTGCGCCGCCGCGGCTGCCCCCCTGCTCTGCATGTGACATAGTGGTCAGTCATAGCGCAGCTGTTCATGGCTTGACGCAGATCGCAGCGCAGCTATTGATAGGAGGTTTGAAGGAGGTTGAAGGAGGTCGTAGCGCAGCTGTTGTTGCTTTGAAGGAGGTTGCAGTCTGCGCAGTTCAAGCAAGTGTTTTCACTGCACTACACGACCATGCTCTGGTACGGCGGCAGGCAATTGCGGCGCGCGACTTCTACGTCAGGAACCTGCTCCCGACGGCGCACTTTCTGTCCCACACCACGTTCGACGTGGGGACGCTGTCCGATTGACGGGCGAGGCTGCGCAGTGCACCCCAGCGCATCCAGGCTCTTCAGTGAGCTTGATGCACGCGTGCACAACGTACGGGTGGTAACCCTGCCCTTGTGCAGGCGTGCCTTACAGACTAGGTAGCTCTTTGTGTGTATTGTGCACGCTGGAGAGCCCGTTGCACTCAGGTGCTCGTTGTACTCAGGAGGGTGACTGTGAATGAGGCATGCCTAACAGTCCGGTAACACTGGCTACATACACCGAAGATCAGGCCCGTGACCAGAATAACAATTGAGCACAGTTAAAGCACAAAAAGCAAACAGACAACACAGAGTGGGGGCCATGCACAACTGACGCAAATGGGTGTGAGGCTTCCAGCATGGACGCCCCTGCATGGTGGACGCGCAAGCGAAGCATGCAGTTGTCGCAGTCTATTTCGACGCTGGAGCTGCCCTGCGCACCAGGCATTCAAAGAGCGTTAGGCATCACCGACTCAGGCGCATCTCGCTAGACAAGCGACATGTGCGTGCCAGCAGTGCTTGCGCAGGACTAAAGATTGCAAACCGGCAGCTAAATCAGCAGAGCCATGCCATGCATCGCCCAACACGTGCATCCAGCGGACTCACACGATCTTGTCACGCTGTGCAAGAGACACGCGCACTGACGCAGGCGCTTGGCCTCCAGGCTGTGATGGGACTAGGGTAGGGCGACCTATCCCTACTTCCTACACCACGCACCAATCGCTGCCACATGAGCCCATCGAGCTCTGAAAACGGAGGACACACTGGCAGAGGCCCTCCGCCACAGCTGAGGTGCGCAACCTGACCTAACCCTCTTCTTCGGAGAGGCGCACTGGCGCAGGCGCTCGGCCTCCAGGCTGTGGTGCAGCGCCGCGGCCAGCCGCGCGTCAAGGCGCGCCGCTGCCACGAGCGCTGCGAGTCCGCCAGCGACAGCGTGAGCGCCCGCCGCAGGCGCGCCTCCTGCGCAGCCGGGGGAGGCACGGGCCTCGTCAGATACAGCGTGTCGACGGCTGGGTGACGCGGGAGGCGCGGCCGACCGGGTAAGGGCCGGCGCCAGAGAAAGAGGCACACTTTGCCGCACCGAGCGCGGCGCACGCCTGTGCACAAGGCGCTGCAATCAGGCAGCATGCCGGCCCTCGTGCTGTGCGAGCCGCAAACGGCATGCGCGGGCCGCTCTGCACCCTACCCTACCCTAATACAGGGTGTTTGCGCGCCTCGAGGCTCTGCAATACGGCAGCGCGCAGGTCGGCGTCGGCGCGCGCGCGGCCGCCCAGGCGCCGCTCCGCCAGCGACCGCTGCAGCGCCTGCGCGAGCGCGGTGTCCGTGCCGCGCGGCGCCCCCGCGGCGCTGCCCGACGTCACGTTGACCGCGCGGGCGCCCCGCCGGCCGCCCGGCTCGAGCGGCCGGGTGAGCTGCTCTGGCCGCGGCGCCAGGAGGTAAAGTGCCGACAGGGCGCCGATGAGGACGACCGCGCCGGCCGCGCCGCCGAGCACGGCGTACAGGCGCCAGCCGGCGAGCCAGGGGTCGCCGGGCGCGCGCGCGCCCGGCAGCGGCAGCGCTGCGTCGACCGTGAAGCCGTACGGCGGCGTGGGCGCGCCCACGTTGCCGGCGGCGTCCACCGCGCGCGCGCGGAATGCGTACTGCCCGCTGTGCAGGCCCTGTCAAGGCAGATGGATCAGGTAGCTGGTTAAGTGAAAGCTGACCAAGCCCAAGATCCTTAATGAATTTGAACGAATGATCAGCCATACTGGGAGTGAGACACAGCCCAGACGCCGTTGATGTCAGCGACGTCAGCAGCCGCCGCGGTGGGAACAGCGCACTGGACGGCATGCCGGCGTGCAAAGCCTCGCAGCCAGGTGTGGCCGCAGTGCGCGACGCCGTCGGGGCCGGGGACACAGCGCATCGCGGCACGCACTTGTGTGACCGCAGCGCCCATCCAGACATCACAGCAGCGCCGCCGCGGGGGCGCACCGTGAAGGTCGCGCGCAGCGCGCACTTAGCCCAGCTGGCCCACGCCGAAGCGGGCGCGTCAGGCGGCGGCGCGCTCTGCGGCGGCGCGCTCACGCTGCCGCTGGCAGGCGCGGGCGCCTCGGCCTGCACTCGGGTCACGGGCACCCATCCAGCTCGGTCTGGGTGCACATACCCGCAGCCAGCGCAGCTTGACATGTCCAAGTACCATCTCCCATGCACCCCCAGATGCATGGCCAAGGTCAAGTGCATGGCAAAGGTAGAATCCTCGAGTGGCGTGCAGCGCGGGTGGCACCATCCCTTGCCCCATCGCAGCACTTGGTCAAGGCGCGCGGGATGAACCTCATCAGCAAAGCTTCAACTGTACCCGCGTGCGGGCACCGCGCGCCCGTGCGCGCCTGCCCGAGCGGCCGCAGCAGGCACTGCGCGTAGGCGACCGGCGCGCCGGCCGGCGTGGCCGGCTCCGTGGCGAGCGCAAACGTCACGCTGGCCGGCACGGCCCGCCGCTGCGGCGGCCCGGCCGTCACCGTGGCGTTGGGCGGCGTGCGGCTGACATACACGGCAGCCTCGCTGCCGCGGCCCCGAACATGCGCTTCGTCAGCAATCCATTTGGCCCACCATGTGCCAACTCTGAGCGCGTACTCTGAAACCTGTCAGGCCCCGCGGCGCAACCTGCCTTCAGCAGGGGCGCAGGACAGCGGCATGCGCGCGCGCTTCCCTAGCTGCTGCCGAGCTGGGCTTGAGAATCAGGTGTGGGCATGGCCCGCGACCAACAGCACGAGGAAGCAAAGGCTCCCGGCCGAGCGCACCGCAAGACGGGCGCCAGTCGGGGCTGCACTCGCGGACGAGGCCAGCGCAGAGCCGTGTTCACACTGAGACCGCGGGCGACAGGCCGCGCAAGGCGGTGGCGGCTCGCGACCACGCGCGCATGTCCGGCATGTCTGGCACGCGCCCGTCACGGGAAGTGCCCTGACCCCGCCGCGCCCGCTGCGGCGGCGGCACGCCTGCTCTCGCTGACGAGGCCCGCGCGGTCGGCGGCGCGCACGGTCAGGCCCCACACGCCCTCCTGCAGGCCCGCGTAGGCGACCGGCGACGTGCAGTTGGAGAAGCCGGCTGGCGGCGGGGCGGCCGGTGCGCCGCCGCTGGCCGCCCGCTCCAGGCGCAGCCTGGCGCCCGGCGCCGTGCCCTCGTGGCGCGCTCCTTTTGCACCCGACCCTGCCGACATGGCGTGCAGGCAGCCCTACTTCGGCAATCAAGGGCAAGGCTGGAGCAGGGCTTTCAGGCCACCCTGGACGCAGTGTCAGCACATGATCCCGCAGCCGTCAGCAGCGTCGTGGCATGGGCAAGAGGCGACCCGCAGGCGTCTCTGAGCTCTGTGCGGCACGCGCGCATCACGCACAGGCGGCGCCGCGGCGCGCGCCGGCACTGCACGCGCGCGACGCCGGAGCCGGCGTTGCTGACGGCGAAGGCGGCGCTGAAGTTGCCGTCGCGCGTGGCGGCGGGCGCGGCCAGGTCGCCGATCGCGGGCGGCACGGAGTCGACGACAAAGGCGGCCGCCACGGGCGGCGCCGCGTTGCCAACGCGGTCCGTGCCGACGACGGTGAACACGTAGGCGCCGTCCGCGAGCGCCGCCCAGTGCTGCGGCGAGGCGCAGGGCGCCAGGCCGCCGCCCGCGCCGCCCGCGCCGCCTGCACGCGCGGCGGCTGCATGTGTCAGGGGCTGGATCGACGAACAGCCTTGCCAAGTGGCTGCGATGCGTGGCCGGCGCTGCTGCCATCGCTTGCCCCAACAGAGCGGCGCTCCGAAAGCAGTTCTACCAGGCACAGGCGGTGCATACGGGCGCTCAACCCCTGTCGCGGCCCAGCATGCCTTGGCCTCTCTGCCACACCTCGCAACCAGTGCCCGGCTCTGGGTTAGGGTCAGCAGGCCCTGGCGGGCGGCCGCGGCGCACCCTGCAGGGCCAGGGCGCAGGCTAAGGAGGACGGCTCGCTGGCGCTGAACAGCAGCGTGACCGACGAGCCGGGGACGTAGGACGGCGGCGCCTGCGTGATCTGCGCGCACTGCGGAGCCAGGTCGCCTCCCGGCGGCCGACCGCCGCACGGCAGGCTGCGCATGCTACGCCAGACGCGCGCGGATGCATGTGCTGCGTGCGCAGTGACGGTACCACGGCCGTGCTGCATGCTAGCAGGCGGCTGCGCTTGCGGTCCATGCAAAGCGTAAATGCTCCTGCATACACCTGCAGGCGGGGCAGCTGCCTCAGGCAATGAGCCAAGGAATGCAGCTGGGGGCCTGCTGCCCTGCGCAAGCTGGCCGGCGCCGTGCCATGCAGGGCGCAGCAGCGCCCGCACCCTGACCACCGGCGGCGTGCGATCGACGTCAAAGGCGCTCAGCGCCCAGGTCTCCGCGCCGCCCGCGCCGCCGCCCGCCCGCGCGCCAAACTGGTACGGGCCGTCCGCCAGGTCCGCATACGACACGTTGGCGCCGCACGCGCGCCAGCCGCCGGCCGCGAGGCTCGCAGCCTGGGCGGCGGCGCTCGCCGAGGCGTTGGCGCCCGCGCTCGCGTTGGCCAGCTGGCACAGCAGGCCGGGCGCGGGCGCCGTCGCGGCCACGGCGCCCTGCTCGTCGGCCTGCAGCACCTGCGGCGCCGCCGGGCCGCAGCCGTATCAGAGCGGTGCCAGGGCCAGCCAGGCCGCGTCGCTCGCTGCGCATGTCCTCTGGTGATGATGATCCAACGCAACTTCGCCCCTAGGCATCACGGCGGGACCTCAGCAGCTGTCTGCCACCCTCTGCGATACCCGCGCGTGAAGCCCGTGGGCGCCCGCATTGGTCTGTGCGGCGGCGCCTCGGCCGACGGCACGTCGCCGGCCTGCCTCAAGCGGGCATTCGTTGTTGCAGCCGTGGGTGCGAGCCATAGGTATAGGGTAGGTTAGGGTAATATTATGTAATATTTAAAGGGTTGGGGTAGCAGCCATAGGTCCGAGCCGCTGGCGCGCAACGCGTCGGGAGGCGCGTCACCTCCAGGGCAAAGGCGTCCGTTGCGTTGCCGACGGGGCCGACCGCGCCGGCCGCCAGGCGCACGTAGGGCTGCCTGGGAGGATACGCGACGCTCCAGGCGGCCTCCAGCGGCTGAACGGCCGCGTTGCCGGCCGCATCGGTCGCGCGCACATGGAAGCTCCAATGCCCTGCGGCGCCCGCTGGAACCTGGTGAGCCTCGCTCGCGCCGCTGGAGCTGCGCCGCCTCCGGAGCCGCGTCGGGCGACAGTGCTCTGGAGAGCAGGCGCAGCAGCGCACAGGGCTGTGCATGACCAGGGCAAGGCAAGCAGCGCGCACGTGGGCAGCACGAGTGTATCACGGTTGGAGCGGACAGCAGCCAGATGATCGCAGAGCAGCGCCCAGCGCACCGCAGCAGAGCCAGAAGTGGCGAGTGCGGCACCACCCTGGCATGGCCGGTGGCCTGCATGTCAGCCTCGCCGGTCAACAGAGCGGCTACGACGTGGATGGCGCACCCGGCAGGAGCCAGTACAGGACCAGGGGCGGCGCGCAGGCGGCCCACGCGTCCAGCGGCAGCGCCATGCTCGGCGAGGCGCCGGCCAGCGTCAGCGCGCGCAGGGCGCCCTGCGGCGCGCCGGGCGCCGGCGCGCCGCGCGCCATGCACTCGTGGCTGACCGGCGACGCGTCCTCGGCGGCCCAGGCGAAAGCGGCGGTCGCCTGCGTTGTGGCCGCGGGCGGCAGCGGCGCGGACGCCCGCCACGCCATGACCGGCGGCGCCGTGTCCTGCGCGCAGCGCACCGGCTCTGGCGCCGCCCGGAGCACGCAGGCCACCCTCGGACAGAGCGCGTGCTCGACGCGCGTACCGAGGCAGCGCTTCCAGCGCGACAAGCCCCACTCGCGACTGCCATGGCCGTTAGCAAGCCGGAGGTAGGGCATAATGCACCGCCCGAGAAAGGGTTCTACAGGTTGTGGCCTGGCACCGATGCGCCAGCACACCCCAACCAAGGTCCACCCAACAAAGTTCCACCCAGGGTGATAGGGTTAGGGTAGGGCTAGCATCTCAGGGCCGGGCGCCACCTTGATGAAGGAGCGCGAGTCGGCGACCTGCTCGCCCAGCGCGCGCACTCGGAACGCATAGCGCCCGTCGCTGAGGTTGCCGAACGTGGCCGGGCTGCTGCACGGCGCGTACGCGTCCGTGCCGTTGCGGCCGGCCGCGGCCAGGCTGCACTCGAAGCCCGCGCCCGCGCCCGCGCCCGCCTGCGCCCGGAACCAGAAGGACGGCGCCCTGCGCGGCCGCGCGCGCGCCCGGGATCAGCGCCGCGAGCAGGCGCGGGGCTGCACGCCGTCGGCTGCCTGCCCAGGCATGCCCAGAGCGAATCATGCTGCCAACGGAGCGCCTTCGGGAGCATGCCTGCAGACCATTGGCGCATGGCATGCATGCAGCACGCGTTGGGCGTAACCCGGGGCCATGCCATGGGTGGAGGCCACCGCTTGGGGCGTCGGGCGCGCGCCGGCGCTCGGCAGGCCGGGCAGCTGACCCACGACGAATGACCCACGACGCAGTCAGTACGTGTTTGGATGCGGCGGCCCCAAGCACTAGGACCAGCGCGGGCGGCGGGCCGCGCGCGTCTGGTTGGTGAGCCCGGACGGCCCGGCCGTGATGACGGCGACGACGATGCGGCAGGGCGCCGGCGCGGCGCCGGCCGCCGCGGCGGCCGGGTTGAACCGGCTCTGCAGCGTGCCGTTGAAGCGGCCCAGCGCCACCAGCGCGTACGGCTGCGGGCCCTGCGTGGCCAGCACGCGCTCCGCGCGCACCTGCGCCGCGCGGCCTAGGCTTAGGGTTAGGTTTAGGCACCCAGCGCCACCAGCGCGTATGGTTGCGCCCCCCAGCGCGCAACCCTGCGCCCTGCGTGGCCAGCACGCGCTCGGCGCGCACCTGCGCTGCGCGGCCGGGTTAGGACTAGGGTCAGGCTGTCAGGCGCTCGCCGGCATGAAGGGCCGCGTGTCACACGCGCTCTCTGAACAGCACAACGCAGGAGCAGGCACTAGTCGCCCCTGTGGCCAGCGCATGCTCATGCATCGCCGTGGTGGCGCCTTGGGCGAGTCAGCGCGCCGCGGTCGCCGCCCGCATCCGGGCGCGAGCGCGCGCGGCACAGCGGAGCTGCGCACGCGGCCGCGCCGCCGCACGCGGCGTGGCCGGCGGGGGCGCGGGGCGGCCGCGGCGCGCGCCTGGATGGCGACGTCGCCGGCCGGCAGGTACGTGACGGCCACCTGCTCGACGTTGTTCGCGCTGTCGGGCGTCGGCCCGCCGCCCAGCCCGCCACCATTGCCCTGCCGGCCGGGGTGCGCGCATCGGCGCGCGTGCGGCGGGCGTGGCTGCCAGACAGTTCACCATGCGGTCTTTGGCGACCCCGTCCAGCAGGCCAACAGCAACCCCCCCACACCCTTCCACTCCGTCTCGGCAGCGCAGGCACGGCCTTTGGTTGACACCATGTAAAAATTTGTGGCAACGCTACAGGCGCCCCGCTTGCCCGCTGACCCGCGCGCGCGCCAGCAGGGGAAAGCCGTTGAGGCCGGCCGCTCGGACGGCGAGGTCCAGGTCGTTGACGAGAGCGCGCGCGGCGGAGGGCGCGGCCGGGTAGTCGTGCCACACCAGCGTCACCGTGAGCGGGCCGCCGGTCGCGGTCAGGCAGTACTGGTGCGCCTCGCCGGTCCGCAGCGCGGCGCCGTCCACGAGCTGCAGCGCCTAGCGGGGGCCCAACCCCTGCGCCCGCGCGCGCCGCCGCCCTGGCCCACGCCGGTGGAGCGGCGCAGAGCGCCGCAGGGCGCTGGGTCGCGTCAGGACATTCCTGGCTGCGACGCGATGCGCGCCCGCCTGTGCTTCGAGGCTGCGCCGCGCGCCGTCCGCCCCGCGGGCGGCCCAAGAAGCGCACCCCTGGCGGGCCGCTCTGCCGCAGATGCGCGGGTCCAGGCGGGAGGCGCGGCTGGCCGGCAGGCTAGGGTTAGGGTTTGCGCACGCCTGCAGCGGCAGCGAGCGGCGCAGATCCACGCGGCCGAAGCCCTGGCGAAAGCTGGGCGGCGGCGCGAGCGGCAGCCCCGTGTCGCCCTCGAAGCCCTCCAGGCCGGCCGCGCCGCCCAGCAGCAGCGCCTTGACCAGGGCGCCGGAGGGCGCGAGCCGGTCGCCTGCGGCGGCGGCAGGGCCCTCGGCGTCGCGGGCGCCGGCGCGCCCGTCGCGGCCGTGGCCAACGGGACCTCTGCACACTGGCTGGCGAAGCGGAGATGGGTCGGCAGCTGAGCCTGGGCGCGCAACACATACATGATATTCATGCTCACATGCACTGCCAGAGTGGTAAAAGTGCATGCTAGGAGTCCGAGTAGAAAAGGGGCGATACATCCGCATCATTGTGCCAGGCGCAGAACGCGCGCCTGGCGTGGCGACCCCGGTAGGGTAGAAGCCCGCGAGCAGGTACTCTCGCGCCAGCGCAGCGCACCCCGCTATATGCGGGGTCGCCACCGATGTCCCCGACATGTACCTGTCGCCGCGCAGCGCCCTGCTCTTTCCAGCAGGTGCACCCGAGTGCAGCAGCGATGGTGTGGCTTGTCATGCGCAGGCCTGCCGGACGCATGCCGCACGCAGTGACCGCGTCGCATGTGCAGGCATGTACCGCACGACAAAGTCCAAAGCGACGCGGCAGGAAGCGCATGTACTCGCAGCGCGCTGGCACGCGCATGCACTGCAAACGAGCGGCAGCTTGTCGCGCGGCGCCCGGGCGGCTGGCGCCTGCCTAGCAGGCGTCGCAGGGGGGCGCGACCTGAGGCTGCACCTGCAATCAATGAGTCCTGACTGGGTGCGACCTGAGGCTGCAGCTGTTGCCGGGGCACTCGAGTGGGCGCTCGCCGAGGCGGCACCTGCTGCAGAGGCCGTCCGATCCGGCGCCACCTGGGGCCGGGTCTCTGCCAGGTGCTGCAGCAAAGCGCACCTGAGGCCGCATGTGTTGCCGAGCGGGTCCGTGTAGGCGGACTGCATGGTGCCCGGCGCGAGCAGGTCGGGCTTGATGCGCCCGTCGCGCGTGGGCCCCTTGGACGAGAAGTCGGCTAGGCTGTCAAATGCGGCGCCCAGCGCGGGCGCCGCGCCAAAGCTGGCCGTCAGCTTGCTGCCCGCCTGCGCGCGCCGCGCCGGCCGGCTGGCGCACCGCACAGGGCCCGCACGCAGACAGGGAGGCGGTCCCATGATGGGGGTGAGGCTGGGCACAACCAGGCGGCGTCTTTCCGCACAGCTGAGCTGCATAGTGCAGCGGCCGGTCCGCGCGTCGGGTGGCCACCCCGCGCGCATATGCCCAGCGGCCGCCATTCACCCCGGCTGCCCTGCGACACGCCCGCCAAGCGCGGCGCGCGCGACCAGAGGCGGGGCCGCGCCAGCGTCGCCGAGACCAGCAGCTGGCCCAGGCGGCGCGGCAGCGACACGGCGGGCAGCGCCACGCCCGCGTTGCCGTCAGAGGCCGCGGTGAAGTAGTCGTTTATCTGATTATCGTACACCACCACCGCGACCGCGCCCGCGTCCTGCGCGTGCCGCGCCTGCGCGCCGGCCCCAGCCCTTAGTACAGGGTTAACATAGGGTAGGGTGCGGCGCCTGCGCGCCGGCGCGCCCGCGTGCGTGCGCGGGCGGCGGCTGGCGCCCGTCCCGGGCACTCCCGCAGGCGCTCTGCAGACGCGGCGCTGCTGACACCCCTTGGCAACCACGCCCTGCCTGCCTGCAAGAGCGCTCCTCCACGCTCTCTCGCACGGCTTTGCATCTGCTTCCACTCCTGGCTCAGGCTCAGGCTCAGAAAGCGTGATCGCGCGGGCGCGCGCCTTCTCCGCAATGAGGCAGCCGCCGCGCTGCACCAGCGCGACCGTGCCGGCGACGGCGACGCCGTTGCTGAGCGGCGCGCACGCGCCCGCCGGCGACGCCGCGCTCAGCGGGAGCTGCCGCCCGAACAGGCTGCTCACCGCGCCGCCGAAGCTGGCCTGCACCACCTGCGTCAGGGGATAGGGTTAGGGCCTCCACCCACGCCTGCTGCGCTCGGCGCCCAGCCCTCCAGGCCACAGAGGAGGCGGGACCCGGCAGGGTCCACGCCGGCCCCCATATTGGCGCGCGCGGCGGGCGCCGCCTCAGGTGTGCAGCAGGCCGCCCGCGCTGGCAACGCCCCAGACGAGCGCTCGGGGGCCTCCCGAAGCATGTGCGAGCACACGCTGAGGCTGATGCGCGCCAGCCCGGGCCGCACCCGGTAGCTCTCCACAACCTGCAGGCCGCCGTCGACGGGCTGCGACACGCTCATCAGGAAGACCGCGTAGGCCGCGCCGGCGCCCGCCGCGCCGGCCGGCTGCCCCGCCGCGTTGGTGGCGCCGGCCGCGATGCAGTTCTTGGACGTCGCGGGCGACGTGACGGTCGCCATGCCGTGGCTCAGCCGGTTGGCCGGCGCGGCCGCCAGGCCCTCGTTGCCCGCCGAGAACACGCTCACAAAGTCCTGCCGCGCGCGCAGCGCTGGTCTCCTGTTGTGCCATAGTCCACTTCCTGCTGTCCCTGACAGAGGCCTTGGCGCCCCGCATGGTAGCACAACATGTCAGTACCCTTCGTCTTGGGAGGGCAGCATGAAAGCGCACCCTGAGGGCCGCGCAGCCCACCCTGCTGCAAGCGTGCAGGTTGAGGCACCGGCACAGCGGTCTGCAAGCGGAAGCCGCCTCCGCCGCGACCCGCATCCCAGCACGCCGGCGCGCCGCTGCCGGTCGCGGGAGGGCCGTGCGCGCCGGGACCTGCTTTGAACCCTGCGGCGCGCCTGATTGTGCCAGGTGAACAGGTCGACCTGCGCGGCCATGAAGTCGTACTCCAGCGACGCGCTGCCCCAGGAGTCGCTGTGCACGCGCGCGCCCACAGCGTACGCGGCCGGGAAGTAGCTCTCTGCCAGGTCCTGCGCCGCGCGGGCCAGGGTCCCATCAGACCCTGCCAGGGGTCCCGTCAAACCCTGCCAGGGTACCATCGGACCATGCCAGGGCACCGTCGGACTGTGCCAGGGCGGTCGCCCGCAGCCCCGCCGCGCCCCGCAGCCTCCCCGCACCCGGGCGGCGCCTCAGGAGCGCGCCGCTGAAGGGGGCGCCCTCCTGCCCCTTGCCGGCAGCTTCCGCTGTGCTCTTTACCGGCTTGCTGCATGATGCGAATGCGCGCACCCCGGCTTGCACGCCCCGGCCACCCGCATGCGGAGCGCCGCAGGCGCGGCGCGGCGCGCCTGCCGCATCTGGATCTGGCGCGTCGTCCCGTCGCCCAGGTCGGAGAAGGCCACCTTGGCGTCCGACGCCGCGCCCCTGCGTGCGCCCCCAGCATTAGGTCGTAGGGTGTAGGATAGGGTAGGGTAGGTTGGGTAACCCAGCGCGTCGGGCGCCCTGTCCGCGCGCGGCAGCCGCGCCTCACGGGCACTCGCCAGCCGCGCCTCACGGGCGCTCTCGACATGCGATGGGCGATGCATGGGCGCTCGTCACCAAGCCTTGATGCTTAGAGAGACCATGGAAGCTTACCGAGCATCATCCAGGACACGAGCTTCCGAGAGTGCTGAACGGTGAACGCTGCGGGCACGGCCGTGCAGTGCGGCGCAGCGCGCCGGTAGTTGACGGCGGTGAGGTCGCCCGCGTCGAGCGGGCTGCCGAGGAGCGAGCCGACGACGTGCGTGCCGTGGCCGTTGCTGTCGCGGTCGTCGGCGAGTGCGCGGTACAGCCGGATCTTGCGGTGCGCCTCGCTGGAGAACGTCGGCGCGCCGGTGGCCGCGTCCACGCCCGTCGCCGCCGCCCAGTCCACCGACGGGTCGCTGAAGAAGCAGTTGTCGCGGTCTGCCGCCCCACACAGGTTATGATTAGGGTTAGAATAGATATGATTAGGGTTATGATTAGGTTACGAATAGGATTACCGTTGCGGTCCCTTTCTGACCATGCGCCGCCGTGGGGCGCCTTGAGCGCGCGGCCGCCCCGCTGCTCTGGTCCGGCACAGCTGCGGCGCCTGAGCGCGTCGCTCGCGCGCTCCTGCCCGCCACGCACAGCGGACGGAGGA
>JAABUV010004979.1_pt1 | contig 15444 bp, 13 predicted proteins | sample 5559971 | NCBI WGS metagenome assembly JAABUV01 (sample SAMN10711881, study PRJNA513362) | rock metagenome | isolation source: Antarctica rocks | place: Antarctica: Victoria Land, Knobhead nord | collected 2015-12-19
CGCCCCCGCAACGCGCGGGTCGTGTGCTCTACTGTCCAGGATCACCTGGCGCCTTGCCGTGGCCGACGCAGCGCACCGCAGCAGGCAGGCTGGCGCTGCGTCCGAGCCAGACGGGCGCGGCGCGGGCTCGCGGGGCGGCGCGCGCGCCTGGCGGTCGCGGAGCCGGGCGGCCACGCGCGCGGCGGCCTGCCGGCGCAGCGCGGCGGCCTCGCCCGCCGGCGCGCGCCGGCGCCGCGCCTCGGCGTGCTCCGCGCGGCGCCGGCGCATGAACGCGCGCACCTGCGCGGCCGCGCCAGACGCGCTCGCTGCGCCGCGCGGCGCCCAGGGGCCCTGACGCAGATCGGATCGTGAGGGTCGGCCAGCAGTGGGTGTGCCGATGTGCTGCTGACACTGCTCTGACGGGCGCGCGACGCGGGCCACGCCTCGGCCTCTGGCGGCCAGCCATGCGAGGCAAAGCCCTGCCTGCCAGGCACGGCCGCGTCGAGCGTGACAGGGCAGGCGGTCATGGCATGACGGCTTAAGTGGTCGGGCGCGAGGGTGCAGGCCGGGCGCACCGCCTCGTGCTCCTCGGCCAGCTCGCGCGGCGGCGGCAGCAGCGGCGAGCGCGCCCGGCCGCCGCGCCGGCCGGCGCCGCGGCCATCCTCGCCCTCCAGGCGCGGAGCTTTGCGCCACGGCTCGGCTGCCGTGCTGCCCTGCTCCGCGCGCTGCCGGACGCCGCAGCGATCGGGCGGCCAGAGGTCCGCGCGCTCACCTGCAGTGGCGGCGGGCCGGGTGCGCGGGCTGCCGAGCGGCTGGAGCGGCACGCCAGCGGGCGCTGACCGAGGCCGGCCTGAGCTCTGGTGCTGGTCGCCCGCTGCGCGCGCGCGCCGCCGCTTGGGTGCCGGCCAGCCTGGCGCAGGCGCGGCGTCGCCCGCTGCGCAGCCCGGCGCGGCACTGCGGTGCTCCCAGAGCGCCTCCCCCGACTCGCAGAGCCCTGCCTCATACGCCCTGGCCGGCGCGCACGCCAGCTGCCTGCGCCGCATGCTGCACAGCAGCACCTGCAGCGCCTGGTGGCTGTGGCTGGCGGCTGCTCTGTGCTCACTGTCGCGGGCGCACAAGCACTCTGCGCCGCCCGCGCGCCTGTATGCCCGCGGCCCCAGCGGCCAGGGGCCCTCCATGAGGCCAGCTCCTGCACAGCAGCGCTGATCACCTCCCAGACAGCCAGCTTTATGAGGTCTGCCACAGATGCGGCGTGTGCGCGAGCCGGCTACCTGGAGCGGGAGAGGCTGCTGCGCAAGCGCCGCGCTCAACACGCGCACGCTTGCCGCCGGCGCGCATCCACGCGTCGCCGCCGCAGGCTTGCGCCGACAGGAGGCCCTGCAGCTCGCAGCTCATGCTGGCCGCCACCGGCGTGCGGTCAGCTGCGCTCAGCGCCCGCCCCGCTTGCAAGAGAGACCAGGGAGCATCGCCCATCCGACTTTGCGTCGGGCTTCATCCTACTATTTTCATATCGAAAATGATGTGGGTATTACACCAGGGCTGCACTTACCAACCCCACTTCATGGGCCGACCAAGCTGCGCCTAGCGTCCGCAACGAGCTTCCAGGCATGCCGTACGCAGAGGGCATGAAAATGCATGCACTGACACTCCATATGTAAATGCATGCACTGACACTCCACATGTGTGTGTGCGGTGTCCCCAAAACGCAAATGAGGATGAGCAGCACGACACAGGTTGATACAGCCCACTTGAGCGCAGCATACCACCTGAAAGACCCCTGCGACACTTTGTGCACAGGCTGACATGAGCGTGTAGAGCTAGCTCAGCAATAGATACAGGCGCTAAAGCGCTTCACAATACACGACGATTTTACGGCACGCCTGCGCGCCACCACATCCTCCACCACTGTGAACGCAGACAACCAATGCGCGTTGCAAGTATACCAGCCCCAAGCGTTATGGCGTCCGTTGCAAATCCCAGCCATGCACCTGCACACCGCGTGACGCGGTCTGCGTCAATGTATAGCTCACTCTCCCGTCACACTGACTCTTGCACATACCACTCCAGCAACCTGCAAGCTGACCCGCCTGCAATACACCAATGCTGACCTGCAACATGCAATGAAAGCTATCACGCACATACATGGGCACATACTCCTGGACGGCTGTGCTTGACACGCGCAAATTGCGCCCACAGTCAACTCCACACTGAAAGTCTGCAAGCTGTCCGGCACATTCAAGGTGCATCAGTGCAGCGCCCTGTGCAGCGCCACCCTCATGTCGCTTCGCCTTCGGCAAGGCTTGGCAACCGGCCGTCGCCACCCGCGCAGCACTCCTGAGAACGCAACTGGATGCACGCCCCACGCACCCCTGCACTCGAAAGAGTACGCACCACCGCACACCTGCCTGGAGGAAGCTGGCACGAGCGAGCCAGCACGTGCCTGCGCTACCGCTCTGCTAGAACAGCGCCCTGCGGAGTACGAGCTCCGTGCCTACCAGGCCCACAAAGCCCAGCATGGCGACGCGGCCCACCCACAGCTCGTGAGTTTTGTTGAAAAAGCGCAACTGCGGCGGCAGGCCCTCGCGGCTTGCGCTCGCGATCAGGCTGCTCAGGCTCACGCCCGACGCAAACTTGGGCGCGTTCGAGCCGACGGCGATGAGCGCGGCCGTCGCTGCCACGCTCAGGGGCGCCGCCGCGAGCTGCTCCAGCACGGAGCGCCCGGACGCCGACTCGGCCGCAACGGCGGCCAGGAACGCCCACATCGCCACGCGCCCGTTCACCCTCTGCGCGGCGCGCGCGCGCGCCGTCAGCGACGCAAGCAGCGCTGCCAGGACGCTAGTTGAAACACCTGCGCGCAGCCCTCCTGGACCACCTGCACGGTCCCACTTGACCACTTGCACAACCAGCTTCTACCTCCAGGTCAGCGACACACGGCTGCCTCACACACGCTTCTGACAGCAGGCTGGCAAGCTGCATTGCTCAAAGCCGTGCTTGCCCAGGGGGGCACCTCGGGGGCTGGGCCCGCAAAGGCAAACACGTCGCTCAGGCTCTCAGTGTCCTTGCTGAATGTGATGCCACGCGTGGCGGGCTGCGGCTCCGCCTCAGGAGCACCGCCGCTGTCCGCTGCAGCACGCAGCCTGACCGGCGCGCGCGTGCCGCTGTGGCGGAAACGACCACGATAACCAAGCGCGGGCGCTGGCCGCCGAACGGCGCAGGTACAGGCCTGCACGGGCAGCACTTGTTTTCAGACAAGGTACAAAGTAATACCAAACATAGCAAGTGACGGGGGCTGCACTAACCTTGCTGGAAGCAGCAAGCAGGGCGGCCATGTCCTCAGCAGCTGAGTAGTCTCGCGCTTTCGTTAAAGTTGGTGTACTTGCTGCACCAGCTTTTCCAGAACTACATGCTTTTCCTGTACTACTTAAGACGTGGCCTGCTCAGATCCTCCGAAAGCACAGCTGTCTTCCCCTCGCAAGCAAGCTTATTTAGGCGGCCCAGTTCAAATTTGTCTTCCCAAATTAGTCTTTCCTAGATCATCCAACGCTTCCGAGGCATGGACCGAGCCGCTTAGTCGGCGACGCAGCTCCCTGCATGCACATCGTGATCCACGTTCTGAGGTTTACAGTCACGCTCAGCTTCCTCTCCCTGCTGTTGCTTCGAGTGCTCGATGTAGACCTCCTCAGGCTGGCCACGCAGCGGGCCCCTGGCTTGGCTGATGCTGTGCACAGCGGCTTCATCTTTGGAGTCTTTATATGGAGTGGCTGCGTGCTCGGCCGCCAGCCGTTCCTCAGCGAGGCCCAGTTAGGCACGGCACCGGCTCTGGGCCTCATCGGTCGCTGCTGCTAACAGGTGAGCCCGCACACTTTGGCGGAGCAGAGTGATACAAGCACTGAACCGTGACACAACGAGCACACAGAGCGGCTGGTCATCATTTTGGCAAGTTTTTTTTGCTATAGAATGCTACAGATCATTTTTATTATTAATTGACAGTTGTAGTGTGTAGGTCCGCAGTTGGTTCTTTCGGAACCAGTATTTCCCACTAAGTTGTATTATTCCTTCATGCAACAGACGTACTACAAGCACACCGTGTGTCCTTTACTCTGCCGCTTTCAAGCTGTCAGGGAGGCTGCCTCTTGGCAGGACGATTGGCGCTCCTGGTTCTAGTGTGGCACAGTGAGCCTCTCCGTCCCCTCAGTCATCTGGCTCTGTTGCCGTTGTGTACAGGCGAATTGCCTCTGTGTCTTAGGTCGCGGGTGCGCGAGGACCTCGGTCCGACTGCGCATACAAGGGCGGACGGCTGGTCTCCAGCCTGACGCGGCGGCCTCGAGGGTGAGCGCACGGTCACGGTGTCTCTGGACCCTGCGCACTCGCTGGCTGCCCGCAGCAGGGTGTTCGTTGGGCTGCAAGCGACAGCGCAGCGACTGATTGCTCTGCCATCTCCCCGTGGCTCCTCTGGCGGCGTGCGACGGACGGGCCACCAAGCCCTCCTCCTTATTCACAGCCTTTTATGCAGCGGGGCTGGGCGCCGATCCCACCTGACGACCGCAGCGCGCCCCCGCTTGATAGCCGTGGCGCGGGCAGCGGCGGGCGTCCGGGCTCGGAGCTTCGAGGAGCGCGCCGCACAGGTCGCTGCCGCGCCGGTCGCGCCTGACCCGCCCGCGCGCCCCGCGCAGCGTGGCTGGGCGTCCAGTCCGCGCCGATGGCCGCCGCGCGCGCGCGCCTGCTGCCCGCGGCCGCCGCGGCCGCGGCCGCGACCGGTGCCGCGGTCGGCGGCCTGGCGCTCGCGCAGCCGGAGCTGCCCGCACTGGGCATGCCCTACCTAGGGCTTGCAGCGCTCGACCCGCCCGCGTCGCCGGCGGCGGCCGTGGGCGCGCCGGCGCACGGCGGGGCCGCGCGCCGGGGGGTTTTGCCGCCGATGGCGCAGATCGGCTGGGTGCGCGACCTGGCGGCAGGCGAGGGCACGCGGCTGGTGTTCGACGCGGACAGCATGTGCCGCACGCCCGCCCTCAGGGACCACATGGTGCCCTCCCTCCGCCACGTGACGGCAGTGTGCTCACTGGCCTCTCCCTGTGCCTGCTGCATTCTGGGGGTCATGCGTGGCTCGGCGCTGCCCCGTCCTTTGGGTTCCCGCCCTCTGGCAGCGCCTTGCCTTGGTCGTGTCGCCCTTCGCTCTACCTACGGCGGCCGCGCTGAACGTGTGCACCTTCTCTGCCTGTCGTCGCAGAGGCAGGCCGCCTAGCCTCTATTGACCCCGCATGACACCGCTGCGCCGGCCTGTCAGCCTGGCACACGCGCGGCGCCGAGCGCTCACTGTCCCGCCCGCGCGTGCGCAGTTCACATCCTTGCTGCAGCGCGGCATGCTCGCCGATGCGGTCTGTTACTACAGCGCACCCGACCGGCGCCTGACCTTCGTCGTCCAGCTGGGCAGGCGCGGCCGCCTCAGCCCTGCTTCCATACACGGCGCACCGCCCGGCGCGCCCCGGCCTGCAGAGCCGGCGGCGGCGCGAGCTCGCAGGCAGGGCCTGCAGCGGCGAGAGCGGGGGCAGGTTGGCCGGCTGCGCCACACGTTGGCTGCTCCTGGCCGCGTGCCGTGATTGCAACAGCCTGCAGGCGTGCCCGGCGGCACGCTGCGTGATGAGTCATGCTCTTACCTGGGCGCCATGCTGAGCGACGCGCTGCGCGGCGCAGCGGCACCTGCGGCTGGCCGCGCATCCTGCACGGCGGCGTGACGGCCGCGGCGGCCGATGAGGCGTTCGGCTTCCTGCTGCTGTCGCTGCGGCGCGCCGGCGAGCTGCCCTTCCTCGCGCCCGCGTTCACCGCGCGCCTGGAGGTCAACTACCACAAGGTGCGGCGCCGCGCGGGTCTGCTTGCCATCGCTGGCAAGACTCGTACTACGCCCGGGTGCCAGCGGCCACAAGGGGCGGCTCCGGTGGTGCCGCTCTCTCTGCTGGACTGTCCGATGCCTGGAGGGCTGGTGGGCTGCTACTGCAGGTTGTGGACCCTGTGGCACCGCAGGGTGTTGCTGCCACCTCTTCCCGGGACTTTGGTCAAAGACATCTGCGTCGAAGACAGCGGCGGAGTCCAAAAGCAGGAGGCAGGAGAAGTGCAGACATGAGAAAGGGGGAACTGACATGCGGGGCCGGTGCGCCGGAGGGCAGAAGGTGCACGTCGCGCCCGGGCGCCTGCTGCTGTTCACGGCCGAGCTGGACCGGATTGAGGGCCGCAAGGTGTTCATGACGTGCCGCGTCACCGACGCGCCCGGCAGCACGCTCTACGCGACGTCGCAGGCCGTGTTTGTTGCGCCCAAGCTGCGCCGGCTGGTGGTCGACGGCGCGCGCTACCTCGCCGGCGCGCTGACCGGCGGCCGGGTGTCCTCCTGAGGGGCGGATGTTGGGCGCGCGGCGCTGCTAGTGCCTGTGTCATGGAACGCATGCGGCTGCACGCTCCTCCCACGTGGGGCCTGAGGCTCTGTGCGATAGCGGACGTGCATGATCAGACAGTTTAAGTGATCACAGCCCCGTCAGTAGCTTCCCTTGCAGCTCGGTGTCCACCACATGCGAGGGTTGGGGCATAGGGCGGCTCTGCCGCTCGCTGGGGCGCCTGCTTGTTCACGCTTGTCACGAGGGCAGGCGCCTCGTCTGCGCGCAAGGCCTTGAAGGGTGTGGCTTTATAAGTGCTACGCGGCCCCTCGTGTTGCGTTCCAGGGCAGCTTCCGCTGCTGTCTGCTACATCTTGTATCACACAGTACGCTTCGAGAATGGTCTCTTTGGTGGCACAACCACGCCATACATTCATTTGGTGGGCGGATAGGGCTGTAGTTGGCGGAGCATCAGGCAGGTGCCGTTGGTGTGCCAGTCCGATGCTGGTGACTAGCTTGTGCCTGATACGAGCTGGCCGTATGGCGTGTGCCGGCGAATGAGTCGCGTCTTGTGCTGGCGTTGCAGCTGGCTGCCGCAGCTAGCTGCCTGGGGGGGAGCGGCATGTATGCCCTCCCCCAGAAATTTGGTTAGCGGGCCTGTGTGCATGGCGCGTCATGGCAAGCCAGGGCTGCTAGCGGCCTGGCCTGCATGCTCCGCAGTTGGTGCATGATGGGGCATTCGCTGCATCTCCCGCGCATGGCCAGTGCAGAGAGTGCAGCGAGTCTGACACTTGTCATCGGTCAACTCATAAGGTCAACTCACAAGGAGATCGCATGTCTCTGGTTGCCACATTGTCCATGCATGCCGAGGTTCCCTGCTCACCTGTATGCAAATTTCATTGCAGTGTTATAAGCATAGGGCTTGGATAGCGTGCTGCATGGCGGGGGGCAGCACCCGGGGGGCGCGCGCCCGCACAAACTTACCAATTCTGGCGGTCGGGGAGGGCGCTCCCGCTCCGGCAAAGTCACCGAACCATTAGGCGTGATAGTCTATAGGACGGTAAACAGCAGGCTAGGTATTTTAACATTCTTCTTGCTGTCTCAGTAGGTGTGCTTGTGTGAACGGTGTATGCACAAATGTACCTGCACATGTAATGCATGCATGAGATGCCCTGAATGCAGGCGTACAGTTATAATGAAGTTTTATGCACTTTTCAGGCCCTTGACCTTCACAAACACAGACTGCTCCACCGACATTTCATTGCCTGCTAGTGGCTGCGCCTGTTCAGATCATGAGACTGGAGGTGCGCATGCACTTCAGCGTCTCTGAGTGGACCGCCCTGTCTTTTCATAGTGTCGGCCCTTGAGCTCTGATACTTGCACAGACGGCTGCCTTTGCGATGAGGTAAGTCGACAGAAAGGCGCCTGCACAATCCTCGAGACACAGTGTAGCTGGTAGCACTTGCTGACTGCATAGAGTCTGTTCATTAGGCGACAAGAAGCATGATGTGACGCTGGACAACACAGACGAGGCAGCAGTTTACACACCCCCGGCTCGTCACGCACACACGCTCATCCACTCACTACTTCTGGCTCTGCATCAGCCTCCTGGCTCCACCACGCCGAGACAGCACTCGAGAGGCATGGTTATACACGCCCAGTACAACCCAATGCGCAGTGTAAGAGCAGCATGCACACCATGGCTGCTGAGCAGCGCGTCGCAGCTCTGCCAGTAGCTACCGTCACATAGGCCGACCAACACGGCTGGCTGTGCCTCATAGCAACCTCGCCGTTAGCAGCCTACACCTGGCAGCCGCACGTGACATAACAGCGTCGGCTGCTGCTGCCGCATGGGTGCAACTCCGCGCGCACCCCAGCCCTGCACGTTACTAGGTCTGGACCCACATTCCCCGCCCAGCCCCAGCGGGCGGCACGGAGCAGGCCAAAGAATGGGTGGGGTGGCGTGCTATAGTCCCAGGCCCTAGGCCTTGGTCATGGCCATGGTCCGGCGACGACAGCCACGCACAGACTGCGGGAGGACAGGAGGCACACGTTGTCAGGCAACCTGCACTGACGACACACGGCAGTCTGACCAACACGCGCAGAGAGCCTGGCCGAAGTCCTACCCAACGGTCAACAACCAGCAGCGCCAGCAGGGTTGGTAGCTGCCAGCAGGTCACGCGTGCACGGAGGGCCCCGGAGCGCCCGCAGCAGCCGCTGTCGACGTCTGCCCAAGACGCAGGCTGGCCAGCTGTGGGGATTGCTCACTCACACCTGCCCAAGCCCCCATGCCGCACTCAGCTCCTGTCCCTGCACGCGCCGGGTCGCGCGCCCGGCGAGGCCGCGCGCGCCGCGCGCGCCGCCTCGCGCCGCCGCCTCACATCGTGCTGGGCAGCACGCGGCGCTGGAACGCCCAGAACGGCTGCTCCTTCTTGAAGTCAAAGGGCACGTAGTTCTTGTCCTCGTCGTACAGGTGCAGCTCGGTGAAGATGCTCTTCATCATGCGCGGGTTCCACGCCGCCTCGGTCATGTAGCGGCCCCAGTTGGCGCGCAGCGAGTCGGTCGCCGCGCGCAGGTTGTACCACGGGACCTTGCTGCTGACGTGGTGCGGCACGTGCACGTTGATGTCGTGGCACAGGAACTCCACCCAGCGCGGGTAGTCGCAGTGCACCGTGCCCGACAGCTGCGCCTTGGCCGCGTTCCACTCGCCCGCCGGCTTGAACGGGATGTGCGCCGCGGTGTGGTGCACCACGGTGAACGTGCTCATCCAGAAGTGGTAGCCCAGCCAGGGCGCCAGCCAGAACTTGGCCAGGCCCGCCCAGCCGGACAGCGCCACGATCGCGGGGAAGCCCAGCCCGATGAACGCCGCGACCGCCCCCAGCGACACCAGCACCTGCGCCGGCGCGCTAGGGTTACGGTGCCGCGCTCGCGTGCGGCCCCTCTCGCCGCAGCTGCAGCGCACGCTCTGGCGGGTGAGCTGCACGACGCGTCCCCCCGCGCGGGGCCAGGCGGGATGGCGCTGCCGCGCACTGGCGGCAAGCCAAACCCTGAAATTACCTGGGTGCGGGCGCGCACCCGCGGTCGCTGCTTCTCAGTGTACAGGTCCAGGTTGAAGTGCCAGATGAGCCAGTGGCCGACGCTGGCCCACAGCTTGAGCGGCGAGCCCAGGAAGGTCTTGTACAGGAAGGCCTGCGTGGGGCCCCACTTCTCCACCTCCGCCTTGGGGATGGGGTGCCACGCGGTGTCCTCGACCAGCCTGCGCCCCCGCACACGCGCATCAGCTCCCCGTGCCGCATCTCCCACAGTGCCTGTCCGCTCTGAGCACGCGCGCGCGACGACCGCGCGAGCAGCAGCCGCGCAAAACGCAACGCTTGGAAAGGCGTCTGTGGCCCCAGCACTGTTTCCCTGCACCGCACTCCACCGCAGGCTGTCACGTAAAGTGCCTACCTGTTCCACACAGAGTCCAACGTGAAGGCCACACCCAGCCAAAGCACAATATCTGCCACAGCACAGCTGACTGCAAAACAAGCACACTCACGACCTGCAACCGCTCAAGCCGCCATTGACCATTGAGCAAGAGGAGGGCCACTGACATGCCAAAGCGCACTTGTTCGTGTGCGCATGGTGGTGGTTGTGCTTGATGCGCCACGGCTCGAAGGGGTAGATGAGCGGCATGAACATGAGCGTGCCCACGATGTCCTCCACCAGCTTGTTCTTGCTGAAGCTGCGGTGCCCGGCGTCGTGCCCGACCACGAAGAGCTGCGCAGCCCCCACACACACCTTCGCATCTCCCGACTCTGCCACACCATGAGCACGCAAACAAGCGCGGTGCCTAGTGACAAGCACAGCTACTGCTGAAGCTGCGGTGCCCGCAGTCGTGGCCGACCACGAACAGCTGCACAGCCCCCACGCACAGTTTGCGCCATTTGACTCTGCTACAGCACACACACGCCACACAAGCGCTGTGCGTAGTGACAGGCGCAGCTATCCTGTGTGCGGCAACTCCTGGCCCCTGCCGCACTGCAGAACGCACTCGCAACAGCGCTTTGCGCGCCGGCGGCGCACCCCAGTCCACGCCGTGCCCGCGAACGCCCACGCCAGCGGCAGCAGGTACCACGGCGAAATGGAAATCAAATATACGCTCAGCGAAACAGACGCCACAGTCGTCGCCACCGCGCCCCACGCCCGCCACATGTTCAGCTCGAACACCTGTGGACGGCCCCAGGTCGAGGCTTGGCTTGGAGCTCAATGCCTGTTGCTAACAGCGTGCCCAGCTCCCTGTATCCCTGGCCTGCCCGCCAAGCAGCAACAGGACCGCACCCCTGCCTGCCCCCAAAAATGGACTTCCCTCTTGCGCGTGCTCACATCTCTTGACTTGCAGCAAGTCTAAGCGCTGGTGAGGTCCAGTCAGTCGACAACACTTCCCAGCAAGCCACAGACGACGCCACAGCTTGCAGCTTGTCTCTGATGAAAGTAAAATATCAAGTACAGGCTGGGAAAGGATTACAGGCTGCTCACGCTCTTGGGCATCGACTGGATGACGTCTCCCAAGGACACGTCCTCGGGCAGCTCGGCGCCGATGGTGCGGTAGCCCAGCTGCTCCGCGAGCTCGGCGCGTTGCCGGTCGTCCAGCGCTGCCACGCTCTCGGTGCGGTCCTCCGCTGGGGGGGCTACAGCGTCGAACGCCAGAGCCCGCAGCTCGGCACCACCCAAGCGGGCACTCCGAGGCTGTCGTCCAGGCAGGCGCACTGTCAGCACCGGGCGGCAGGCCGCAGCATGGAAGGCCGTAGCAAGAAAAGCAGATGCAGGCAGCCTGCTGCAGCCACGAAGCAGCCAAGCCTCCCAGCACTGAGCAGCCTTGGGCAGCCGAAGGCCACAGAGCAATCACAGCGGGCTGAAGGCAGCAGGGGGGGCTGCAGGCCGGCCGCACCTGCGCGGCGCGGCCTCCACGCGCGGGCAGGCGGCAGCCCGAGACGGGCGCTGCGCCAGCCACATACGCACATTCAGTGCTGCATGGACGCTGTGGCTGGTGCTTGGGCGGGCCTGGTCACAATCACGTGGCAGGCGCGTGCCGGGCAGCTCACCTCTGCCTGCGGCCGGCGTGCGCTGCACGGCGCGGACCTGCGGTGCGCCAGGACGCCCAGTTAGCACGCTGAAGTCACGCAGGCAGAAAGCCTGCACTTGCAGGGCTTCCGAGCCTCGCGCACATACCTGCATTCTGCAGCTCCCCCGCAGCATTCCAGCCGACATCGCAGCCCGGCACACACAGTAAGCCTCGAGCCTTGCTTGGGCGTTGTGATGACCGCTAGGTGGGAAAGTGAGGTCGATTCTGGATCAAAGGTGGAGCTTGAGAGAGCTCTGTCCCCTAACCCTGGACAGGCATGAAATCTAATTCGGCGGTTATCACATAGACAGCTCTGTCTCAGCTCTGACATCTGTGCTGACGACAGCGACTCTGTGACATGGTGCGGTCCCAGACAGACACTCGTGAAGCCGTGCGTACAAGGACCTTAAATACAGGTGCTAAACTGACAGGCGGTCAGTGAGTGAAGTCCATCAAGCACCTGTGTTGCAACAGAACAGGGCTGTCAGTGCAGGCAGACACACACCAAAAATGCTAGTAAAGGGCATGCAAATGTGCCGTCACCCACAGGATAACATACACACAGTCTCACGCTGCAGACTCGTCAGTGCTGTCACATGCCGCGCCCACATCGCGTGGCGGCGGCCCGCACATCATGCACCTGCGGAGGACTGCAGAGCAGGCACGCCCTCAGCAGTGCCAGCATGCTCTCTCGCACCAGCAGGGATGTTGACGGCTGCCGGCGTCTGGCCGCCACAGCGGCACACGCATTCGACGTGGGTGGGCACACCAGCGGCGCGCCGTCCGCACCGCTGCTGGACTCGCACATCTGCCGCCGCCAGCGCAGGCTGCAGGGGCGCCGTCGGGCGCCAGTGCGCGCTCATGGCGCCGCGGGGAACGGCGCGGGCTGCCCGCGCTTGGCCGCCGCCGCGGACAGCGCGTCAAGGTTGGGCAGCCAGAGCAGCAGCGCGCCGTCGGCGCCGCCGCTGGCCGCGCACATGCGCCGCGGCGCCCAGCGCAGCGCGCGTGTCGGCGCCACGGGGCCCGCCCACGCGGCCACCTCGGTGGCGGGCGCGCCGTCGCTGACACGCCACACGCGGATGCTGCGGTCCTCGCAGCCTGCGCGCGCCGCACGACCTGTTGCGTACGCGTGCTCGGCCTCGGGCGCAGAGACGCGGTGCACTGCATGACAGCACCCAGGCGTCGGTCACCAGACGGAGCGCCTAATTACCAGCTGTGCATGTTGTCGCCCGCGCCGCCGCCTCTGCCCGCCATGGACTGCCCGGCGCGGCCTGCCCCCGGCCCCGCCGAGCTCCTGAGGAGGGCGGGCGGGCGCCTCGGCGGGCCCCGATGGTGCAGCTGTGACAAGCTCTCAGTCAAGGCAGCCTGCGCGGCTGCAGGCAGGGCCGTTCCACGGCTGTGCAGCAGGATACCGCGCGCGCGCCAGCGCGGCAGGTCTCTGCCCTAACCCTGGACTTAACCTAGCAACCAAGTGCCAAGTGCCGCAGCGGGGCCGCGCGCCCGACAGCAGGTAGCGCGAGTCGGGCGTGAACGCGAACTCTGGCGCGGAGCCGCCGGGCGGCACGCCGGTGGGCAGCGAGAAGCGGGGTTCGCCGGAGAAGGCGTCCACGACGTGCACGCGCCCCTCCACGCCCGCCGCCAGCAGCTTCTGGTCCGGGCTGAAGCGCACCAGGCCGAACGGCGCCGGGTTGTTCACCTCGGCCGGCACCTGCGCGCGGGGCAGGGCAGGGTCATCAATCGAGTGAAATAAAAAAAGAAAAAGAAAGGTGTCAGGATGAAGGGATGCCGCTCCCCTCCTGCAACTCGAGAGACGACGCCTCCGACTCGCTGGGCGTTGTCCCTGAGTTGTCTAACAGCACGGCGCCGCGGCCCGTCGCCGCGCCGCCCCTCCGCCCCCGGCCCTGCTTGCGCGTAGCCAGGGCTGGCTGCGTGCCACCGCGCCCGGCCCGTGACAAGGCCTGACAGCGGCCAGCGCCACGCGAGCGGTGGCAGCAGAGAGCGCCTGTCTGTGAGCGCCTGCCACGCATCGATGCCTCACGGGACAGGGTGGGCGAGCGCGCCGCAAGGCCCTCGCTGTGAGGGGCTCAGGCAGCGCACGCGCACCGTGAACGTGGCGAACGGCCCGCTCGTGTAGTTCCTGGGGTCGAACAGTTTGATGACGCCGCTGTGCACGCCGACTGCAAACACTTGGCCCTGCGCGCGCGCGCGACACGCCTCGTCGTCTAGAGCCCTATGCGCACGCACATCCCCTCACGCCCATGCAGCACATGTCATCCACTGCACTGGAAGCGGTGCTTGCGGTCAACTCCCCTCCGCTCGCACCGGGCCTGCCCAGCTGACAGGCTCCACAGGCTCCACCTGAAACGCTGGTGCACGCAGCCTGACAGCCATGCTTGCACCACGCTCGCAGACGGGCCGCGCCCGGTGCGGGGGGGCGGCGGGCGCGCCTGGCAGTCGATGGTGACGCAGGGCGTGGAGCCCAGCGCGGGGCGCGGCGCGCCGGGCGCGCCCGCGCCGTTCAGCAGGCCCTGGCACACCGTCGTGTTCAGGTTCCAGATCCGCACCGTGTTGTCCTGCGCGCCGCCCGCCCACAACAAACACTGTCACCGCGGTGAGCTTGTGCGTGAGCAGCGGGCCACGCCTCGGCAGCCTCCTCCGTGCCCCGGGCTGGGGCGCGAGGCTTTGCCGGCCAGGCGTGCCACGCCTCCTGCTGCTGAGGAACGCTTACTGCATGGTGGCGACATGCTGGCGGGCGTGCGCAGAGACGCACGGCACGCGCCGCGCCGCGGGGCGCGCCTGCGCCGCGGAGATGAACGTGTCGTCGCGCGGCGACATGCAGAGCGACGTGACGCGCGCCGTGTGGCCCTGGAAGTAGCGCAGGAAGCGGTTGTCGTGCAGGCTGAGGTAGCGCAGCGAGTGGTCGGCGCCCTGCGCGCGCGCGGCCGGGGTCGGGCGCGCTGCGGGCGCGGTGCGGGCGCCGGTGCGGCGCACGGCCGCACACACAGTGCAGCGCTCTGGCGTGCGGCGCGCTTCAGGCGGACAGCGGCGGCGGCGGCCAGGCTCCCCGGAGCCCACGGCCGCGCTCGGGCAGACTCTGGCTGCAGCGGGTGGCGCCTCACAGTGCGCGCGGCGAGGCCGCTCAGCGCACAGCGCATGGGCCCGAGAGCCGCTGTTCCCCGCTGCTGAGCGCGAGTCTGGGCACCACAAGCGCCGCGCCGCGCCTTGTTCGACGCGTAGATGACCGCCCGCTCGTGGTGGGTGAAGCAGACGTGCGCGGCGCCATACTTGCGGCTGTAGTTGGTCTGCTTGTGCTCGCCGGTGCTGACGCTGTACAGCTTGATGGCGTCGTCGTCCCCGGCGGTCACCAGCAGGTCCTCGCGGAGGTGGAAGTCTAAGCTGTTTATCGGCGAGTAGCTGTCCTGCGCACACACGCCGCGCTGCTTGCGTCCTGCGGCAGCGCTTGCAAAGGCGCAGACAGGCTCCTGCAGCAAGGCTCCCGTGGCGGGGGCGGAGCGTGCACCAGCGCACTTTGAAGACTTTCCCAATGCCGAACGCCTTTATCACTTCGTCAGAGGTCTGCATGGCATCAGGTGCCTGTGCGCCGCTTGGCTACGCGCCGCACGACCCTGGGGCGCCGCTTTGCCAACGTTGCAGATGCGTCACAGGTTTGCGCAGCCAGCGGCTTGCAGGCTTGCCGTCTGGCTGTCTGTGTGTGGTCCTGTACAGTCTGCCGATGTGCCTGGGATGAGCTAGCAGGACAGATGGCAAGAGCTATATAGCATATATGGCTTGGTTGGCTGCAGCGGCGGACTGGACTGGATCTGAAGGGTGGGAATGGGCTTGTTTGCGGGATAGACTCTTGCCGGTTTCCAATTGTGCGGCTGGGTCTCACTCGGATGCACTGTTGTAGCCAGACTCTTAACATGAACAGACGTTGCAGCCAGCAACACTCTCAAAATGCTCACAAGGGGTCATCAGCAGCCCGACGGGCTCAGCATGCGGG
>JAABUV010004982.1_pt1 | contig 15431 bp, 11 predicted proteins | sample 5559971 | NCBI WGS metagenome assembly JAABUV01 (sample SAMN10711881, study PRJNA513362) | rock metagenome | isolation source: Antarctica rocks | place: Antarctica: Victoria Land, Knobhead nord | collected 2015-12-19
CGGCGTGATGCTGTGGCAGCCGGTCAGGTTGAGCACAGCCATGGACGCCATGCCGGCCAGCACGTCCACGCCCTCGTCCGTGACCTGCACGCGCCCGCGCGCGCCGCGAGCTCACACACGGTAACATTACCCTGACGCCACGGCAAAGCCCTGGGTTGCTCCGCCGCCGCGCGCGCCCGCGAGGCGCGCGCGCACGCGCTCGGGCGACAGGAGGGCCGGCAGCCCGCCGCCGGCCGCCGCGCGGGCTCCTCGCGCGGGCAGCAGGAGCCCGCGTGTCGGCCCGGGCCGCTGGGGAGCCGGCGGCGCGGCGGCCTGCACGCCTGCCCGCGTCCCCACCCCGATGCAGCCACAGGCAGCGCACTCCGTGACAGTCCACCTGAGCAGGTCTTGGCTTGACAGGCCGCCGCCGCAACACGATTTGGAAAATCCCCCTGCTTATACAGACGATGTCGGCCTGGACAGGGCGTGGCTTCACAGGGGCCCGCTGCTGCAGATACCGGGCACGGAACCTGTTTCTGCTGTCGCGCCAGGCAGCGGGCCGCGGCGCCGGGCGCCGCGCCTGCCAGCAGTAGGACAGGTCCAGGTGCGACAGGCCGGTCAGGCGCGTCAGCTGGCGCAGCCCGGCGTCGGTCAGGCGCCAGCAGGACGGCAGCTCCAGGTGCCGCAGCGCGCCCAGCGCGCCGCAGTGGCCCAGCCCCGCGTCGGTCACCGCCTGGTTGCCCTGCGCCCGGCGGCGCCGCGCGCGTCGCTGGCGCCGGTGCCGGTGGGCGCCGGAGGAAGCAGGTCAGGGCTGCGGGTGCAGCCTACTGCAGCGGGCCGCAGCTCTGCGAGCTACCCAATCGGCGAACACCTTTCCTCGGGAGGCCAGACCGGTGGGGCGCATCCCCATGGCGGGGCAGCCTGAGGGTGCACAAAGTGCACGAGCGGCTGCTGTCGGAGGGCCCAGGCGCGCCCGAGCAGGACCGGGGCGGAGGCAACGCGGCCGCGGCGCGGCCGCCATATGCAGGCGCAGTTTAGGGTAGGGTCAGGGCAGGCGCGGCCGCCACCTGCAGGCGCAGGTGGCTGAGCCGCTTGAGCGGCCGCAGCGCGGCCAGGCCCAGGTCGGACATGGCGGGGCAGTTCTTGAGGTTGAGCGTGCGCAGGGGCGCGATGCGCGCGATCGCGGCGCAGCCCGCGTCCGTCACCGCGTTGGCGTTCTGCAGGCTGAGCGCGGTCAGGTAGGGCATGGCCGACCAGCCCTCGAAACCCTCGCCTGCGCCGCCGCGGGTTGCCCAGCCTATCTCCATGCGGCAGTGGCATGGAGGCATGCAATAGCGCCTAGCTCACCGGCGAAAGCAGCGCGGTGCATGGCAACCCTGTGCTTGCAGCCTTGCACCCGGTGCCCCACCCTCCTCATGCCATGCGCTGGCATCTCGCCCCTCGCCCCTCGGCAGCAGGCAGGTCAGCGGGCGGAGCGCTCTCCGCACACCAGGCCAGACAGCCTAGCGCCCCTGCCTGGCGCCCGGCGCGCCGCCGCGCGCACCGGTGACCTGGCGGCAGTCCTGCAGGTTGACGGCGGCGAGGCTGGTCATGGCAGCCAGCGCCGCCAGGCCCGCGTCTGCCAGCGCATTGCAGCCCTGCCGGGCGCGCGCCGCAGCTCAGCGCGCCATGGCGGCATGAGCCGGCCCCTTCACCCGGGCTATCCCGCATGTTGAACGCCCGAGCTCGAGCGCCCGCACGCGCCGTGACTAGCATTGGCGAGCACGGCTACATGCTGCTCACTGCTGCATCGTCAGGGCTGCGTGTCAAGTCCATGGTCTCTGCCCGCAGATGAACCCAGATTGACCGGCGCTGCGCCCGCCAGGCCCCACAGAACGGCCGGCCATCCAACGCAGCCTTTCAAGCGGCGGCAAACGCTGCGGTACCCGTTGTCCAGTGCGAGGTTTGGCGCCGAACAGACGATACACAAGCAGTCGACGTCAACAGGCCAGAGAACGAGTCAGGCTGCCCGAGCGTCTCAGGAACGCCGCCCTGCTCGCGGCGCGCCTGCAGGTTGAGCGACGCCACGCCCGCCAGCCCTGTCAGCACCAGCAGCCCGTCCGGCACAAACGTCACGCGGCGGCAGTGCTCCAGGCTCAGCGCCCTGCGCGCGGGCGCGCCGCCCGCCTTGCAAGACGCGCACGAAGGACGACGGGGTTCCCGTTGCATGCCGCCTCGGGTGATGCGCACAAGATGGGGGCTCACAGAGGCAGCTTGCGCTGCGCCGCCCGCGAGTGCATGCGTGGCGCTCCTGCACACTGGCTGGCATTCCAGGAGAGCGAGGCGAATGCTCAGGCACGCTGCAAGGGTCCTCCCCTGAACCTGAACCAGTATTGGGAAGAGCTCAGTGCGCACAGAGGGTGCTGCAAGGGCGGCAGGGCAGGCCAGAGTCAACACAACCTGGCGATCCAGTATGGATGCATGCTCGCTGCGCTCGCAGAGAGTGCGTGCCCCGAGCGCGCGCGGCGCACCGCAGGGCGGTCAGCGGCGCGAGCGAGGAGATGCCCTGCCCGCGCAGCTCGGTGCAGCCGCACAGGCTGAGCGCGGACAGCGCGGTCAGCGCGGCCAGCGGCGCCAGGTCCGCGCAGCGCTGGATGCCGCGGCAGTGCTGCAGCTTGAGCGCCGTCAGCGCCGCCAGCGCGCCAACCGGCAGCAGCCTGGCGCGCCCCACAACGCTGCCCTGTTAACAGTGAGCGCCAGCACAAGCAGCCCCGGTCCGTGCAGCGCAGCGGTCAAAGCGTCAGGGAGCGCCTCCCGTGCGCAGTTGCCCGTCGCCATGCCAGGGCTGGCCTGGAGCAGCCGGGGGGCCCGTGCGCCTGCCCGGCGCCGGTCAGCTTCTGGCGTTCGCTAAGGTCGAGCGCCCGCAGCGCGGTCAGCATGGGTGAGGGTCACAAATTTTCCACGCGCGCACCCGGCGCCGGTTAGCTTCTGGCAGCCGCTGAGGTCGAGCGCCTGCAGCGCGGTCAGCGCGGACAGCGGCAGCAGCGCGCCGTCGGCCAGGTTGTCGCAGCCGCGCAGGTTGAGCGCCGTCAGCGCGGTCAGGCCGGCCAGGCCCGGCAGGCCCTGCCCTGGCGCGGTCACAATGTTGCGGCAGGCCTGCAGGTTCAGGTCGCGCAGCCGGCTCAGGCCTGCGCGCGCCCGCGCGCGCCCCCGCTGGGTCCCGTGCACGCTTCCTGGCGCCTGTCTGCGCGTGGCCGCGCTGGCGTGCGTGATGCACTCAGCGCTGCAGTATGACTTTGTTACTCCCTAGCTTATTGGCCAGTCGCCACGGTGTCCACCCACCGGCTGACCCAAACCACACGCACACACTCACGCCCACACACCCACACACACCCTACCACACACACACCTATCCTACCACACTCACACCCACCCTACCACACTCATATACATAGACATGTGACACACACACGTACAGATTGAAAGGCGGCCGCGCACCGCTGAGCGCCTGCAGCCCCTGCGCGGTCACCTGCCAGCACTCGTGCAGGTTGAGCGCGGTGAGCGCGGTGAGCGCGCCCACGCCCGCCAGGCCCGCGTCGGCCACCTTGTAGCAGCCCTTGAGGTTCAGGTCGCGCAGGCCGCCCAGCATGCTCAGCGCGCGCAGCTGGTCGCCTGGCGCGCGCGCGGCGCGCGTCGGCGCCGCCCGGCTCGGCTTGTAGCAGCACGTGCTACAAGGTGAGGACCGTGTCGTGCAGGGCGGCCGGCGCGCTCGGCGCGCGCATGCAAGTGCTTGCCATATCAGGCGCCTGCTGACTTAACCCCTGCTAACTTCCTGTCAGCAGCCTTGAACCATGCATGCCCATCGGCGCTCAGTGCGTGCTGCTTGCTGGCACTGTGCCTGGTGCTGTGTCCTGCAGCAAGCTCGCATGCGAGGCCAGCGCAGCCGCCCAACTATATGCGCAGCAAACGCGGACCGCGCCGACCGCTGCCGTGCCTGCTGCTGCGCCTCTCTCAGACCTGAGCACGACCCCTGGACGGGATTAGGGCAGTGTGGGTATAGGGTAGGGTAGGTGTAGGGTAGCGCGCCGGTGAAGCGCTCGCAGCAGCGCAGGTCCAGGCGCGTGAGCGCGGCCAGGCGCGCGACGGCCGGCGCGGCCGCGTCGGTCAGGTGCTGGCAGCCGCGCAGGCTGAGCGCCGCCAGCGCGGGCAGCCGCTGCAGCACGCCCAGGCCCGCCTCGCTCACGCGCATGCAATTCCACAGGCACAGCGAGCGCAGGCGCGTCAGCGCGCCGATGTGGCCCAGCCCTGCGCCGCGCGCCCGCCCGCCGGCTCAGGCTCCCGCCCCGGGCGAGCGCCGGCCGCCCGCACTTGCGGCCATGCGCGCGCCGCGCCCCTGTGCGCTGCGCAGGTCAGGGGCCCGACAGCCCCGTGCACGAGCCCTGCGCTGCTGTCGGCCCTGCGCAGCCCTGCTCACCTGCTGCGCCTCCCGCCGCAGCAGCTTGTGCATAGTGAGGTCTGTCTGCCTTCACACACAGCGCACGTGGGCAAGGCGAGGGCGTCGGAGAGGGCGCGCGCCCGCGTCGGTGACCTCCGTGCAGCCGGACAGGTCGAGGCAGGTCAGCGTCACGATCGGCGCCAGTGCGCGCAGCGCGCCGTCCTGCCACAGGCGGCCACACCAGTCAGCGGTGCGCGCGGCCCGCCTGCAGCAGGCGACGAGGCCTCTTTCGCGCAGCAGAGCGCAGGCGGACAGGCGGGGCGCCTTCGCCATCACGGACGCCGAGGCCGGCCGCCTCGAGCCGCCGCGCCGCTTGCGGCGGCCTGCGGCGCGCTCGATCGGCCGCCCACGGGCGCGCCGCTTGTGGCGCGCCCCGGGCGGGCGCAGGGCGGGGGGCGTCGGCGGGGCCCCGCGCCTGCACGGTCGCGACGCGGCTCGTGCCGCCCAAGCGCAGGGTTGTCAAGCGCAGCTGCGCCGCGAGCGCGCCGAAGCCGCGCTCGGTCGCCGCCACGCAGCCCGACAGGTCCAGGCTGAGCAGGCACGGCAGCGCGGCCAGCGCGACCAGGCTGACATCGGTCAGCTGCGCGCGCGCCGGGGCACGGCTGGTCAGGCTTAGGGTATGCTAGGGTCTGCGACACGCGGCTGCTCAGCTTTCGCGCTGGCCAGCTGCGCCTCTGCACGCGCGCGGCGCTGCAGCCGCTGCGGCACCTACGCATGCCTGCAAACCATCGCATCCTGACGTTTCCCTGCATGTCCAGACCTACTGCGCGGACACGCGCCGCCTCGGCAAGCGCTCAAGCAAGTCATCATGCAAGTCGCAATGGAGTCCGCCTCATGTGCGCGCGGCCCGGGCGCGCGCCTTGCAGCAGTTGCGCAGGTCCAGGTGCGTGAGCGCGGTCAGCGCGGCGAGCGCGGCCGCGCCCGCGTCGCCCACCTCCTCGCAGCCCGCGAGCGACAGCGACCGCAGGCTCTCCAGCGCCGTGGCGCCGCCGAGCGCGGCCAGCGCGCCATCGCCCACGCGCCGGCAGCCGCTCAGGTCCAGGCTCTGCACCGCCGGGAATCTGCGGGCGGGCTTGTGATGTCAGGCGCCCGGGCGCCTGGCGGCTCGGCTGACCGCGTGGTCATATGGTGTCCTGCCCAATTCCAGCCAGACGCACCAGGTTGCCACACGCGCATCACAGGCAGGGCGCGAGCGGGCATGCTCACACGCCAGGTGCCCCATCCATGTGATACTCCTGGGACATGGGCAGTCCCGGGCCCGCGGGGAGGGGCGGCGCGCGGGCGCGCCGGCTGGCCAGGCGGTCCACCATGAACACGCGCGGGCGCATCGCGGTCAGGCCGCTGGAGAAGCCGCGGTGCCACTCGCGGCAGGCCAGCAGCGCGGCCTGCACGTCCTGCGCCGGCAGCGCCGCGACGACCAGGCGCATGATGTCGCGCGGCAGCTCGGTCCAGTCTGCCGGCGGCGGTGACGCCGCCGCCGCTGGCAGCCGCAGCGGCTCGAACTGGCGGATGAGCGCGCGGATGTCCGGCGGGCCGCCAGGCCACGCCGGCGGCTGTGCGCCCGGTTGCAGCAGCGCCATGCCCGCGCGCGCGCCCTGTCGCACGAGAACAGGCTCTTCAGGGGCGGCGCACGACATGGGGGAGCGCTGTCAACTACCCTTGGCCTTCACCAGCTCCGCTGTCACACAGGCGAGGCGGACGTCCTGTCTTTCCTTGGCCGCGCAGGCGCCCGGCCCCTTTGCCAAGGTCTTCAGGTCTCAGACTGCGGGGCGTGGGTTGTACCGCGCCGCTTCACGGCGCCAATGGTGCTGCGGTGCGTGCCCGCCAGCCCCAGGGCGGCTTGGAAGCCTGACAGGCAAGGCAGACTGGGCCAAAGCGCAAGAGCTGCAAGCAGCCCGGGGCCAAGCGCCGGGTTGCGCTCGCTCACGCCGGACCTGCGCCGCCGCGCCTCTGCTGCACGCGGACGCAGGCGTGCGCCATCCCAGCGGCAACAGAGTGCGCACGCAACGGTCATGGACCGCGCTCACACACCCCCAGGCAACCTACCAGTGCGCACAGGCGCAGATTGCACTTGGCTAGCCAGACCTGCCAGGCAAGCAAAGAACAAGCTAGTGCACGGTCACAGGCCGCGAGGGCATCTGACCCATCAGTTGGCCTGACAAGCATCCTGCCACCAGCTCGTCCAGTGCCAGCTTGGGTCCCAAGGCACTGTCCAGTGCAGTATGCGCTGCTTGTGCGCCCTGCATGCCTTCAGACTGGGCTGCATTCCCTCGTAAGCACACAAGGTGCAAGACCATGCTCACTCTAGCCAGCCCCTCTTGTTCCAGGCGGGAGCAGCACATCCACGCCAGGAGCCGGGAACACCTGCAAGCCTGGGCCGTCTGGAGTCTGGCGGGGAAGCCTACTGGGAAAGTTTTTCGTACGCCCGATTACGCCACGACGGGCAGGATGTGCACGTCCAGAGCAAGGGGGTGCAGCCGTTAGAGCCAACACAGCGCTGGCTGCTGAACCCTTCGGCCTCCTGCTAAAAACAATCGTCCAGGAGCACAACTGCCCCCTGTCAGGCAAGTTGCAAGGCTGGGATATAAGGTACAGACCGTGGTAAGGCGTCAGTCTTCAGACCAGGCTGGTGCCTCAAGCGCTTCTTCATGCTGAGCTGCTAGTTACCCTACCACTGTCCTATCAAGGGTACTGAATAGGCCTATTGTTTCTGATCGATGGCGTTCACCGGCTTTCGCCTGCAGCAGCTCTTATTCATTCGTTCACTCTGTGTGCTACATTACAGCATGCCATATGCAGCCAGTACAGTGCATGCCACCGGACCCAGGCGAGGGCATCCAGAGAGGCCTAGCTAGAACGCCTTTGCCTTGCCAGACACGCGCTGCCACAGCGCGTCCAGCAGCGGCTGTTTCCGGCGCAGCCGTCGCAGGTCGCCGGGACGCCGGCCGCCCCTGCACAGCACAGAACACCACTGGACTTGTCAAGAGTGGTGCGATTTTGACACGTCCATGACGAGACAGAGCGCACGTCGCAGTGCACCACAGCGTGGGGCTTTCCCATGCTGTAAGCGGGTGCAGGCGCGCATGCGACAGCACCTCCGCTGAAACTGGAGACTGCCGTTGGCTCAGCGCACCGACCCACTGGTGGGGCCACAGACGAGGCTGCTCACCTCCTACACAGCAGCGCAGGAGCATGGCGGGCGGACGCCGCAACCGGCTCCGCGTGCCTCGGCTTACCCACAGCTTGTCCCAGCTCACAGCTTGTCTCGCAGACAGCCGCGGAGAGGCGCAACGGCAGGGGGCGCCTGCACCGCTCAGCACCCCGCCCAAGCGCGGCGCGGGCGCACGTGGCGTGCGCGTGGTAGAGCAGCATGCCGCCGTAGAAGGGCACGAGCAGAATACCCGCCAGCGCGGCCAGCAGCACGTAGGTCAGTCGCCCACGCGCGCGCCCCTGCCGGCCGCGTCGCGCTGCACATGACCGCCCTCGTTCCGAAAGGGCTGCTGGAACCTGGTATTCACTGGCCTGTCGCGCTTGCCGCCCACGCGTGCCGCATGCGTCGCCATGCAGGGCCGCGCTGCCGTGCGCGCTCAGGGGGCGCGAGGTGCCTGGCTGGCTTGGTGCCGCGCGCGGCAATACAGGCGCGAGACCAAGGGGTTGCTCCTGCCCATGGTGACAGGGCAGAGCCGCGCCTTGGCGACCAGACGGAGCAGGCGCGTCTGCTTGGCTGCGTCGCACGTGTGCGCCCCGCACAGCTGGCTCAGGAACGTGCCTGCGCGCCAGACTCTTTGCTAGAGTTATACAGGGGCGGGACCCACAACAGCGTGGCAAGAACTCCAGCAAGAGAGTAAGCAGCCGAGCAGGCGCTTACTCCCAGAAATGTCAGGTAAGGGCATGTGACAGAACAGACATTTGGCGCATCACACTCCACACTCCGATGCCTACCTCTGCATTCGTCACTCTGCAAGGGCGCGCACGGCGGAGCGCAGCTGCCGGGCCGCCAAGGTCATGCGGAAAGCAGTGGTCCACAAGGCCCTGCCAGCGCACAGCGGCCCATGCTGGACTTCAGCTCGGCGCGCCCTGTACAGATACGCCGGCTCCCTGATAGGCAGGGAGCGCGATGTTTGCGTGGCTTGCCTGCGCACACTGCTCCCGTCTGTTTCGGTCAGCTGCATGTGCACGTTGCTTGCTCAGGCAGAGCAGGCTCCCGCGCATTGCGAGTTGCGCATGTGCGCTGGTGCTTGGGTGCACCTCCTCCCAATGCATCACTTGTTGGCCGCAGGCGCGCTGTGAGTCGCATGCAAAGGACTTCCCCAGCCGCGCACACCCCGACATCGCAGCCACAGGCGGCTCCAGTCCTGTCATGCGGGCCCTGACAGCAGCGGGGCTCGCGGCTCCCGCGCACGGCCAGGCGCCCGCCAGCAGCCGCTTCCCGTGTCGCGCGCGCCGCCGCCGCACTCACCACCGGCAGTGGCCGCGCGGGACGCGCACCTCGCACGCGCGCTTCCCCGCAGCGGCAGCAGACGGGCGGCAGGGCGCGTGTCGCGCGTAGGGGTCGGCGGGCGCGCGCGGCCCGCCCGGCGCCAGCGCGGCCAGCGCGTCGCAGTGCAGCGCGCCGCACGCGTCCGCCAGGCAGGCGCCCGGGCTGCCCTGGCGCGCGCCGCCGCAGGCGCGCCGTGAGCCCGGGTGCGCCAGGCTGTGGGCGGCTGCGTCACGTGCTCAGCAACACGAGCAGGATGCAGGCAGCGGTGCCTGTGCTCTTCTTGGCAGCACGTCAGGGGCAACTCCGCTCGAAGCACGTGGGAGAGCACGTGATGAGGGTGTGCAGAGCTCTGGCGCGTCTGCTGTTCGGTCGGCAGGCTGCCGACCTGTGCCCGCTCAGGGCCGCACCGGCGGCACCAGGTCCGCGAGGTGCGTGCGCTGCACGTGGCGGTCCAGAAAGTGCTCCGCATGGAACAGCTTGCCGCACTCCCCGCAGCGCCACTGCCCGCGCCGCCCCTTCTGCTTGCCGCGCTCCGCCGGCCAGTACCTGTTGTCGGACACACCAGTGCTCCTGGGCTGCCACCCTCCAGGCACGTCGTCCAGCAACAAGCTTGTCGCATCCACGTTTGGGAAAGTCCAGTGACATGCCTGTCTGCCTCTGGCCTCAGGATGCACTGGTCGGGCAGAATATATTGCATCGACTCCACTTTAGGAAGCAGGAACTGCGCACCAACGCTGTTAGTCTCAGACGGTAACCACACGTGGCGCCTGCTTTCACCAAGCCACGGCGCGGCCGTGCCTGTTTGATAACATGCCTGGCGACTCGGCTGCGCTCATAGTCGCAGTCTGTGTATGTGGCCGCTTGTGTGCAGGAGACTATACAAAACAACACAGACACGCGGTAGCTTAGTCCCATCTGCTCTACACCCAGTCTGCTTGTTGGCAGCAACTCAGTTAATACCTGTCTGCAACTTCTTGCCAAATTCGCACAGTTCTTCTGTAGGCTTGCAGAGAAGTGTAGGGGTAAATCGCTATTGCACGATCCCCTCTTATAACATAGCTGGCTCCATATTGTCTGCATGTTGCGCATCCTGAACTACCTGTGATGGCGTATGCTCTACCCTATACAATCGGATGGCGTCAGCAACAAGTAGAACATAAGAAATAAGAATATACTCGCACGGCATGCGCGGTCCACAAAGATGACTTCACCCACCACGCACAGACAATGCTACAAAAATAATTCAAGACCCACAATGACTATACAAGCGCTGGCCAACACTCAGCATTCAGAGTTTCTAGCCCCACATTGTCAAGTGAGCAGAGGGCTCAGAAGCGGCCACACATGCGGGTCGTAACAAGACACACACACAAGAAAATGATTTTTACAGCAGACGCTAGTGCAATTGGATAAGCATCGTCGTCTGGCCTATGCTATGCAGGCGCCGCGCTGCTGCAGCATCTGCTGCAGCTGCTTCTGCATGCCCTTGAACTCGGGCGACTTTGCAAACGCCGGCTCGCGCCGCGCGGCGCGCGCCAGCGCCTCCTCCGCCGCCCGGCACTGGCCCAGGCGCGCGCGCGCCTCCACCTGCACACAGCAGCATCGTTTGTGCCACAAATCCAGACCAGAGCGGGCGCTGGCTGAGGATGATGAAGGGCAGTGAAGCTCCAGGACAGGAAAAGTAATGATTCACAAAAACTGCTGAGCAGGGAATGGCCCGCCGTAACCCATTGCCCCAGGAGGAGAAGGCTGGATCCCTTGCGTCAATGCACAAAGCAGGGCGCCGACAGGCAACAGCACGCCGCAGGAGCAAGCCCGCGGCGGCCCGCGCACCTGCCGCACGTAGCACGTGGTGAAGCCCGGCGGCGCCGACGCGGCGGCCTCGTCCGCGTCGGCCGCGGCGCCCTCGGCGTCCCCCAGCGCCAGCCGCGCGCCTGCAGACAAGCACAGTGATACTCATGCGTGAGACCCTTTTTCGTCCACCTTCAGTAGACATACTCTGCAACCCTGTTTTCATGCGCAGAGACTGAGGAGCATCGTCGCTTGAGATGTCACCTGCGGTATACCATGGAACAAGGGACTCCACACAAGTACCAGCGCCACATCGCGTATTGGCCCTCCTGGCGCTTTCCTCTATGTGCTCCACAACGTCTCTGTCACCACTGGAGGGCGCTGCCGAGCGCGCCTGCGCGGTTGGCGAGCAGCAAGTGGCGCCCGCGCGGCGCGCCCGCATCCAGGCCCGCAGAGTACAGCTCTACCGCGCGCGCCAGGTTGCCATTGCGCGCCTCCGCGTTCCCCGCCAGCCGCAGCTCCGTGGCCTGCCCCCAGCGGTCGCCTACAGTGAAGACAAGGGCTTTGTTTTTTACGCTTCTACATCTACCACTTTTCTCTCTTCACAGGCTTCATAGGCTTCATAGGCTTCAAAGGTGCGCGTGGGCCGCTGCCAGGGGCGCCATGCTGCCTCGGCGCGCCTTCAGCAGCGCGTCAGGGAGCTCCAGGGCGGTGAAGGCGCGCAGCGCCTCTGCCAGCTTGGCCGGCGTGCTGACGTGGCTCAGCGCGAGCTCGCTCCCGGCCTGCCCCCTGGCCTCCAGCACCAGGTTGGGGCCGTTGCCGCACCGGCCTGCGGACGCCGCGGCAGGGCACTCGCACTTGACAGCTCAGTATCTGCCCTGTCCTAGGCTGACTTGTACTTGAGCAACAAAAACGTCCTACACCACTGTGAGAGCAAGGCGGCACGCGCAGGGCCACAACAAAGGACTTTGCTTTCAAAACGCGTAGGAAAACGCACAGGAACAAACTCTTAGCAAACTGGTGAACACGCACCTAGGCAGCCCGTCGTCTCGACCTCCAGCTCCTCCAGCGACAGGTCCTCAGCAAACTTGGCGACCTGTGCCAGGAGCGACGTCGGCCTGCTGCTTCCAGGCGCTGACCATGAGCATATTCACAGACAGCGCACACAGTACAAGCTCACCTCCTTGGAGCCCTGCCTGCGGCACGTCTTGTTGACGCATATATGCAGCTTGTGGCCGCCAGCAGGCGCGGCGCCGGAAGGCGCTCTGCCGCTTGCCGTGCAGGTCGTCAGCAGCGTCGCCACACGCATGCGCATACCTTTCTCCGCGCCGCTGCCTGCTTGCTTGCACAGGCTCCTCTGCTACGCTCGGGTATGCCAGGTACTGCTGTGCTGGTGGAGCGCTTGCAACAGGTGGCCACTATATATACTGACAGCAGCTGAGCTGCTGCCACCACAGGCACTTGTCCACAGAAGGGCAGGTACACAAGGAGGGCACTAGCAGAGAAGCACTTTCAGACTTTGAGAAGGCGCGCTTGCTGCAGTACAGTAGCTCCGTGCTTGCAACTCAGTGACTGGTTTCTTTGGCAGAGCATTTATCATAATCACTCAGAAGCAAGGAGCAAACGCCAAGGCCAGCTGCTAGGCAGCCCAAAGTTGTGCTCTTAACCTCGTTCTTCGCAGCACCTGCTAAAAGTGCGATAAGAGAGTGGCTGGCACTTGCAGCCCCTGCATGTACGATTACGTGGAGGTATGCGCACTGGAGAGCAGGCGCAGGCTCGGGACAGTACCATAGTGCACTATCCGTGCGCTCCTTGGCGGTCATGCCCCTGCAGCCAGACTGTGCACCAGGTACTAGTGCGCCACTCACATGTGCTTTCAGCGTGCCTCCCCATGACGCAGGCCTGTGGTCGACGAGCCACCGCCTGGCGTGTTCTTCACCGAGGAGGCCTTCCGGCAGTATGCGGTGCTGTCATGCGGCCGGCCCACAGTGAGCCCCTCCTGGCCTTATGACTGCGTCTGCCCCTTCAGCTTGTATCCTCCTTGCAGGAGTGCAAGGATGCGTGCTGAAGCGCGCGCCCTTCCTGCGCAGCCGCCCCCGGCAGCACCGCAGCAGCCCGACGCGCGGTCCAGCAGCAGCGCGTCGGGCTCCCCGAGCCGGCGCTCGCCATCCCTGGACTTCTGCCCCAGCAGTTCCTCGTGCGGCGACAGCTCCGGCATCGCCTCGGCCGGCCCGCCGGCGCTCCGCGGCCCGGCCGCGCCGGCCCCGCTCGGGCCGCCCGCGCGCGCCGGCCCACAGGCGCCCCGCGCGGCCGCGCCCGCGGCGCGGCCGCAGGCGACCCCGCCCGCCGGCCGTGCAGCACAGAGGCGCCCCAACACAGCCCCAAGTGGACCAGCAGGCGCGTGCGGGGACGGCGAGCGGGCGCTGGCGGTGGCGTCTGCAAGCGGCTCGGACCTGGCGGTGGACGAGTCGAGCGGGTCGGATGCCGAGGCGCTCGCGGCTGTAGACGCGGTGGCGGCCACGGCGGCCGCGGTGGCGGCCGCGACGGGGCGCTCGGGGCCTGCAGGGCCGACCGGCGCGGGCGCCAGGGAAGCGTCTGCCGCCGCCCGCGCGCCCGGACCCGCCGCAGACCCGCTGGCCGCCGCCCGGGCGCGCCAGCCGTCTGCGGGCGCGCTCGGTGGGGGCGCGTCCCGGGCGCTCGGCGTAGCCGGTGCTGCTGACGGCCGCGGGAGTGGCGGAGCTGGAGGCGGCGCCGCGTCAGCAAAGGCAGCCCGCGCCGCGCCTGAGATCGCGGGCCAAGGCGGCGCGCCGCCGCACGGCGCCCCCGGGCTCGTTGCCGCCTCTGGCCCCATGGCATCACACCCGCAGGCGGACGGGCCCTCGGCCGGCGCCAGAGACCGGACGGCTGCTGAGCCGGACAGCACAGGGGCTGAGGTGGGGCGGAGTGCGGCGCTGTCGCCGCCGCAGCGGCCGCGCCGCGGGCCGCAGCAAGGGCCCCTGTCGTCCGCGGGGGCGGCCGGAGGCGGATCAGCTCCATCAGCACAGAGACCCTCAGGGCCGGGTGCGGCCAGGGGCGAGCGGGCGGCCGGCGTGGCAGGCGCCCCGGCTGCACCGCACCCAGAGCCTGGCGCGCAGGCCGCGCAGCGCATGGAGCCCGGGTTGGGGTGTGGGCGGGATGCGGGCGCTGCTGCGGCCGAGGATCTGGCGCCATGCGCGGAGGGTTTGCACACCGGCGCCGCGCAGGACGCGGTGCCGGCCTCCGCCGGCGGGCTGGGGGCGCTGGCGAAGGCGGGCGGCGGCCGCGGCGCGGGTAAGATGCGCGGTGCGTCTCTGTCCGACCGCCTCAACCCCAACAATGCGCGCTACGACGCCGCGCTTGCCGCCGAATACGCCGCGCAGGTGGGCTCCCCTGCCGCCCGGGGCCTGCCCTGCCCTGACGCAGACGCCCCCGAAGGGACCCCGGCCTCTGGCAGCGACACGAGGGCGCCCGGGATGTCCGCCAGGCCTGCAGATGATGACGGGTTGCTGTGCCTCCTGCCGCTGCTCTGCCGGCCCAGCGCTGGCCGTGCCTTGCCAAGAAGGCGAGGAGCATGCTCACTGTGCTGCGCTGGGTTGCTGCCCCAGCTACGCAGCTGTCGGTTGCCGGTTGAGCGCCCACTGGGCCCAACTTCTCTTTGACGGTCAATCACCCGCCGTGCTCTCATGTTTACTGCTGTGCGCGTGTCATGTCCCGCGCGCGTGGTGCAGAAGCCCGTAGCGCGATGCGGGGGCTGCAGTCGCGACAGTCTTTTCGCGCACTGGTCAGCCTGTGAAAGATGTGGAGCCCCACACGCGTTGCTGACATGCACGCCGTGCGCGCAGCGGACCGCGGCGGCCGCGGCGCGGTGCGGGGACGGCGGCGCGCGCGTGGCCGCGCGCGCGCCCGCATACTCCAACCTGAGCGCCGAGGAGCACGCCTGGTTCCTGGAGCACGCCGGTGCGCGCCGCGGCCCGCCGAGCGGCGCCATCTCCCAGTGACCGGAGCGCCAGTGCCCGCCGCTGCCGCAGCTGCCGCTCATGCGTCCGTCCCGGCTGTGTACCCGCGCCCTGTTGAGCCCATTGATAGGTTATCCAACCCTAACCCTACCCCACCTGGTCAGGCGAGCGGCTCCGCGGCGCGGCGGCGGCGAAGCTGGCGGCGCTGACGGAGCGCGCGGACGCGGAGCGGCGCTGCTACCTGGACGCCGCGTGGGCGGGCGCCGCAGCGCAGCGCGCGCGCTACGAGCGCATGCACCCGCGCGTCGCCGCGCTTGTGCAGGTCTGCGCATGCGTGCTGTTCTGACTCGTCCTGGGTAATGACCGGCTCCACTTTGTTTGCAGTTGCAACAGGACACATGAACATACTATTGCTTCATCTGAGCGCGGACGCAGCAGATTGCAACAGAGTATTTTTCCGCTGCACAAGCACCTGTGGACGACTTTATGCACACTTCTAACTTCCGTGCACTGCAGCTTTGAGCATTGCTGCTCACCTCTTTTACAGTCTGCGTCCCTGCGCATCCGTGCAGGCGGACACGGCGCGGCGACGCGCGCGCGCCCTGGCCCAGCCGCGGCTGTGGCGCCTGCACGCCGCGGTGCCGCTGGAGCCGCTCACGGCGCACGCGACCGCCAAGCCGCTGCGGCACCTGGGCAGCGTGCACGCCTGCGGCGCCCCGGCCGACTCCCGCCC
>JAABUV010004983.1_pt1 | contig 15431 bp, 16 predicted proteins | sample 5559971 | NCBI WGS metagenome assembly JAABUV01 (sample SAMN10711881, study PRJNA513362) | rock metagenome | isolation source: Antarctica rocks | place: Antarctica: Victoria Land, Knobhead nord | collected 2015-12-19
AGTAACACGAAGAGTGAAGAATTTCTTGTTTGAGCATTCTTTGACTGTTTTACTCGAGTGTTGCAACTTGCAGTAGTAGCATAGCTTTCATTTGTTGCAGATATCTTTTATCTCAGAGATAGCTAGAGCCTTGCTCTGAACTGCTGTCATAGCAAAGCTAAGATTCATGAGTTCATCATCTTCTGAAGAGGCAGCGAGAATAACAGGCACGACGAGAATTGACTTAGAGCTCGAAGAATTGATGATCGGGACCGTGAAGAACTTGAGCTTCGAAGGAATGAAGCTAGAGATCGTGATACGAGGTTGTCGATGTTTAAGCTGCTGAAGCTCTTCGTCAATTTTCGAGAAAGCTTGAACGTATTTCGAAAAGATGAAGAGCTTCTTGCCCTCGATGATTCGTCAGAAGAAGACGATCAGTTGAGTGATGTAGCTGACGTTGCGCTTCATACAGTCGATCAGCGACGCGTCTTCTAACGCGAAACGATCTTTTTTCTGACAAAAGAGTAAATAATATTCGGCAAAGCTCATAGAGCCTTGCTTAAGAATTTCGCGAAGATACGTGCGAGCGTCTTCAGCTTCAAAAGAATTGTCACAACAGTGACGAAGAATTCGTAGATATTCGTCGAAGATAGCAAGGTTGCAGATGTCATTTGTTCGATATGACATCATGAGAATGTGAGTCTTCTTCCCAATTATGAGACGAAACTCGACGTAGATGATCTTGACTTCATCGATGATGTATCGATCGTGATTCATGTGCATGCGCTGCTTCAAGCTCTGCTTTCACGCATTCAGCTTGTCTCTATCTTCATCGTATTCGACGATATCTGAGAGCTTTTCAGACAATCGAACGAGAATGACTGCGACAGTCACAGACGCTGAAGAGAGATGTATAACAGAGATCGACGATAAAGATTGATTTCGAAGAGTTTGAGTCACTGCTTGAGCTATCAGAAAGGCTAGGTTTTGCGAGTCTAAAGAAGCATAGATCGAAGGAATTGAGACAGAAGAGACGAAGAACGAGAGAGTTGCATTAGTGACTTTACGAGCTTGATTCTGAAGCTTCTGAAATCGGCGTAAGGCTGCCGCTGAGTCGTTGACGACATGTCGAGCAAACTCATCAACATTGAGTTCGTTCTCGAGAGTGTACTCGAGATGCTTCATTGAGCGATCGAGACGAGAAGATATCTTGAATCAACGAGAAAACGAGACGAGATTGCAGCGCGTGAAAGCGTTGCAGAAATTGTAGATCTTTCGTAATGTCAGAAACTAGGTTTGAAGAACTATCAATATAATGTATGATAGCTATGATAGAGTCAGATCTAGATACAAGTAGTGTACAGAACGAAAGACAAGAAGAAAAGAAAGCAAGATGAGCTCGAAGCGACTATATTACATGGAAAATTAGATCTGCTAGCGCAGTCGCGAAAGAGACATGTAGTCACATGACTTTTATGCGACTCGACCGAGCTTTCAGCCTAGCATCATGACACTAGCTGTGATTCTTAGTCACTTGCAAAGACTTTTTCACATAGTCAATATGAATTGAAAGTCTCTGTTTGAAACAATAGAACTGAATAGATCATGCAGTCGATAAACGTTTTATAACATGATTCAAACCGTTTCTTCAACTGAGATGTCATCATCTTTTCAATGACAGAAAACATAGTGATGTTCTTTGATGAGATGATATATGATTGTGCAAATGATGTTATAGTCTTCTGATAGAAATAGCTCAGTAATGAAGTTCATAACTATATCTTTTCAGCGTTCTTGTGAAATGAGTAGAGAATGATGAAGTTCATTGATGCTATTTCTAGAAACTTTGCTTCGTTAACAGACATGACAGTTTCAAATGTACTGTCTGACTGTGACTCAATGATCTGATCAATAGTAAAATTGTTAAATTAAATCAATAGTTCATTTATTGTCGAGATGAAAGATTGAAAGCTGATCATGAATTTTCTGTAGCAGTTTCGTATGCATATTCTCAAGAACTCACAGTAAGTCTTTTTTAAAAAGAACGCTGTCAATAATTTCGCAATTCTTCAATTTAGTGATATAAAATTTGAGCTTGTTCTCGTTCATAGCTTGTTTATATTTATTGCAGAGCTCATTCATTTGATTGATCATATGCATTCGCTGATAGAGATTTGCTTTCAATTCAATGAGTAGAACATTGACTTTATTAAAGATCAGAATAGTCTGAAAACAATCTTCAAGTTATTGAGCTGATTTAAAGACGTTCGCTAGAGACATTTGAGTTAAAGCATTGACTTTAGTATTCATTTTGCCTGATTTAAAGATGATTTGAAAGTTGAACTTTGACAAAATGTTCAGATAGTTGACTTGTCATCGACTCAACTGTTTATTTTTCATGAAGATTTTCAAAGCTTGATGATCAATGAATATCTGAATGAGTAGTTCAATGCACTTCAGCTTGAGTCGTCAATGTTCAAAACATTGAATAATGACTAGCAATTTCTTGTCATAAATGTGATAATTAATTTCAGCGAGAATCATGCTTTTACTGTAGAAGATCATTAAATGAAAAACTTTCTCATCATTATACTGAGATAGTATTTCATCTTTTACATAGTTCAAAGCATTAATCTTCAGAATAGCTTGTCGTTTGAGATTGAAGTGATGAAGTACTGAGATCGAGCTGACTTGTTTCTTTAAATTGTCAAAGACTTGAACACAGATCTCATTTCAAACAAAAGATGTGTTCTTTCTAGTCAGCTGAGTGAATGATTTGACTAGCTTCAAGAAGTTCTTAATGAAACAACGATAGAAGTTAACAAATTTCACGAAGCTCTGAATTTCTTTTAGATTGATTGAAGTGATTCAGCTGACTATGACTGTCACTTTGCTGAAATTCATACGAAGATCTAGTTCTGATACAATGACTTTTAGAAAGACAGTCTCTTCTACATTGAATTTGCACTTTCAAATATTCATTTGCAGTTCAGCTTCACGTAGTCAACTCAATACTAGTTTGACGTGATCTTTATGTTTCTTTCTCGTTTTGCTATAGATGAGAATATCATCTAGATAAACTTGACAAAAGTCGTTCAGAAAGTTTCATAAAACATTATTCATATATTGCTGAAAGAAGATCGATTCATTAGTCAGTTCAAATGATAGCATCTTGTATTTATATGCTTCTAAAGCAGTGATAAAAATGATGTAATTCTCGTTATTGAGATGCATTTAAAGTTTGTTGAACGCTGATATGATGTTCAATTTAGTCAGATGCTTGCAACTCACTATTTTATCAATGATCTCATTTATCAGTAATAGAGAATATCTATTTCTTTTGAAAATGACATTTAGCTTTCGATAGTTCATGCAGAATTGAAGATCTTCATTTGCTTTGAAAGTGAATAGAATGAGAGAGAAATAGAGAGTCTGACTAGAAGTGATGAATCTCTTCAACAGATTCTCGTTTAAGTACTTCTTTACTTTCAGAAGTTTGACAGAGAACATTCAATAAACTTGACAGCAAGAAGATGTTGAATCATTGATGAGTTCAATTTTATGATCATAGAAGCAATGAGAAGATAGTTTATTCAATTGAGCTTGATCAAAAACATCTAGAAACTCATGATATTCTGATGACAGCTTGACTTTAATATCTTTCAAATTCTGAGCTGTTTCATTGATTGAAGAAACATTTAAAACGTTCAAATTGCACTGAGTATTGTACGTGATTTCTTTATCAATATCAGTCATGAATAAAGCAAAGACTTCAGTCTGATTCTTCTTTAATTAATTCAGCAGAGTTTTGAACGAAGCTGCATTTATGCTTTCAATTGAGAATGATTCTTTCTTAATCGTAGTTGAAACAGATTGTTTGAGCATAATAGAAGTCTTAGTCTGAATGATAAAAGAGAGCGAAGTTGATCGCAATCAACTTGAGTACTTTGAATTGAGAGAGATTGAAAAAACTGAAATAGAAGTATTTAATTGATTTGAAAAAACAATGACGTTGTTTTGCATATTCAATAATATTTCGTTTTTGTTCATTCAGAGCTTACTCAATATGACTTCATGATGATTGATATCAGCTATCAGCATTGATACAGTCAATTTTTTATGACTTTTGATGATGAGATTGAGTAGAATTTTATGAGTGATAATTTTCTTAAATATTTTCTCATCATAGTCTCTTATTAACTTCTCTTTTATCAATGATATAGATTGAATTTCTAGTTTCTTGCATACTTTATTGACTAGATTAACGTGTATGAGCATATGAGTGACTGAATTACTGTTTATCAAAGAACGAAGACTAAAAGATCAATTCTGAGAGTTGAGAAAAACATCAATTAAAAACGACTTTTCAAAGTAATTCTCTTCTGATAGAATTTCATCTAGTTTGCACAAAGATATAATCTCTATTTCTTTAATAACTTTTGAAGAAATGACTAGTTTTTTAAATCGAAATTCGAATTGAAATCGAACTCAAAAAAATTGTATTCATTGTTCACTGCATTGATTCTAGTAGATCGATCAGAGTACTCTTTAGAGCTATGATTTGATTTATGACATATGAAACAGGTTTTAACTAGAACATCTGCTTCTTTGACGCTAGTTAAAATCGCGTCACGCAGCTTTAGATGATCAGATTTTGAATGATCAACTGACTGAGTAACAACAACTTTATGAAAGATGATCTTTAACAGATCGTTGATACATTTGATGAGATTGACTTTGTTCTTGATTTCTTGAATGACTCGCTGATCATTATTCAAATGAATCAGATAGAAATGAATCTCTTTGAGAGAATCAGATTGAACTAATTGATTTATTCAAATGAATTGAAGACGAGAGTTTATTTTATCTTTCAGATCAATGATCAGTTACTTTTCGTGATACTTCAGATAGAAAGATAATCATTGAAACTGAGTGTAAAACTTACTGAACTTCTTTGATTCTTGAATCAAGTTGTAGTATTCTTTATGAAAGTTGACTTTCTTATCTGAATCATTGAACATCTCAGCTAATTCTTTCAAAAGATTATCGATGATCTTATAAAGATTGACACAGTCACATTTGCGTCTAGATTGAGCGACATCAGCTGCGTCATTGAATAATCTGAAATATACATAGCTCAGTTTGACTCGTTCATTTGAAAAAAGATCGACGTTGATCTTTAGTTTATTCTGAATTTTGTCGTATCAGTTTTCCCAAGTAGAATTCTTTTCGTCAGTAAATCAGAAAGAATCAGATATTTTCTGAGATCTAGAATGCTCAGAGTAAATGAAATCAGAAAAAGTGATTTCTTTAGTTTGAAATCTAGTCTTCAACTCTTTGATTTCATCATCTTGTTGATTACTCAGCTTGTTGAGTTGATCTGTTTCTCTGTCGAGAATCATGCATCAAGTCTTTCAGTTTTCGATAGAAACAGAGAGTATTACTGTTTCAGCAAATGATTCGTTGTCTTTATTGATGAATGATTCAGCATTAGAGAGTTTTGATGAATCAGTCTCAGAGATTTGAGAAAAGTAACTTCGAAATTCTTTGAAACGTTCTTTAATAAATAAATGTTTTGACATGATAAAATTTGAAGAAAGAACAAAGTCAAGCGAATAATGATACTCAACAGTATTAATGAAGATGTATGATCAAGTGTTTAATCTTCAGAAAAGAATGTTGTTAATTAGAGAAATATTTTTGATTTGTGAGTTTTTGAGTGATTCTCAAGCAATTCACGAATATTCTTTATCATTGATTCTCTTAATCAAATTGAACAGCTTATTTTCACTCGTCTGTTTCATAAGAATGAGTTAATTCTCTTGATTGAATGAACTTTGCATACTTAATGAGCAATAAGTTGTTTAACAATTCAAACAGTCTCGTTGTTGATTCTATTAAACTTTCTAATGTTGTTCAGTCTTTTAATTGCATTGATCATTAGATAAACGAATTTCTTTAGACTTGTTCTGTCTGTACAAGTATGTTGAATGAATAATGAGATCAGTATCATGTGATTAACAAATTCTTAATATAATGTCAGAATCATGTCTAGATGAGTCAATCAACAAAAGTCAGAGTTGAATAGTGCTTGATCTTTAGAAATAGCTATAACTGAATATTAAGAATACAGAAGAAGATGAGTACAAAAGCTTCTATTTAAGTAATATTCAAAGACTGCGCTAAGCTTGAAGAGAATGTGTTTGTGACATGAGTAGAATGTGATGTAGAAAGAAAGATGATGTTGAACAAAGAAATGTTGAGAAAAGAAAATAGAGACTGAGTCAAATCTGAGCTAGAAACACTGACTAGTTTTAATTAATATACAAAGTACTTGCTAGTGTACTCTGCAAATTGATTAAAGTTTCAATCTTTTTCAGTCTTGATACGCTTGTAACAATCTTCTTGCTTAGATCTTGCTCAGATATTTAGCTCAAATCTAAGCTAAATCTTGATGATTTGATCTGTAAAAGTATCAAATCTGAGCGAAATTTGACTTAAATTCAAGCAAGATGTTGATGATTTGATCTATAAAAGTATTAAATCTGAGTCAGATTTGAGCAAGATGTTGACAATTTGATTTGTAAAAGTATTAAATTTAAGCAAGATTTAAGCAAAATATTTGAGTCAAATGTTAATGATTTGATCTGTAAAAGTATCAAATCTGAGTCAGATCTGACTCAGATTCAAGCAAGATGTTGATGATTTAATTTATAAAAGTATTAAATCTGAGTCAGATTTGAGCAAGATGTTAACAATTTGATCTGTAAAAGTATTAAATCTGAGCAAGATTTAAGCAAGATATCTGAGTCAAATGTTAATGATTTGATCTGTGAAAGTATCAAATCTGAGCGAAATTTGACTTAAATTCAAGCAAGATGTTGATGATTTGATCTATAAAAGTATTAAATCTGAGTCAGATTTAAGCAAGATGTTGACAATTTGATCTGTAAAAGTATTAAATTTGAGCAAGATTTAAGCAAAATATCTGAGTCAGATGTTGATGATTTGATCTGTGAAAGTATCAAATCTGAGTCAGATTTGACTCAAATTTAAGCAAGATGTTAATGATTTAATTTATGAAAGTATTAAATCTGAGTAAGATTTGAGCAAGATATTTGAGTTAAATGTTGATGATTTAATCTGTTGAAGTATCAAATTTAAGCAAGATCTGAGTCAGATGTTGATGATGTAATTTGTGAAAGTATCAAATATTCTGTCTTAAATCATGTGACTGCACGTCATCAACTTTTAGTCAATGAATTTTCTTTATACACAAACGCGTTTTGTGCAAACAAAATTAAAGTTAACTCTCACTTCATATTCATCATTTCATCTCATTTCATATCACTCATCAATCTTTAATTACTTGTCTTATTCTAGATCATTCTTCTACTCATCACGTAGCTTAAACAATATGATTCTTCAAATCTTACAGTTCAACTTTGATTATAACATTGATCTCAAATCTTGAAGTCAAGAATACATAAAGTCAACGTACTCATTGCAAGAAAACGTCGTTAAATGTTTTTTTTAACAGAATGATTGCATTGCTGAAAAAACATAATCTTTTCTCAAAAGCATTCAAGAATGAATTAAATTCTTATAAACTTTTGAGATTTAAATGAGAAAAGATGATTGAATGACTTCAATCAGAATTTGCAAATGAGATTGAAATTATAGATTTTTCTATCTTTGAGCAACATTTATGTCAGAAAACTCTTACATACATGAATGATGCTGACAAAAGAGTACAAGTAAGAGAAAAGTTCTGCAAAGCAATGAAAACTTAAGATCATTCAGCTAATCTTTGAAAAGCTTTCTTCAATGCTCATCACGCTCATCTTCATCTTTTTATCTTCGTCACAATCATCAGCGTCTTCACATCAGTCTTTATCAAGTCTTTTTTACTTTGAATCTTCTGTACAATCATCAGCATTGTTATCTCAGTCTCACTTAAGTCTTTTCAACTCTGAGTTATCTGTAAAATTGACAGTGTTATCTCATTACTTTTCATTAAGTTTTGAACACTTTGAGTTTTCAATCTTTTTGTCTCGACTTAACATATGATTCATGTCATACATAGTATTCACTGAGCAACTGTTCAATGCAACATCTGATTTATCTCTCAAGCTTCAAGACATCATCTTCATCTTATTTCTTTAGTCAATTAAAACAAGTGATATCTTTCTTGACAATGATAAACATTGCATTTTCTACGAAGCTTCTCAAAGTATTATCAACATTGCTTTGAATTGAGATCTGCGCAATGCAATCATCGCACAGCGAAATCATTCGCAAAATTTTCTCAAGATTAATGTTTGAAGTCAAAATGAGCTTGATATGTCAACTCAAAGTCTCTTCTGCTTTTTTCTAATCTTGAGACAGTGACGACGATAACTCTCTTTTCTGTTAATCAACTTTTGAGCATCATGATATCAATGATTCTCTTGTTCAGTCATCATTATGCAAAGCTATTGATACACTTTACAAATATCAAAGATTAGCATACAACATTGTGTTCACTTTTTCTATTACTTTTCGCTGACTTCTTTGTTCAAATGAATCAAAGCATACGTGAATCAATAGTGTGAAAGATTCAAAATCAAATTCTTTTAATAGCAGAGTTATGCAAAAGCAAATCAAGTTTAGAAGCTTTATAAATAATATTTTCTCTCATGATGAGTCTGTTTCAAGCACAAGCATCTTGAAGCACACGAATGCAAATGATTCAAGAGATTTGATTACAAAGACAGATGTGATAATTGCAACAGCATCATCTTCTTTCATTAATGATTCAAGCAATCAGTTGAAAAGAAGTGATAGTGATGAAGATAATGATGAAAAGAATTGAGATCAATGATTAGTCTTTTGCTCTCTTACATAAATGATATAACTCATCTTTTTCTCAGAGTACTAGCTATTCAGAATAATCAGCTTTGTGAGCATTTTGAAGAGAAATAATGAGTTCAATTAACTCATTTGATATTCATATCTTTTAAATTCATCAAAGATTTTATTAAATGAATGTTGCTCAATCTTCTCTTGTCAATATTTCATTGACAATTGCATTTAATCTTGATCATCGCTTGCATGAACAGTGATGCTGATGATTTGTATGAAGAATTAATCGAAGATAAAATGAGATTAAGCAAGATACAGTTGCTCATTCTTAATGTCGCTTGAGTAACTAATGTTGTTCAATCGTAGATCATTGAAGCGCTTGCTATCATCATGTTTTGCATGCAGCTTTGACTGAAGTGAAGAGAAATCTGAAAAGAATGAAAGAAAGAATTGAATATCTCACGTCATTATTCTCAAGATGCATTCAGTGATTCTGTTTGTTCACTATCTAAAATCGATTAAAAGTGATTCGCTTAATGTTCATGCAAGTCTGAGTGCAAACTACATCATAATCAATTTATCAATGAACTCAGCATCTTTATAGTGTTGATCTTCAACATTGATGAGTGATTTGCAGCAATCAACAATTATGTTGATTTAAAAGCTCTTGACATCAAAGTTCTGTCACTACACAAATTCTTATCATTCAATGATGTAAACTTATGAAATGTAAAGAATCAGCTTCAAGCTCTGATGAATTCTAATCTCAAATGATCAATGAGTTGAAATTCGCTGCTAAAGACTCATTATGAATGATCTTCAAAAGAAAGTACTTTCATCTGAGTTATGTCAATTTGAAAGATTTATCACATGTGAATCTTTAAGAAATTTACAAGCATTCACGTTGAAAAATGAATGAAGAGAAAAATGACAATGAAGAAAGAGATTGTAATGAGTACTATGCACGTTGACTTCGCTTGTGTCAACGAGAATCACAATGTCAAAAACATGCAAGTGAGCTCTTGAAAAGACTTGAGACAGATGAAAGATGAAAGATTTTCACAATGCTTCTGACTTGTGTCAATGTCAAGCACGCTGATCAGTGTTGATTCTTCAGATATCATTGATGCTCTCAATATTGCTTCGTCATCTACATGAAATAATTTAAATCATCGTCTCTTTGATCTTTATTTCACGCATTTAAAAGAATTCATCAAGCTCATTGTCAAAGAGAGAGATAGTGAGTTGAATCAAATAATTTAAGAAGCGCGCAACGCTGTCAATTGTTTCATGACAGCTTTGCTTAATGCATTAATTCATCATTATGAAGAAAGTTGTTGATTCAATGATCATTTGTTGAAACTAGATGCTCTGATATTAAGAACAGCTACGTGTCAATTCTTTACAAAGTACGTTGAACAATATCAAGCACAGATTCAACAGTGAAAGAATCAAGCTTTAACAAATCTTGAATACTTACAGATGCAGTGAAATAAGAACTCTAGACTTTAGAAGAAGAACGAGAGATTTATGAAAATGAAGATTATCAAGATTATTGATAAAGCTAGAATGCTTCAAGTGTGTAATGATTTGTCATGACTTTTCATAAATAACAAGAAACTAGATATGCATTTCATGAACAACGACATTCAAACAGCTTGCATGAATTGAATCATTGATCAAATGCTGTCAACTGTTGAGATTATGTCTAGAATCTAATCACACTGCAGCGAGATAGTGCGTAGCTGAATAGAATGTTTGATCAATAAAGATAGCTATAACTAGAATATTAAGAATACAGAAGAAATCAAAGAGAGTTTCGAGCTGTATCTATAGTAGTGCAAAACAAAGAAAGCGAAGCAGATTTGCTTGAGTATCGAAAGCGCTAGAATAGAGTGTTGAGGCTAGAAGTTTAACATGAGTCAAAACTTCTAGAGCTTGTTGACTAGAAAACTCTATTCAATCTCAACACACTCGTAACATTATCTTCTTCTCTTTAAAAGTCATGTTTTTATGACTTGTAATGTAGTTCATAGCACTGACGTAGAGTCTTGATGCCTGTCTTTCTATCAATCTTTCTATTGATTTAAATCAACTCGTCAAATGCCTATTGTAGCAGACTTACTATGTGAAATAAAGTGATCATTGAAGCAGACTCACTAGTCGACTTGCTCATTGAAGAGATCAACTATCGACTTGTCATTGAAGCAGACTCACTAGTTGCATGTGAACGTGAGGTAGATCGATTCACTGATAGGTAAAGCGATGAGAGTAGATATGTCATTGCATTGACGAAAAGTATCATTGAAGCAGACTCACTAGTCGACTTGCTCATTGAAGAGATCAACTATCGGCTTGTCATTAAAGCAGACTCACTAGTTGCATGTGAACGTGAGATAGATCGATTCACTGATAGATAGAATGATGAGAGTAGATATGTCATTGCATTGACGAAGAGTGTCATTGAAGCAAACTCACTACGAGAGCATCATTTGTAGCAGACTCACTAAATTGATCTAATGACACAGATTGTTTTGACTTGTCTGATTCACAAGCTTTCAAGACGAAGAGAGAAAGAAATTAAACAGATTGTTTTCACTCGTCTGCTTCACAAGAATGAATTGATTCTCTAGCAATCAACGAAGATTCTTTATCGTTGATTCTATTGACTCTCTGATGTTGTTCTGTCTTTCAATTGCGTCGATCATCAGATAAAACAAATTTCTTTATACTCGTTTCATTATTTGTCAAGTAGCTTGAATGAGTATTGATATTGATATCATGTGATTAACGAATTCTTAATATAATGTTGAGATCATGCCTAGAATCTAACCACACTGCAGCGAGATAGTGCGTAGCTGAATAGAATGTTTGATCAATAGAGATAGCTATAACTAGAATATTAAGAATACAGAAGAAATCAAAAAGAGTTTTGAGCTGTATCTATAGTAGAGCAAAACATGTTACGAGTGTGTCGAGATTGAATAGAGTTTTCTAGTCAACAAGCTTTATGAGTTTTGGCTCATGTTGAATCTCTAGCCTCAACACTCTATTCTAGCGCTTTCGATACTCGAGCAAATCTGCTTCGTTCTCTTTGTTTTGCTCTACTATAGATACAGCTCGAAACTCTCTTTGATTTCTTCTGTATTCTTAATATTCTAGTTATAGCTATCTCTATTGATCAAACATTCTATTCAGCTACGCACTATCTCGCTGCAGTGTGATTAGATTCTAGGCACGGTTTCAACATTATATTAAGAATTCGTTAATCACATGATATCGATATCAATATTCATTCAAGATACTCGTACAGACAGAACGAGTCTAAAGAAATTCGTTTACCTGATGATCGACGCAATCGAAAGACTGAACAACACTAGAGAGTTTGATAGAATCAACGACAAGGCTGTTTGAATCGCTAGACAACTTATCGCTCACTAAGTACGCAAAGTTCATTCGATCAAGAGAATCAACCCATTCTCATGAAACAGACGAGTGAAAATAAGCTGTTCAACTCAATTAAGAGAATCGACGATAAAGAACCTTCGTGAATTGCTTGAGAATCAACTCATTCTCGTGAAGCAGACGAGTGAAAACAATCTGTTCAATCTCTTTCTCTCTTCGCCTCGAAAGCTCGTGAATCAGTGAGTCTGCTTCAATAACACTCTTCGTCAATGCGATGACATACCTATCCTCATCGTTCTACCTACCAGTGAATCGATCTACCTCACGTTCACGTGCAACTAGTGAGCCTGCTTCAACGACAAGCCGATAGTCAATCTCTTCGATGAGCAAGTCGACTAGTGAGTCTGCTTCAATGACATTCTTCGTCAATGCAATGACATCTCTATCCTCATCGCTTTACCTATCAGTGAACCGATCTACCTCACGTTCACGTGCAACTAGTGAGTCTGCTTCAATGACAAGTCGATAGTCAATCTCTTCGATGAGCAAGTCGACTAGTGAGTCTGCTTCAATGATCATTCTATCTCACATAGTGAGTCTGCTACAATAGGCATTTGACGGGTTGGTTTGAATCAATAGAAAGGTTGATAGGAAGGCAGGCATCAAGACTCTACGTCAGTGCTATGAACTACACTACAAGTCATAGAAACATGACTTTTAAAGAGAAGAAGATAATGTTACGAGTGTGTCGAGATTGAATAGAATTTTCTAGCCAACAAGCTCTAGAAGTTTTGACTCATGTTGAATCTCTAGCCTCAACACTCTATTCTAGCGCTTTCGATACTCGAGCAAACCTGCTTCGCTCTCTTTGTTTTGTCCTACTATAGATACAGCTCGAAACTCTCTTTGATTTCTTCTGTATTCTTAATATTCTAGTTATAGCTATCTCTATTGATCAAACATTCTATTCAGCTACGCACTATCTCGCTGCAGTGTGGTTAGATTCTAGGCACGATCTCAACAAAACAAAGAGAACAAAGCAGATTTGCTCAAGTATTGAAAGCGTTAGAATAGAGTGTTGAGGCTAGAGATTCAACATGAGTCAAAACCTCTAAAGCTTGTTGACTAGAAAACTCTATTCAATCTCGACACACTCGTAACATCAACATTCTCTCTAGTCAACGTTTATCAAGAACTTGTTTAAAATTGTCTCAAGCTTCAAGCAATCATGCAGATTTTGCTGAGTTTTGAACTTATTGACAAATCAACTTTAATTATGTCGTTCTTTTTCAAGATGACTTTGATCATGAAATGAGTAAGTGTATCATCATTCTGAGTTTTTCTGCTTTAAATATCAGATGTTGTGCTTCTTTTTCAGTAGTTATCTCATTTTCTTTGTATCAGACACTAACTTTCATGATATAGTTTATTCAAGAGCATTCTACACTTAATTGCACATCAAGAATGTTTCATGACAAGATCAAGCAAAGAGCATTAGCTCAATTCACTTTCATGCTAGAGAGAGATTTCACAGAAGATCTTAAGCAGAATGATTAATCAGACATTCTCATTAATCTTGCAGATATTATAAGTGAGAGTGTGAATTTTCAGCGTGTTGAACTTGTCATTTTTTGCAAGTTTACTCAAAAACTCAAATTAGCAAAGCAAGTTTCAAAGTATGCACATTGACAAAGCAACTTTAACAAAGTTTACTATTATGTTATCTTTTTAAAAATTGATTTCGAAAGAATTGTAATAAAGAAGTGCAAGAAAAAGACTGACTTCTCAGCAAATGTCTTTCAAACAGTCAAGAATGAGATGATAATGTCAGAAAATGCAAATAGCGCAAATAGCGATGATCGAAAGAATGAAACGTCGATTCAAGATATGATTTAAGCAGCAGCATGAAGACGATTTTGATCTTTCTAGATATGTAATTCAATAACAGAGATTTTCATCACAGCACTTTTAAGTACACATGACTAAGCATGTTTGAGATCAATGCATTAGTTTTTGCTCAATGTTACGAGCGTATCAAGGCTGAATAGAGCTAGTCAGTGTCTCTAGCTCAGATCTGACCCAGTTTCTATTTTCTTTCATCAACATCTCTTTGTTCAACATCATCTTTCTTTCTACATCACATTCTACTCGTGTCACAAACACATTCTCTTCGAGTTTAGCGCAGTCTCTGAATATTACTTAAATAGAAGCTCTTGTACTCATCTTCTTCTGTATTCTTAATATTCAGTTATAGCTATCTCTAAAGATCAAGCACTATTCAACTCTGACTTTCGCTGGTTGACTCATCTAGGCACGGTTCTGACATTATATTAAGAATTCGTTAATCACACGATACTGATCTCATTGTTCATTCAACATACTCGTACAGACAGAACAAGTCTAAAGAAATTCGTTTACCTAATGATCGACGCAATCGAAAGACTGAACAACACTAGGAAGTTTGATAGAATCAACGACGAGACTGTTTGAATCGCTAGACAACTTATCGCTCACTAAGTACGCAAAGTTCACTTGATCAAGAGAATCAATTCATTCTTGTGAAACAGACGAGTGAAAATAAGCTGTTCAACTCGATTAAGAGAATCGACGATAAAGAATCTTCGTGAATTGCTTGAGAATCACTCAAAAACTCACAAATCAAAAATATTTCCCTAATCAACAACATTCTTTCCTGAAGATTAAACACTTGACCATACGTCTTCATTAATACTGTCGAGCATCGTCATTCGCTCGATCTCGTTCTTTCTTCAAATTTCATCATGTCAAAACGTTCATTTATCGAAGAACGTTTCGAAGAATTTCGAAGTCGCTTTTCTCAAATTTCTGAGACTGATTCATCGAAATTCTCTAGTGCTGAATCATTCATCAATGAAGACGACGAGTCATTCGCTGAAACAGTAATACTCTCTGTTTCTATCGAAAACTGAAAGACTCGATGCATGATTCTCGACAGAGAAACAGATCGACTCAACGAGCTGAGTAAACAACGAGACGACGAAATCAAAGAGTTGAAGACTAGGCTTCAAACTAAAGAAATCACTTCTTCTGATTTCACCTACTCTGAGCGTTCTAGATCTCAGAAAATACCTGATTCTTTCTGATTTACTGACGAAAAGAATTCTACTTGGGAAAACTGATACGGCAAAATTCAGAATAAACTAGAGATCAACGTCGATCTCTTT
>JAABUV010004985.1_pt1 | contig 15426 bp, 34 predicted proteins | sample 5559971 | NCBI WGS metagenome assembly JAABUV01 (sample SAMN10711881, study PRJNA513362) | rock metagenome | isolation source: Antarctica rocks | place: Antarctica: Victoria Land, Knobhead nord | collected 2015-12-19
CGACCACGCGCTGGAGGCGGCGCTGGGCTTCCCGCTGTTCACCGACGGCGAGGAGCGCCTGGGCTGGCTCATGAACCTCAACGCGGTGCGCCCCCGCCGGCCGCGCGCCCTTTGCACCAGAGCATCAACGAAACAAGCTGATCGTCATGCACAAGTTGCTCACGAGGAACCCAAGCGTCACATGTTCGCAAGCACCCTGTACGACAAGGGTGTGTGCGCTCTGCAAATCTCAGGCACTTGCTCAAAATGCTTGCAGCATCATGTAATGGTGGCGCGTGCGGCATCATGTCATGGTAGCGCGTGCAGCATGCTGGGATGGTGGCGCAGAGTGCTGAGCTCCTGCTGGTCACCGGCCGCAGACCGTGCTGGAGGACCGCGAGACCGGGAACACGGTGGCCGCGGTGAATTGCTACTTCATGTGCCAGGATGGCAGCATGTTCAAGGCGCAGGTGGCGTTCGCGCCCTACTTCTACCTGCAGGTCCAGGTGCTTGGGCCCGCCACCAGCTGATTGGCCCCCTGACCAGCGACTGCCTGCCTGCAAAGAGAGCAGCACTCTCCATGGTCATGCTCAGTACTCTTTCTTTTTGGTGGACCTTTGACGTGCGCGAAAGCCTTCGAGAGGAGCATGTCCAAGCTTTCCTTCATGGCCACTCACATTACCGGAGCACAACGCTCCATCGAAAACATTCAACTTCAGGCAGCATGCGACGCTCGTGGCTGGGTGACAGCACAGACACCCGGCATGCCTGCTCAGGCTGAGCAGAGGCGCAGCTCTGACTGCGCCCCGTGCGGCTCGCCAGGAGGACATGGAGCGCGAGGTGGAGGCCTACCTGCGGCGCAGGCACCCGGCCGCCGTGCGCGGCGTGGAGGTCGTGGCGCGCGAGGACCTGGACCTCAAGAACCACCTGTCCGGCCTGCAACGCCGCCTGCTCAAGGCGCGCGCCCCGCTGCAGGCGCTGCTGCTGTGCAGACCGTGTAGGCATCGGCCACTAGCGGCGGCGCGCTAAACGTTCCAGCACTGCATGTGATGTGTGAGAGTGCGTGCATCGCGAGGCTTCTGCGCATGCTGCATCAGGGGCATCTTGCCTGCTCAGCAAGGTGTTACTGTGCGGGGTCTGTGCTCAAGGGCACATGCAGCCTGACTGCCACTCACTAGGATGAGTAGGTTTGGGTAGGGTAGGGAAGGGATATGGATTGCGTTATTTTATGAAGCCCTGCTCAAACTGAATTTTATGAAGCACTGCCGCTGCGCATAGCAGCCCTGGAGCGTGGAGACTGTCAGCGATAGGGCATGGCCTGAAGGTCGGGCGCGCGTAGCACGGCATGTGCGATGCCTGACAGGCAGGGAACGTGCGACCGGCCGCGCAGGTGAGCTTCTGGACCGTGCAGGCGCTCATGGACGTCAAGCGCGAGCTGGCGCCGGCGGTGCGGCGCAACCGCGCGCGCGAGGCGACCACCAACGCGTATGCCGCCTTCGATGCCGAGGCCCGGCCGGGAGCTCGCCTCCAGGTGCTGGAGAGCGCGACGGTCACTTCGATGACGCAGTCTGAGGAGCCTTTGCCTTGCCATGGAGCCAACTGCCTGCTAATTATCTTGCACTTCAAGGACAAACGCTTGCAAGCTCTCTGCCGCGCCTGGTGAGCGGCGTCACAGTGTATGGAACCTGCACACAGACCAGCATAGCACACAGCTTGGTCAGCGGATGGCAGCCGAATGACGCAGTTGTAAGGCATCACTTGCTCAGTGTTGGACCTGGTTCACTTGTACAAAGGCTGTGGGCAGCACTGTGCATTGTTGATCGACTCCATGCGCGCGCAGGACGCGCTGGACGCGGTGCTGGACATGCGCGAGTGCGACGTGCCGTACCACATGCGCTTCCAGATTGACACGGGCGTGCGCTGCGGCCACTGGCACACTGTGCGCGCGTCGCACGGCCACGTGTCGCTTGCGCACCGCGCCGACCTGCTCCAGCGCGGGGAGCCGCGCATCTGCGCATTCGATATCGAGACCACCAAGCTGCCTCTGCAGTTCCCCAACGCGGAGTTCGATCAGGCGCGCTCTCTGCTACATGTGCTAGTTCCCCATGAGCTGGATGTTGGGTGCACCAAGCTTGCATGTGCTTTGGTCCAGAGGCGCAACAAATACAAACAGCACTGCCCTGCCCCTTTTTGTCAGATGTCATACATTGAAGCATACCTGAGAGTTCGCTGATGAACTCGAGAACTTGTGATGAGGCCTCGTCAAGCCCAGCAGCAGCTGAGAGCTTCAGCGGCCTCCAGGTGTTCATGATCTCGTACATGATCGACAAGCGCGGCTTCCTGATCGTCAACCGCGAGGTTGTTTCCGAGGACATCGCCGACTTTGAGTACACTCCCAAGGCAGAGTTTCAGGGTGCGCGCATGCGCTGCAGCCCAGCTACTAGTGGCTTATGTACCTCGTCACAGCTGACGGACTGCCATTGCAGTCACACCCTGTAAAGTCCATGACCGATTTGCCTCATGAACGAGCATCAGGTTGGTGTTACAAACAGCAAGCCATCTGCGCGCAGGGCCCTTCACGGTGTGGAACGAGCCGGATGAGGAGGCGCTGCTGCGGCGCTGGTTTGCGCACATGCGCGAGGTGCAGCCGGCCATATATGTGACCTACAACGGCGACTTCTTCGACTGGCCGTTCATGGAGACGCGCGCGGCTGCGCGCGGGATGGACATGCACGCCGAGATCGGCTTCCGCATGAACGCCAAGACCAAGGAGTGCCTGTCGCGGTGTGCCGCCTCATGCTCTTGATGTGCTGGGCGATCATAGAAAGGCACTGCTGTCGTGCATTGAGCACCATCGCAGTTGTTCATGTGGATTTATACATTGAACAGCAGCATGCACAAGAGCCTAATGCTAACCAGCGATGCGTGCCAGCGCAGGAGCGCAGTGCACATGGACTGCATGCACTGGGTCAACCGCGACTCGTACCTGCCGCAGGGCAGCCGCGGGCTCAAGGTGCGCACTGAAGCCTGCAGGTACATACACTTAAGTTCAAGCGCAAGGGCCTTCATGCTAGCACACACATGTACTGCACAGATTCGCTCCCTACGTCTTGAAAGATCAGATATCTTCAGTGGCAGAATTGACGCTAGGTCCTCACTACACCAGAAGGTCAGCTAGCATGCGGTTTTGGAATCGCAGCCAGCCTGTTGCTCTGCAGCGCGCTGTGCAGGGCCAGCCCACTAGAGTCATGCCTGCCCGAGCGCGCAGGCAGTGACCAAGGCCAAGCTGGGCTACCACCCGGTGGAGGTGGACCCGGAGGACATGGTGCGCTTCGCGGCGGAGCAGCCGCAGACCATGGCCGCGTACAGCGTGTCGGACGCGGTCGCGACGTTCTACCTGTACCAGACGTACATCCACCCCTTCATCTTCTCGCTGTCCACCATCATCCCCATGCCGCCGGACGAGGTGCTGCGCAAGGGCTCCGGCACGCTGTGCGAGATGCTGCTCATGGTGCAGGCGTTCCAGGCGCGCGCCGCGCCGCCCCGCCACGCTCGCAACACGGCGCTGCCTCCGGGTGTCCTCATGTGTCCATCCGCTGCTAGTGGTGAGCAAGTCATTGCCCAAGGTTTGCTTACATTCCTATATATAAGCAGAGTTTGGTCCTCATGCGCAGTGCTCCAGTGCACCTTGTAAGTTGAGGTACCAAAGGTCTTACGGAGTGCCAGTCATCGGCGCGCTGCTGACATGCCTGGAACATGTCGGGACTCCGGATGCAGAGCTCGGCCTGCGGCACGGCAGGCGAACGTGATCGCGCCAAACAAGCACACCGCCGCGGCGGAGGCCATGTTCCGTGGGCACCTGCTCGACAGCGAGACGTACATCGGCGGCAAGGTGGAGGCGCTGGAGAGCGGCGTGTTTCGCTCCGACCTGCCCACGCGCTTCAAGCTCAAGCCGGCCGCGTACCAGGCACGGCATGACAGTACAAGTATACTGCAGTGCTTTACGACGCGGCCTGTGTCAAACGACAGGGTCGCGGACCTGCATGCGAAAGTCGTCACCGGGTTGGCCCTGCTCCAAGCATGTTTGCACCACATGCGCCACTTGCGCCACTGGTGTTTGCATGCATGGTCCAGTTTAACAGTGACCAAGGCTTGCTCATTGTGTGTTTCTCATACCAGGATGCTATGAATCACTTGGGCATGGCCGTGTGCGGCAGGCGCTGCTGGATAGCCTGGACTCGGACCTGCGCTATGCGATCGAGGTGGAGGGCAAGCAGCGCCTGGAGGACATTGAGAACTATGATGAGGTGCGCTGCTTGTTGTGCATGGTGCTCTTCCACATTTGCAGCCGCTGTTGTCATGGGGCACAGCAGCGTTAGACCACTCGCTGTGCCCCTGCTGGAGGCCAGTCTTGACCTGCATTGTGTCGCTTTCCCTGCTGCGGCTGCGAGAGTAGACCTTACAACTGATGATGTGAAAGGTAGCCGAAGAGCTACTTAGCCTTTTACGCACAGTACTGGACAGTGCCCGGGGCTTTTGCTCTTGCGCAGGTGCGGGCAGAGATTGCAGCAGCGCTGGAGGGCCTGCGCGACACGCCCAACCGCGAGGAGTGCCCGCTGATCTACCACCTGGATGTGGCCGCCATGTACCCCAACATCATCCTGACCAACAGGCGCGCGGTCCGCACATGTGGTTTTATGGACACCTCCTGCGGGCCCTGCGTTACGTGTAGGCGCCACGTTCTACAACAGGTCAGAGTAGCAGAGCCTTGTCTTATCCGTAGTCGTCACGTTATGCCACAGGTCAGAGCGGCGGAAAGCTCTAATGACAGAGGAGTCTGCAGAGGTCCGTGGTGACAGCCTTGTTGACAGTGGATGTGCCTAACTTTGAGTTGCATATCGCCAAGCATCACTGTCAGTCCACATGAGCAGGCTTCTTGACTGACACAAAACAGATGCAAGCAGAGAGGCCTGCAGCGCAGGCTGCAGCCGTCCGCGATTGTGACGGATGAAGACTGCGCCGCCTGCGACTTCAACCGCCCGGGCAAGACCTGCCTGCGTCCCATGGAGTGGGTGCGCCTCCCCTGTCTGTGTTCTTGAAGCTTCGGGTGCATGTGGGCCTGCTTGAGATTTGACATAGCAACTGACAACAAGTGCATAAATGCAATCTGCGCTTTGCCTCCACACTGTTTACTACTTATTGATGCTCTGTCTCAACTGACGTGGCAACGCTGATTTGTGGAGAGTATTAGGCGTGCACGCATGCAGGTGTGGCGTGGGGAGACATTCGCCGCGACGACAGCCGAGTACTTCTCAATCAAGACGCAGCTGGCGTCGGAGACCTTTGCGGCCGAGGCGCCGGGGGGCCCGCCGCGCTTCTACTCGCAGCTGCCGCAGGAGGAGCGCGCCAAGCTGCTGCGGGACAGGCTGAAGAAGTACTGCCAGCGGGTGCGTACCGGCCAATGCCCAGAGTTGTGGGAAGCTCGAGAAGGCCAACATGTTGGCGTCTTGGCATGTTTGATTAAGCATACTGAGACAGGCACTGCATCAGCCCAAGTACGGCACCAATGCACACGCGGCACATGAAAGCCAACATGAACAGCGTTAGTCCTTTACAGACCTACCCATGCGCAGCATGCATAAGGGTGCTCAGAGGCACCCTGCTGTTTAGCATGCACGCCTGTATCAGCGTGCCTGCATGGTGTGTACCACTGCTGCTGGCCGGCGGCAAGCTGCACACTGGCCATGCAGGCATCCACGAGCTTGCTGGATGTCGTGCATGCCCTCGTTTGTTCCAGTAGTCCATATACACGGCCAAGCTGCGCATGGGCCGGTGCAGGTGTACAAGCGCGTGCTGGACAAGCCGGTGGTCGAGAAGCGCGAGGCCGGCGTGTGCATGCGCGAGAACGACTTCTACGTCGGCACCGTGCGCGCCTTCCGCGACCGCCGCTACGAGTACAAGGGCCTCAACAAGAAGTGGAAAGGCAAACTGGACGCCGCCAAGGCGCGCCCCTCGCTCCCGCAAAGGCTGCTCCCGCGCCCGCACCTGCTCAGCATGTCAGTAAAGGCCGAGCTGGATGCCGCCAAGGCGCGCCCCTGCCCCCGCGCCCGCACCTGGTCAGCGTGTCAGTAAAGGCCAAGCTGGATGCCAGTATGGCGCACCCTGCTCCCACGCCAGCACCTGCTCAGCGTGCCAGTCAACTCCATGTCCAGGTCCATGGTAACTCCTTGTGGCAGACCTGTGTGCTCGACACGTGTGACGCCTGGCATGGCGTGCACCGAGTTTGGCGGCTTGTGATACTGCATGCCACAGCCAGGCGGCAAGATTGCAAGCATCACATTCAGGCGTGCGCGCGGGCGTCCCAACGTCAGGCTTGTGATGTTATGTTACTACAGCCAGGCGGCTACATCGCAAGCACCACGGTCAGGCACACGCGCGGGCACCGCGGCGCTGCGGGCAGGGCCGTCCGCGACACCGCGCGCGGCGCGCAGGCCGCGGGCAACCCGCTGGAGGTGCAGGCGGCGGCTGACATGGTGGTGCTGTACGACAGCCTGCAGCTCGCGCACAAGTGCATCCTGAACTCCTTCTACGGCTACGTCATGCGCCGCGGCGCACGCTGGTACTCCATGGAGATGGCCGGAGTGGTGACCTATACTGGCGCGCAGATCATCCAGGCGCGCTACGGCGGCCCGGCCCGCGCGGCCGCCCCGGCCTGGTCGCCCTTGGCCTGACTTTCGTCAATGTACAAGATCGCCTTCGTCACAGCGACACAGCTAACCCAATGTGCATCCGCTCAGCTTGTCTGGCCTGTCCCTGCCAGGCATAAGCCTGTGCCGTCAGAGTGCAGTGGCTACACAAGCGGCCATGTCAGTGGCTTGCAGCCTCTCGCGGGATGTCTTTAGCCTTTTATCACAGCATACATCGGCAGAGCTGCACGTGCCTGAGCCTTGGCCCAGCTTGTTGCGGAGTGGGTGGGTGGGGGGCACGCGCGCAGCGGGCCAACGCGCTCATTGACCAGCTGGGCATGCCGCTGGAGCTGGACACAGACGGCATCTGGTGCGCGCTGCCGGGGTCCTTCCCGGAGAACTTCAAGGTGCGCGACTTTGAGCGCAAGTGATACTCTGTCTTTCCTTGATTAATAAATCACATGAGCAACACAAACAACTCGCAAGAGGAGCAGCGATGTTTGCAGCCCATGCTCATTGGCTCCAGCATAGTCAATAAAGAGGAAGATGAGTGCCTGGGCCTGAGTGACAGGGGCCGAGGCACCAGGGCGGCTCGGCATGCTCAGGCTGCATGCGCGCGCGCGCGCGCAGCTGGCCAGCCGCGCGGGCAAGGACCTGCGCATCAGCTACCCATGCGTCATGCTCAACGTCATGGTCGCGCAGCACTGCACCAACGAGCAGTACGCAGACCTGGTGGACGCCGCCGCGCACACATACGCCACGTCCAGCCAGATGTCGATCGAGTTCGAGGTCGATGGGCCGTACCGCGTGCGCGCCGCCGAACGCCCGCGCTTGCCCGCTGCCTGTGGATCCTGCCAGCGCCGGAGCACACATGCACCGCACACACAGGGGAGGCCGCAGCCTCACCAGTCAGCGGCAGCACCTCGCCCGTGCGCGTCAGGTGGCACCGCAGCACTGCATGCGCATGCCTGGCTCCAGCCGCCTCACACGTACTGCAGTGAAGTGACAGCCAGCGGTCCCACCATGTCGCCTGTCCCACGGCCTCTTGCTTACTCAGTAGAGCCACCCTTCCGAGCTACCCTTGACTACTATCATTGTTTGTCAATATTTTCACTGAGCTGCATGGCCATTGGCCGGCGGCAGGCCATGATCCTGCCGGCGAGCAAGGAGGAGGGCAAGCTGATCAAGAAGCGCTACGCAGTCTTCAACCCGGACGGCTCGCTGGCCGAGCTCAAGGGCTTTGAGCTCAAGCGGCGCGGCGAGCTCAAGCTGATCAAGGTGTTCCAGTCCGAGGCGCGCCCCGCCGCGCGGCTCCTCTGCCTGCTTGGGCGTTGGCACCCAAGAGGACAGCGTTCACAGCTAGTCTGCTTTAAACGCGTGTGCATGCTTGCTTCTGCCTGCTTGAGCGTCAACACGCAAGAGGTCGGCGTTCATAGCCGGCCTGCTCCAAACGCGTAAACGTGCTTGCTTGTTGTGCCTTCGTGTTGCATCTGCATGCAACAGTGTGTGCGCAGCCAGTACCAGGCTTGTGTCTGCAGCCCGCGCTGCCCTGCTCTGACAGTGCGGCCCGCTTGGGGCCTGGCGGCATGCATCTCTGCCGCGGGCGCACGGCCGGGGCGGGCGCGCAGGTGTTCGAGCGGTTCCTGGCGGGCGACACGCTGGAGGAGTGCTACGCGGCCGTCGCCGCCGTGGCCGACCGCTGGCTGGACCTGCTGGACACGCAGGCGCGCGCGCGCGCGCGGCCCTCGGCAGCAGAGTTTAGGATTTAGGTCATCCAGCAGTGCGTCCTTGCGCGGCCCAGGGTGTCTGCAAGCGACGGCGTCCGCCGCTTCATCGCTTCGTCAGAGCCAAGTGCGTGCACCGTTGGCGGCCTCAGGCCCCTGACCGACGCAGGGTCTTCAAATGCGCATGTGTGATGGTAGGCCTTCCTACTGGCTGCGCACAGCGTCACGGTGCGCGCGGCAGGGCGTGGATGTCACCGATGGCGAGCTCATGGAGTACATCTCGGAGTCGTCCATGATGTCCAAGGCGCTGGCCGAGTACGAGGGTGCGCCCTGGGCACGACATCAGCACTCCGTGCGCAGTCCGTGGCACATGCATGTCTGTTTCCCGCACGCATTGCGCGTCACCCTGACTTTGAGCACCGGCAGTCAACGTCCGGGCTAGGCGACCACTCCTTGGCTGCAACGCGACCACAAGGCACGAGACAGGTGACTGCCGCGCGTGCGCGCGCAGGCCGCAAGAGCTGCGCGGTGACCACGGCGCAGCGGCTGGGCCAGTTCCTTGGCGACGAGCGCATACAGGACAAGGGCCTCAACTGCAACTACGTCATCGCGCGCCGGCCCGAGGCGCGCCGGGTCGCGAGCGCTGCCTGCGAGTTTGCAGTGTATGTTGAGGCGCTGAGCTGCTGGCGACGGAGCCTGTGCGGCCGACCAGGCGCGGCCCTGTGCGGAGCAGGGCTTGTGCATGGCGTTTGATAGTTGTCGCCATGTCTGCCATGCCCTCTCTGCATGGACAGCGCAACAGCTGCTTGGCACAACAGGCATGCACGCGGCACCGTTCGCATGCACAGCAGTGCTCGCAGCGCTGACTGGGTCAGCGTCATGGCAGGGAGCGCCCACCAGCGCGCGGGCCATCCCGGTCGCCATCTTCAGCACCGAGCCGGCGATCGCGCGCTCCTTCTTGCGCAAGTGGACCGGCGAGCTGTCCGACTGTGCGCGGCCCTTGGGCATTCATAATCCAGGCGCTCGTGGGTGGTGCTTTGCTCATGTCGCTCCAGCATTGGGCAGTTGCCAAGGGCATGCTCAGCAGGCAATCGCCGCGGTCAGCGGGCCTGCACGCCTTGAGACCATGTGATATTTCATGCTGCAAGCAGAGCAGGTCAGGGCTTCTGTCCGCTCCTTCACCTACCCAATGCTTGGCGCATGCGCGCTGGGGACTGCGGGATGCCGGATGCGGCGGAGCTGAGGCCACCCTGGCACGCCCGGCCGTGCGCAGGCCGCGGCCCGGGCGAGGTGCCAGACGTGCGCGCAATCGTGGACTGGGGTTACTACAAGGAGCGCCTGGGCGGCGCGGTGCAGAAGATCATCACCATCCCGGCCGCCATGCAGCGCGTGGCCAACCCCGTGCCGCGCGTGCGGCACCCCGACTGGCTTCACAAAAAGGCGCGCGCCGGCGCCTCTCGTCCAGGGCGGGCGGAACTCTGGGGACGCGCTCCGCCTGAAACTGCCGCTGCCTGTGCAGGCCGGCGCATGCGGGCCTGCGAAGGAGACACCCGGCACAAATGCACGGCCCGACTGCGTACCAGCACTGACACTCTGCTAGAAGCCTTAGTGTCAACGTGCAGCCGCATGCGTCACGCCAGCCTCCCCTGCAGCTCTGTGAGGCGCCCGCGACAGGCGGGCGGCCCGGAGCCGCGCAGGTGCGCGAGAAGGAGGACCGCTTCCAGCAGCGCAAGATCGACAGCTTCTTCGCGGCGCGCCAGCCGGGCGAGGAGGCCGGCCTGGCGCCCGTGGCCGGCCCGGATATCGATATGGAGGCGCGCCCCGCCCGCAAGGCGCCCTGACACCCCAGATGTGGGTGCTAACATTGCTGTCCAAGTTTGACAAGCATGTATTGTTATCAAGCACATGAATATCATCAGGGCTGGCGCGCTTGCAGTTGTCGGAGGCTGGCCGTTAGAGGCAATTGTCGTGCAGTGCTTGCCGCAAGAGCACAGGCACAGGCAGAATCATCCAGAGCATAGACAGCTCACTCAGGCGCCCCACGTCTCTAGGACCTGGCCGGCGGCGGCGGCGCGGCGGCGCTGGCGCGGCAGCTGGCGGCGGCGAGCATGCGCGAGCGCGCGGCCAGCGGCGCCGCCGCGGGCGCCCGCGCACGGCGGCCGGGCGGCCGTGAGAATGCGGGCGACGCAGCCAACCTCCCGGCGGCCGGGGCCGGGCGGGGCGCCGCCGGCGATGACGACGTGGCAGAGGCCGGGCCGTGCCCTGACAGGCGCGCTGACATGCTCCCTCGTGTCATGGATTGGCTTGGCAGAACCGAACATGCGTAGCTGCTGGGACCACACATCGCCAGGGCCACATCCCTTGCTGCTTAATCACATCATTGCAATAGGGTCTTAAAGACATGAGGCTCCACAGTGGCCGCTGCTTATGTGTGCGTTCAAGAGGACGTGTACAAGTCAGTGCAGCAGCCCCACAGGCACATGCTGCTTGACATGTGTGCTCTGACGTGACAGGTGTGTTTGCTCCATATCACCGACGTTTGTTCCATATCACTGACGACATAGGTCTCACTGCTTTCAGCACAAGAAGAGAATATGCGCAGCGAGGAAGCTTGCACGCACTGCATGCGCAGGGCCCAGGACCCATCCGGCTGGATAGTGTACCAGAAGCGGCGCTGGCGAGCGGCAGCCGCGGCGCGGAAAAAGCGGCGGCTGGAGGCCGCCAAGCAGGCTGCGCGCCCAGCCGCCGCACCGGCAGCTGCCAACATTGGTGCGGCACCAAAACATTCACATGCTCAACTGTCACAAGCCTGCATAGGGCAGCTAGGGCTGCTCATGCAGGACCCCCTCTGCCAGGGATGTCCAGCAGCTGTCGTGATCACAGGGAGCTTCACCATCACTGGCAATTGCATTATCGAACTCGAGGTCGCCTATTAGCTGACGACAGCGATGCAGCTTGAATTTGTGGCAGGATGCAGCGGAGCAGCAGCATAAGAAGCGCCTTTGGCGCCTGCGGCCAGGCCTGCACGCCGTGGTCAGCGGGCGGTCAGCAGTCAGCGCCATCTCGAGGCGCAACCCTGATGCTAAAGCTAAGTGCATGCACGCGAGCTCAGCGGACGCAGGCGCGCGCCTGCCCCCTGCTCGGCTGGGTGACCGCGCGTGGCCGCGCCCCGCGCAGGGGAGGGCGTGGGCGCGTTCTTCCGGGCGCAGGCGGCGCACGCGGCGCACGCGCACTGGCAGATCGTGCAGCTCGCGCCGACGCACACGCCAGGCGAGCGCGCCCTGGTTCCAGCGGGCGGCCCGTGTTGGTGGCTGTGGCACGGCGACTGCTGCAGGAGTGACGACACGACTGGCATGCCTGCTTGCCATGTGCCACGGGCATGCATGATTGGGGTTGCAGTCTGGCGCCCTGTCCCCGCTGACAGCGCCTGCCCCCGCGCAGGCGTGTTCCGCGCGTGGGCGCTGGTGGGCGCGGCCATGTACGCGGTGCCGCTGCGCGTGCCGCGCGTGTTCTACGTCAACTCGCGCCTGCCGCCCGACCGGCCCGGCGCGCCGGCCGGGCTGCCGCTGCACGGCGCGCGCGTGCGCCGCATCCTGCCCGCCGCGCGCGAGCCGGAGAACCTGTACCAGGCGCGCGCTCCTGGGTCACTCGGGTAGGATGTAGGGCTGGCAGCCAGCACGTGAGGAGCTTGTTGGTGCCCTGTCAACAGCGAGAGGGGTGAAGTGCGAGACTTTGAGGTGAGGAGAGTGACGCAGGGGTGGCCGCTGGGGCTGGGCCGCCGCTGAGCGGCGCGGGCGTGCGGGGCGCACTGCCGCTCAGGGCTCAAGCCCCAAGCGCCTGCACCGGATGCGCACAGCTGCTTGTCAGGGGCTCCGCAGGGTGCTCACAGCAGGCCATCACTCTACATGTCATGCACGCATGCAGCCCCATCGTCCAGTCACAGGATCTGGCGCTGTACAAGCATGGCTCAGCTGAACTGCTTGCACGCTAGCCCCCGAGCCTGAAGGCCGTCACTGCAAGCAACACGCGGGCGGTGCCTGGAGCCGCGACGGAGTGCGCGCCGTGCTGAGACCCTCTGCACAGGGGGCTGACTGAGGGTCTCTGTGGACAGGTGACCATGGAGGATGCGCAGTACCAGCGGAGCGCGCCCGAGATCGCGCTCGCGCTGGCCGCGCCGCACGTGCGCGACGTCTTTGAGGTGCGCGCCACCCCCCGCTCAACCGCCCCGCCTGACCTGGGGAGCCTGAGGGCAGACCTGGCATGCTGTATGCCTGGACGTGCCAGAAGCCCCGCGGGGTTTCCTGGCAGTGGGCACTCCGCGCCTCTATGCGACTCTGTGCTGAGCAAAGCGGACGCTATATCTCATGCAATGATCGAGTGCAGCTGCCGCTATCACGTCTGCCGGCGTGGCGTGATTGACAGCAGCCCGCGGAAGGACGCTCCGCCGTGCTGGCACGCGGCTGCTGCGCACTCTGCCAAACGTCAGACGCGTCCGTGGCGGGCAGGAGCGGCTGCCGCTGGCGCTGGACGCCGCCCTGGCGCTGGGCTGCTGCGCGGCAGTGGGCGCGGATGCGCGCGCGCGGCCGCTCGCCGAGGGCTTTAACAGGGCGGAGCTGGAGGTGCGCGCGCTTCACACCGCGCTCGTAGGAGAGTCCTGGGATGTATTGCTTTTTGTTCTGAGCACCTTTGCGCCGAGAAGCCCGCTCATGCCACCTGGCAAGATGGCTATGCTGGATGCGGTGAGCGCAGTCACGCCGGGCCCGCTTCGCCAAGCCTGAGGGAGTGCTTGCAGCGGGTGCGTCCGCCCGGGATGTCTGCATGCGCAATGCCCACAATTGCATCTATACCCTGTCTCGGCACAGCACGCCCACGCGAGCGCGCCGCCCAGATGCGCACCACGACCGAGTGCGCCTACCTCGGCGGCGGCGGCCCGGACGGCCTGGGCGCGCTGCGCTTCGCCGGCCTGTACGCGTCCTGGGACGCCGCGCGCGGCCGCGCCATGTTTGCGCTGCACCTGCCCGTCGATGCGCGGCGCGCCCCGGGCGCTGGGCCTGCAGCGCCTGGCAAATCTGCTCCCAGCAGCTGTCATGTATGACATGGGCCCCACGTCTGGCGCATGCCCATGTGAGCTTGCTCCTGATTGGCAAGCACACAGGGGCAGCAGCAGCTTCAGCATCTGCACACCTGCAATGCACACTCACTGGAACACACACTGACCGTGAGGGTTGCAGTACTTGTCCGAGTAGAGCTCTCTGCTGTGGTACATGTGCATGCACACTATGTGCGCGCTGAGCCAGGCTGATTCGCAAGTCGCTGCCGAATTGCCTGGACATGCAGCCGTGCATGCACACGCCCCCTCCTCTCCTCGCAGAGTCGGCCTCCGACACATGAGCAGTTTGGGCCTCTCCCTGCACCAACATATGCCGCGCCGCAGGGTGAACCTGCTGGTGGTCACCGCGGGCGGCGCGCGAGACGCGTCGGCCGGCGCCGCCGAGCGCTACTGGCGCGACGCGCACGCGCCGGGCGGCGCGGCCGCGCCCGCCGGCGACGCCGCCGCCGAGCCGCCGCCGGCCGCATTTGATGTCGCATACGTGCCGAGCATGGAGGACGCGCACCGCGCGCTGCAGGCCGCGCTGTCTGCCCTCAGGCGCGCCCTTGCCCGAGCCAGGAGAGGCAGCTCACGTGCCGGCGCGTCAGGCGCCCGTAGTGAGAGGCGCGAGGGTGCCCGGGTCTGCGGCTGACGCGCTGGGCGTTGGGCGGGCGTGCGCCGGGCGGCCGCCGCGCCGCCCGCCCCCTGGGACAACACTCTGTGCAAGGCTTTGTTAAGTGCTCAAGGGGCGGCTCCGATGGCCTTGCGTACTGTAGCGTGTTGGAAGCGCGCTGCGCGCTGTGGGCCACGCTCCGCGCCCGAGTCTCCTCATCTTGCAGTCAGCACACGCACGGTGTCCGGGTGGCACGCAACGCGGCATGCCATCACAGGCATCTGAAGTCCCTGGCGGTCCGCGGCAGGCAGCGCCACCGCGGCCCGCTGGCGGTCGTGGCGGAGGCGCCGGGCGGCGCAGCGCGCCTGGCGCGTGCGGTGCCCGCGCTGGACGGCTTCCCGGTCGTGGAGGTGCCGGCGCACTCGGCCGACGCCGCGTACCCGCACCTGGGCTGGCAGCCGCGCGCGGCGCGCGTGGCCGTGCAGCGCGTCGCCGCGCACGGGCCCTGGCTGCGGGCGCGCCCCCTCGCGCGGCCGACAGCTGTGCCTTGACTCCTGTGCGCCGGCGCCAGGCGCATGCCGCCCAGGGCCCTGGCTGCGGTTGCGCCTCCTGTGGAGTGCGCTGGCAGTGGTTCATGGCTTCCGACTAACCGGCGCGGCGGTGCGCGCCGTCTGCTGCGGGCGCCCCATCCAGACGTGCTCTCTTCCTTCCATGTATGGAAAAAGCGCTCAAGCCGGCTAACGAGAGCGGGCAGCCGCACGCAGCGCGCATGCGGACGCGCGCGTCGCCAAAGGCTCAGCTGCGCGCCCGCGCCCCTGCGGCGCGCCCACCGCCAGCCTGCAACGTCCCCGACCCCGGCCCCCCGCGCCCGCGCAGGAGCGCGCGGAGGTGGCGCGCTACTGCCGCCTGCCGGTCGGGCGCCTGGGCGCGGACTGGGTGCTGGATGCGGCGGACGCGCTGCTGGGGCGCAGCCTGCGCGATGCGGGGCACCTGCTGTGGGCGGCCGACCCGGCGCTGCCGGACGTGGCCGGGCGCGGCGCGGCCGCCGCCGCCGAGGCCGCGCTCGCCGACGAGCCGCCCAGCATGGAGGTCGGCCTTATGTCTCAGCGAACTAGGTTAAGGTAGAACGGCTGGGGTTGTACCCTACCCGTGACTGCGGTGCAAGCTGGGGCGTTATGCAGGTAACAAGCAGGCGAGGCGTCCAGCATGGGGGTCGGCCTCGTGCCGGGTCGACAAGCCCTGATCAATTGGTCAGTGCAAGCCATGGTGGTGCTCCGCCAACGCCCATGCGCTGCCTGCCATGCACCCCGTGCTGCCTGCGCGCTGGCCAAAGCT
>JAABUV010004987.1_pt1 | contig 15417 bp, 13 predicted proteins | sample 5559971 | NCBI WGS metagenome assembly JAABUV01 (sample SAMN10711881, study PRJNA513362) | rock metagenome | isolation source: Antarctica rocks | place: Antarctica: Victoria Land, Knobhead nord | collected 2015-12-19
CCTTCTTCCGTGCACGGCGCGGGATGTCGCTGGGGTGTCTGTCAGTTGTCATACTTCTATAGTACGACAATGCGATCATTCTTTCCCCTTGACAGACCGCCCTCTACCGTTAAGTTGTAGGTAATACGCTAAGCCCTTGCTCTTGTCGATCTTGAGGTCCGGACCACGGTAGACGAGGGCGTCAAAGATGTTCGAGCTGATCATGCCCCAGGCCAGCGTAAAGGTGGCGATAGGATCGAAGTTTTGCGGATCACCGTATTGTGATCCAATGACTAACGTCGAGCGGTCATGGTTGATGGAAGCCACGCTCTGGGCGTGGACGATCGGCGCCGCAGCGCCGAATGGGCGGGCGCTAGCCAAAAACGACGAGGAAGCGATGACAAGGGCGAGGGCCGCGGTTGTAAGAGTACGCCAGGACAGAGTGGCCATGTAATGTCTCCTCACTGTGTGACTGCGCGATACGGCGAGCGGATGCGGTTGGGAGAAGCGGTCATACGGTCATACGCCGCCCAACGGCCTCATCCGGCGCCATGGTTTACGAATAGCGGGTGGGATTGTGTGCTCACGGCGGCACACTGCATCGGGTAACGCCGATCCAGTCATGGATCATGGATTGTCTCACACTTACTCCATAGACCTCCTTTGCTGGATAAGCGCAGTGGGCGTCGTCGCATCGCGCATGGTGCGTTGACCATACAGATGGTGGACGGCAAGCCGCCGCGACAGCGTATGGGCCGCTTCCACAGTTAACTCTCCGAATTGTTCAACGATAGGCGGATTGGATGGATACGTCAGAAAACTGATGCTCACGCCCGCCACGGGAAAACCATCAGCGTTCACGATGGCCGCTCCTACGGCGGACACTCCTGGATAACTCTCATCCTGTGCAGCGATCCACCCGTGCTCCTTTGCTCGCTCGAGTTGTCGACCGAGTTCCAGGCGCGTCTTGATAGACCGTTCGGTCAGTCCTGTGAGCTGATCGTCGCCATCGTCACCAAGAATCTCATCAACCCGTTGTCCGTCCATGTGCATCAACATAGCTTTGCCGAGCGCCGTTGTTGTTGCCGGGAGTCGATCACCGATCGACCACACGAAACGAACGGGGTGCTGCCCTTCCCGTCGGGCCAGGATGACGGCGTCACCGCGATCAAGCGCGCCAAGATACGCCGTATAGCCGGTCTGCCGCGCCAAACCGTCCAACACATCCGCAGCCTTCATAATGAGTGGGTTATCGGCCAAATACAGGGCCCCCAGCTCCAGGGCTACCAGGCCGATCCGATAGTGAGAAGTATCAGCGAGGCGCTCGACGTATCCAGCGTCCTCGAGCGTGTTCAAAAGACGGATCACAATCGTGCGCGGTAGGCCGAGGCGACGCGTCAGTTCGGCAACGCTCATGGTCGTCTGTTCACGGCTGAAAGCGCGCAGCACGCTCAACGCGCGCGCAACCGTCTGGACAGTTTCCTTTGGCATCTACTGTTGTCCGATGCTCGGACTGCATGTCCGATTTACTCGTTATAGTACACCAGCTCACTCCCAATTGCAAGAAGAGCCGCCGGGAAAGCATCGGCTGACCATGGCGTGCATGCGCTTTGGCGACTATACGCATCCCCACGATTCCCGGCTAAGGCGTCGACCGTCGCGGACACACCGATGGACTATCGTGAGTGAATGATTCTCACGAGACCCCACACCAGGAGACGATCGTTGCCGCGATTATTTTCACCGTCTCGATCATGCTCTCTACCTCAACGTATTCGTCAGCTCCGTGCATGCCTCCGCCATGGGCGCCGATACACGCCGCCGGGATACCGAAGGGGCCGGCGAAGCGGGCGTCGAGCCCTCCCGTGGAAGCCTCCACTGGCGGTAGGCTACCGGTCACCGTGGTGGCGGCGGCGGAGAGTGTTGTGATGAAGGGAGACGCGGTATCTTGCCGCCAAGGGTCGGCCTGCCATCCGAACCATTCAACGATGGGAGGACTTGCCCGCAACCATTCATCGGCCCGCGCCACCTCCGCGATGCGCTCCTCAACCTCGCGGCGCACATCCTCACGTGTCTGGGGCGGAATAAAGGCGATGCGACACTCCATGTCGGCACGCCCTGCCACGGTCGAAGGCCAATTGCCCGCTCGCATCCCCCCGATGTTGAGGTTGACTGCTCGTCCCCTCGGGCCACCGAAGAACGGATCTTGCCATCGTGCCGCCCGCTCGGCGTCGAGCGCGACCATCGCATCGTAGAGGGGTATCATCTTCCCGATGGCATTGACACCCATCTGCGAGTGTGCGGCGTGGGCTGTCTTGCCGTGGACGGTGACGCGGAACAGCATGACGCCGGGCTGGCCGAGCACGATCGTGCGGTAGAAGGGCTCGGCGCTGAGTAAGGCGTCCGCCGTATGCCCACGCAATAAGGTGGCAAGTGTGCCCGCTCCACCGCCGGCCTCCTCCTCGACGACGCTTTGCACGACGACTGTCCCGCGAGGGCGCACACCCGCGTCGAGCACGGCCTTGAGAGCATGGGCACAGGCAAGCGTCCCTGATTTCATGTCAAGGGCGCCCCGCCCATAGATGCGCTGCTCCTTCCCTGCTCCGACGAGGGCACCGCCCCAGGGATCATAAGTCCAGGCGTCGAGAGGCTCGGGCGACACCACATCGACATGGCCGTTGAGCGCGAGTGAGCGCGCCGTTGGATCGGTACCCCGTAGCGTTCCCACGACATTTGGTCGACCCACTGTCTCTAACCCGGCGCGCACGTAGGCGGGATGGCGACTAACCATATCCAGATCGGCCTCGAACACATCGATGTCGAGATTCAGCCGCTCATAGATGGCGCGCATAAAGTCCTGCACGTCGCCCTCGTGGCCGATCACGCTGGGAATCCGTACGCACGACACAACATCGCGCACGATCTCCTCACGGTTGTCCTCAACGCGCCTGAGGATCGCGGCCAGCGTTACATCCATGGTTTATCCTCCTACCCTATCCCGTCATATGCTCGCCCCTACCAGCGCCGCCTGTATACGCGCTTGCCGCACGATGCGCAGCCACAGCGACCCTTGCCGGTCCCGAAGGCTGTCCTTTGTCATCGTATGATGTATGCCCACGACGTTACCCTTGACGGACCTACGGTGTGCGTTGTTATAGTATCAAGACGAGCGCCCACCCCATCACGCGCTTTATTCCTTGGCGTACGGGCGTGTAATCATCTCTAGGAGGCGTTTCATGTTTACCCAGCCACCAGACATATCGACCATTGAGCGTGACTATTTGTCGGGCCTGCTCTCCCGCCGTGGTTTCGTCGCGGCCTTGACCGCCGCGACGGCCGCCGTGGCCTTCGCGGGCTCGACGCGCGCCGCTCTAGCCGCGGCCAGCAGGCGCGCCGACGAACTCGATCACCTGTCAGCGCCGCGCCGCGGTGGGACGCTCAACGCGGGACTCACCGGCCAGCCGGATCAGCTTGACCCGACGACCTCATCGATTTACACGGCCGCCCAGATCTACGATAACATCTTTGACAAACTCGTGGTGCTGGACAGCCGCAGCGCCTTCCAGCCCGCGTTGGCGCGGTCGTGGCGACAACTCGACCCGAAGACCTGGGAGTTCGACCTTGTCCATAACGCGGTCTTCCACAACGGCGAGCCGTTCACCGCGCACGACGTCCAATACACGTTCAACCGGATCTTGAGCCCCAAGATCGCGAGCGCCTACGCCCCCCTGTTCAATGCCATCGCGTCGGTACAAGTCGTCAATAAGTATACGGTGCGCTTTCACCTCTCCCAACCGTTCGGCCCGTTCCTGACCAATCTGGCGGCCAACGGCGAGATCGTCAACGAGCGAGCGATCAAGCAGTACGATCCCAACCGGCGCCCGATCGGGACGGGGCCGTTCAAGTTCAAGGAATGGGTCACGAGCGATCATGTCACGCTAGACCGCTGGCCCCACTATTTCCAGAGTGACCGGCCTTACCTCGACCGCATCATTTTTCGCGGAACAAACGTCGACGAGAGTCGCCTGGCTGCCTTGCAGAGCGGTGAACTTAACTGGGTCGATGCCGTCCCGCTCCAGGATGTACGCCGCCTAAGGGGCAGCAAAAACCCGCTCTATGTGACAGCGAACAACGCGGGCATCCCCGACTACTTGTCGTTCGCCGTGGACAAGCCGCCGTTCAACAACAAGAAGCTGCGCCAGGCCGTCGCCTGGGCTATCGACAAACGCGCCATTCTGGCCGTGGCCTACTTTGGCGTTGGCGAGACCGGCTCGGCCGAGGTGCCAACGGGAAGCCCGTGGTATACCAGCAATGATCCCTACCGCGGCGGACCCGACCTCGCCAAGGCCCAGCGCCTGCTGCACGAGGCCGGCTATCCCAACGGCCTCACCGTCGAGTACCTGGGGCTACCGCAGTACCCCGAATTACTGAAGACGGGCGAGATTGTCAAGGAGCAACTGGCGCAGATCGGTATCCAGATGACGATCAGGCAGGTCGAGGTCACGGTGTGGAGCGATCGTTTCGTGAAAAAGCAGTATCAGATCACCTCGGCCTACCAGGAACGCACCATCGACCCCGACAATTTCTACAGCCTGCTGCTCACGCACGACGCCAGCCTCAATGTGACAGGGTACAACAATCCGCGCTTCGACGCCCTGGTCAAGCAGGCTCGCACGTCAACCGACTTCTCGGCGCGCAAGGCGCTGTACAGCAAGGTGCGAGCCATCATGTACGACGACGTACCAAACATCTTCGTCCATTACGAAACCCTCAACTACGCCATGCAGCCGCGCGTTCAGGGCTCCCATGTGCTGCCGTCGCTCGAACTGCAATTCAAGAACGTCTGGTTAAGCTAACGTCTTCGGCGCCGGCCTGTCTTGGCTGGGACGGCGCCCACGTCTCTCAGCCTCACGTTACATCGATATGTGGCGAAGGGCTCTCCGGCCACGGAGCCATCACGAATCCAGAGGGACCTGCTGGCGCCTCCGAAAATCGTCAGCGATATCCCCCATCTGCGCGATCCAGACCTCCTCATGCTGTGTGATGTGCTGGATCATGCGCTCCAGCATCCGCATACGATGCGGCCGGCCGATGATTTGAGGATGCATGGTCAGCACGAAGCACACGTCCTCGCCCTCCTCGTACATCCCGTTGAAATCCTCGCGCCAGATTTCCTCGACGTGCGACGGCGCCTTTCCTCCCGGTAATCCGGCAGCCGGTACCATCATGAAGTGTCCCGAGTCGGTCAGTTCCCAGGCGGATGGAACCTCGACGAGAGTGGTGCGCCTACCCGCATCGAGCACCCAACCGGGCCTGTCAGCTCCGAGTTGACTTGCGTCGTACTCGAAGCCGTACTCTTCCAGCAACGCGAACGTCGACGTGGATAGCTCCCACGCCGGTGAGCGGTAGCCGCGGGGCCGTTTGCCCGTGATCCTGTCGAGCGCGTCCAGGCCGCGCTCGATCATGGTACGTTCCTCCTCCAGTGTGAGGAGGGGAGGTGGTTCGTGGAGATAGCCGTGATGGCCAATCTCGTGCCCGGCGTTGACAATGGCTCGCGTTTCATCCGGGTGGCGGTCGGCGGTATCGCCGGGGATGAAAAAGGTCGCGGGCAGATGATAGCGGTCGAGCAGGCGGAGGATACGCGGCACGCCTTCGTTGGCGCCATAGGCGCCGCGCGAGAGGGCTGAGGGCGTATCGGTCTTGAACGAACCCAGCCAGGCCGACTCGGCATCGAAGTCGAAGGTGAACGCTACAGCGATGCGGCGATTGTGCGGATCGCCTATTTGTGTAACCACGGGTCTCACCCCTTCCTTTCATGTCACGTCATGTTACGCTTGTCGCGCTGAACGTCGCTATATTTTAGGACGAGTAGGACGAAAGGGGAGATTGATACACAATCTCGCCCCCTCGTATGGTTGCGCGCACCGGTACCCGATCGAGCGTCTCCGGGTCCACGGCGCGCGGGTCATCCCCCAGTACGGCGAAGTCCGCGAGTTTACCGGGCGTGATCGTGCCCTTGAGATCTTCCTCGAACGAGGCATAGGCGCCGCTACGTGTGTACAGGGCAATAGCTTGCTCGACCGAGAGGCGCTCCGCTGGAGCGAAATCGGCCCCGCTCGACGTACGCTCGGTGACGCAGGCTTTGATACCCAGCAGCGGCTGAAATGAGGACACCGGCGAGTCGGAGCTCGCGGCCAGGTGAATGCCCGCGTCCAGGACCGACTTGAGCGCGTAGGTGAGCTGCGAGCGCTCGCGGCCAAGATGGCGCAGGAAGCCGTCACCAAACTCGTTGATGAAGGGCGGCTGGCCCACCGGAACAACGCCAAGCTCCTTGATCCGTCGGATGAGGTCTGGGCGCAGGATGCCGCAGTGCTCCAGGCGATGACGATGATCGGCGCGCGGGAGCCGCCGCAGCGCCCGTTCAAACCCATCAAGGCACATCTCGATGCCGCGATCGCCGATGGCGTGAATCGCTACCTGCCAGCCACACGCATGACCGCGCCAGATGAGGTCGTCGAGTTCGTCCTGCGGCATCATGGCCAGACCGAGATTGCGGGGGTCGGGATCCTCGAGGAACGGCTGCGATACGGCGGCGGTGCGCCCGATGAGGGAGCCGTCCGCGAGCAACTTAAAGGCGCCGATACGCAGGCGTTCGTCCCCGAAGCCGCTGAACACACCCATAGTTTCCATCGCGTCAAGAAAGGGGCGGCGCAGCATCATATAGACCCGCAACGGTAGTTCACCGGACGCCCATGCCTCCTGGAAGACCGTGAACTCGGGGGTTGAAAACAACCCGGCTTCCTGGCTGCTGGTGATGCCGGCCGCGAGATAAGCGTCCCCGGCCACTTTCAGGCAGCGATGTAACGCTTCTTTGTTTTGTGGGAGGAAAGGCCGGCCCAGAAGCTCCTGCGCCTGCTCCTGCAGGAGTCCGTTCGGCTCACCACTCTCCAGAGCACGCCCGATGGCCCCGCCAGCGGGCGCGTCCGTGTCGCGCGTAATGCCCACGAGGTCGAGCGCTCGGCTGTTGGCTACGCACATATGACCCGATGCGTTTTTGATCAGCACGGGGTGATGCGGTGTCACCGCGTCGAGATCCCAGCGCGAGATATGGCGATGCTCAGCCAGTTTGTTGTCGTCGTACCCGCGTCCCTCGATCCACTCACCTACCGGCGTTACCGCCGCGCGCGCCGCCACGGCCGCGACGATATCGGCGATGGAGGTCACAGCCGGGAACGAACAGTCAAGCTGCGACAACCAGTGCCCGAGAAGGATGAGATGATTGTGCGCATCGTTGAATCCTGGAACGACAGTTGCCCCGCCCAGGTCCAACTCTCGCCGTACGCCCGTCAGGTGGGCGCGCGCATCCTCGATCGTCCCCACCCAGGCGATCCGGCCCCCCTCAATCCCGACGGCGTCAGCGCCGGGTCGATCCTCGTCCATGGTCAGGACGGTCGCGTTCGTCAACAAGAGATCCAGGGGCATGCGGAGTCCTCCCATCCTATCCGATCCATACATCCTTGAAGAACAACTGCAGTGTCGGCACGATCTGTGTCCCTGACACATGAGGGTTCATGGCGTAGTTGAGCGTTTCGTAGTGCACGAAAATATAGGGGGCGTCATCCCAGACAACCTGGCGAACCCTGGAGTACAACGCCTTGCGTTGGTTGATGTCGGTATTCTGTCGCGCCTGCTGAATAAGCGCATCCAGGCGCGGATTGCTGTAGCCCGAAAAGTTGTAGGGTCCATTGCGCGTCAGTTCCTCGCTGTAGAAGGTGTCGGGGTCGACCGTCCCCGCCGCGTAGATCGAGGTTATCTGGTATTGCCGCTGCGTCAGGCGCTTGACCCAGACTGTCACCTCAAGTTGGGTTATGGTCATGGTAATGCCGATCTGCGCCAACTGCTCCTTCAGGATCTCGCCGGTCTTGAGGAGTTCTGGGTACTGGGGCAAGCCCAGATACTCGATGGTCAATCCGTTGCTGTAGCCTGCTTCCTTCACTAATTGCTGGGCCTTGGTTAGATCGGGACCGTGACGGTACGGATCGTCGGCCGTGTAGAACCGACTACCGCTGCCGACCTCCTGCGAGCCTACCTCGCCGACGCCAAAATAGGCCACTTCCAGGATAGCCCTCTTGTCGACCGCCCAAGCGATGGCCTGGCGCAGCTTCTTATTATTGAATGGTGGCTTATCCACGACCATACCCAGGAAGTCCGGGTTGCCGGCGTTGCTAGAGGTCAGGTAGATCGGGTTCTTGCTCCCGCGCAGCTTTTTGACGTCCTGTAGTGGGACGGCGTCGACCCAGTTGAACTCGCCGCTCTGGAGGGCGGCCAGGCGACTCTCATCGACCGGCGAACCGCGGAAAACGATGCGGTCAACGTATGGGCTCCCTGGTTGCCAGTAGTGCGGATTGCGCACCAGGGTGATATGGTCGTTGGTGATCCACTCTTTGAAGGCGAATGGGCCTGTTCCTACAGGGTGGCGGCGAGGATCTAGCGTGGTAACAGCCTTCTCGTTTTGTATGTACGCGCCAATGGCAAGGCTGGTGAGGAGTGGACCGTACGGCGCCTTTAGATGGAAGCGGACGGTATAGTTGTCCACGACCTCCACGCGTTGGATCTGGTTGAAGTCCGCGATCTGGCTGCTCCCCGTAGTGGGATTGAGGATGCGGTTGATGGTATAGGCCACATCGTGGGCCGTGAAATGCTCACCATTATGGAACACCGCGTTGTGGACGAGGTCAAATTCCCAGGTCTTCGGGTCGAGTTGTCGCCACCGCGTCGCCAGTTTGGGCATGAAATTGCCCTGCGGGTTCATCTGTATCAGGTTGTCGAAGATGTTGTCGTAGATCTGGACGGAGGTATAAACGGTCGAGGTCGCGGGATCAAACTGATCCGGCTGACCCGTAAGGGCGACGTTTAGCGTCCCGCCATAGCGAGGCTTGGCGCGCGCGTCAAGTTCCGTTGCTCGGGATTCAGCCGCGGCGAGCGCAGTGGCTGTTGATCCACCAAAGGTGACAAATGCGGTCGTAGCCGCCAGCGCGCGCACGAACTCGCGGCGACCGAGATGGCCCGCACTATAGGATTGCTCAAGGGTACGTAGCACCGGGTTCTGGCTCGTCATGAACACACTCCTTTGGATCTGCGGAACCTAAAGTCGATGAATACCTCATCATCCTAACGGGTAGTCGGGCACGACCAGCGGAAAGGTTATTCATAATGTGCGCGCCTGTTAGTACTGTCCGCTATTTAGAAGACATGACCGATAGCGTGCATTGTACAGGGGGCGTGATCCGGTGGCAAGCCAAAGGCATCTCGCACCCCTCGTACTCCACCCCTCGTACTCCACCCCTCGTACTCTCGTACTGGGTGCGCGCCACTTTTTCGCGGACGGGAAAAGAGGTAGACTAGCAGACAACAGGAGGGGTGGAGACAGGGAGGATGGCGATGGGCGTGGCGCAGAGAACAGCGCAGTGGCCCGTGACGGCGGCGGACGTCTTTAGTGGGCTGGCGGACTGGCGGGCGGCGCATCCACGGGCGACGTTACAGGAGATTGAACGGACACTGGACGAGCGGTTGGCGCTGCTGCGCGCGCGCATGCTGGAGGATCTGGCGCTGGCGAGCCGGCAGGCCAACGTGCAGGCGCTCCCGGACGAGGAGCGTCCGCTGTGCCCGGCGTGCGGAGGCCGCGTCGAAGCGCGGGGGGCCAAGACGCGGCGACTGACGACGACGTACGAGCGTCAGATCACGCTGACGCGCAGCTACGCGGTCTGTCCCGCTTGCGGGACGGGCCTTTTTCCCCCTGGATGAGGAGTTGGCGCTGGCGCCGGGACACCTGACCCCCTACGTGCGGGAGAGCGTGGTGCGGTTGGCGACGTGGATGAGTTTCGTGCGCGCCGGGCGCGAGATGGCGCACTTTACGGGGGGGCAGGTCGGCGGGACGACGGTGCGGCGGCTGACGGAGCGGGCCGGGGCGGCCTACGTGGCGGTGCAGACGGCGGCAGTCACGCTGCTGGAGCGGGAGCTGCCGGCGCCACCGGAGGGGCCGGCGGTGCAGTACCTGAGCGTAGACGGAGCGATGGTCCCGCTGGTCGGGGGCGTCTGGGCCGAGGTGCGCACGCGCGCGCTCGGTGCGGTGGTGGTGCGGGAGGTCCAGACGCGCCGCGACCGGGAGCGCACCGTCCACGCGCAGGATCTCTCGTACTTTTCGCGCCTGACCGACCATGACACGTTCGCGCGGCTGGCGACGGTGGAAACGCAGCGGCGGGGCACGGAGACGGCGGGCGTGGTCTGTGCGGTCGTTGACGGGGCTCCCTGGATTCAGGAGTTCGTCAACTGGCACCGCCCGGACGCGGTGCGCATCCTGGACTGGCCGCATGCGCTGGGCTACGTGGCGGGCGTGGCGGCGGCCGTCTATGGGGCGGACACGGCGGCGGCGCGGGCATGGCTGGCCCGGCACCGCCGCATGCTCCTGGAGGAGGAGGAGGGCCCGGCCCTGGTGTTGGCCGACCTGCGGCGTCTGCGGACGGACCTTGCAGCCGTGGCGGAAGGCGACCGGGCGCCCCTGGTCTGGACGGTGGCATCGGAGGAGGGGACGGCGGCCGTCCCGCTGACGGGAGTGCTGGGGCAGGAGATGGCCCAGCGGGCGCTGGGTGTGGTGCAGGACAGCCTGACCTATCTGGAGCCGCGGGCAGCACACCTGCGGTACGCGGCGTTCCGTGCGGCGGACTATCCCATCGGCAGCGGGAGCGTGGAGAGTGCGCACAAGCTGCTCGTCGAGGCGCGCCTGAAGGGGGCCGGGATGCACTGGGCACGCCCCCATGTGAACCCGATGGTCGCGTTACGCACCGTGGCCTACGGCGACTGTTGGGCCGAGGCGTGGCCGCGGATCACGACCCAGCAGCGGCACGCGGCCCGCATTGCTAGCGCCGACCGGCGGGCCGCGCGTGCACAGGTGGCGCAAGCCCAAGCCCAAGCTCAAGCCCAAGCCCAAGCCCAAGCCCAAGAAGCTAGCCAGCCAGAGACGCCGACCGGGTCAGTGAGCGTGACGACCCCGCCCGCCGTCAGGGTCCCGTCACGTCGCGCGTCGGCGGCGTCGGGGGATCGCGCGCACCGTCCGCACAAGCCAGCGGCCGATCATCCCTGGCGCCGTGGATCATTGAGCCGTCCTCGGTGCGCCTAGCGCGAAAAAGTGGCGCGCACCCCCTCGTACTCGTACTCTCGTACTCCAGGCGCTTGCGACTGCCAGCGGGTTGCTGTACACTATGGGCTACATCGGACACGTCAGCTAGATATCGGACAATAAATAAACGGCGGCGTCCATCGCCAGAACGCTGTTCTCGAGTTAGAATGCCTGGATAGTAATCAGGAAAGGGGACGGGACAGGCGGGGTAGCCGGTACGACCGTCTCCTGTCCCTTTGACACGATGTCGTCAACCGCTCTCTACGCCATCCGGCGTCTGTTTCTTACGGTCCCCGTCCTCATCGGCATGAGCATTTTTGTGTTCGCCATCATCCACCTCGCTCCCGGTGACCCAGTCCAGGCCGCGCTCGGCCTCAGCTACTCGGCGCACGCCGCGGCCATCCTGCGCCATCAGATGGGCCTGGATCAGCCGGTGATCCAGCAGTATTTCACCTACATGGGCAACGTCCTCCATGGGAACCTGGGACAGGACCTTATCTCGCACGAGCCGCTGTCGACACTCCTGAGCCAGCGACTTCCCGTGACGCTGGAGTTAACGGTGCTCTCGATGGGTCTTGCCATACTCATTGCCGTCCCGCTCGGCGTGGCCGCGGCGCGCCAGCCAGGCGGCGCGCTCGACCGCCTGACGACGGGGATCACGCTGCTCGGGATCTCGATACCCGACTTCGTGCTGGGGACGCTCTTGATCCTGCTCTTCGCCGCCGCTCTCAATTGGCTTCCCCCGCAGGATTTCGTGCCCTTCTCGCAGAGTCCCGGCGATAACCTGCGCCACATCATACTGCCGGTGGTCGCGCTGGCGCTGGCGGAGGTCGCGTACATCGCGCAGACCACGCGCGCCAGCATGCTAGAGACGCTCAACCAGGACTACATCACCTTCCTGCGGGCCAAGGGCATACGCGAGAGTGTCGTGGCCTACCAGCACGCGCTGCGCAACGCGGCTGTGCCCGTGGTGACGGTGATCGGCGTGCAGTTCGGCACGCTGCTCGGCGGGGCTATCGTGGTCGAGAATGTCTTCTCACTTCCTGGGGTTGGCAAGCTCGTGGTCGATGCCGTGTCCACGCGCAACTATCCCGTGGTGCAGGGCGGGACACTGGTGATCGCGCTCCTATTCATCCTGATCAACCTGATCACCGACCTGCTCTACACGGTGCTCAATCCACGTATTGCCTACGGAGGGCGCGCATGAGCGCGACAAACGCCGGCGTCGACAGCATCCCCATCGCCGCCCCCATTAAGCCGAGTGGGCGTGGGAGGCGCGTAGCAGGCTCATTGTGGCAGCGCCGCACCGTGGTCGTGGGCATTGCCATCGTGGTGGTCCTCATCGTGGTCGCGTTGACGGCCCCACTTATCACACCGTACACCTACCACTCCATTTTCTACGACGCGATCCTGGCCAATCCCAGCCCCCGACATATCTTCGGCACCGACGGGCTGGGGCGTGACGTCTACACGCGGGTCGTGTACTCATACCAGGTCTCCCTGCTGGTCGCAGGCGGCGCCGTCGGGCTGTCGTTGCTGATAGGGATACCTCTGGGCTTGCTAGCGGGCTACTGGGGGGGATTGGTGGACAATGTGCTCATGCGGCTGGTCGACATCCTGCTGGCCTTCCCAGCTATTCTGCTGGCCATCTCGCTCATCGCTATCCTGGGCCAGGGTCTGACCGTTATGATGATTGCCATCGCCATCGTCTACGTGCCCATCTTGGCGCGTGTGCTACGCGGGTCCGTCCTGTCGGTCAAGACAACGGCCTATGTCGAAGGCGCGCGGGCGCGCGGCGCGGGGCATCCGCGGCTCATGCTGCGGCATGTGCTGCCGAACAGTATTGGGCCGACGCTGGTGCAGGCTACCTTGCTGCTGGCCTTTGCCATCCAGATTGAGGCGGGCCTCTCCTTCCTGGGACTGGGCGTCCAGCCGCCCACTCCCTCGCTCGGCTATATGTTGCAGGAAAACCACCAGTACATTAGCCAGTCACCCTGGGGCACGCTCTTCCCCTGCCTTGGCATCGCCATCGCGGTCCTGGGCTTCAATCTGCTGGGCACGGGTCTACGCGACCTACTCGACCCGCAGGGGAGGGCTAGATGACGACACACCCCGCGCCATCGGTGGTGAACAGTACGGTCGAGGGGGGAACGCTGCTCGACGTGCGGGATCTCAGCGTGCGCTTCGGCGCCTCGGGCAAGACAGTGCAGGCCGTCACCGGGGTAAGCTTCACCCTGGGTCATGGGGAGACGCTGGGCCTGGTGGGGGAGTCGGGCTGTGGCAAGAGCACGCTCGCCTTCGCCCTGATGGGGCTCCTTCCCTCCAGCGGGCGCATCACCGACGGGGAGATACGCTTCGAGGGGCGTGATCTGGCGCGGCTACGCCTACGCGACTGGCAGCGCCTGCGCGGAAACCGTCTCTCCATGATCTTCCAGAACCCCATGACCTCGCTCGATCCCGCCTACACCATCGGCGCGCAGATCGTGGACGTGCTGCGCGAACATCGCGGACTCAGCGGCGCGGCGGCCCACACGGAGGCCGTCGGCCTCTTGCGGCGGGTCGGCATCTCGGCCGCTGAGGAGCGTTTCCGCGCGCACCCGGATCAACTCAGCGGGGGGATGCGCCAGCGGGTGGTCATCGCCATCGCCCTGGCCTGCAATCCCGCCCTGCTCATCGCCGACGAACCCACCACGGCGCTCGACGTGACGATCCAGGCGCAGATTTTGGGCTTGCTGCGGGGCCTACGCGCCGAGCGCGACACCGCGATTATGCTCATCACGCACGATCTCGGTGTCGTGGCGCAGACCTGCGATCGGGTCGCGGTCATGTACGCTGGGCGACTGGTCGAGGAGGGTCCGGTCGTTGATATTTTCGCGACGCCACGGCACCCCTACACCGTGGCGCTGCTGCGCTCAGTCCCTGTCCCCGGCAGCGCGCGCGGGGCACTGGAAACGATCGAAGGAACGGTCCCGAACCTGATGACGCCACCACCCGGTTGCCCGTTCGCCCCGCGCTGCCCCCACCGCATGGCCGTGTGTGGCGAGGTCACGCCGGTTCCGCGTCCGGTCGGGGACACCCAGCGTGTCGCCTGCCATCTCTACGAGGAGGAGTCGTGAGCGAGGCGCCACTGTTGGACGTCCGGCATCTGAAACGCTACTTCGCGGCGGGGCCGGCACGGTTGTTCGGCCGGGCGGCGACCCAGGTCAAGGCCGTCGACGACGTGTCGTTCTCGCTCGCGGCGGGCGAGACGCTGGGCCTGGTGGGGGAATCGGGCTGTGGCAAGAGCACGCTTGGTCGGACCATCCTGCGCCTGATCGAACCCACGGCGGGAGAGATCCGCTACGAGGGACGCGACATCGTCGGCCTGCGCGGCGGGGCCCTGCGTGAGCTACGTCGCCATCTGCAGATGGTTTTCCAGGATCCGTACTCATCGCTCAACCCGCGCCTGCGCGTCGGCGCGTCGATCCGTGAGCCCCTCGACATCTACCGCGAAGGGACGGCGGCGGCGCGGCGGCGGCGCGTCGACGAGTTGCTCGATCTCGTGGGGCTCAACCCGTCTTTCGCCGCGCGCTATCCACACGAGTTGAGCGGGGGGCAGCGGCAGCGGGTCGGGATCGCGGCCGCGCTCGCGCTCAAACCGCGCGTCATCGTGGCCGACGAACCGGTCTCGGCCCTCGACGTGTCGGTGCAGGCGCAGATCCTGAATCTTCTGCACCGCGTGCAGCAGGAGATGCGCCTGGCCCTGGTGTTCATCTCGCACAATCTCTCGGTCGTGGAACATGTGAGCGACCGCGTAGCGGTGATGTATCTCGGCAAGATCGTCGAAACCGCGCCGACGGCGACGCTGTTCGCGGACCCGCAACACCCCTACACCAAGGTCTTGCTCGCGGCCATTCCCGTGCCTGACCCGACGCGCCAGCTACGCCCCGTGTCGCTTACGGGGGAAATCCCCAGCCCGCTCGACCCGCCGCGTGGTTGCCACTTCCACCCGCGCTGCCCCGAGGCGCTCGCTGTCTGCAGCCGAGTGGAGCCGTCGTTGCAGGAATACGCGCCGGGGTGCGCTGTGGCGTGCCATGTGGCGGCGCGCCGCCTGGGGTTGCCCAATCCCATCGAGGACACGGACACGCAACTGACTGGCAGGGTCTGTGAAAAGTCGGTCGTAGAGGGGGATGGCCGCCCAATGGTAGGGTAAGGGTGTTGAACCAACCAGACCATCACGAGGAGACCATCCCCTATGCAGGATACGCCCGTGCCGTCCTTTT
>JAABUV010004988.1_pt1 | contig 15417 bp, 20 predicted proteins | sample 5559971 | NCBI WGS metagenome assembly JAABUV01 (sample SAMN10711881, study PRJNA513362) | rock metagenome | isolation source: Antarctica rocks | place: Antarctica: Victoria Land, Knobhead nord | collected 2015-12-19
CGCGCTGACTCCTCACGCAGCGCAGGCGCGACGTTTCCGCGCTGCACCAACACCGACTCGGAGCGGCATCCGCCTGCCGCCTGCCGCTGGGTCTGCTCCGCCACCTTCCTTTCATCGTCGTCATCTTGAGGCTTGCTCCGGTCATCTCGACCTCCTGGGTGCGGGATCCTTCAGGTCATGCTGCACCCGAGCGGTGACGTTTGCACGACCTGGGCGGGCGGCTGTGGATTGGTTGGGTGTACCAGGTCGTGGGGGCACATTCGCAGAACCGGGCTCAATGGCCCTCGAGACCCTGAAACGCTCGACGACAAGACTGTGCAGCAGCTGCTCGTAGTCATCCATCGTGCCTGGCTCCTGTCAGCAGGCGACCAGCTCGAGGCAGCGATAATCTGCGCGGACCGTGGCTGGGAAGCCGCGCAGGGCTGCAAGCACGGGCCAGCAGGGCATGGAAAGAAGGGAACATTCGACGGCATACTTGCTGTGTCATGAGCGTCATCCATTTCAGTTAATCGCTGTGACGATCATGACGACTGATATGTCCGGCTGTCAAGGTCTTGTCGCATCGTGTCCGCCGAGGCAGGCCGGTTGGTCTGAAAGGGGAGTTGATGGCGGACCGCGAAGGTCGCCGAACGCTGGCCGAGAAGATCGACCGGCTCTTCAAGGCCGTGCATCCTGCGGAGGGGGAGTACACCCACGAGGACGTGGCCAGGGCGATCCGTGCGGCCGGTGGGCCGACGGTCTCCTCGACGTACCTCTGGCAGCTGCGCAAGGGTCTTCGGGACAACCCGACCATGCGTCACCTCGAGGCACTGTCGGACTTCTTCGGCGTTCCCCCGGCCTATTTCTTCGACGATGAGCTGTCTGCGCGGATCGATGCCGAGCTCACGCTTCTCGCCTCCTTGCGGGATGCACGCGTGCGACAGGTCGCCCTACGCACTTCCGGGTTGTCAGCGGAGAGCATCGGGGCCATTGTGGAGATGATCGAAAGGGTCAGGCAGCTAGAGGGACTGGCTGATCCGCCAGCCGAAGGGGACGAAGAGGAAAGGGTCATCCGAAGGGAGCTGATGTGAGTCTCAGATCAATCCGCAAACGCTGCGAGAGCGCGCTTCGACACATCGAGGTGCCCGCTCCCTTCGTCATCGAGGAGTTCTGCCAGGAGATCAGCCGAAGGCGACACCGCCCGCTGCACCTCCTGCCGAAGTTGACCAGACTCGGACCCTGCGGGGTCTGGCTGGCGCTGCCCGAAGGCGATTACATCTTCTACGAGTCCGACACGAGCCAGCTGCATCGCGAGCACATCATCCTTCACGAGCTGGGACATCTGCTGTGCGATCACCGACCCACTGAGGTCATCGACGGCAAGGTCCTCACCCAGTTGCTGCCCACCTTGGACCCCACGGTCGTCCGACGCGTGCTCGGACGAACGACGTACACCGCGGTTGAGGAGCAGGAGGCCGAGGTCGTGGCCTCTCTGGTTCGGGAGCGTGTCGAGGGCACCAAGCCCCGCGCTGTGGTCGGAGCCGGCCATCGCGACCACATCCGGGCCTGGTCGGACGACGTGGTCGTCGAGCGTCTGCGCGCGACGCTGTAGATGCGATGATCGATGTCCTGCTCGTGGTCTTGGCGATCCTGCTGTGCCTGATCAGCCTCATGAAGGCCAAGGAGTACCGCCAGACGGGCCTGAGCACTCACGGCTGGATGGCCTTCGTCTTTCCGTTCTTGGCGCTCGCCTTTCTCCTCCGCATCTCCGGTGTCTACTTGTGGGTCGAACGGGCCTTCGGCCCAAAGTCCCTTGCCGACGCGGTCGTCCGAACGGCACTGATGGCCGCCGCGTTCGGTGCCCAGTCGTTGATCCGCGAAGCCAGCATCCCGAACCCGACGCGATCTGCGTGGCGCGGGAGCAGACCCACTGCACTGCTGGTCTGCCTCAGCGCGCTGTGGTCGTCGTTCATCATCGGTCACCGAAGCGGTGACTCGCAGTTCGGGTCATTCGCCAACGTCGCGGGGTGGCCAACGGTTTACGCGGCAGCCTTCCTCCTCTACATGGCATACGTGGCAACCGATGTCATGCTCGGCTGCTGGCGCTACGCCAAGCCCGCTGACGGTTCGCTGCAACTGGGCCTGCGGCTCATGGCAATCGGCTGCGGAACCACGGTGATCTACGTCGGATTCAAGGCGACCGCGGTCGTCCTTGCGCACTCCTCACCGATCTCCACAGCCGTCGAGGCTGGGGTGGGAGAAACGGCTGCCGTCCTCGCAGCGCTGCCGATCGCCGTGGGCGCTGCCCTTCCCGCCGCCGAACGCAGATGGCGAGCTGTCCTGGACTGGTGTCGCCGATATGCGGCCCACGACAAGCTCTATCCCTTGTGGTCTGCCCTGACCGCCGTTTCCCCCGGAGTGGCGCTCGATCCCGCGACAAGCCGCACGCGCGACCGACTCCGGATCCGTGACTTGGAGATGAGGCTCTATCGGCGCGTCATCGAGATCCGCGACGGGCGTCTCGCGCTACGCGATGCGCTGCCGCAAAGCGTGGCTGAGTCAAGCCAGGCGCGCGCCCAGGTGATCGGTCTAGGCCGCCGGGAGTCGGAGGCCTTCGTGGAGGCGAAGGTCCTCGAGGCCGCCCTCGAAGCGATCACCGCTGGTGACCCTGTGTCAGCAGAGCCGTGGAGAGGCATCGGGTCGGGAGCCGAGTCCACCGCTGTGGAGGTGGAGTGGCTACGGACCGTGGCCGCGAACTTCGTAACCCCGCACTTGATGCGCGCAAGGGACGAAGGCCTGACCAGAGGACGCGCAAGGGGGCTTTTGTGGAACAAGTCGTAACCGACAGGGGCGCGGCCCTTCGAATCGCCCGGCTGGTAACCGAGGTCTTGGCTCCGGTCGTGCTCATCTTTGTGGTCACGCTGACCGTCTGCCTGCACGCCGCGGGACTGCCACGAGGGCTCGGCCTGGCGTTCATCGCCATGGTTTTCGCGGGCGGTATCCCCTATAGCGTCATTCTGCTCGGCGTCCGTCGCGGGGTGCTGGTCGACCGCCACGTCTCTCGCCGCGAGCAGCGACCCAAGATTCTTGCTGTGGGCGTTGTCTCGGTAGCCGCCGGCTTGGTCGTGCTGTCGTGGATGCAAGCGCCACGTGCGGTCTTCGCCCTCCTTGCGGCGATGACGGTCGGGGGAGTGGTCTCTCTGGCAATCAGCACGTTCTGGAAGATCTCAATGCACGCGGGCGCCGCCGCTGGCACGGTCGCCTGTCTCACCGCCTTGGTCAGCCCATGGTGGCTCTTGGCAATGCCGGTGGTTGCTCTGACAGGGTGGGCGCGGGTGATCCTTCGCGATCACACGACCGCGCAAGTCTGCGTTGGGGCGGTAGTGGGCGCGGCAGTGTCGACGGGGGTGTCCCTGCTGCTCAGCTGAGGGCGTGTGAGCCACGTCCCAAGATGGGCACCACTGCGGCTCGCTCGATCTCGGAAATTCACGCACATGCCGATGAGCGAGCGCGTCCTTCCGCCCACTAGGACGCAGGCTCTGAGCCCCCGATCCGTCCCCGGGGACGGGGTTCTCCGCAGCGCGCAGGGACCGGAGATTGTGCGTGCTCTGGCGGTTCAAGGTGTCAATCTTCTTAGGTGCGGGCGTCTCGGCTGCGGCCCCCGAGCCACAGGTCGAGGTCATCGTCGGTGGTCATCGGGTGGGGGCGAGGGCGGCCCAGGCGGCGCGCTTGAGACGGCTGGGCTCCTCGCTGGTCAGCAGCCGGGTGGCTCGCGTGGTCGCGGTGTGGCGGGTGGCGCGCACCGGGGCGTAGTGGTCGACGTACTCGGGCGATGGCCTGGTAGCCGGCCCAGGCGGTGCCGCGGATGCCGGCTTGGGTGTCGGCGTCGTGGAACAGGTACTCGAGCCGGGACCGGCGGGCCTGCTCGGCCTGGCGGGTCTGGGTGAGGGCGTCGGCGGGGGCTGGGGGAACAGGGTCGCGCTGAGGGCGTCGAAGGCGGCCGCGTCCATGGCGGTCTGGATGAGCCGTTCGGCTTCGACCTCGAACGCGTTGCAGTAGGCGAACGTCAGCCCGAGGGTGTCGCGGGCGACCTATACGGCGGCCTTGGCGTTCTTGGTGTGCCGGATGCTGACCGCCGAGACGCGCCCGCGCAGGGCGGCGGCCTGGGTGTTCGCGCAGACCACCCGCACCGGGGTGAGCAGGACCCGGAAGGCCGAGGTGCCGACCAGTCAGACCCAGCTCACCGGCCGCAGCTTCGGGACGTCCGAGACAAGCTCGACGAGGCCCTCGACGAGCTGCTCGACCCGGGTCTGCAGGCGCCCGGCGCGCGCGGCGATCCCGGCCGCGCTGGAACGCCGCGCAGATGTCCTCCGCCGAGGTGGCGCGGATCCGGTCGTGCAGCTGGTCCATCAGAATCCGTGACGCGTCCTGGGGCGGCCTCGGCTCGGACCAGCTCACCGGCGGCGACCCCCAGGGCCTGGTCGAGGTCAGTCATGGTCTTAACCCGTCTGGCTCGTCTGGCTCGTGGACGCTCGTCGCCAGGAGGCGGCTCAGCCGGTCGACGTCGACCAGCCGCACAGAACGTCGGCTCGGTGACGGCGGTGGCCCCCTACCTAGTGGCCGCCGCCAACGACATTAGCCCGGCCAGTGTCCGGGCCGGCCCCTTGGCCGATGTCGCGAGGGAGATCGGCGGCCAGCCGGGCCTGGCCGCTTCACCGCTGGGTCGTGGCCGAGAATGGGCTGACCCTCTGACCGGCTGACCGGCTGACCGGCTGACCGTCTCGACGTCGACGGGGCCGACCCGCGCCGTCGAGATGTTTGCCGTCGTGGCGCAGCTGATGCGCCGCATGGTGCAGCTCGCGCGACTCGCGTCGGCGGCGGCGCAACTGCCCGGCGCAGGCCACCTCGGGAGCTCTGCGCGACCGGGACCGGGACCACCGGCGCCGCCGACCGCTACCGCGTCGACGGCGGAGTCCGCCTCACGCAGCCCGAGTTCGGGCGCCCGGAAGAAGGCGCACGGCACCTGGATGCGGTCGTCGACTACGCCCATGCCCGTGTTTCACGAGGCAATGCGGCAGGCCGAGACGGTCGACGAGGCGGCTCAGTCCCAGCTCGACGCGAGGCAGCGGGACACCGAATCCCGAGAAGACTCCGCCGGCCCACGTCTTTTCGCTAACCGCCTGGACGGACCACGACCAGTCGAGGCGTTGCGGTCGGAGGGTCGAGTGGGTCGAGTGCCCGGATCCGGGTCAGTGTCCGGGGAGTGGCTGGCCAGCCTTGCAGGTAGCCGGCGAGGGCGGCTCCGAGGCCATGGTCGGCGACGAACCGGTCCCCGCACCGGTCCAGGTGCTGGTACCAGCCGGTCAGCCACCACGGCGTGAGGTAGCTCAGCGCGACGACGCCGGCGACCACGGCCGAAATCGCCGCTATGCCCTGCGCGATGCTCTGCGTGAGGGCGAGCCCACCGACCACCATCCTCGCGCGCCACCCCAACGGCACCAGGGGAACCCTGCTCGCGTCCCCGGCGATCAGGGCGCAGACCGACACGACCAGCTGCGCCGGGATCGTCCACAAGGTCAGCGCCGGGTCCTGCCGGCACATCCCGGCCTGTAGCGGCCCGCACCCGTGGGCGACCAGGGCGGTCACCTGCTCCACCGTCACCCCTCCCGGTCTCAGCTGCGTGGATGAGGCCGATCGGCAAGACCACGGTCTGCCGGCCAAACCCATACGGCGTGAGACCCCAGTCTCGGATCGCGACGAGCGTCCCGGTGCGCCGGACCAACACCGCGGCGGCAGAGCCCCGTCATCGCCGGCGCGACCACGACCGCCTCCGCGTTGGTCAGCGGTCGGTCAGCGGTCTCGAGCGCATCAGCACCATTCCCGAGCGGCGCTCGAGGCGCCCGGTAAACAGCACGGCCGTCACGACCGTCCCGGCAACAACCATCACCCACTGGACGCCGGCCGGCATCAGCGCACCAGCGGCGACAGCCAGCAGGGTGCTGCCCACTGACGGGCGTCCCGCCCGCCAAAGTCCTCTTCCGCGCTGCGTGCGTCGGGCACATCTCCCCACCCCTCCCGGTTCTTCACGACAGCCCGCGCCTCGAGTGCCGTGATCGTGCGACTGAGGCGACCATGGCCGCCTTACGGCGGGTGACGGCATCAATGATGCGCCCCACCACCCACACTGGCGTCTGGTTATCCACAGGGTGGGGTCTCGGTGGCCGCGGCAGTGGGGTGGCCGCGGCAGTGGGGTGGCCGACACAACCCAAGGAGAACCGACCGTGACTTGTCGGGGTCGAGGTAGGTGGACCGCTCACCTCGCGTTCGAGCCGGGTGCCGGCGCATCCGCCCTCCCTCGATATCTGGTCGGGCTCGCAGCGCAGGAGGCGGCGCAGTGCGCGTCTGCGCTCCTCCTCGCCGGGATGGCGCCGGACCCAGAGCCCGTTCACCTGAGCGTCTACCCCGGTGGGAGCGGGCAGCCCAACGTGTCCAACCTCAACTATGTCGCCGGGCAGACCATCCCCAACATGGTCGTGGTCCCCCTCGGACCCGGCGGCACCGTCACCCTCTTCAACGCGGCCGGGACCGTCCACGTCATCGCCGACCTCGTCGGCTACGACAACTGACCAGCTATAAACCTCACCGTGCCCGGGCACCTGCAACGAGGTCAGCCTCTCGGCGGCGCGGGGCCGAACGGGCCTGCGAGCCCACCCGAAGGTCCCGTGATCGGCGGGTCCGATCGGGGAGCAGGCAGAGCGTGACGAGGACGCCGACCATGAAGAGGGCACGGAGTGCGCCAACCTGTTCCGGCTGGAGCAGTGCACCCCCAACGCTGTTCGCGACATACCAGGTCCCGGCCGCAGCGGTCCACAGTGGCCATCGGCGGCCCGGAGTCAGGAGGTCCAGGATGGCCGTCGCGACCAGCAGACCCGAGCTGTAATAGGGGTAGGTCTGGGGGTCGAGAAGGAGTCGGGCCGCCACGACGGCCAGTGGGACGGCTGCCCAACGACCCCGTCGGACACAGACGATCGCCACGACGATCCCCAGGATCGCTTGGGCAGGTCGATCCCATGACGGGGTGTTGGCGGTGTGCACTCCGAGGGCGTGCAGGGTGGAGTCGTCCACGTTCTCGATGGTGAAACGGCTCAGGGCGAGCGTCATCGGGTCGGCCAGGACAAAGGGGAGCCACGCCCCGGCGACACCGAGAGCGGTCAGCAGGGCGGCGCGCCAGCGCTTCGCTGAGGGCAGGGCAAGGATCAGGACCACGAACCCAGCAGCCCAGGGTTTGCTGTCTATCGCCGCGGCGAGCAGCCCCGCGCTCAGGTAAGGACGCCGGGCAATGACAGCCAGCACTGCCACCACGCAGAAGCTGAGGGCCAGCGCGTCGTCGAGGTGGGTGAAGTGGGTGGCGACCTCGGACCACACGGGTATCACCAGGAGACCGGTGCCGAGAAGCAGGACCGGTGCCGGTGACGCGCCGGTCAGCCGCCGCCGGGCGACGACGAGGACGTACAGCAGGAGCGGGCCGAGCAGCGCGAGTGTCAGTTCGGCACCCAGTCTTCCACCGGTCGGGCCGAGGGCGTTGAGGGGGACCGCGACGAGCAGCGCGATGGGGCCGATCTGGAGGTCCGGGTGAGCGGCATATAGGTGAAGTCCACCGCCGTTCACGCCCGGGTTGATGAGCAGGTGGGCGCCCTCAGCGAAGTAGTGCCACGAGTAGCCCCCGCCCCGGGCGGCGAGGAGGGACCACCCGACGGCCCACGCGACGATGATGACCCACAGACGTCGCGGTCCGACCTGTCGGGCGAGCACAGCCAGGGGACGACGGGTGATCCAGTCCAGCATGGCGTCAGCTCCTTGCTTCGGTCGGTCGCAGTTCGGGTCAGTGCTCGGCTGCTGCGCGCGAAGGCGCCCGGAGCGGCTCATCGGGGGGATGGCACCACTCCGGGCGCGGTCTTCACGGGGTCAGTACTCGCCCTGGAAGTCGCCTTCCTGCTGGACGTCGGGTCCCGTGTCGGACTCGGTGGACGGGCTCTCAGCCGGCTCGAGGCCGGTGGTGTTCTCTGCCATGTCGTCACCTCCCTTCGATGTCTGGGGGTCTTGGGGGTCCCGCTCCCTGCGGAGGTGGGGACGTGCTCAACCATGACGCGGTCCACCTGAGGCCTCGCTGAGGGTGGCTGAGTCATGGCGATCCGCGACCACAGGTCCTGCTCGTCGCTCTCAGGCTGGGTTCAGGCTGGGACGGCCACCCTCGGGTGACACGAGCAACGCGAGAGGCGGCCATGACGAGTTCGGATGTGGCGGTATACCGCCGACTGGTGCCGTTGCTGCGGCCCTATCGGCTTCCCCTGGTCGGGGCGCTCGTGCTGGCGGCCTGTGGCCCCTTGTTGACGGCCGCCCGGATCTGGCTGCTGAAGCTGCTCATCGATGCGGTGCTGCCCGGGACGCAGGCCCACCTGTTGCTGCCAGTGGCGGCGGCCTTCGTCGGGATCGCCCTCGTGCGTGGCGTGCTCACCTTCGGGCAGGAGCGGCTCACCGGCGCGGTGGGCACGGCTGTCGTGCGCGACCTGCGGGCACACCTCTACGCAGACCTCCAGGGGATGTCGCTGCGGTACTTCCACGGGCGTCGGCTCGGCGATCTGCTCACCCGGCTCTCCGGGGACATCGCCGCGATCGAGGACCTGCTCGTGACGGGTCTGGCCGCTCTGGTGACCCACCTGGCGACGCTGGTGCTGTTCGTGTCGCTGTTGATCTACCTCGACCCCGGGCTGTTGGCCGTCGCAGCGGGAATGGTCCCGGTCCTCGCGGCCCTGACCGTCGTCGAGGCTCGTCGTGGACGCCGCGCGCAGCGCGCCCTGCGGGAGAGCACCAGCGAGCTGACCTCGACCGCCGAGGAGGGACTGTCCGCGGTCGCCCTGGTGAAGGCCTTCGCCCGGGGCCCGTTCGAGGTGGCCCGGTTCGCGAAGGGGGCCGACGACAGTGCACTAGCGCGACTCCAGATGGTCCGGCTGCGCGCGGTGTTCCCGCCGCTGTCGGACCTCGTGACGGCCTGCGGCACGGCAGTCGTGGTGGTCCTCGGGGCTCGTCAGGTGCTGGCGGGCCAGCTCAGTGTGGGGTCCCTGGTCGTGTTCATCAGCTATCTGGTCTCGCTCTACGTGCCCGTCCAGGGGCTCGGTCGTCTGGGCAGCAGTGTGCAGCGTGCCCTCGTCGGCGGTGAGCGGGTTGTCGAGGTCCTTGAGACCCCGTCGACCATGAGGGACCGCGTGGGCGCCGACCCGTTGCCGCCGTTGCAGGGCCGAGTCGCCCTGCAGCAGGTGACCTTTGGCTACGCTCCCGAGCGACCGGTGCTCCACGACGTCACCTTCGAGATCGCCCCCGGGGAGATGGTCGCGCTCATCGGCGCAAGCGGTGCCGGGAAGACCACCGTGGTGAGCTTGATACTGGGTTTCTACGACCCGGACTCCGGCGCGGTGACGGTGGATGGCCATGCCGTCCGCGACCACGACCCGGCCGATCTGCGTCGGCAGGTGGCCGCAGTGCTCCAGGAGCCGATGCTCTTCAACACCAGCGTGTCCGAGAACATCCGCTACGGGCGGCTGGACGCCACCGCGCAGGACATCCGCGCGGCAGCGGTGGCAGCCGACGCCGCCGAGTTCGTCGAGGAGCTCCCTGACGGATTCGAGACGGTGGTCGGCGTTCGGGGCTCGATCCTGTCCGGGGGGCAACGACAACGACTCGCGTTGGCACGGGCCCTGGTCAAGGCAGCACCGATCGTCATCCTGGACGAGCCCACGTCTGCGCTCGACCCGGCCACCGAGGCACGCGTCCTCGCCGGGGTCCGCACGTCGCTGGCACGCAGCGCCGTGCTCCTGGTGGCCCATCGCTGGTCCACGGTGCAGCATGCCGACCGGGTGGTCGTCCTCGAGCGTGGGCGGGTCGTCCAGCAGGGTGACCCCCGCGAGCTGATGACGCTTACCGGGCCCTACCGCGAGTTCGCGCTCGCGCAGGGGGCTGCGCTCACGCCCCAGGCGTGACGCGAGGGCCGTCACCCGCTGGGGGGCGGGACCGGCGCGGTGCCGGGCAGTGGCTCGGGCGCCACGCGTCGCCCGGTTTGCCGAAGCCATCACGGTGGCGTTGGCAAAGCTCATCGGCCCCTCCTCGGTGTGCAGGGTCGTGTAGGTCAGGGAGATGTCCGTAACGTACCCGTCATACTGGCCGCCGAGGGCTCCGGAGCGCAGCGTGATGTACTCCCCGACCCGGAACGGGGCGGAGGTCATGAGGATGATCCCCGCGAAGGCGTTGCCCAGGGTCTGCTGGGCGGCGATGCCGAGGATGACCCCGGTGACCGCCCCCGAGAGCAGCAGCTGCCCCACCGGGATGCGCATCAGCACCAGCGCGATGAACATGACGAAGAGGTAGCCGACCGCGGTCAGTCCCATCCGGACCAGGTGGGCGGCCGACGCTCCGGCACGCACCGTGACGGGGCCGCTGAGGCGATCGGCGACCGTCCGCAGCGACGCGCCTGAGAGGAGAACGAAGACCACGCCAGCCACGATGGTGATGAGCTGGTCGAACCGGTCCCGGTTGGGCAGACCGCCGGCCCAGACCGCCGCGCCGGCAGCAGCAGCCGTCGAGACGGCGATCAGGAGGTGGCGTCGAGGACGGCGGCCGGTCTGCGCCCCCGCCCGGGTTCGTCCCGCGATCGTGTCGATGAGTCCCATGGTGCTCCCTGGTTGGTGTCGACGGTCTGACCCGTCGGCCCGAGGGCGTGACTGCCCCGGGGTCTGGCGCCAGCATCGGCCGGTGCCGCTGAGTGGGCTCTGAGGACGGGTACCGTCGCTCAGGTTGTTCTCAGTGGACCTGGCCGATCCTTGGGTGCACCCGGAGTCGACCTGAGAGTGGAGTTGGAGATCGTGCGCGTTTTGGTGGTCGAGGACGAGGTCTCGTTGGCGGAGGTGGTGCGCCGGGGCCTGATCAGCGACGGGTTCGTCGTCGACGTCGTCCACAACGGTGAGGATGGTCTGTGGGCGGCCTCGGAGAGCCCCTACGACGTGATCGTCCTCGACATCATGCTGCCCAAGCTGAACGGCTACAAGGTCCTCGAGCAGCTCCGGGGCCGGGGCGTGTGGACGCCGGTGCTGATGCTGACCGCCAAGGACGGCGAGTATGACCAGGCCGACGCGTTCGATCTCGGCGCGGACGACTACCTGACCAAGCCGTTCAGCTTCGTCGTCCTGATCGCCCGGCTGCGGGCGCTGATCCGACGCGGTGCCCCCGAGCGCCCGGTCGTCCTGGCTGCGGGTGACCTCACCCTCGACCCGGCCCGTCGGAGGGTGCAGCGGGGAGAGGTGGGGATCGACCTGACCCCCAAGGAGTTCTCGCTGCTGGAGTTCCTGTTGCACCGCCGTGGGGAGGTGGTGACCAAGAGCGAGATCCTGGAGAACGTGTGGGACCCCGCCTTCGACGGGGACGTCAACATCGTCGAGGTCTACGTCGGCTACCTACGGCGCAAGATCGACGTCCCCTACCAGCGGCGGTCGATCGAGACCATCCGTGGCGTGGGCTACCGCCTCGCCTCCGACGGCCGCTGATCGTGGGCAGCTTCCTCACCGCTGTGGTGCAGACCCTGCTCTCCCTGAACGGATGGCCCGTCTATCTCGTGGTGGGCGTGCTCGCCTTCGTGGAGTCGGCAGCCTTCGTCGGCATGGTCCTACCGGGGGAGACGGCCATGGTGGTCGCCGGGATCCTCGCCGCCCGGGGAAACATCTCCCTGCCGGTGATCCTCACCGTGTCCATCGTCGCGGCCGTCGGCGGGGACCAGGTGGGCTACCTGGTCGGACGACGGTTCGGCCCGCACCTGCGGCGGAGCCGTCTCGGACAAAGAGTGGGCGACCAGCGGTGGGAGCGTGCGCAGGACGCCGTGACCCGGCACAGCGGCTGGGCCGTCGTCGGCGCCCGATGGGTGGGAGTGCTGCGGGCGCTCGTGCCCACGGTCGCCGGCACCATCGGTATGCCGTATCGCCGCTTCCTGCTCGCCAACCTGCTCGGGGGCTCGAGCTGGGCGGCCGTCGCCGTGCTGCTCGGCTACCTCGCGGGTGGATCGGTTCGCACCGCCCAGGACCTCCTTGGGCGCACCTCAGTGATCGGAGTCGTCATCATGGCCATCTTCCTGGCCTCGCTGTTCCTCAGGCACCGTCGGGGCCAGACCTCGACACCTGACCTTGAAGGTCCCCTCACCGCCCGGCTCACCGGCGGGGCCACACCGCGCCGACGCATCGCTGTTGCGGCCGGGGCGGTGGCCGCGGTGGGATCTCTGGGCGTCTTCGCCCTGATCGACGGGGCCCGCGAGAGCGCCGACCTTGCCCTGTACGACCCTGTGGTCACCTCGGGAGCCGTCGGATGGCGGACCCCGGCGCTCACGGTGGTGGCGCAGTCCCTGACGTTCCTGGGGAGCACCCTCAGCCTGGGCGCCCTGTCCCTCCTGCTCGTCCTCTGGCTCGGGCTGCGCCGCCGCGCGTGGCGGTGGGCAGTGGCCGTGGCGGGGACGATGTTCGCCTCGGCGGCCCTGACGGTTCTGGTCAAGACGGTGGTCGCGAGGGATCGGCCGTCGTGGTCACTGGTGCTGGGTCCACCTGATCCGGGCTTCGCGTTCCCGTCCGGGCACACCCTGAACGCAACAGTGTTCTTCGGGCTCGTCGCGGCGCTGGTGCTGACCAGAGCGCGGTCGCTCTGGATGGGGGCGGCGGTGGTGGGCAGCTGGCTCGTCGTCAGCGTCGCGATCGGGCTGAGCCGCATCTACCTCGGCTACCACTGGTTGACCGACGTCCTCGGCGGATGGGCGCTGGGATCCGTCGTCCTGGCGGCCGCAGCCCTGGCTGCCCTGGCGTGGCAAACCCTCCGGCTGCGGACCGGGTCGCGGGACCTCGGTGCAGCCGCGACGGCCTGACGAACTCCAGGTCTGTCCTCACTCCAGGGTCTGCCCGGACTCCCGATCCGCGGACGGTGAACCGATCGGGAGTGGAAGCCGGGCCGTGAGCCTGGCCCCACCCAGATCCGAATCACCGACGGCCAGCTCGCCACCGTGCGCGAGGACGATCTCGTGGGCGATGGACAGCCCCAGGCCGGAGCCCCCCGACTCACGCGAGCGGCTCTCGTCCAGCCGCACGAATCGGTCAAAGACCCTGTGACGGTCCTGCACGGGGATGCCGGGGCCGTCATCCTCGACGGTGATCAATGCGCCCCCGTCGTCGGCTTGGACGGACAGACGCACCTCGGCACGGGCGGCTCGGACGGCGTTGTCGGCCAGGTTGCGGATCACCTGGGCGAGCTTGTGCTCGTCTCCGGCCACCCGTGTCGGTGTCGCCCTCGTGGTCACCCTCACCTGCCCGAGACCACGCAGACGCCTGGACTCCTGGTCGACGAGGTCGTCCAGGTCGACATCTGCATGAAACACCGGCAACCCACGGTCGTCGACCTTGGAGAGCAGCAGCAGGTCGTCCACGAGGTGGCGCATCCGCTGCGTCTCGGCCTGGAGGATGGGCATGAGATCTCGCCACGTCTGCTCGGACTGGTCGACCTGTCCGACTTCGAGGGACGCAGCCAGGGTGGCCAGCGGTGATCGCAGCTCGTGGCTGGCATCCGCGACGAACCGGCGCTGGGTGCTGTGCGAGGTCTCCAGCCGCGTCAGCATGGCGTTCATCGTGGAGGCGAGATGGGCGATCTCGTCGCGGCTCCCGGGGACGGGGACGCGCTCACTGAGACGACTGGCGCCGATCCGTTCCACCTGGGTCCGGATCAGCTCCACGGATCGCAACGCCCGGCCCACCAACCACCAGGTGACCAGCCCGGTCAGGGCCATCAGCAGCGGCACCCCAGCCAGGAGAAGGGTGCCGGTCGTGGCGACTGCCTCCCGCTGGGCGCCCTGTGCCGCGCTCTCCATCACCACAAATGGCTGACCCGCATGCTCTACTCCTTGGGCCAGCGTGAGCGGCTGCGCCAGGTCTCCCGGTCGCGGCAGCAGTGTCCGTCCGCTGCTGGCCTGCTGGCCTGGCGCCGGGCGGATGGGCGAGACGGCAGCCGTCCTGGACGCCTCCGACGTGAAAATCACTGCCCCGCTGGCATCGAGGACCTGGACGAGGATCCCGTCGCCGGGGCCCGGCTCGTTCGAGGCGAAGCCGGCCGGCCCGTCCTCGCTGATCGTGACGGCGTCCTGCGTGAGGCGTGCCTCAAGGCTCGCCTCGAGGGATGAGGTGAGCGAGCGCTGCAGCAGCAGCACCAGGGCCAGCCCCCCGAGCAGCAGGGCAGCGCCCACGACCGCGGCGGCGACCGCCGTCGTCTGGCGCCTGACCCCGAGGGGTCGCCGTGATCCTGTGTCGCTGCTCATGGTGTCCATTCTGGTCCGCTCAGCGGCGCTCAGCGCCGACTCAGCGGACATTGACGAAGGTATGACGACCAGCCGAACCATCGGCAGGACTCAACAGAAAGCGATGAGATCCCATGCGACGCATCACCCCTCGCACCGCAGTCGTGGCCGCTCTCCTCACCGGAACCGCGCTGATCGGCGGAGCTGCCGTGGCGAACGCGGCTTCTGCCCCCACCCCGCCGAGCTCCTCGACGGCCGCCACAGCGACCCCGAGCCAGGACTCCCTGACCCCCGGAGACACCGTCGACAACCCGGCCGATCCGCAGGGGGGACAGCACGAGGCGACCAACGAGGCGGACGACGCCACCGAGGCCCAGTCCGGCCCCGAGCAGCCCGAGGTCGCCGACTCGGCCACCACGCCCTGACCGAGGGCACCGACCTGAGGGTGGTCCGGACACCGTCCGGGCCACCCTCAGGCACGTCGGCTGCAGTTCCGGCGAATGCGTCACGGCCGGGCCAGTCCCAGCCGCGGGTAGAGCACGGCAAAGCCTTGGTCCAGCCCGGCGTTGAGGGCGCCCGCCAGGTGTCCCACGCCACTGAGCTCGAGGTAGGTCACCGTCATCCCGGCGGTCCTCGCGGCGGCAGCCACGCGCTGCACGCCCACGAACTTCCGAGACCGGGAGGTCGAGTTGTCCGGCGGCAACATCGACTGGGCGCCGGTGGTGATCTTGGGCCATCCGAGCCCTCCGGGCGAGGTCATCCCGGACCGAGAGCCGGACAAGAACGGGCTCGTCCTGCTGCGTCGCGACTGGGAGTTCCTGTGGAATCAACTGCGGTCGGCGTCAGCGGTCGTGGAATATGCCCACCGCGTTGCTGACGGGGAGCGCATCGCGCTCGGCACGGAGGTCGACCGCTACTTCGACCTCGCCGACAGGGACGAGCACGCAGAACCGACCCCGATGGCGGCGTGGATGGCCGACGCCGGTGCCGATCAGACCAGCGGGCCGACGCTTCCGCGCGAGCCGGCAGACACTGCTGACGCAGTTGGCCACTCGGTCTTTCAACGCATCCTCGAG
>JAABUV010004989.1_pt1 | contig 15413 bp, 17 predicted proteins | sample 5559971 | NCBI WGS metagenome assembly JAABUV01 (sample SAMN10711881, study PRJNA513362) | rock metagenome | isolation source: Antarctica rocks | place: Antarctica: Victoria Land, Knobhead nord | collected 2015-12-19
AACTTGGTCCGGGTCGCGGAGTGGTGCGCTGGCACTCCTATCGCGAGAACACGATGCTCGCGCTTCGCTGTGCTCCAGCCAGCTTGACGGAGCCGCCACCGATTTCGCCACCAGTATCAACCTTGCTTTCTTGAGGACCCCGCCATGACCGAAGCCCTGTCCTGCATCGCCGCCACCCTCGCCCGCGACGGCTACGCCTTTGCCCGCGCGCCGGAGATGCGCCTGGCGCTGGAGGGCCTGTCGGACTGGGAAGGTTTCGCCGCGAGCTGGGACCGCCTCGGCCTGGACACCTACATGGCCGACGGCGGCCGCTACCGGAAGCGGCGGCACGCGGCCTTCTCCGCCGCCTCGGGCGACGCGGATGGCGCGGGCCTGCGCCGCAAGCCGCACCAGCCGCACTACCAGAGCCGCGACCACAACGCGCTGAACGGCGGCATCGCGCGCTGGTTCGAGCCGGTGGAGGACGCGGTGGCCGCGCACCCGGCCCTGCGCGCGATCCTGCGCGGCTGCACGACGGTGTTCGACGGCCTGACCGAGCCCGCGACCCGGCCGGCGTCGTGGCACGTCGAGCTGCACCAGTTCCGCATCGAGGCGCGGGCGGGCGAGGCAGGGCAGCCGACGCCGGAGGGGCTGCACCGCGACGGGGTGGACTGGGTGCTGGTGCTGCTGGTGCGGCGCGAGAACATCGCCAGCGGCGAGACCACGATCCACGACCTGGCCCGCCGCCCGCTGGGGAGTTTTACCCTTGAGCAGCCGCTGGACGCGGCGTGGGTGGACGACGGGCGGGTGTACCACGGGGTGACGCCGGTGGAGCCGGTGGAAGCGGGGCGGCCGGCGTACCGCGACGTGCTGGTGGTGACGTATCGGCGGGAGTGAGGACGCGCGCCGGCCCGCAAGGAAAGCAAGCAAGGCTGGGCTCTGCCCAGACCCGCCAAAGGCCAGGGGCCTTTGGAAACCCATTCCTTAAGGTAAGGGGTTCCAAGGGTCCTGCCCTTGGCAGGGTCCAGAAGCGGCGCCCCTGGCCTCGCTTGCCTGACCGTCCACACTCAAGAACCGCCGGCATGAGGCTCGCCCGCAGGTGGGACAACGCTTGCCCAGACCTAAAGAGCGAGCTTGTTTGTTATTATTAATAACGTGTCAAAGGGTCGCTGCATGAGCTGGGAAACCCAGGAACGCCAGGACCACGGCTGGTTCGGACACGGCGCCGCACCCGACGAGGAGAAGGAAGCCGATCCAGCAGAACCCGGCAGTTTGTTTGATCCTCTAAGCGTCGGTCAACGCGTCGATTACGCGAGCGGTAGTGTCGTCGCGCACTCCCCTCGCGATCAACGATCTCAGTGGGGAGCCCGCGTCAGCGGCGCGAACCGGGAAAGCCTGAAGACTGCCTTTGCAGTCTGGTACGGTGCGTCGAAGCTAAGCCGTGACACATTCCATCAGCAGCTGCTCGATCCCAACACGAATGATGAGACCGTCGATCGGCTCAGGAGTGCGGCCAAGGGCATCGTGGAGGCTCGGACCTACGCCCAACTCAACGATGCTGGTGAGAACCTCGCCACGGCTGCGCAGACGATCGGGTTGGACCGATGGCCCCGGTTCCTCGGAAATGCCGAGCGGCGTGCTGTTGCAGCCGTGTCGGACGGGGCGATCCCGGGTGTCGTCAAGGCGAGTGCGACAGGCACGGACATGGGGACAGGTTTGGGAATTGGCCTGGGGCTTGTCCTCCTGATTCCTTTCTTCAAAACCCTAAATTTAGGGCCTGCTCGCCCTTCTGTCACGCCAAGCACACCAGCACGCATTTCCCCGATATCTCCCACGGATAACAAGGGTAAAACCGCTCCGAAGGCAGAGCCGTCGACAGGTGCGGCCTCAGACCTTGCGCCGGGACCAGGAGGGGTTGTCGTATCCGACGACCGGCGCAGGCACATCCTGGATGGCGATGTCAGGGGCGGAGGCCACCGGCCCGGGCAGAATGTTCCCGGCAAAAGCGAATTTCCACCAGACTGGTCCGACGATCGGATTGTGGATGCGATTAAAAGTGTCGCAAATGATCCAGCCTCGTCGCGCGACCCGGGACGTTACGGTCGCATTGTAGTAAATGGGAGTCGGGATGGTGTGGATATCGAGGTCATCGTCGAAGGAGACAAGACGACAGTAGTAAGTGGATATCCTACAAACAGACCTCGAAATCCAAAGTGAGAACAGTTATGAGTTTGACGCTTGAGGAGCGCCTCTCGATCGAGGCGGATATCGAATGGCTGTATGAGGCTGTGCCGTCACATGCTATATTAGATCGCGATCAAGCGCGTAAATACATTGACGTGGGCGAATACGGATTGGCGCTAGACGACTTAGCCGCCATCTATCTGGAGTCCAAAAGTCCGGTGCGACCGGAAATCCTTGCTCTGTTTGAAAAGCTTGCGATAAAAATGGAAATGCAATCTGGTGACGAATGGCGGGCGGTGGCTGACATCCTGTCCACTCGGTGATGTGAGCGCCCGCCTGAGTGCCAGTTTGAGAATGGTCGTGGGTGGGCGACACTTCGAAGAAGCAAGGCATCTATGCTGACGTGGATCACGGCCTTCCGAGACGTCCAGGCGCTGCTCGTAGTCGCGCACAAGGCAGCGCCAGAACGCTAACGTCACTATCTGAACAAGATGAAGATTTCATTGAGAACAGCCTCGAAAATTTATACAAATTGTCTGTTGACATATCCGGTAAAAATTACGAGATAGTTGGAGAATATATTTATGTTCATGAATTCGGTCTTGCGTTGGATGTACTTGCGCATATCTACATTAAACCTGGAAAACCTATTAGTTTAAAGACACGAGCACTTTTTGAAGCACTAGCGCTGAAAATGGGCATGAAGGACGGTGACGAATGGACAGGAGTTGCGAAAATTTGAGTGGCCTAAGCTACCGTCCGACGCATGAAAGGGTGAAGGGAAGGGACCCGCATAGGTCACCATTCTTGAGATCAAGAACGAAGACCTCGTCATGCGCCTGGGCGACCACCTCCGCCTGATCGCGCCCGTCGACCTGACCGAGGGGGGCGAGAAGCCCCTGCACTTGGAGCCCGAGGGCTAGATCTTCCGCGCCTATGACCGCAAGGGCACGGGCTGGGACCTGGAGCCGGTCTCCGGCAGCCCCCGCACATCCGCGTCCTCAACGGCGACGTCCTGGCGCATTTCGAGACCCTGCCCCAGGGCGACGATACGCCCCCGCCCGAGCCTGCCGCTTAGCCCGCCCCCCGCGCTAGCGCCGCCGCCACCCTCTCCACCACCGCCCCCCACTCCTGCGGCCGCTCCTGCCGGAACAGCCGCACCGACGGATACCACGGCGACTCCGCCCGCCCGTGCAGCCACCGCCAGTCCGCCGGCCGCGGCACCAGCACCCAGCACGCCACCCCCAGCGCGCCGGCCAGATGCACCACCGACGTGTCCACGCTGACCACCAGGTCGAGGTTCGCCAGCAGCGCCGCCGTGTCCGCAAAATCCCCGAGCTGCGCCGACACCTCGCGCACCTGCGGACAGCCCCGCAGCACCGCCTGGTCCGCCTCGGTGACCGGCTTCTGCACCGTGACGAACTCGATCCCCTCGACCGCCAGGATCGGCGCCAGGTCCTCCAACCGCACCGAGCGCCGCGCGTTGTTCGGGTGCGTCGGCCGCCCCGCCCACGCCAGCCCCACCCGCCGCCGCCCGGTGCGCGACCCCAACCGCGCCGCCCACTCCGCCACCTTGCCCGGGTCCGCATGCAGGTACGGCCCGCTCCACGGGATGCTCTCCAGGTCGGTGCCGAAGATCCCCGGCAGCGACGACATCAGGCAGTACGCCTCGTGCGCCGGGATGTCGGCGAAGCGCACGTACGCCGCCGCCACCCCCTGCGTCCCCGCCAGCAGCGCCACCACCTCCGGCCCCCAGCCGACCACGACCTCGCCCACCCGCTCCGCCACCCTGGGGATGTAGCGGGCGAACTGCATCATGTCGCCGAACCCCTGGTCCGCCACCAGCAGCAGCCGGGCGCCCGGCATCCTCATGCCGTTCCACGCCGCCGCACTCATCTTCGGCAGCGTGCCCTTCGCCTGGTCGAGCTTGTTGCGCCACTCGTACTCCAGCCATCCCGGCCGGAACTCACCGAGCGAGAGCAGCAGCTCGCCCAGCGCCATGTGCGCGTTGGCGTTCTCCGCGTCCCGCCCCAGCGCCGCCACGAAGCACGCCTGTGCCGCCTGGTTCTCCGAGCGCGTCAGGTGCACCAGCCCGAGATCGACCCGGTGCGGCGCGTTGTCCGGCGCCAGCCGCACCGCCTCCTGCCCCGCCCGCAGCGCGTCGTCGAGCCGGTTCGTCGCCCGGTACAGCGAGCACAGGTTGGCGTGCCACGACGAGACCTCCGGCAGCCGCGCCACCGCGCGCTCCAGCAGGCCCGTCGCCTCGTCGAGCTGCCCCGCCCGCCCCGCCAGGCTGCCCATCAGCGCCAGCGCCGCCGGATGATCCACGTGCGCCGCCAGCACGTCCTGGCAGATGCCGCGCGCCTCGAACGCACGCCCCGCGGTGCCCGCCTGCACCGCGCGCGCCAGCGCCTGCTCCGGCGTCTCCGCGGTCGTCTGGCCCATCCTGGTCTCCCACCCGATCGCGGGAGAGTGTCAGGCGCGGCGCAACCTAGGCAAGTGCCCGGGGGTGCGAAGGCAAGCAAGGTCGAGGCTCTGCCTCGAACTCCGCCAGGGGCGAGCCGCCCCTGGACCTGCCTTCCTCAAGGGAAAGGAGTTCCAGAGGCCCCGTGCTTGAAGGAGGGGCCTTTGGTGGGCCCTGGGCACCCAGCCCTGCTTCCTGCCTTACGCCGCCGCCGCCGACGCGGCATTGTGCGGCCGATGACCATCCTGCTCCTCTTCCTCGCCGCCCTGTGGGCCGGGGCCCAGAACGCGCTCGCCGGCGGCGGCTCCTTCATCACCTTCCCAGCCCTGATGCTGCTCGGCATGGACGCGCGCGCCGCCAACATCACCTCCACGGTCGCGCTGTTCCCCGGCCAGCTCGCCACCGGCTGGACCGGTCGCCGCAGCGTGGCCGGCGCCGAGTCCCTGTCGTTCCGCGCCCTCGTCGCGTTCAGCCTGGTGGGCGGGGCGCTCGGCGCGGTGCTGCTGCTGGCAACGCCTGCGAGCTTCTTCGCGCACCTGGTGCCCTGGCTGGTGCTGTTCGCGACCGCGGTGTTCGCCTGGGGCAGCTTCGCCCGCCCGCCCCGCCCCGCCCAGGATGGCCCCGCTCCCGACGGCGCGCCGTCGCTGCCGGCCGCGCGCCGGCCGCTCGGCCCCTGGCCCGCGGGCGCGGCGCAGTTCGCGATCTCGGTCTATGGCGGCTATTTCGGCGGCGGCATCGGCTTCCTGATGCTGGCGGCCCTCACGGTCGCCGGCCTGCCGATGCGCCGGGCCGGCGCCACCAAGAACGTGCTCGCCGCGATGATGAACGCCTCGGCCATGCTGATCTTCGTGTTCTCCCCAGCGGTGCGCTGGGGCGCGGCCGCGGTGGTCGCCGCGGGCGCGATCGTCGGCGGCCAGCTCGGCGCCTGGATGCTGCTGCGCGTCGACGACCGCATCCTGCGCGCGGGCGTGGTGCTGATCGGCCTGGCGCTCACCGCAGCCTTGTTCGTATGGACGCCCTGAACCGTGCTGTTCTCCACCCAGTTCTTCCTGCTCGGCTTCCTGCCGCCTGTGCTGCTGCTCTACCACCTGGTCGCCAGCGACCGCAGGCTGCGCCAGCTCGTGCTGGTCTCGACCTCGCTGGTGTTCTACGCCGCCTGGAGCCAGCCCTACGCCGTGATGCTGGTCGCGCTGACTCTGGCCAACTGGCTGCTGGTCAAGCTCTGGGCCGGCCGCTCCGGCGTCTGGCGCGGCCTCTACCCCGCCCGCCGCGAGGCCCGCTGGGTCCTCGACGCCGCGATCGGGCTCAACCTCGCCGTGCTGTTCTGGTTCAAGTACGCCAACTTCGCCCTGGCCAATGTCGACCGCGCGGCGGGCGTGCCGTTCGAGCCCCGGGACATCGTGCTGCCGCTCGGCATCAGCTTCTTCGTGTTCCAGAAGCTGTCCTACCTGCTCGACCTGCGCCGCGGCGACCGCCACGTCTACCGCCTGCTCGACTTCCTCGAGTTCGTGACCTTCTTCCCCCAGCTCATCGCCGGCCCCCTCGTCCGCCACAACGAGATCGTGCCGCAGTTCGCCGCCACTCCCCGCGGCCCGCACATGGCCGAGCTGGCCACCCGCGGCGCCATCCTCTTCACCATCGGCCTGGCCAAGAAGGCGGCCCTCGCCGACACCCTGGCCCTGGTCTGCGACCCCCTGTTCGCCAAAGCCGCCACCGCCCCGCTCACCCTCGCCGAAGCCTGGGCGGCGGCCGGCACCTACACCCTGCAGATCTACTTCGACTTCTCCGGCTACTCCGACATGGCGATCGGCCTCGCCCTGCTGTTCGGCCTGCGCCTGCCCTACAACTTCGACGCCCCCTACCGCGCCGCCTCGATCCGCGAGTTCTGGCGCCGCTGGCACATCACGCTGAGCCGCTTCCTGCGCGACTACCTCTACATCCCGCTCGGCGGCAGCCGCGTCCCCGCCTGGCGCCAGCCGATCAACGTCGTGCTGACCATGCTGCTCGGCGGCCTGTGGCACGGCGCCGCCTGGAGCTTCGTCGCCTGGGGCGGCCTGCACGGTGCGGCGCTCGCCGCCAACTCCGCCTGGGACCGCACCGGCCTGCGCCTGCCCCGCGCCCTGGGCTGGCCGATCACCATGCTGTTCGTGATCGCCACCTGGGTCGTCTTCCGCGCTCCCGGCTTCGACGTCGCCGCCTCCATGCTGCGCTCCATGGCCGGCCGCAGCGGCACCGGACACGTGCACGTCGACAACCTCCCCGTGGTGGCGATCGCCGCCCTAGTCGCCGTGTTCGGCCCCACCAGCCAGCAGGCCGCCCTCGCCCGCCTGCCCCCGAACCCCTGGCTGGCGCTCCCCGCCGCCGCCGCGTTCGTGTTCCTGCTCCTCCTGATCGGCGGCCGCGCCCCCAATGAGTTCATCTATTTCCGCTTCTAGACGCCCGCCCGGCAGGAAGCAGGCCGGCTCGCCTGCCGGCCCGACGCCCTCCGCCATGGCGAGGCTCCGCTCCGGGACCGCGTTCGGCCCAGGCGCGGGAACAGGCTCGGGACCAGGCTTCGGCGGTGGCTCCGGACGCGGTCGCGGTGCCGCCGCCGCAAGCCGCCCCCCGCACCGCGCCGACGGCTTCGCGGCCGGCCCGCCCGTCTCGACCACCGCCGCCGACGCCCCGCAGTGGCGCCGCTTCCTCCGCCTGCTCGCCTTCGCCACCCTGGCGATGGCCGCGCTGCCCTACGCCGCGATCGCGACCATCGATCCCTGGGACGCGCTGCCCGGCTCGCCCGCCCTGCCGCGCGTGCCGGTGACCACCAACGCCCGCTATACCTTCCCCGCCCTGGCCCGCTCGCCCCGCTTCGACTCCGTGGTGCTCGGCACCTCCACCAGCCGCCTGCTGCGTCCGCAGGTGCTCGACCGCACCCTGGGCGGCCACTTCGCCAACCTCGCGATGAACAGCGCCACCGCCTGGGAACAGGTCCGCCTGCTGGAGGTGTTCGCCCGCGCCCACCCGCACCCCGCCACCGTGCTCGTCGGCCTCGACGACAGCTGGTGCCGCCTCGGCGAGACGATCGAGCGCAACGCCCGCCCCTTCCCGGACTGGATGTACGGCCCCTCGCGCTGGCCCGGCTACGCCGGGATGTTCAACCTCTACGCCCTGCAGGAATCCGCGAGCGAACTGTGGACCATGCTCGGCCTCAAGCCCCCCCGCTACGGCCGCGACGGCTACACCAACTTCCTCCCTCCCGAGGACGCCTACGACCCCGCCAAGGTCGACGCGATCTTCCACGCCTGGGGCTACCCGCCGGCCGACCCCGCCGCCTCCACACCGCCGCCGCAGGCCACGCTGTCGCTGCTGGCGCCAGCCCTGCGCCTGCTGCCGCCCACCACCCGCAAGCTGCTGTTCTTCACCCCCGACAGCCTGGAGCAGCAGGGCCTGCCCGGCACCGTCACCGCGCAGAAATGGACCACGTGCAAGCAGGCCGTCGCCCACGAGGTCGCCGGCATCGCCAACGTCACCGTCGCCGACTTCATGATCCCCAGCCCGATCACCCGCGACCGCGCCCACTACTGGGACCCGATCCACTACCGCGTCCCGGTGGCCGACACGCTGATGCAGGACCTGGCCCGCGCGGAACACGGCGAGGCGAGCGGGAACGACACCCTCCTCGTGCCCTGAGCCAGCAAGGCCAGAGGCTGGCAGTGGGGCGGTGTGCGTCGCGCTGTCCGCTGCTGGTGCAGGAGCACGAGGTGAGCAAGGTTGAGGCTCTGCCTCAAACTCCGCCAAAGGCAAGCCTTTGGAAACCTGGACTTGAGGAATGATTTTCAAAGTCCTGAGGCTTTTGGTAAGCCTGAGTGAAACCCAGCCTTCCTCGCTCCCCTCCCCGCCTACTCTCCCTGCCCATCCGCCCCGCTGCCCGACCCGGTGATCCCTGCCCGCGACGGCGCGTCCGACCCCGGCTCGATCTGCCGGCTCATCAGCTCGACCTCGCGGTCACTCGCCACGCCATCGACGACCGCCGGCTCGTCGGGCGACAACTCCTGCGGGCCGATCTCCATCAGCAGGTCCTCGACCGCCTGCGGGTCGGTGCGCCGTGTCTGCTCCATCAGCAGATCGGCCCGGTCGTCCTCGCCTCCGCGCCGCGCCCGCAGCGCCGCCTCCACCAGCGAGCGCGCCTGGCCATGCTTCTCCGCGCCTGCGTCGCCGTCGCCATCCATCAGATCCGACATGCGTCTCTCCTGTGCCGGCAGGCAGAACGGACCCCCGGCGACGCGGTTGCCAGAAAGCAAGAAAAGCTGGACTTTGCCCAGACCCGCAAAGGGTCCGAGGACCCTTTGATCCCTTGACTTAAGTATTGGATTCTCAAGGCAATGGTCTTTTGCCGTCGAGCGTCCTGAGGACCTCAGCGAGAAGATCGAGGGCAGCGGTTCGATCCGGTCCCTCGGTAAGGGACATCCTGGAATTCCAAAGACTTTCGTGCCCGGCGATTCGCTCCCACAGGGTGAGGGCCAAGCCCTCTCGCGTAAGAGTAGTGATGTCAGCCATGACAGTTCCTCCGTGGATGGTGTTGCAACTTCCACGGTAAGGAGCGCGGGCGGGGTCAGCAATTGCCCTAAGCGGGGTCCAGGGGCAGAGCCCCTGGCCTTGCTTCCTCAGCCCCCGCCCGCCCGCCTCAGCACGAACAGCGCCTGCTCCCCGAGCAGGTTCGCCAGCCACACCGACCGCCGCCACGGCGACTGCCGCCCGCCCTCGTCCGCCGCCAGCCAGCGCTCCACCGCGTACCCCTCCTGCGCGCACAGCGCGAAGAAGTCCGCGATCGTGCACGGATGGATGTTCGGCGTCTCGTACCAGGCCCGGTCCCACCCCGCCGTCATCGGCATCCGCCCTGTGGCCAGAAGCTGCCAGCGCACCTGCCAGTGCCCGAAGTTCGGAAAACTCACCACCGCCCGCGTGCCGATGCGCAGCATCTGCCGCAGCACCTCACGCGGCTTCTCCACCGCCTGCAGCGTGCGCGACAGCACCACGTAGTCGAACGCCGCGTCCGGATAGTGCGCGAGGTCGTTGTCCGCATCGCCCTGCATCACCGGCAGCCCGTGCGCGACCGAGCGCGTCACCTCCGCCATGTCGATCTCGATGCCGCGCGCATCGCACCCCCGGTCGCGGAACAGCAGGTCGATCAGCGACCCGTCGCCGCTGCCGATGTCGAGCACCCGCGTCCCCGGCGCGATCAGCTCCGCGATCAGCCGCAGATCGACCCGCATGTTCTTGGCAACGAACTGCACCGGCGCCGCGTCGACACCGCCCCGGCTCACGCCAGCCCCCCACCCGAACCGGTCCCGCTCACGCCAGCCCCGAGCGTTCCGCCGCCCCCGCGAGGAACCCGGCCACGGTGCGGTGGAAGTCCGGCTCGTCGAGCAGGAACGCGTCGTGCCCCTTGTCGCTCTCGATCTCAACGAAGCTGACGTTGGCCGCCGCCCGGTTCAGCGCCCGCGCCAGGTTGCGCGACTGCGCCGTCGGGAACAGCCAGTCCGACGAGAAGCACACCACGCAGAACCGCGTCGGGCTCCCCGCGAACGCACGCGACAGATCCCCGTCATGCTCCGCGGCAAGATCGAAGTAGTCCATCGCCCGGGTGATGCTCAGATACGAGTTGGCATCGAAGCGGCGCACGAAGCTGCTGCCCTGGTGGCGCAGGTAGCTCTCCACCTCGAACATGTCGCTGAGCGGCCCGAGCGGCGTCTCGCCCCCCCGCGACGGCCCCGCAGGCGCCACCTGCTGCAGCCTGCGCCCGAACTTGCGGCTCAGCGCCTCCTCCGACAGGTACGTGATGTGCGCCATCATCCGCGCCACCGCGAGCCCGCGCGCCGGGATGCGCCCGTGGTCGCGATAGTGCCCGCCCTGCCAGTCCGGATCGGCGAAGATTGCCTGCCGCCCGATCTCGTTGAACGCGATGTTCTGCGCCGAATGGAACGACGCGGTCGCGATCGGCACCGCCGCGAACACCAGCTCGGGGAACGTCGCCGCCCACTCCAGCACCTGCATCCCGCCCATCGAGCCGCCGATCACCGCGAACAGCCTGTCGATCCCCAGGTGCCCGACCAGCCGGCGCTGCGCCCGCACCATGTCGCGCACCGTCACCGTCGGGAACTCCGTCCCCCACGGCGCCCCGCCCGGCCCCCGCGGCGAGCGCGGCCCGGTCGAGCCCATGCACCCGCCCAGCACGTTGGCGCACACCACGAAAAACCGCCCCGTGTCGATCGGCAGCCCCGGCCCGACCAGCGCGCCCCACCACCCCGGCCGCCCCGTCACCGGATGCGGTTCGGCCACATACTGGTCCCCGGTCAGCGCATGGCAGACCAGCACCGCATTGCTGCGCGCCGCATTCAGCGTCCCATACGTTTGGAACGCGACCACCAGCTCCGGCAGGTGCATCCCGCACTCCAGCGTCAGGCCGTCGTCGAACCGCACGTGGCTGTGCTCGGCGTCCGGCAACGGGTCCAGGGACGGGGCGGTCTGGTCCATGCTGGCTGTATGGGACCCGCGCCGGAGCCGCGCAACCGCGCCACGCGTGTCCCCGAGCGGCGCACCTCGCCGGACACGGGACCGGACGAAGAAGTGGGTCAGTTCGCATCGGCCGATCGCCTGGGCGGCGCAGCAAGCAAGGCCGGGCTCTGCCCGGACCCGCCAAAGGCCTAGGGCCTTTGGAAACCCATCACTTAAGTCCAGGTTTCCAAAGGCTTTGCCTTTGGCGGAGTTTGAGGCGGAGCCTCAACCTTGCCTGCTTCGTGTCGGCTCACCAGCAAGCCGAACAGCGCGAAGCATGACCCGCTGCCAGCCTCCGTTACTGCTGCCTGCGTCCGCCCCCACCGCCCGCCTCCGCGCCAGGGTTCTCAGCCTCCGCCGCATCCGCTATCTGTCTTCTCCTCCCGGTGGACCAGCGATGTCGAGCTTGCCGCACACCCAGACCGACCAGGCCGCCACGGGGCCGGACCCGCAGGGGCCGCGCGACCTCCAGGCCACCCCGGCCGAGGAGCTTGCCCTGCTGCGCGCCGAGCTGGACCACCTCGACGACGTCCTGCACGACACCCTGCGCAGCCGCGCCGCCATCGTCACCCGCATCGGCGCCAGCGCCGCCAAGGGCACGCTGAAGCTGCGTATGGGCCGCCAGGCCGAGATCCTGCGCCGCATCCTCGCCCGCCACGACGGCGCCTATCCCCCCGCCTCCGTGGTCCGCGTCTGGCTCGAGCTCCTGTCCGGCACCATCGCCATGCAGGCCCCGTTCTCCGTCGCCGTCGGCCAGGCCGAGGGCGATGCCGCCCTCTCCGCCACCGCCCGCGAGCAGTTCGGCGCGCTGGCCCGCCTGCGCGCCTGGGGCAGCGTCGGCCAGGCGATCGGCGAGGTTCGCGCCGGCACCGCCAGCGTCGCCGTCCTCCCCCTGCCGCACGAGGGCGAGGCGATGTCCGCCGCGTGGTGGACCGGCCTGCTGAACCGCAACGGACCCAACCGCGACGGCCCGAACCGTGACACCCCCGGCGCCGTGCCGCGCCTGCACATCGTCGCCCGCCTGCCGATCTGGTCGCCCCGACCCGAGGGCGCGCCCGCCGCGCAGGCCCTCGTGGTTGCCGGCGTCCCCCCCGACCCGAGCGGCGCCGACCGCACCCTGCTCGGCCTGGAGCTGGCGCCCGAGGGCAGCCGCACCCGCCTGCTCGCCGCCCTGCCCGCTGCCGGCCTGACCCCCGGCCGCGTCCTGCTGCGTCGCGACCCCGGCACCGCCCGCGCCCTGGTCGAGGTCGAAGGCTTCGTCACCGAGGGCGACCCCCGCCTGTCCGCCGCCTCGCTGCAGGCGCTGGGCGACTCCCGCCACGGCCCGGTGGTGCTCGGCGCCTACGCTATCCCGCTCGGCGCCAACCCCGCTTCCCCCCGATGAGCCCCCGCCCCCGCTCCGAGATCATGGCGATCGCCCCCTACGTCGGGGGCGAGTCGCATCTCCCCGGCGTTAACCGCGTGGTCAAGCTTTCCTCCAACGAGGGCGCGTTCGGCCCGCCGCCCGCCGCCCTCGCCGCGATCCACGAAGCCGCCGCCGCCGCCCACCGCTACCCCGACGGCATCTCCACCGCTCTGCGCCAGGCCATCGCCGCCCGCCATGGCCTGGACGCCGCGCGCATCGTCTGCGGCAACGGCTCCGACGAGCTGCTCGCCGCCCTGTGCACGATCTACGGCGGCCCCGGCACCGGCCTGCTGATGACCGAGCACGGCTTCTCCATCTACGCCATCGCCGGCCAGGCGGCCGGAATGCGCGTCACCCGCGTCCCCGAACGCGACCTGTGCGCCGACGTCGACGCCCTGCTCGCCGCAATCGCCATGGACACCACGCTCGTCTTCCTCGCCAACCCCAACAACCCTACCGGCACCCTGCTCCCCGCCCCCGAGATCCGCCGCCTCCGCGCAGGCCTGCCCGCCGACGTGATCCTGGTGCTCGACGCCGCCTACGCCGAGTACGTCGACGACCCCGCCTACGAGGCCGGCGCCGCCCTGGTCGAGGCCGGCGACAACACGGTGATGACCCGCACCTTCAGCAAGATCTACGGCCTCGGCGGCCTGCGCGTCGGCTGGGCCTACGCCCCCGCGACGATCGCCGACGCCCTGAACCGCCTGCGCGCCCCCTTCAACGTCAACGCCATCGCCCTGGCCGCCGCCACCGCCGCCCTGTCCGAGCCCGGCTGGGTCGAGCACGGCCGCCGCCACAACACTGCCCAGCGCGCCCGCCTGACCCGCCTGCTGGAAGCCGCCGGCCTGCACGTCCGGCCGAGCCACGCCAACTTCCTCCTCGCCGACCTCGCCTCCGCCGAGCGCGCCCGCGACGCCGACGCCTTCCTGCGCCGCCGCGGCATCATCGTGCGCAACGTGCGCTCCTACGGCCTGCCCACCTGCCTGCGCATCACCATCGGCACCGCCGAGGAGGTCGACCTCGTCGCCGACGCCTTCGCCGGCTTCATGGCGCAGGCCGCGCCGCAATCCGCCGCGTGACCGACCCCGCCGCTGGCGTCCCCTCGCCCGCGACCGACCCGCCAATCCGCCACGAGGGCGGCGCGCCTGCGACGCTCGGCGCCCGCCCCCCGGTGTTCCGCCGCCTCGCCATCATCGGCCTCGGCCTGATCGGCAGCTCCCTCGCCCGCGCCGCCACCCTGCGCCGCGAGCTGGCCGCCGAGATCGTCGCCTGCGACACCCCCGACGTCCTCGCCCGCGTCGCCGCCCTCGGCATCGCCGACCGCACCGACCCCGACCCCGCCATCGCCGTGCGCGACGCCGACTGCGTGATCCTGTGCACCCCCGTCGGCGCCTGCGCCGCCATCGCCGCCGCCATCGCCCCCCACCTCGCCCCCGGCTGCGTGCTCACCGACGTCGGCTCCACCAAGCTCTCCGTCCTGCGCGACGTCGGCCCGCTCGTCCCCCCCGGCGTGCACTTCGTCCCCGGCCACCCCATGGCCGGCACCGAGCACTCCGGCCCCGACTCCGGTTTTTCCACGCTGTTCCAGGGCCGCTGGGTCCTGCTCACCCCCCCCGCCGGCACCGACCCCCACGCCACCAAGCGCGTGGCAGAACTCTGGCGCCGCTGCGGCGCCATGACCGAGGTCATGGAGGCCGCCCACCACGACCGCGTCGTCGCCGTGGTCAGTCACCTGCCCCACCTGATCGCCTTCACCATCTGCGGCACCGCCGACGACCTGGAGGGCGAGACCCGCGACGAGGTCCTGAAGTTCGCCGCCGCGGGCTTTCGCGACTTCACCCGCATCGCCGCCTCCGACCCGACCATGTGGCGCGACATCTTCCTCAACAACCGCGAGGCCCTGCTGGAGATGCTCGCCCGCTTCACCGAGGACGCCCAGGCCATGGCCCGCGCCGTCCGCTGGGGCGACGGCGCCTACATCGAGGACAAGGTCCGCCGCTCCCGCGAGATCCGCCGCAGCCTCATCGAGCTGAACCAGGCATGAGCGACACCCCGCCCCCCGCCCCGATTCCCCCGGCCACGCCCCCCACCGTCACCATCCCCGGCGTCACCATCTACGTCGACGGCGACGCCTGCCCCGTGCGCGAGGAGGTCTACCGCGTCGCCGCCCGCCTCGCCGTCGCCGTCGTCGTGGTCTCCAACGGCTCGCGCCCGATCCGCCCGCCCAACCTGCCCTTCGTCCGCATGGTCGTCGTGGGCAAGGGCGCCGACATCGCCGACGACTGGATCGCCGAGCGCATCACCCCCTCCGACGTCTGCGTCACCGCCGACATCCCGCTCGCCGCCCGCTGCCTCGCCCGCGCCGCCCGCGCCCTGTCCTCGAACGGCCGCGTCTGGTCCTCAGACAACATCGGCGCGGCACTCGCCGGCCGCGAGGTCTCCCGACACCTGCGCGAGACCGGCATCGCCACCGGTGGCCCGCCCCCACTCGACAAGGCCGCCCGCTCCGCCTTCCTCGGCGCGCTCGACGCCGCGGTCCAGGCAGCCAAACGCGGCCGCTGAAGCGAGAAAGCAAGGTTGAGGCTCTGCCTCAAACTCCGCCAAAGGCTCGCCTTTGGAATCCATTCCGGAAGAAGGGGCACCCGGAACTCAGCAATCGACCCTCCCCCAGGACACGTCAGAAGTCCCAGTCGTTGTAGATCGGAACACTATGCACGATCCTTAGTGTCCATCTACGATCAAACCGTGACTTGGCATAGCTTTCGCACCATCATCCTGATGGATGCCCAGCGCAGGAACGCCAGCGCATTCTGGTTGAGGCGCTCCCAATCCTTGGCCAGGCGGCGA
>JAABUV010004991.1_pt1 | contig 15403 bp, 24 predicted proteins | sample 5559971 | NCBI WGS metagenome assembly JAABUV01 (sample SAMN10711881, study PRJNA513362) | rock metagenome | isolation source: Antarctica rocks | place: Antarctica: Victoria Land, Knobhead nord | collected 2015-12-19
CTCCCCCGGAGCGACAGCGCTCAAACGACTCGAACCTGGAATAATGCAACCGTCTTTCGTGCTCCTGGCTTGGCTGGGCTTGATCGATCAAGTCTCATCACTTGGTCGCCAACAAACACCGGAGCACCCGCGACTGCACCAAGCCGACGTCCAACGACGATAGGCGTAATTGCTGCCGCCCCTCGCCTTCCTCCCGCGTCAAAGAACCCACGAAGGACGGTCGCACCGTCATCCTCCCCCTGCATCGGCTCGTTGATGAACGTGGCCACCTCGGACGCCTGGAAAGCACGGGCAGGCCATTGCTGGTTCAGGACGTCGAGCACATCGGCCAATGTGCTGCCTTCCTCATCATCTTGTTCGACGGCTGCAAACAACTTTCCGAAGTCGATTGCGGTAGCGTATCGCGCTTCCTTCATCAAAGAACTCTGCCGATCCACCAAGGCGGTCGCCGCATTCTCGACTGCGGAACCCACCAAGTGCCACCACGGTTTGAAGCGCGTCTTGAGCGCAGCCGCTCGTCCCGGCTTGAGCTGGGCGTTGCTCAAAAGCACCATGTAGAGGGCCGAGACGATGGCGCCGGAGTTCTCGACCGTCCACGCAATGGGATCGGCATGGGTGAATGTTCGGTTTTCCGGGTCAGGGCGATCCACTTCCAGCCTGGTCATCAGCGACCGCGACGCCAAATCCCCGCGGGGGGAAATATTGTTCCCGGTAAAACTCATCACGGTATAAGCCGGAACTGTCATGTTAGCCGACTGGCCCAACACCCGATCGGAGTAGCTTTCCGCAGTCAGCACCTTTTCGATAGTGGGACACGCGATGGTGGTGCCGACCGGTATGTTGTCCCACACGATCGCGGGGAGGCCCTCCGCAAGATAGGCGAGCACAGCCTTGCGTCGTTCTTCCTCGCTCGACGACCAGGCCGACGCTGCCGGTTTCCGCCCGGTCACAGCGAGAATGACCATCGCCAGCGCCGTCGTCTTGCCGCCGCCACGCTTTCCGGCCGTGACGAAGAACGCCGGCCGCTCCGGCAGGAGCACTCTCTCGATGATGGTTAGCGCCATCGCGATCAGGACGCATTTGCCCTGAAAGTCGGTAGCCACGTCGCACAGCCAACGCTGGCAAAGGAAGTCCAGCGCCCCCGCGGCGCCATCCGGTGTGCGGTATTCCGCTGCCGGCATCATTTCGATCAGCCGCGGCTCGATCCGAAATACCAAATTGCGCGCCCGATCCAACCCGGGCGTTGCCAACAGCGTTCCGTCAGGCATCACCAGCGGCGCCGTGACGATCGCACCGACCCTCGGCAGTCTGGAATCCCGGTAAGCTGCGAAGTGGTCCACAAAGACCGGGGGTAGCGCCACGGAGCGCGTGCCGCCCTTGTCCGATTCTTGGACGAACTCAATATGGCTTTCCACCATGTGCGCAAGGCTGTGCTTGTCATGCCGCGTCAGCAGCGGCAGCACAGGCGCCGGCAGACGGGTTTTCGTTGTCTCGTCCTGATTGGATCCACTGGAAGTCAATTCGTGCATCGCCATCGGGGGACGCGCCCGCACCTCCACCGGCTGCCCGTCCAGGTCGCGCATTGGTGGTTCGTCCTCGTCCACCGCCGTCAACACCTCGTCCAAGGACCGCAGCACCGGCAGCCGTTCCGCGTCCGGCAGGGGCACGATAAGCCGCACGCGGCGGTCCAATCGCGTTGCGGCCGCATATTCCTGGTTGAAGGCAGATTGCTGCCGGGCACGCTCCTCTAAGGCCGCCTTGATCTTCGCCGCGAGGGGCCGAGCTTTCACTTTGGCGCGGCTCATCGCCAGCTCGCGGAGCCGCTGCTCCTCGTCCGGTTCGATGTCGGCAATCGCCAGCATGTGCATCAGCACGTCGGCGGCCTCGGTGGGATCGGCTGCCATCATAGCAGCATCAACGGACGCGGCGTCGTGTTTCACTTCGTAGGCGATGCGCCCGTGTGCGAAGCTGTTGACCCACAGCGTGCCGTCGGCTCGCTGCATGATCTTCGCCTTGCAGCGACCGTAAGACACGCCCTCCAACGGGTCGGCAAGGGTGGCCCCAACGAACCGGCCGGGGTCGGCAATGACGTCTGCGACGGTACAACCGGCCATGTCGTCGGCATCGAAGGGCAGTTCTATGCTTGGCAGCAGCGCCCCCCCACACTGGCGCTCCACCATGCGTTTCGCTGCGGCTGGTGTGGCGCCCGTCCGCGTCACGATCCGTGCCGCGTGCTCCGCGATGAAGGCGGCGCGAGAGGCAGCAGCGGCCGGGCCCAACCGGTGCTTTTCGGCAATCTTGGTTTCGCGGAGCGTGGACTGCTCTACCACCGTCAAAGGGCGGCAAGCGGCAGCCGTGTCGACCTGGTGTCCTTCCGTCACGACAGGCGCCCGCAATCCAGCGTCCTGCACCAGCGGCTCCAGTAGGATCGGCGCGCCCTCAAACACAATGCGCTCGCCCGAAGAAACCATCCGATCCACGATGGAGCGATCCAGGAACTGACCCCCTGCCCCGACCATCATCCAGCCAAGACCGTGTAGCCAGCAGCGGTCATGCAGAGTTTTCAGAAAACGCTCCGCATCCCCGCCGTCTTTGATGTGGAGGAAGACGTGTTGCCCGTCCGAGCCCTTCATCACTTCACCGGTATCCCCGCGAACGATCCCCGAGCTGGTGGACAACCTCACGACGCGGGCCGCGTGGGCAAGTTCTGGCGCTACCGTCACCAGCGCCGGCCAGAAGCCACCATGCGCATCGAGGCGATCTCTGACGACTTGCGGCATCCCCTTCGTGTCGAAATCCAATAAAGCCAAAGCGGGGGATTCGGGGATGTAGCCGATATGGCCAGCAGTCCGAGAAATGGCGAATGGTGGCGTGCTGCCATTCACTTCCGCCAACCGGCGCGCGGTCAAAATCTCGACCTTGTCGGGCAGGTCCGGCCGGAGGGAGCCAAGCGCGATCGCTTCGTTGGACGACAGGCCGCCGATCAGATCGGCAAATCCGGCAACGCCGTCCAGCTGCACCCGCCGGGCGATGCCACGGCTCATCACGCACGCGGACCCGTCGCTGATTAGGCTGCCATCGGGGGCAAGACTGATCCGCTTTGTTAAGGGACCGGAAAAACTGGCCAACTCCGTTATCTCAAATCCGGCGACGTCGCTCATGCAAACACCCCCGGGTGCGCTGCCCGCAGGCTTTCGATTACGGCGGCCGAGAACTTCTCGCGGATGTCCTTGCTGGTGAACTCGACAACGGGCGAATACCTCGTTTTGCCGTTCGCATCCTTGATCACCATGCCGTCTCGGTCGATCAGAGGCTTTGATGGAGGTGACGCCCACGGCCCACGGTCCCCGACCAGGATCGTCACGTCAGCTAGGACCATTCCCGATGGCAACTCGACCTTGGCAAAGCCCAGCAGCGATCCCTTTCGCAGCGGCCGCCAGTCCCGGATCTGAACTGCGCTCATGGCACTTCTTTCGAAGCCAATGACTGGGGCATCATGCGGTCCCCGCCGCATCGTTGAGCACGGCGTGTATCGCAGCCTTCGCTCGATCTCGCGCGACTGGGTCGGACGCCAGCAGCAGGAACGACCGCCCTGCCCGCCCCTGCTCCATGATGGCATCGAGGATGAACTGCGGCACTGGTAGCGGCTCATTCGTTGGCACAGCCCAAACCCCGCCAATCGCGCCCATGGGTTGGTGTCCGATCAGCGTGCGAAAGGCGTAGCACTCGACCAGGGTATCCAAGTCGGGCACCCCTTTGAGCAACTCGCCGCCGTCCTGACCGAACAAGCCACCTTCCATCGAACCCGCGAACGAGAATGACTTGCCCCCGGATTTCAGCGGACGAGGCGTGTGAGGTTGCTGCCGTTTCTCGGCACGGCGCTGCTGTCGGTTCATGTTTCTATCCTCAGCAGCCATGCCGCCAACTGCGGCGCCAATGTTCGGATGGTGACTTGCATGTGCGGCAGCATCTCCGCGACCAAATCATTCGGGTCGAGGTCGAGCAGGTTGTCGCGTTCGATGTCGAGTAGGCGGCCCCAAAACCAGAGGGCGGGAGCGCTGACAGCGTTCTTTTTGGGTTCGCGTGGTCCTGCGGTCTGCGCGATGATGCCGCTCGTGGTCGGACGATCCTCCTTCACCGCCTGCTCGAAAAATTCCTCGTCCACGTCAGCAAGCTTCTGCCACTGCGAGGATTGATTTTTGGTGATGCCGAGGTCATCGAGGGTTGCTGGAGTGGACCGGTCATCCTGTTGTACCGGTCCACTGTATTGATTACCGGGCGCCGCCTTGGCTTTATCCATGACCTTGAGCAACTGCCCGGCACGTCGTTCGGCACGCAGCCGAATTTCGCAAGCCTGGCGCTCCATCTCGACGTTCTGTGCCTGGCGCGCGTAGGCTTGCAGCGCCATCGCCTTGTCGCGCATGTCCTTTACTTCATCGACCTCGTAAGCTTCCTGTATGGCCCGGCACATCGCATCGTAGCGGACCATCGCATACGGACCGCTGCTCTGAACTTCCAGGACTGCGCTCATCGCGGCACCTCCCGTAGCCGAGGAGGTGACACCTGATCGCCGCCCGTCACCCGCAGCAGTTCGGGGTCCACGGAGGCACACCTGTCGAGATGATCGAGCATCTCGGGCACGTCCAAGCAGTCATGTGCCACGGCCAACACGAACTCAGCGGTCGGGCGCAACCCAAGACTGAACAGCCGGCGCAGGCCACCGGTTAGCCGGTGGTGATCGCGCGGTGAGAGACTGGTGGCACCGCCAAACAGCGGAGCCGCATGAGACGTCTTAGTCGTGTCGATCGTGTAACCGCCGACACGCAACGAAGCTGGAGTATAGGCCACGACGAGCCCTTTCAGAGCTTGACGCGGGAGGTGCTAGAATTCGAATGCGCAATGCGCTATAAAACCGTGCTGCCGGTCCTACGTCGAACCCCGCCATACGCATGCCCCCGCATCGTGTTGGTGGGGTTCTTAGGCCGCCGCGATGGAGGTGGAGACGGTCTCGTGGCGATCCCGAATGATCGGATCGCTCGCCTTCGGGCGTAGCCCAAGCCCGTCCAGGATCGCCTCGCGATCTTCCTCGAAGAAGTGCCAGAGGCCGTTCACCTGATGCGCCGGGATTTTGGCGCTGGCGGACGCATTGTAGACCCGGCGGACATCCGGGATCGGATCGTCACTCCAGTCTTTAATCTTGGAGCAAAGCGTGCTGATGCGGCGCGAAACGCGGGTCATGTGACCGGGTCCTATGGATAGCGGTTTCGATCCCACTGGACGGCTCACACACACACGAGTTAATGTCAGCGCTATGTAGGCAGCTAACCTTGTGTGTGGTGTCCGTTTCCGTACGGGTATCGTCGTAAGGCTGGCTTTGATAGAAAGACGACGCTCTTGTTGGGGTGTCAGAAGAGGCCGATAGCCCTGGCAGGCTATTGGCCTCTTTTCTTTGCTTAGACCTAGTATCGTTTAGTAATTCAGCAGCAGCGATCAAAATTTCTACGCTTAATATAGAAACGCGCTGAACTACTGTATTTCGTAATACAGTCAGTTCAGGGTCAGCAAAAAACGTGTCAACGTGAGTTTCTTTCGTGCCGGCTATATGTTTAAGAACTGAAGCGTGCGGCGGTTCGAAAGTCATAACTATTTCAAGCCTAGCGCCGGGTAACAAGGCCGCAGCGGCATTTTCCGGTGAGGTGAGGTGCTCCACTGTTTCGATCATCCAATCTTTCAGCAAGGTTCCCTTCTGGATGTTCGGAATAGACGCCGGGTTTCCAATGTTATTCAAAGCACTCGTGTTGCAGCGAAGCCCAGAGAACGTACGCACAATTTCCGCCGCTTCACTCGGCGCACCGCCATGGGACAGAGCCACATTAACAAGCGGATCAGCCTCGAAATGCGGAGTGCGGCGGCCCGGGCTCCCGCTGGGAATATCTCCTGACGCCGCCAAATCTCGAAGACGCCGCTCCTCCGTCATGGAGCTATGCCCCGTAACGGCCGCATACTTGTCCCGAACCTTCTTCCGCTGCGCCACAGACACACACTAGCCGAAACCGAACAGCGACACAAGACACCCAACATGAGGTTGGTTTAACCTGTGGATGGTGTGCAGTGCTGCCATGCCTGTTTCGCCAATGCACCTGGTTGGTGATCTAATGAATGTTGATCTCTCGCAATGTATGATCGATTGCGTTGGAGCTACGGTCGCACTCCCGTCCCCGGCGGCGGTCCCAGCGGGTCCAGCCACAGCGACACGCCCGCATAATACCGCCGGCCGCTCGGCTTGTCCGTTCTGATTTCCGCTGCCCCGAGCATCTGGCGCGGATCGGGATTGCGCTGTTCAATGTCATGCCAAGCCGCCGCAGCCTGGACGTCACGATCGAATGGTCCGAGTTGTGTCGCGCGGAGCACGCCATAGGTCAGCGCCACCCCCAACAGGAACGCCCCGGCGACACTGAGTCCAACGCGCACCGCAAAATCTCGGTTGAAAATGCGATGCGTTCGCGCCGCCTCCACACGCATTGCGTCATTCGCGCCGGCCTTGGTCCCCTTGCCGACCTCCAGCAACAGCGCCTCGCGCAATTCCTGGTCCAGCGGAGAACGCACTGCCTCAATGCCGACCAGAAAAGCGCCCAACGCGCCCGACGGGAGCCGCGCCGCTACGGGAGCCATGGCCGTTTATGCCGAAGCCCACATGGACATCGAGAGCAATGGCCTGGCCTCGTATCCTTCGGCGCCGGCGGTGCCCAAAGCAGAGGCGCGACGGTTGGGAATCGGATAGCGGATTCGGACCTTACCGACACTCTCTACACAAAAGTTAGCGCTGGCGTAGGTTTATCCCCCTCACGCGCTGAGATTACGCGTCAGGTGCGCTGCTCCCTCACTGCTGACAGCGATGTTCAGCAGCACATCGCTGCGGGTGGCGCTGCCGCTATCAAGCTGTCCGGTCCACAATGCCGAGCCCGCCGCATCAGGGGCGCGGCCAAGCCCGTCTTGGTAAAGACTGCTCACGTAGGCGGCGTTGTTTTGTCCGATGTGGTCGTTGATGAACTCTGGCGAACCCGCGATGTCGGCGGCCAACTGTGCGGGCGTCTGGGTGGCATAAGCCGTTTTGAAACTCGGCAAGCTGGCCAGGTCGACCTCGCGCCCCAACCCAGTCTCAAACAGCTCATGAACCAGCGTGCCCGCGGCATTCGGCACGTAAAGCTGTGCGGTGGTAGGGGCGAGGTGGGACTTGGCTTCAGGTGAGTCGGCGATGGCAGTGGCAACGTCCCCCCGTGAGACGCCCCCGCCGAGCAGGCCGCTCCATAACGCTGCCCCACCCGGATCAGGTGCGCGGCCGAGCAGGTCCTGGTAGAGGCTGGTGACAAGCTGGGCATCCGATTGCGTGCCATGACCAGCGAGATACTCGTTGCTGTTCAAGATTTCGATAGCAACCGTCGTCTTGCTTGTCCCAGTGGCGAGCTGCGCATCGAAAGCGCTAAGCCCACCAGTGTCGCCGCCGCGACCCAGCAGTCCTTCGTAGAGGCGCTGAATCGTGGCTTCGTTGGTGTCCGGACCGACGCTCAGAGTGGAGTCGGTTAGCAGCACCGCCTCAATCGGGTTGATGAAAGTGAACCTGCTCCCATAAGCTAGGCCTGCGCCGAGGTCGGCGGAGCTAAGGTCTGTGGTGATGGTGCCATTGACTGCGGCCGGCAGCACGTCGAGCACCACTGGTTTCGGATCGGCAATTACAGCGGCCCCCTTTGGGTCGTAGCTGACATTTGCATCCACGATTGCGCTCTGGCCGGGCGACAGGATCGGCGCGGCATACTGGACATTGTGAAGGGTATCTAGCGGGCCAAAGTTACCTGGCACCGTAGGACCGCCGATCGTCGCTTCCGTGAACGTCATAAAATCAGAATTGTAGATGCCGGGATCAAATGATCTCATCGTAGGCTCGGTAAGAGTGCCCAGCTTTGCACCCGCCCCAGAAAACAAGGGACTGGTAAGCTGAACGTTGACGTTGCCATTGCCCCCGCCCGCTAGATAAGGCGGGGCGTTCGTCACGATCAGGGGGTCATTTACATCGACAGCGGTGAACGGAGTAACCGTGCTTCCGCTTTGAACAACAATCGGGCCTGGTGTGTTGTCGGCGATCGTCGCAGCCATAGGACGCCCTCGCACTATTATTGCGGCATCAAAATTTTAGCAAGTTGATGCTTTTGAAAACTGTAAAGGGCACAAGGAATGCCGTCTAGCTAGTTCGTGGGGCTTTATGGCCTGCTTCCCGCCCCCGGCGGCGGTCCGCTCTGCCGGCCGGCCAGGTCGGTCAGGTAAAACCCGACGGTGGCGCGGGCGGCGTGTCGGGCGGGTCCATGGCCTCCTGGCTAGTGGAAAGCCCCGATTCCCGATAGCCAGATTATGGAATGCCGTGTATGCAGGGAAGCACGCTTTGCACGTATTGATGCGAAAGGAAGCTTAGATGGCCCAACCAGCAGAACGCATGAACGTCATTGATGACCCAGACGCAACCCGTAGCACAATAGCGATTGTACCCTTCTCAGACGCCCTTTCGTTGATGGAAGCCATCAAGTGGTTGCTGGCAGCGCCCCAACTGGCGCCGTTACCAACAGAGGGCAAGCGAGTGGTTCCCGAGTTACGGGTTACCTCGACTGGAGCGGCAGGGCATGTCCAGATGGTGGCATTCAATCGGAAGGCAGACCCCGACGAGAATGTATATGGCGGACCAAAGGACTCCGCCCTGGCACTGATCGTCTTCGCCGGGGAAAATCGGGCATAGCACTATGCGCATTATAGCTGTCGCTATGCAGAAGGGTGGCAGCGGCAAGACCACCACCGCCGTCAACCTGGCCGCCACCCTGGCGGAGGCCGGCCAGCGTGTGCTGCTGGTAGACGTGGACCCGCAAGCCAACGCTACGAGCTGGTATGCCGTCCGCGATGTAGGCAAAGCCATGTTCGCCTGCTTATGTGAGAATGCACGCATTGACACCATCATCACCAATACGGACACGCCCGGCGTTGCCGTCGCCCCGGCCTCGACCTGGTTGGTAGGGGCCGAGCGTGCTCTTGCCGCAGAGGTCGGTGCCGAGACGCTGCTGCGCCGTCGGCTGCGCGACGTGGAGGACTGCTATGACTTGGCGCTGATCGACACCCCGCCCACGCTGGGCATCCTGACCGTCGCGGCGCTGGTGGCGGCCGACCAGGTGCTGGTTCCCGTTGCCGCGCACGTCCTGGCGCTGAATGGCCTGGCGCAGCTCCTGGACACCATCGGCACCGTGCGGGACCGCCTAAACGACAAGCTGGAGGTGCTGGGCATCGTGCCGTGCCGACTGGACGGGCGAACGCGGCACGGCACCGAGGTAGTGGCTGAGCTGCGGAAGCGGTTCCCGGCCGAAACGTTCGCCACCGCCATTCGGGAGAACATCCGGCTGGCTGAGGCGCCATCATTCGGCCAACCAATCACCAGCTACGACACCAAGAGTGCAGGCGCGGACGATTACCGCGCGCTAGCCGGCGAGATCTTGGCGCGATGGGGGAAGGGCTGACCATGGCACGCAAGGCAAGCACGATCGGCAGCAACCCCCTCGACCAAGTGGTACCCCTTCGCCGCCAGGAGGCGGCACCCAGGCCGGAACTGGCCAAGGCGGCACGGGAGCGCGTCACTATTGCCCTACCGACCGATCTGATGGAGCGCGCCCGCAACGCCGTGTACTGGACGCCAGGTGCCACCCTGGCCGGGTTGGTGGAAGAGGCGGTGGCCGATGCCATGGACCGGCTGGAGCAGGAAAACGCCGGTGCGTTCAGGTCGCGCAGCGGCAACTTGAAGCCGGGCCGGCGCATGAAGGCGTGAGTAACACGCTATGAAACTAATGCACGCATTGGTGCATTCGCTGCCTTTCCGTCCCACTCCCTATTTAACCTGCTGCACCTGCATCTCTTGCCCTTCGACACATAGTTGCAGGCCGCCGGGTACGGCCCAGAGCTCTGCACTCGGACTGTAGGCGTACTGGTAGACGTAGCTGCTGCACATCACGCCGGTCCTATCGGAGAAGACTAACACCCGCCCATACGTGCACCCCTCATAGCCTTCCTCCTCTTGCCCCTACTCAATCCAACCTGAGATCGTCTTGCGGGCCAGCAAACGGCTACCGACCGGCAGGTCATTCTGGCATCTGGCTTGAGCGCCCTGCGCAATGAGCAAGGCAACAGCGATCACCCAACCCGTCCGCATCGCCAGCTCCTTGCAACCTCTCCACATACCCACGCTGCGGGCGATCCCGCTGCCGGGCAAGATGCTCCTCACCGCCCCTTCGCCTTCCTCGCCTCCCCGACCAAGTCGCGTAGCAGCGCGGCGAGCATCCGATCTTCGAGGTAGTGACCCGGCCCGATCTGGCGCATGGCGTCCTGGTTCCATAATGCCAGTGTGCGAGCCCGGGCCTTGAAGCCATCGGGCGTGGTGGCGCGAAGGGCGATGATCCGCTCCAGCAGCGGTTCCTGCGCTTCCTGGAACGGCGCAATCGCCACATCGCGTTCTTCGTCATCCTCGATGTTCCGCGAGCCGCCCGCGTAGTGCGAATTGATGTGCCGCTCGATCGCGTCGAACTCGGCGCACACGGCGATCAATTCGCGATCGGGGTGCGGGTGCGCCGACATGGCAGGCGCGACGGGTGCCACTGCCAAGACAGCAGCACCGCCCAGCAGGCCGCGACGGGTTGAGCCGCTCATGACCGCGCCTCCCCGAGCATGTCGTTTACCAGCGACCACGCAAGCCGTTCGTGGCCTCTACCGTCTGCATCGACAGTCTGGTCCAGCATCGGCGTGGCGAGGTATTCCAGCGCAATCCGGGTGGCGCCAGCCTTGGCTTGGATGCCTTGCGGTGTTCGGGCGGGCGTGTCGATGATGACGTTCAGTTTCTCCCACCAGGCATCGACGATCCCGTTGACCTCCGTCTCACTTTTCGGGGTGTCGTCATCTGCGGCGTCGATACGCTGGATTTGGGCATAGAGAGCGCTGAGGCGGGCACACGCGACCAGCAACTCGCCATCCAGGCCGGCGGCTTGCGCCGCAGTGGTCGGCGGCATCATCCCAGCCGTCACGGCGGCGCTGGTGACTACGGCGATGAGGTTCCGGCGCGTCGTCATGCTCCGGCCCTCCCCGCCACGTCACGCGCCAGCGAGCTCGCCAGCGCCGTATGATCCTGTTCCGTGCGAATATGCAGCAGCAGGAGCATCGCCTTCGCCCGCAGGCCCTCCGGCGACCTGGCCGGGAGCTGCGCCGCCCGCTCGATCGCGTCGGAGTAGGCGACGAACACAGGATGCGCCGCGAGCAGCACCGACATCATATCGGGGTCGCCGGCGTCCATCGTCTCGACCACGTCCATGGTGACCGTGGCGGCTCGCTCCGACGCCTCAGCTTCGGCGCAGCAGGCCAGAAGCTCGCGATCCAGCTCCCCCGCCTTGCCTATGCCGGCCTCGGTCGGCACGAGCAGCAGCATCGAGGCGAAACCACCGAACAAATCGCGCCGGGCAGCCGACGAAACGGGCGGCGGGAGATGCGGGCTGGGTGCGCGATCCGACACACTGGGACGGAACACCATGCCAGTGGAGATCACCGGCAGGCTGCAATGATACCTGCTCATGAGATGCTCCCCCGCTGGCGATGGGGAACGTCACTGACGTGCCACAGGCACATCTGCCCGTCTTTCTCTACGCTAACCGCCTCGACCTCGCGGGCTTCAGCGGGCGCCTCGACCAGCGGAATGCCGGCGTTCAGCTTGGCGGATTTCACCTTCAGCCGTTGGGCCGATGGTGTAGTCTTGGTGGTAGCCTTCAGCATGGGTTATTGCCTTGCTAGGGTCAGGCCGGGCGTGTGGCTTCGACCTCCGCACGTTCGGCCGCTTTGCCGGGTGCCGCCCGGCCGGAAGGCGTCAGCCGGCGTGAGCTGCGACAAACGCAATGGGGTGATGGACAACGGGACGCTGCTTGCTGGCGCGGACCACGGCGGCGACGGCCCGGCGATCCACGGCCGCCGCAAGAGCCGGCAGGCCAAGAGCGGCACGGGTGGCGTCTAGCCGGCGGCGCGCATGCGTCAGCTCGCCACGGCGCTTGTTGAACAGCTTGAAGGCTTCGGACTTGCGCTGGCGAACGCGCTCGGGCGTGAACGGCAGGGCCGCTATGACCACCCGGCCGTTGCAGACGGTTTCCTGCGTCCTGGTGCGGTTCGCGTCGCCGATTTCCTTGCGCGCGTAGTCATAGACCCGGATCGCGGCGCGCAAGTTGGCCTCGGCGTTCGCCATCTCGGCGGCGGGATTGACGGAAGCCGGCGCGGGAGCCGCCATCGGCTTGACCACCACGGCCGGCTTTGCCTGGTTCCAGGTGCCGTCATGCCAGGACGTTCCGAACACTGCCGATCCGCGCTGGACCAGCGGGACCGACCGCAGCGGATTGGTGGCCGCGATGGGGTTCCGGGTCTGGTAGGTGCCGCCGCGATGATACCGAATTGACATGGCTGGTTTCCGTTGCGGGTTAATCGCTCTTGTGATAGATTTTCTATCATCATAACCCAACCCTAGCAACAGGTTTTCTACCTTATGATTGTTTTTCTTTCATGTTGACCGGTCGCCAGATAAGAGCTGCGCGCGGAATGCTGAATTGGTCGGCGGAAAAGCTGTCTGAAGTAGCGCACGTAGGGATCAGCACCATTTGGCGGGCAGAGAAAGACGACGGACCGGTCAAAATGACTTCCGCGAACCGGCATGCCGTGCAGGCAGTGCTTGAGCAGGGTGGAGTAGAGTTCATCTCCGAGAACGGCGGCGGTGCTGGAGTGCGGATGAAAACACCGCAGTCGAGCGCTAAGGGCAGCGCCAACGCATGAGCAGCTTTATCTTCGACGGCTCGGTATGGCCGATCGGTGAAGAATGGCCGCCCGGCGTACTGCCGCCACCCTGCCTGACCATTGAAATCGCAGCTGTCGAGTTAGAGGTGCTGATCGAGCACCACGACGACTTCGGGGCCAAGGCAGCCGCCGCGCACGAGCACGAGACGGAGGTGTTCCACGCGGCGCGCGCGAGCTACCTGCGCCAGCGCCTTGCCATGATTGCGCCGCATCGGCTGACGCCAGATCGGAAGGGCCACGCGTGAACGACTCGGCGTTGCTCGGATATCGATAAGGGCGCGGGTTGGGGGATGAAGGAGCTGGACAGATGATCGAGGCAATCAACGACGACCTCCGGGTCTATTTGACGCCCGACGACGTGGAGAGCGCGCAGGTGGCCGGCGTCCAATTCGCCAGGGCACTCGCCGGCGCCCCGTCCGCAGCGTTCATGATCGCCCTCGGCGAGCAGGAGCAGATCGTGCGCCTGGTCATCACAGACGCGGGATACAGCGGCGACGTGGCCCGCATGGCGGCGGACTCGTTCGAGGTTGGGGCAAAGCTGGAATGGCGGCGCATCTCGTCCACGCTTCACGTAGGAGCGCACGGAACCGCATGACGACACAAGCCGCTTGACCATGCCGGTACCCACCAGGCCCAAGATCTACCACATCGTCCATGTCGACAATCTCGCGTCGATCGTCGCGGACGGCTGCTTGTGGTCGGATGCGGTCATGATGCGGCACCAGGGTGGCACGGTAATCGGCATTGGCAGCATCAAGCAGCGCCGACTCGGGCTTCCGGTCTCCTGTCACGCTGGACTGAACGTGGGGGATTGCGTTCCGTTCTACTTCTGTTCACGATCTATCATGCTGTTCGTGATCCACTACGCAAACAATTTAGAGCTTGCGTATCGAGGCGGGCAGCAGCCGATTATTCATCTGGAAGCCGATCTGCACCAGGTCGTCCAATGGGCAGAAACAGCCGGCCGGCGCTGGGCCTTCTCGTTGTCAAATGCAGGCGCATTCTACACGCAATTCCGGGGACGACTGGATCGGCTGGATGAAATCAACTGGATTAGCGTTGTGGCGACCGACTTCCGCCCGACGGATGTCAAAGAAGCGAAGCAGTCCGAGTTCCTCGTCGAGCAGTCGTTCCCTTGGCATCTGGTCGAGCGCATTGGGATCCATTCCCAGGGCATCGCGCCGAGGGTCGCGAGCGCCATGCAGAGCAGTACACACAGGCCAAGAGTCGAAGTTCAACGAAGCTGGTACTACTGAGGGGAGATGGCAATGATCACAATCACGACCGGAGACATCTTACGTACAGACGCGGAAGCTTTGGTCAACACGGTGAACTGCGTGGGCATCATGGGCCGAGGCGTGGCGCTTCAGTTCAAGATTGCTTACCCGGAGAACTTTAAGGCCTATGAAACTGCCTGTGCGCAAAAGGAGATGCAGCCTGGCAAAATGTTCGTGTTTGAGACGCACGAGCTGACCGGCCCGAAGTTCATCATCAACTTCCCGACCAAGCGCCACTGGAAGGGCAAGAGCCGAATGGAGGACATCGATTCCGGCCTGATCGCCTTGGCTGATGAGGTCCGCAGCCGAGCTATCCGCTCTATCGCCATCCCCCCACTTGGCAGCGGACTGGGCGGGCTGAACTGGGCGGAGGTACGCCCACGCATCGAGGCGGCGCTACGCGGCTTCAACGATCTTCGCGTCATCATCTTCGAGCCGAACGCCGTGCCGGCCGCGACAAAGTCTCGTGCCGTACCGAACATGACACCGGGCCGGGCCGCACTCGTCGTGCTGATGAACCGCTATCTCGGCGGGCTAATGGACCCTTTTGTGACGCTGATCGAGCTTCAGAAGCTGATGTATTTCATGCAGGAAGCAGGTGCGCCGCTCCGGCTGAACTACATCAAGCACCATTACGGCCCCTATGCCGACAATCTGCGCCACGTGCTGACAGCGATTGAAGGGCACCTCGTGTCGGGACACCACGATGGCGGCGACGAACCGGGCAAGCAGCTTGAGCTTGTTCCCAGCGCGGTCGAGGACGCCGAAGCATTCCTGGCAGGCGATGGCGAAACCCGAAGCCGGTTTGATCGCGTCGGTAGGCTGGTCGAAGGATTCGAGACGCCGTTCGGTCTCGAACTGCTGGCAACCGTCCATTGGGTCGCAACACGCGAGAACGCGGCCGATGCCGAGGCAGCTGCCGCGAAGGTCTATGCCTGGAATGAACGCAAGAAGCGCTTCTCACCACGGCAAATCGGCATCGCCTTCGACACCCTTCGTGCGAACGGATGGCTGCCGGCCGCAGCATGAAGATCGACACCTCGGAACGCCTTCAGCGGGCAATTAGAAAGCGGCTCAACCCTCCATCACTGCTCGCCAACAGGGCCCAGTCACCTCATAGGCCGAAAAACGGCCAAGTCGCGGAACGGAGTAGAAACAGCTTGCGCGGTTGACTGTTGCCATTGCTGGCTTGATTGTCTGGCGAACAGTCGGGGATGACGATTTCGGTG